>Ga0325400_1000014_pt1 | contig 96533 bp, 85 predicted proteins | sample PopdelMetagenome_2_FD_205662 | JGI IMG/M metagenome (GOLD analysis project Ga0325400, IMG submission 205662) | Populus deltoides microbial communities from Bellville, Georgia, United States - Xylem-PdKOR-R1 | ecosystem: Host-associated > Plants > Phyllosphere > Stem > Wood/Secondary xylem... | reverse complement strand
TTTGGCACGGTTTGGCGGGGTCCGCTGGACGATCATCGGCCTGTTCGTGGGCGCGATGGTCATCAACTATCTGACCCGCAGCATCCTGGGGGTCGCCGCGCCGACGATCCTGGCGGAGCAGCGCATCTCGTCCGAGCAGTATGCGTGGATCACCGGCGCGTTCCAGCTTGGCGTCATGTTCCAGCCGGTGTGCGGCTACATCCTCGACCTCGTCGGGCTCAAGCTCGGCTTCTCGCTGTTCGTCGGCATCTGGTCGCTGCTGACGATGGCGCACGGCCTCGCCACCGGCTGGCTGGGGTTCGCAGGGCTTCGCGGCGCACTCGGGCTGGTCGAGGGGTCGGCGCAGCCTGCGGGGATGAAGCTGGTCGCCGAATGGTTCCCCGCGCGCGAGCGGGGCACGGCGGGCGGCCTTTACAACATCGGCGCGTCGTTCGGGGCGGTGTTCGCGCCGCCGCTGGTCGCCTGGGCGGTGCTGACGCACAGCTGGCGGGCGGCCTTCTTCGTCGCGGGCGGGCTCGGGCTCGTGTGGCTGGCGGCATGGCTTGTCTGGTACGCGCCGCCCGCCCGCCACCGCCGGCTGGGCGCGGCGGAGCGCGAGCTGATCCTGGGCGGGCAGGAGGCGGAGCTCGCCGGCGATGCCGTCAAGGGGGCCCCGCGCCCGCCGCTGCGCACCCTGCTGGTCCGGCGCGAGCTGTGGGCGATCGCCGCGGCGCGCTTCCTCGCCGATCCGGTGTGGGGGATGCTGTCGCTGTGGATGCCGCTGTACCTGACGCAGGTGCGGCATTTCGACCTGACGCAGATCGCGCTGTTCGCATGGCTGCCGTTTCTGGCGGCGGACGCGGGCTGCCTGTTCGGGCCCGCGGTCGCGGCATGGCTCAGCGCACGCGGCTGGTCGCTGGTCGACGCGCGGCGCGGGGCGTTCACGGTGGGCGCGGTGCTGATGACGGGCATGATGTTCGTCGGTTCGGTCGAAAGCCCGCTCGCGGCGGTCGCGCTGCTGTGCCTGGGCGGGTTCGCGCACCAGACGCTGTCGGTCACCGTCATCACCCTGTCGTCCGACCTGTTCCCGCAAGCGCAGGTCGCCACCGCGACCGGGGTGGCGGGGACCGCGGCGAACCTTGGCGTCCTGATCTTCACGCTGGTGCTGGGGTCGATGGTCGACCGGGTCGGCTACCAGCCCTTCTTCGTCCTGCTCGGCCTGCTCGACCTCGTTGGCGCAGGCCTGTTGTGGACGCTGATCCGAAAGCCCGCCGTATGATCCCCGTCTGCAATCCCATCCTGCGCGGGTTCCACCCCGACCCCTCGATCGTGCGGGTGGGCGAGGACTATTATTGCGCCATCTCGACCTTCGAATGGTTCCCCGGCGTCCGCATCCACCACTCGCGCGACCTGGCGAACTGGAGCCTCGCCGCGCGACCGCTGATACGGCCGAGCCAGCTCGACATGCGCGGCAACCCCGACGGGTGCGGGGTGTGGGCGTCGGACCTCAGTCACGCGAACGGCCGCTTCCACCTGATCTACACCGACGTGAAGCGCTACGGCCGCACCACCGTCGACGGCGCGCGCGGCGCGTCGCTGCGCGACTTCCACAACTACTGGGTGTGGAGCGACCGGATCGACGGCGACTGGTCCGATCCCGTCCACCTCAACAGCAGCGGCTTCGACCCCGCGCTCTTCCACGATGAAGATGGCCGCAGCTGGCTGCTCAACATGCTGTGGGACCACCGCCCCGGCCGCCGCCGCTTCGCCGGGATCGTCATCCAGCAGATCGACCTCGCCACCGGCCGCCTGCTCGGCGAGCGCCGCACGATCTGGGAAGGCACCCCGCTCGGCTTCACCGAGGGGCCGCACCTCTACCGCCGCGACGGCTGGTACCACCTGCTCGTCGCCGAAGGGGGCACCGAGCGCAACCACGCGGTCGTGATGGCCCGCTCGCGCGACCTGTTCGGCCCGTACGAGGCGCACCCCGACGGCCCGGTGCTCACCGCCCGCGACCGCCCCGACGCGCCCCTCCAGCGCGCCGGCCATGGCGACCTGGTCGAGACGCCCGCGGGCGAGACCTGGATGGCGTACCTGTGCGGACGTCCCTTGCCGGGCAGCGACGCTTGCGTGCTCGGGCGCGAGACCGCGATCCAGCCGATGCGCTGGGGCGAGGACGGCTGGCTGCGGACGGTCGCGGGCGACGCGCGCCCCGTCCTCGGCGATGCCCCCGCACCCCCACCCGCCGACGAGCGCACCCGCTTCGACACCGCGACGCTGCCCGCATCGTTCCAGTGGCTGCGCACGCCGTACCCCGACCGCATCTTCTCGCTGACCGACCGCCCCGGCCACCTGCGCCTCCACGCCCGCGAGACGATCGGCAGCCAGTTCGAACAGGCGCTGGTCGCCCGCCGCCAGCAGGCGTTCCGCTACACCGCCGAGACCTGCGTCGAGGTGAGCCCCGCCCACTTCCAGCAGGCCGCCGGCCTCGTCTGCTACTACAATTCCACCAAGTTCCACTGGCTCCACGTCACCGCCGACGACGACGGCGCACGCATCCTCCAGGTGCTGTCAATGCTGCCGCAGGAAGCGGGAAGCAGCGCGTTGACCGCTCCCATCACCCTGCCTCCCGGCGCGATCGCGATGCGGGTCGAGGTCGACCACGAGGCGCTCCGCTTTGCCTGGCGCCCCGCCGCCGAGGCGGAGTGGCGCCGGCTCCCCGATCGCTTCGACGCGAGCATCCTGTCCGACGAGGCGACGCTGCCCGGCCTGCCCAACTTCACCGGCGCATTCGTCGGTGTCGCCGCCTCAGACATGGCCGGCACCGCGATGCCGGCCGACTTCGCCTATCTCCATTACCAAGAGCGCAAGGACGAACGGGCATGAGGATCACGAGGAAAGAGGCGGCACTCGCGCTCGCGGGGGTCGCGCTCGGCGCGGCGGGGCTGGCGGTCGCGCAGGGGAGCCACGACCTGCTCGGCCCGGCGGTGTTCGACTGGGCGGCGATGCCGGTGACAAGGAACGCGACCGGCGAGGTGCGCCAGATCGTCCGCCGCCCCACCGCGACTTTGCGCGAGCTGGAGATGCACGTCACCACGCTCAACCCCGGCCTGTCCTCGCACCCGCCGCACACCCATCCCAACGAGGAACTGGTGCTGATCGACGAGGGGACGGTCGAGACCCTGTCGGACGGGAAGTGGCGGCGGATCGGGCCGGGGTCGGTGATCTTCAACGCCTCCAACAGCCCCCATGCGCTGCGCAACGTCGGCCCCGGACCCGCGCGCTACCACGTCGTCAACTGGTCCACCGCCGCCACCCCCGCGAAGTAGGAGGCAACCCATGTCCATCGATCGCCGCCACCTGATCGGCGCAGGGCTCACCGGCATGGGGATGGCCGGGTTCGCCGCCGAGGCGCTCGCCCAGTCCGTGACGCGAGGGGACGCCGTCAGCGAGGTCGCCGCCCCGGTCCGCCCGCTGCCGACCGCCAAGCACCGCGTCCCCTTCGCCGTCATCGGCCTCGACCACGCGCACATCTACGCGATGACCGATGCGGTGATCCGCGGCGGCGGGGTGCTGACCCGCTTCCACGCCACCGATCCCAAGCAGATCGCGACCTTCCGCAAGCGCTACGGCGACGTGCCGCTCGCGCGCAGCGAGGCGGAGATCATGGACGATCCGCGCATCCGGCTGGTCGCCGGCGCCCCGATCCCGGACCTGCGCGCGCCGCTCGGCATCCGGGCGATGCGGGCGGGCAAGGACTTCCTCGGCGACAAGCCCGCGATCACCAGCCTCGAACAGCTCGCCGACGTTCGCGCCGCGATCGAGGCGACCGGGCGCAAGTTCGCGATCATGTATTCCGAACGGCTGGAGGTGCCCGCGGCGGTGATGGCGGGCGACCTGATCGGGCAGGGCGCGATCGGCCGGGTCGTGCAGACGATCAACATCGCCCCCCACCGCGTCAATGCCCCCTCGCGCCCCGCCTGGTTCTGGGAAAAGTCGCGGATCGGCGGCATCCTGACCGACATCGGCAGCCATCAGGCGGACCAGTTCGTCTTCTACACCGGCAGCAAGCGCGCCAAGGTGGTGGCGGCACAGACCGGCAACATCGCGTACCCCGACCACCCGACCTTCGAGGATTTCGGCGACATGACCGTCGTCGGCGACGGCGGCACCGGCTATATCCGGGTCGACTGGTTCACCCCCGACGGCCTGCCGACCTGGGGCGACGGGCGCGCGTTCCTGCTCGGGACCGAGGGCTATATCGAGCTGCGCAAGTATATCGACCCCACAGGGCGTCCGGGCGGCAACCACCTCATCATCGCCGACAGGAAGGGCACCCGCTACATGGACTGCTCCAAGGTGCCGCTGCCCTTCGGCCCGCAGTTCGTCGCCGACATCGTCGAGCGCACGCAGGTGGCGCAGGACCAGGACGGTGCGCTGCTCGCCGCCGAGCTGGTGCTCACCGCGCAGAAGACCGCAACCCGACCGTTCCTTGAGCCCGGAGAGAAGGCATGACCCTTTCCATCACCCGCCGCGGCGCGCTCGGCGGCGCCGCCGCGCTCGCCTGTCCCGCAATCGTGCCGTCGAGCGTGTTCGGCCGCACCGCCCCGTCGAACCGGATCGCGGTCGGCGCAATCGGCGTCGGCCGCATCAGCCGCGTTCACGACATGAAGGAGGTGCTGCGCCACTCCGACGCGCAGATCGTCGCGGTGTGCGACCTCGACACGCGGCGGCTGTCGGCGGGCCAGCAGTTCGTCGACGCCGCCTACACCACCCGCGACGGCAAGCCGTACACGGGCACCCGCGGCTTCGCCGACTATCGCGAGCTGCTCGCGCGCGGCGATGTCGACGCGGTGCTGATCTCCACCCCAGACCACCAGCACGCCCGCCTCGCGGTCGATGCGGTCCGCGCGAAGAAGGACGTCTACCTCCAGAAACCCGCCTCGCTGACGATCGGCGAGGGGCGGACGATGGCCGACGCGGTCAAGGCGTCCGGCCGCATCCTCCAGATCGGGTCGCAGCAGCGCGGGCAGGAGCCCTGGCCCCAGTTCCACCGCGCGTGCGAGCTGGTCCGCAACGGCCGCATCGGCAAGCTCACCCGGGTCGAGATCGGCCTGCCCGGCGACCCCGCGGGCCCGGAAGCGCCCGCCCAGCCGATCCCCGCCAACCTCAACTACGACGCGTGGCTCGGCTCGACGCCTGAGGCGTACTACACCGAGATGCGCGTCCACCCGCAGGCGTCGCTGGAGGCGCGGCCCGGCTGGCTGCGCTGCGAACAGTTCGGCGCGGGCATGATAACCGGCTGGGGCGCGCACCATATCGACATCGCGCACTGGGGCATGGACACCGAGCTGACCGGCCCCGTCGAGATCTGGGGCAAGGCCGACTTCCCCAGGAGCGGCCTGTGGGACGTCCACGGCGCGTTCGAGACCCACGGCGTCTACGCCAACGGCGTCCACATGACCGTGTCGGGGACCAACCCCAACGGGGTGAAGTTCATCGGCGAGGACGGCTGGATCTTCGTCACCCGCAGCGGCGCGGTGACCGCCAGCGACCCCGGCGGGCCGCAGGTCGTGCCGCTGACCGCCAGCGACCCGCGCATCCTCGACAGCGTGATCGGCCCGAACGAGGTCCACCTGCGCAAGACCCCCGAACAGCATCGCGACTGGCTCGACGCGATCAAGACCCGCGGGGCCGTGTCCGCGCCCGCCGAGATCGGCCACCGCGCCTGCTCGACCTGCCTCCTGCACTGGACCGCGATGAAGACCGGCCGCCGCCTGCGCTGGGACCCCGCCGCCGAACGCTTCATCGGCGACGACGGGGCCAATGCGATGCTCAACCGCCCCCAGCGCAAGGGCTATGCGATCCAGGCGGGTCCGCGCTCCGCTTGATCGCGGGCCGCCGATCGCCGACACGGGGACGGGCGAGGAAAGGACACATGATGACGGCGACCCTCATGCGGCGATTCGGTGCGCTCGCGCTCCTGCTGGTCGCGGGCAGCGCGGCGGCCGAGCCCCGGCTGTCGCCCGCGTTCGGCGACCGCGCGGTGATCCAGCGCGACCGCCCGGTCACCGTCACCGGCACCGCCGAACCGGGCGAAACCGTGACGGTGACGCTCGCCGGGCGCACCGCCACCGCGCGCGCCGGCCGTGACGGGCGCTTCGCGGTCGACTTCCCCGCGCTGCCTGCCGGCCCGGTCGCACTGTCGGTCGCCGCGCCTTCGGGCCGCACGGAGGCGCGCGACGTGCTCGCGGGCGACGTGTTCCTGTGCTCGGGCCAGTCGAACATGGAGATGCAGGTCGAACGCGCGCAGGACAGCTATGGCCAGGTCGCCGGCTCCGCCGACCCGGAGCTGCGCCTGCTGACGGTGGACAAGGTCACCGCCCCCGACCCGCAATCCGCGTTCGCCAAGCCGCCCGTCTGGCAGGTCGCGGGTCCCGCCACCGTCGGCGGCTTCTCGGCGGCGTGCTTCTACATGGCGCAGGAGCTGCGCAAGACCGCCAGGGTCCCGATCGGCGCGATCGCCGACAGCTGGGGCGGCAGCGCGATCAGCGCGTGGATGAGCCCGGATGCCTTGCGCGCCGCCGGCCGCGGAGCCGATGCCGAGCTGCTCGCGCTCTACGCCCGCAATCCCGCCGCCGCCGCGCAGGCTGCCGGCCGCCCGTGGGAGGCGTGGTGGCGCGCCGCCACCGGCGACCGGCCCGGCACCGAGCCGTGGCAGCCCGCCGCGACGGGGTCCTGGAGCCCCGTGCCCGCGATCGACGTGTGGGAACGCTGGGGCGTCCCCCGCCTGTCCGCCTATAACGGCCTGGTCTGGTTCCGCCGCGAGGTGACGCTGACGCCCGCCCAGGCGAAGGGGCGAGCGACGCTGGCGATCGGCGCGGTCGACGACATGGACCGCACCTGGGTCAACGGCGTCGCGTCCGGCGCCGGCGGCAACCCCGGCACCGCGCGCGAATACACGCTTCCCCCTGGCCGGTTGAAGGCCGGGCGCAACGTGATCGTCGTCGCCGCCACCGACGTCTACGCCGATGGCGGGATGCGTGGCCCCGCGAACGTCATGCAGCTGCGCCTCGCCGACGGCACCGCCCTGCCGCTGGGCAAAGGGTGGAGCTATGCCGTCCCCGCCGCCACCCCCGCCAACCCGCCGCGCGTGCCGTGGGACGACGTCGCCGGCGCGGGCACGATCCACAACGCGATGATCGCCCCCTGGGGCCGGCTGGGGCTCAAGGGCGTCGCCTGGTACCAGGGCGAATCGGACACCGCGATCCCCGGCTATGCCGAGCGGATGCTGGCGCTGATGGCGGGATGGCGGCGGCAGTTCGGCCAGCCCGACCTGCCCTTCGCGATCGTCCAGCTCGCCAATTTCGGCACTCCCGCCACCCGGCCCGGCGAAAGCGGCTGGGCCGACGTCCGCGAGGCGCAGCGGCAGGCGGCGGCGCGCGACAACCACGCCGCGGTCGCCTCGGCGATAGACCTCGGCGATCCGCTCGACATCCATCCGGGCGAAAAGCACGAGGTCGGCCGCCGCCTCGCCCGCGCGATGCGGGCGCTCGCCTATGGCGACACCGCCTCGCCCTCCGGCCCGCAGGCCGCCACCGCCACGCCCACCCCGGACGGCGGCGTCACCGTCAGCTTCACCGGCGTTACCGGCGCGCTCGCCACCCGCAGCAGCCCGGCCGCGATCGGGTTCGAGCTGTGCGGGCGCGACCCCGGCAGCTGCCGCTACACCGCCGCCACCGCCGCGGGCGACCGGGTCGCGCTGGCGGGCGACGGCAGGCCGGTGACGCGTGTCCGCTATCTGTGGGCCGACGCCCCCGTCGCCAACCTGTTCGACGACGCCCAGCTCCCCGCCGGCCCCTTCGAGCTACCGGTCGTCACCCCGCGCTGATGCGCTTCACCGTCAACAACCAGCCGGTCGAATACCGGCTCGATCCCGCTACGCCGCTGCTCTGGGCGTTGCGCGACGCATCCAACCTGACCGGCACGAAGTACGGCTGCGGCACCGGCCAGTGCGGCGCGTGCACCGTCGACATCGACGGCGAGGCGCGCGCCAGCTGCCAGGTCCCGATCGGCAGCATCGAGGGAAGCTACGTCACCACGATCGAGGGGCTGTCGCGCGAGCGCACCCACCCGGTCCAGCTCGCCTTCCTCGCGGACAATGTCGGGCAGTGCGGCTTCTGCATCCCCGGCACCGTGATGGCCGCCGCGGTGCTGATCCGCAAGGTCCCCGATCCCACCGAAGCGCAGATCCGGGCCGGCATCCCCAACATCTGCCGCTGCGGCATCTACCCCCGCCTCGTCGAGGCGATCACCCGGGCCGCCCGCGCCGCCCGCGGCGAGGAAGTGATCCCCGCCGGCCCCCGCCCCGGCATCGACCCCGCCGACGCCGCCCGGCTGGTCCCCGCCTTCGTACCGCCGGCGCGATAGAGCTCCCTTCCATCGCGCCCTTGGCTGTGCTCCCGCCTTCGCGGGGGCACAAGAAGCTTGGCGACAAGCTGTCGCAACGCTGACGAAGCAATTCAGCTTCGGCTCAACGCGCATCGTGCACAGCTCGTCCATCACGCGCGGCCGATCGGGTCGCCGTCGACGGGAGGACCACCATGAGGACGCTGCTCACCGCCCTGCTCGCCGCCACCGCGCTGCTGCCCGTCCAGGCGTGGGCGCAGGACGACGGCCCGGAGCGCCAGCCGTCCCGCCGCGCCGAGATGCGCGAGATCCAGGCGCGCATCGCCGCCGACCGGGCCGAACGCGCCCCGGCACCCGCGCGCGAACAATTCCAGCCGCCCGCGCGCGAGGAGGCGAGGGCGCCCCAGCCGCCTCGCCCCGACCGCCCCGATCGCGACCGCCCCGACCGCGACCGCCCCGATCGTGGCGGTCCCGCCCGGCCCGACTTCGCCGCGGGCGAGCGCATCCCCGGCCAGGCCCGCCCCGATCGCGGCGACACCCGCTACTTCCGCGCCGCCGAGGAAGCCACCCGCCGCGACCGCGACGAACGGCGCGACCGGGCCGGCTGGGATCGCGGCGATCGGCGCGACGGCCAGCGTGACTGGCGCAGCGACGGCCGGAACGACCGCCCCGACCGGAACGACTGGCGGGATCGCCGCGACGACCGCGGCGGCTGGAGCGTCCAGGTCGGCGGCAACCGGCGCGACGATGGCCCCCGCTACGACGCGCGCCGCTACGACCAGCGCGGCTACGATCAGCGGGGTTGGGACGCCCGCTCCGGCTGGAACCGCGACTGGCGGGGCGACCGCCGCTACGACTGGAACGACTGGCGGGTGCGCAACCGACAGGCGTACCGCCTGCCGCGCTACTACGCACCGGGCGGATGGAGCGGGGGCTATCGCCGCTTCGGGGTCGGCATCCGCCTGTCGAGCCTGCTGTTCGCGCAGGATTACTGGATCGGCGACCCCGGCTATTACCGTCTGCCGCCGGTCTATGGCCCCTACCGGTGGGTCCGCTACTACAACGACGCGCTGCTGGTCGACGTCCGCTACGGCACCGTCGTCGACACGGTGTACGACATCTTCTGGTAATCGCTTGAAAAGGGCGGGCGCCCCCGGCAACAGCGTGTCGTATGTTCGCCAAGACCGGTGCGTCCGCCCCGCCCTCGAAATCCCGCCAGGCGATCGGCCAGAGCGTCGCCGCCCGGCTCGCCGCCGATCCCGCCGCGATCCGGGCGCCCGTCGAGGGGGTCCAGTTCTTCTATCGCCCCGACTTCCTCGATGAGGCGCAGTGCGCCGCGCTGATCGCGATGATCGACGGCAACCGCCGCCCCTCGACCCTGCTCACCGGGCGCGACGAACGCGGCTTCCGCACTTCGGAAAGCTGCGACATGGACCGCTATTCGCCCGACGTGCAGCCTACCGACGAGGGGATCGCCGCGCTGCTCGGCATCGCGCCCGAGAACGGCGAGACGATGCAGGGCCAGCGCTACGCCCCCGGCCAGCATTTCCGCGCGCACCACGACTGGTTCCACGAGGGCGAGGCGTACTGGACCGCGATGAAGGCGCAGGGCGGCCAGCGCACCTGGACCGCGATGATCTACTTGAACGACGTGCCCGAGGGCGGCGCGACCTGGTTCCCCCAGGCGGGGATCAAGGTCGCCCCCAGGCGCGGCCTCCTGCTCGCGTGGAACAACATGAATCCCGACGGCGCGCCCAATCCGCTGACCCTGCACGAAGGGATGCCGGTGCTGGACGGCGTCAAGTACATCATCACCAAGTGGTTCCGCGAAGGCGTCTGGGGCCAGCCGATCTGACCGCCCGCGCGGCTGTCCTACATGGACAGGCTGTTGTAACGGCAGGGCTGTGTCGCGTTCCCCCACCCCCTCCTCCGTCACCCCGGCCCTCGTGCCGGGTCCACGGCGCCGCGAGCCCCTCCACTTGAGCCTCGATCCGCAACGCTCGCTGCACAGCGGACTCCGCAACACATCCGAGGTGACGCGTCAGAGTGGCGTTACAGGCGCGTGCCCTTCCACTTGCCTCCTCCAGACCGAGCCAAAAGTGCGTTATCGCCTCCACTTCCTCCACTTGACGCCGGACACCGCATGATTTCGGTCCTCGGCATCGACCGCTCGATCCTCGGCCAGCCCTGGCGCTGGCGTCGCCACGCCGACGAGGCGCGCAGCGGCTTCGAGGCGGACGATCTCGTCACCCGCCTGCTGCTCGCCCGCGGCGCGCCCGCGGATGCGCTCGACCTCCACCGCGCGCCCTCGATTCGCGGGTTCATGCCCGACCCCTCGGTGTTCCGCGACATGGACCGCGCCGCCGGCCGCCTCGCCGACGCGGTGGAGGCGGGAGAGGGGATCGCGGTGTTCGGCGACTATGACGTCGACGGCGCGACCTCCGCCGCGCTGATGCTGCTGGTGCTCCGCGACCTGGGGCTGGAGGCGCGCGCGTACATCCCCGATCGCCTGACCGAAGGCTATGGCCCCTCGGGCGCGGCGCTGACCCGGCTGGCGGCGGAGGGGGCGAGCCTGATCGTTACCGTCGACTGCGGCGCGCAGGCGTTCGACGCGCTCGCCGCCGCCCGCGACGCCGGGGTCGACGTGGTGGTGGTTGACCACCACAAATGTGCCGCCGAGCTCCCCGTCGCTCACGCGCTGGTCAATCCCAACCGCCTCGACGAGGGCGAGGGCGCGGCGCACGGCCACCTCGCCGCGGTCGGGGTCTGCTTCCTGCTCGCCGCCGCGCTGGTCCGCACGCTGCGCGCCCGCGGCTTCTTCGCCGACCGCACCGAGCCGCGCCTGCTCGACCGGCTCGACCTCGTCGCGCTGGGCACCGTCGCCGACGTCGCCCAGCTCCGCGGGCTCAACCGCGCGTTCGTCGCGCAGGGGCTCAAGGTGATGGCGCAGCGCCGCCACATCGGCCTCGCCGCGCTCGCCGACGCCGCCCGCCTGTCGCGCGCGCCGACCTGCACCGACTTGGGCTTCGCGCTCGGGCCGCGGATCAACGCCGGCGGGCGGGTCGGGCGCGCGGACCTCGGCGTCCGCCTGCTCACCACCACCGACGCGGGCGAGGCCGCCGCGATCGCCGCCGAGCTCGACCGGCTCAACGGCGACCGTCGCGTGATCGAGTCGGGGGTGCAGGAGGCTGCCGAGGCGCTTGCCGCGCCCGGCGCCGCGGTGGCGCTGGTCGCGGGGCAGGGGTGGCACCCCGGCGTGATCGGCATCGTCGCGGGCCGCCTCAAGGAAAAGCTCGGCCGCCCCGCGATCGTCGTCGCGCTGGGCGAGGACGGGATCGGCAAGGGCTCGGGCCGCTCGATCCCCGGCGTCGACCTGGGCGCGGCGATCCTGTCGGCGAAGGAGCATGGCCTGCTGCTCGCCGGCGGTGGCCATGCGATGGCGGCGGGGCTGACCGTCGAGGCCGCGCGCCTGCCCGATCTGTCCGCGTTTCTCGAGGACCGGCTCGGCGTCGCGGTGGCGCGGGCGGGTGAAGGCCGTGCGCTGCTGCTCGACGCGGTGCTCGCCACGGGCGGGGTGACGCCGGCGCTGGTCGAGGCGATGGATGCCGGCGGCCCCTACGGCACCGGCTGGCCCCAGCCTCGCGTCGCCGCCGGGCCGGTGCGCGTGGTCAAGGCGGATGTGGTCGGCGAGAACCATGTCCGTGCGATCGTCTCGGGCGACGACGGCGCGCGGCTCAAGGCGATGGCGTTCCGCGCCGCCGACACGCCGCTGGGCCAGGCGCTGCTCGGCGCGGGTCCCGACCGCCGCCTGTGGCTGGCGGGCCGGGCGAAGCTCGACGACTGGGGCCAGCGCCCCGCAGCCGAACTCCACCTCGACGACGCCGCCTGGGCCGATCGCCCCGCTTGACCGGGGCCCCCGCAACCCGTAGGCGAGCGGGCGTTGGCCCCTTCGTCTAAGGGTTAGGACGCGGCCCTTTCACGGCTGAAATACGGGTTCGAATCCCGTAGGGGTCACCATCGTCGGTTAAATCCGCAGAAAACCAGCTTTTACGTTGGTTTCACCTCCCGCTGGTACAGCGAGAAGGTACAGCGGACGATGGTAACGATGGCGACGCCTTGGCGGCACCCCGACACTGGCATATTCTATCTGCGTCGGCAGATCCCAGTTCCGCTCCGCGTGGAGTTCGGCGGTCGACAGCTGTGGAAGCGGTCGCTTGAGACCAAGGATCCTGACGAGGCGCGTCGGGTATTCCCTGCGATCAACGCCGAACTCGAGGATCTGTTCGCTAAAGCCCGAAACGCGATTGCGGAGCGAACGGCAAGCACGAAGCTGACCCCGCAGTCCGCTGCTGACGCGGTAGCGCGGATCGCCGCGACAGAGCGGGGCAGCCGGGTGGACGGGTTCCCCGTACTCGCCAACATCTTCTGGTCGGAGGAAGCCGCGACATCGATCGTGCCAGGCGTTCGCCCGATCCCGCTTGCCGATGTCACTATGGAGGGCCTCGCCAGCCTTGATCCCGACCATCTCGCCGGCGATGTATGGATGCGTGTCGTCCGCACGCGCTCGCGCGTTGACGCGCTGTTCATGGCCGAACACATGATCCTGTGGGTCCACGGCGGCTTCCGGGGTGAACGAGGCGCGTTCGGCGACCTCATCCGCTCGACCGAGAACGACCTGCTCGTCATGGACGCCATTACTGACGCCGTAGAGCGCGAGCAGGCCGAGCTTCGTAAGCTGCTGAAGTCGCCGCTTCGCCACACCGCGACCCGGCTTCGGCCCAACATGACGCTGTGCGAACTGTTTGAAGCGTGGAAGACCAAGACGCCGGCTCCCGGGGCACAAGGCGTTCACGAGGCCTCGACCACGATCGCCGACTTCATCGACTACGCCGGGGACATCCCGGTCAGCCGCATTACCGGCGACCACCTCTACAACTTCCGCGACGCGGTTGCCTCACTCCCGAAGGCGATGCCGAAGGGCGACCGTGACCTCTCCTTTACTGGCCGGCTTGCCAAATATGCCGATGACGAAGGGCAGAAGGTTGCACCGGCCTCGGTCAAGCGCCGTGTCGGCCACCTGCAGGCGCTGTTGACGCACGCGTTCAACCAGCGCTGGATCGAAGCCAATACCGGTGCGGGCATCCGCATCGAAGGCTATTCGAAGAACACGGGCGCGAGGCGCCCCTTCCTCGATGACGAGCTCGGGCGCCTCTTTGCCAGCGACCTGTTCGTCAAGCCGCAGCGCTGGTCGTCGGCGCGGGATACGGTGAGCGACCGGACGCTCGCCTGGCTTTTTCTTCTCGGCCTGACGAATGGTGCGAGAATAGAAGAGATCGGCCAGACCGAGTTGGCGAACGTGAAGACCGATGACGGCGTCCGCTACCTCGATCTCGGTGTCGACGCGCGCGTAAAGAACGAGACCTCGCGCCGGATGATCCCGCTTCACGACCTGATCCTGAAACTCGGCTTCGACAATTACGTCGCTGCGCTGCGCAAGGCGGGCGAGACACGGTTGTTTCCCGAGCTCAAGCCGAACAAGTTCGATAAGCTCTGCCAGGCCGCCTCGCGGGTCGCGAACCGCGTGATCGATCGCGTTGTGGGTGATGACCCCCGCATCAGCTTCCATAGTCTGAGGCATAACTTCAAGGATATCGCCCGTGACGCGACGATCGAAAAGTACATCATGGACCAGATTATGGGTCACGCCGGTGTCACCGCCGGTGATCGTTACGGCATCGGCGCGCGACTGAAGACGCTCGCCCGCGAGCTCGACCGCGTAACCTTCGAGATGGTGGACTGGGGTCCAATCATCCGCGCGTTCGGCAATATTGATTGGGAGAAAACGGTATGAAGCGCTGCTTCATCGTCCTGGCGGAGCCAGATGGCCGCTTTCTTGGTGTCCATCACACGATCGATGGCGCCGTCCACTACGCCGCGGGTCTTGGCGCGGCGACGATGCCGAACAGTCGCCCGATCACGGTCGATGATGTCGCCGAATGGATGAGGCGGGAGCCGACGATCTTGTTGGGTTGCCCGCCGTGCGAGGAGTTCGAGGGTATCCGTATCGAACGCCACGCGATCATGGTGTAGCCGCTGTAGCCGGGAGCATGATCAGGAGCACCGTCGGTCCGGCACCGCTCGTTAACGGCTCAAGTGTACGGCTGTACGTATGTACGGATCGAGCTGAACGCATGGCTGATGGACTCACCCGCGATGATGTTTTCGCCGCCTGCCAGGCGCTCGCGGCGGAAGGCGTGCCCGTCGACAAGATCACCGGGCATGCGGCGTGGTCGCGTTTGGGCCGGGGCAGCAAGTCGACCGTGCAGAAGCACTGGAAGGAATGGCGGGCTTTGCAGGACAGTTCATCCCCGCTCACGCGCAATGCCGCCGTGAACGCGATCCAGGAGACGATCGACCGGCTCGTCAGCCAAGCCGTCGCGGACGAACGTCACCGTGCCGAGGTGGCGATTGCGCAGCTCGAAGACGAAGTCCGGCACCTGAGCCGGGGCTTGGCCTCGGCGCTCGCTGACGCAGAGCGCCTGGCTGTCCAGCTGGACGAAGCGACCGCCGTCACGAGCACCGAAACTGAACGACGGAAGCGGGCCGAAGCCGAGCGCGACTGGCTGCAGCGCCAACTCGCCGAATGCGAGGAGGACCTCGCCGATGCGTTAGCTGGAAAGCGAAACCGCGAGCGCGAGATGGCGAAGGCGGCAGGTAAGCTCGCGATACAATTGACACGGTCGAAAGGGTGATCGGACTCAACAGGGTCAGCAAGATCACGCAGGCTGCGTAAAAGTCGTTCGCCGGAGGATGTCACATATGACGATCCTATTCTTCGGTTATATCGATAGTTCCCATCGATCTTTTTAATCCGGGCCTCATCGCTGCCGCAGATCCCCTACAAACCCCTTTTTATAGCCGCCCGCCTAGCCGCCCGCCTGGCAGCTTCGCCGTGGACGATGTCCGAATCCTTGCTCGTGCCGGCGGGCACCGGAACTTGCTGAGCGGGCTGGACTGGATCTTTTCCGTGTGACCGCTCCATCGAACTCTGTCGCCTCTTAGCCCGTTCGAGTGCATATTCCTTCGCCTCCGCGCGCAGGGCAAGATCGGGCTCGATCGTGCTGAAGCGTTCGGGGTGCCGTTCGATCCCCGAGCGACGATCCGGCGTGACAGGCGGCATCGAGGCAGGTGCTAACACCACCGGGTGCAATGCACGATACTGCGCTTCGAGTTGCTGCCGCCAGCGTGGCGCGCCCGAATGGAACCGGGCGAGCGCGACGAGTTCGGCGGAAGCGTCGCCTTCGACGACATAGCCGCCCGAACGAATGGCAAGGTCATAGGGGTGGTTAGCGACATGAGCCTTGACCAACTCGAGCGCCGTCTCGATCTGATCGGCCGCGCGAATGATCAGGAGCGGGTCGCGCCGGATCGTCTCGATGAGCCCTTCGTCGACCTTGCTGGCGCGCAGCGCGGCGCGGTCGATGGAGTGATCCTGCGCGATCGTGAGAGGGATACGTGCGGCGATCAGATCTCGCACGATCTGCTGCGTATCGACCGAGGGCGGATCGGTTTCTCGCGCAAGCGGCGAGTACGACGCGCCGGTCTGTTTGGAGACAAGGACATCGTTGATGGCCGCCGCGGTGCGCCCTGACGGAGTGTCGGTCGCGCTTTTCGGAGACGGCGGCGTAACTGTGGGTTGCGGCGTCGGGGTCACCGCCGCGCGAGGAGCGATCGGCGATTGCCACCGGTCGCCACCCGCGCGCAGCACGGCTCGGGCATCCTGATCGGGGTTCAGGGTCGCATTGATGACCGCGATCAACTCGGGGCCGTCGCGATAGCGCAGGAAGGCTTTCGCAAGATCCGGATCGAGACCTTTCACCCGGAAGCGACGGCGCCCGTCGACGATGTCGAACGCCAGCGCGGTCGGTCTGGCGCGCAAGTGGTTCGCGATGCGGTTGATCTCGTCCTGCTGCCGACGGTGGAGGGCGGCGAGACGAGCCTGGATGTCCGGATCGGCGGCAGGCATGGTCTCGTGCCCGGACATGTAGAACCCGGACCGATCGCCCCGGATGTAAGGTCGCGCGGTCTCGATCCGTGTGATCCACCGATCGAGCGCATCGGCCACACCTTCAGATGGCGAACCACGTCGAACGACGCCTGGCAGCGGCGACGTGACCGCGGGCATTGTGGCGACCTGCGCGGGTAGTACCGATACTGCTGCCGCCAGCTGAGACTCGATGATGGTCGCCCGGGTCCGAAAATGCCGGGCCTCGGCGTCGCACTCGGCGATCAACTTCTGCTCGTCGGCCAAGGTGATGCCGAGCCATTCAAGATAGTCGGAAGCCGCCTCGACGAGAACGGAGCGCTCCCGCCGTTCGCGCGCAGATCCCGCAGTCGGGTCGGCATCGATCGCCCGGACCAGATGGTCGTTCGTTCTTCGGACATGCGTGGCGCGCGACCCGGCGCGGTCCACGCCGTGGCGCATCTGGGCGGCGAGCCGATCGAGCGCCGCGGCGGTGGTCAGGCTGTCGCCGAATTCGTTCAGGGCGTCGGCGAAACTTGACGACCCGGCGGCAGGACGTCCGACGCTGCATTTCTGCCACTGTTCGACATGGCGAGCGATGGCGGCGCGCTCCGCCCTGTGCTTCTGCTCGATGATCGCCTCGATGGTACGCGACTGGCGTTCCTCGTTCGCGCGGCCGATCGGCGTCACAATGCCACGCGTCTCGGCCGCAGCCTGCCGCGTGCCGAGGTGTTCCTGCGGGTCGCCCGGAATCCCCATATCGGCGTGCCGGCGCGGATCGACACGCCGCTCGACGCGCTCCTTCTCCAGCTGGGCGTTGGTCCGCGCGGCGAAGCTCCGCCGCAGATTTCCAATCCAGCGATCGTTGCCGACCTCGCCGACCTTCTTCTGCTGCAACGGGGTGGCGGGGCGGTTGACGCGGTTGCGCTTGTTGGTGACCGCGGCGAAGTCCCACATGCCGACCTCGAGCTTCGCGATATCGTAGCCATCGCGATCGAGCTCGGCGATCTGGGCTGCGGTGATCCGGGCGCACGGGCGATCATAGTAGATCAGGTGGAAATGCCAGTTCTTCTCGTCATTGTTGTGATCCGGCGCATGCATCACGGCGACGAACGGGATCCTGCGGCGACGGAACTCGTCGGAGAATTCGCGCAGTAACTGCGCCCGGCCTTCCATCGACAGCTCGTCGGGCAGTTCACCCACGATCCGATACTGCGTTCGCCCCCGACGCCCGTCATGGAAACCGGCGAACGGCAGTTTGCGCGCCGCGAACGCGGCCTCGCTTTCTTCTGATCGCCGCTTGCGGTTGGCGATCCAGCCGTCCTGCCGGGCCAGGAAGGCGCGCATGGCGCCACCCCCCTCGATGTCGAACCGTACGTTTCGAGCGTGATCGGTTCGGCGGTACTGGTCACGCAATGCCTCGGGACAATCGGCCTGCTGCACCGCGCGCGCCCAGAAATCCGGTTGGTCGGCGAAGCGGCAGGACATCTGGTCCGGCCCCCCGGCACGTTCGTGCGCCTCCACCAGCTCCCAGAACTCCGCGCGCTTGGCGGGATCGGGGTCGATGTTGGTAAACAGCGCGCGATCGCCGTCCGGCTGGACCGCTACCGCGTTGCCGCGGACGATGTAGCGATCATGGCCGGACGGCGCCTGTCCGGTCAGTCTTCCCGGCTCTCCAGCAGCGCCTTGCGCGCCTGCTGCCTCGCGTCGCACAGGGGCAGCGAGCGTCCCGGCGTCCACGGGTATTTGTGCATGGCCCTGCAGTAGCAGCCGAGACTGTCGTCCGCGACGTACCAGTTCGATACCGGACAGGAGACGCAGACCGGTTTCGGTTCCGGCATCATCATCGGGTGGCTGGTCTCCAGGCACCGCAAGGTATCGCTGTAAAAGGGATCGGTCGAAAGCAGCTCCGCGGGATCGACCCCGCTGATCGTCGGGTCGTCGTTCATGATCGTCCTCCTCGGTGGTGACGACGCCGGCGGCAGCCGGTGACGTGGCTGCGGCGGCGTCGTGGTTTCGGGGCGTCTCGGCCCCCTCGTGTGTGGGAGACGCAATGTCCCTTCCGGCGACGTCGGGCGTGATGGTCATCGTCAGGACGGCGACCGCGGTGTCACGCTCGACATAGGCGTTGTGCGCCTTGGCAGCGCCGGGGCGGTTGCGACGCCCGTCCTCCATCCGCTCGATTACGACCTTGTTGATGAAGCTGTGCTTGAAGTGGAACGATGTCGCGCCAGACGCTGTCGCCAGTCGATACGGGCGGGTCATGGGAACATGGAAAGCGACCCGCTCGCGCGGTTTCGCCTTGTGCCTGTCGATACCGTCCCGGACCTCACGCGCGGGCCGCCAGCGACGGACACCCATCGGGTCGTCCGACACCTCTGGCTCCAGACCCTCGCGCAACCAGTCGAGTTTCTGGCGTGCCCGTTCTGCCTGCGCTTCCAGGTCCGCCAGTCTGTCGCGTGCCACATCGCGTCTCCCGGACGCGCGGGATTGCGCGTCCAGAAGGATCTTGGGATCGTGGGCAAGGGCGCCCAACTGCACCTGAAACTATCTTCTTGGTAGAGTTGGGATGACGTTTCTGGCAGAAAAACTGTCTGCATACCCAACGCTGGAACTCGCTTCTGGTCGGCGCCTGCGCCGACGTGCAGCTAAGTGGGCTTGCCCACTTAGCGGTAGTGCGCCTTCAACCTTCGCACGATCTCACCTACCGCCCTGACGTATGTTGCGGGTTCGCCGGCACCTTTTCCCCTCATATCTTCAAGCGGGATGCATGATCGGGGGTGGCCGCTTGGGGATAGGCGATCACCGTCCTAAAACGACCTTAAGGCTATCGGCTGGAGCGGGTTTCAGGAAAATGCGTGCGAACCGTCGAAGGAGAATGCGGCCATGAGCCGACCGGTAGAAGCTGATCGCGCGAGGCTACGGCTCAACGCCCGCGCCATGCTCGCGAGGACCACGCCGGCGGTGGAGACGCTGAGGGCGGCGCTGCGCGAGAAGCCGGTCAATCCGGATGGAGCACGTCTGCTCCTCGACCAAGCGTTGTCGCAGATCGAATCCGCGGCCCGCGGTATGACGGCGATGGCGACGGCCAGCGAGGCACGCGGCGGCGATCCGGTAGCCGCCGCGATCGGCGTCTACGACGACGCCGTGAAGCGGGAGATCGCCATCTCCACCTTGGCTGCCGGCATTGGCCGCCTGAACGACGATGTCAGGATCGCGCAGCGGGTTGCCCTGCTGGACATGGTGCTGGCCGCCTCGAAGGACGCAGTGCGGCCGGCCTATCTCGAGAAGTTCATGGATCGGCTCCAGGAGGCGGGCCTGACGAAGGAGATCGCGCAGAGCCTGTCCCGTGAGCAGATGGACGGTATCAGAGAAATTCTGGGTGTGCCGAAGAAGGAGCGGAAATCCGTGGGGTCGCGGCAGAAGACCGTGACCCGCATCGATATCCCGCCCCCGACACAGTCCCCATGGCAGGCGTTGATCGATCTGGTCCCGGGTTATCGGTACAAGCTGCGCCCGGCAGATCGAGGCGATGCCGAGGATGTTGCGATACTCGCTGCTGCCCTGCCACCTATGACCACGATCGAGGGATTCAGGGCAGGTGCCGCAGTCGACCTCGTCAACCTGCAGACCGACAGCAGTAAGGCGCGGTTCGCATGGGATACGATGGACGCCTGGCTGAAGGTACACCATCCATCGACCGAAGAGGTTCTTGCCGCTCGCCGTCGCGCGTGGACCTTCCTGCTCGGTCACGTTCACGGCTTCATCGGCGGCGTGAAGGGTCTGGAGAAAGTCCGCTTCGCATCGCCGTGGCAAGTAAATCAAATCGTCACCGCTGATCGAGAGGTGAACCCTTAAATTCTGTTTGCATGTAGCCGACTTCGCTTGAGCAATGATTCGCCAATTAGCAGCACTTTGATGGACGAACGATGGTCAAACTCGGAGGTTATCTACCCGGCCGGGCAACGACGCGAGGGCACAGTGGGGTTAACAATCAGCTGTTCGTGCATACGATCTTGTGGTTGGCGACCAAGGCGGCGCGCTGGTGTGACCTGATGATATTGGAATGTACGTCATACAGCTGCGTCAACTTGGCCAGCGTCTTCTCGTCGTCGACGGCAGCTAACGCCACCTTGGCCTTAAACGGCGGATTGCGATCCGCCAGGGTCGCTGGCTCGTCTTACCTCCTGCTACCCACCACCATGCCCACTATTAGACCGGCAATTTACTTATCCTCGCTGTTCAGAGTCCCGGCGCCACCTGGGCGCCTCCAATAACCTGTCGGGTGGCAGGGGTCTGCGTGTGGCGGGCGCCTCTATTGCCCGGGTGGCTGGCTGAGGAGCGGCACCAGGCTGATCCGCGAGGACGTGGCCCATTACGTTCGCTCGATCGTCGACGTCCTAGTCCAGCTCGCCCTCACCCGTGTGCGTGATGCATGACATCATCCTCTTGGCCGCCGATCTTCCGGTCGCCTCAGCTTAAGCGGCGTCCTGTGCAGACCCAAGATCCACAGCGACACGATCGTTCGCCAAGCGGGCGCACGATGCGGCCGAACTCCGTATCCTCAGCGTCCGTGCGAGTTGTCGAAATAGTGCCGCTTCAGCGGCCACGTCGGCGGCGACCATGAACGGTGTGGCCGTCCCGCTTTTCACACGTGCAAGCCCACAGGCAGTGCGCCATGCTCTCTCAAGGCGGTCATGGCTGCTCGAATACCCCGCCCAAGACGGCATCCGATGACCGTGCCGCACCCCCGCGCGGAACCGGCGCGCCGGCACCACCATGTGGACGTGCGGTGCGATTGCCCAGCCGCCGTCCGATGCCGCCAGCGCATGCACCGCATAGGCGACCGGCGCGCCGAGCCGAACGAGGTTGCGTTCAGCGAAGGTCGTCGCCAGCCATTCCCACCAGCGCGCGTCCAGCCCGTTGGGCATCTCGGCCAGGATGTGCCAGGCCGACACCTCCGTCGGATCACCGGCGGCGGCCGTTGCGGCATCGACCAGGTCCCACAGTTCGTAGCCGGTCGCCGCCCATTGTGGCGCGCTGCCGGGCAACAGCAGACCGGCGGCGCGCAAGTCATAGGTCCGCTCGCCGAACCAGCGCGGCATCGCGCCGAACCGGTCGTAGCCGGCGCCGTCGCGCCAGATATACTGAACGTTCGCCCGCGCCGTCCGGTATGCGGGCTTGCGCCCGGCCAGCCGCCACTCGGCGCTGACCGGGCGGATGGTGAAGTCTACACGGCGATCCGGATGTCCGAGTCCCTGCTCGTCCATCTCGGCGTCCGCATCGTCATCGCGGAACAGGGTGCGGCGGGCACGCGCCACGTCCGCGTTGGTGATGAACATGATCGTCTCTCCCCCGAAATGCCGACGCCGCCCAGATCAGGGGCGGCGTCGGCGGGCGTTCTGGTGCGCGGGCAGCGCCCGCGGGTCGGTCAGGACAGGCGAACCGGCGCGTCGATGGGCGCGTCCGGCGCGGTCCACTCGCCGCCCAGCGGCATGAAGCGGTTGCCGTCGAGCAGCTCGGCCTCACGGCCGTCGGCGGTGTCGCGGATTCGCATCGCCGCCAGCCGGGTACCGCGGGGGAGGTGCTCGGGCACACCCTGGCCGCGCTGCAGCAGGCCACGAGCACCGATCCAGATCGTCTGCTTCTCCCTGGTGGACACCAGGGCGAGCCGCTCCTCTCCCCACATATAGGCCGTGCATCCGCTCAGCACGTCGACGGACAGCACGTCGCGCAGGACGACGGTGTAGCCCGACGGCCGCTTCGCCTTCGAGCTCGCCCAGTGCGCGCAGATGATGTCGCGTTCCGCCTCCTGGGCGAGCCGGGCCAGCTCCATGCCGCTTCCGATGCCGTTCAGGCCGGTGCCGCAAAACAGGACGCTCTCGTTGACCGGCTTGAACGTCGGCACGCCCGCGAGGGCGCGCAGGGCGAGCATCCAGTTCTGGTGGCGAACCTGCATCGGCAGGGTCTTTGTCATCGTCATGTCATCACTCCATCCTGGTGACGGCCTGTCGGCCGGAGCATTTTTCCCGTTTCCCACGATGCTCATCATCGTCGTCCCCGAAGGGCTCAGTTGACCGTGCGGGGCACGTGTCGCGCAGACACCGCCACCAGCGTCTCGATCGCGCGGCGCAGCCGGCGGACGGAGCGGGTGTTGCGGAACAGGCGCAGCAGCGCCGTCTCGGCCGCCTCCTCGATCCGCGGTAGCGCCGAGGGCGGTAGGCCCACGTCACGGGCGACGGCGCGCCAGAGGCTGGCGAGGACCAACTCGGCGTGTTCCGGCCCGGGGCCGGCCACCTCCACGATCTCGACCCGAGACAGCAGCGGCGCCGGCAGGCGGTCGACACGGTTGGCGGTCAGCACCCAGCTGACGTGACTGAGGTCGATCTCGGCGGCGAGGCAGCCGTCGAAGTATCGGCCGGCGGTGGAGCGTTCGAGCAGCCCCAGCAGCGTGGCGACGGGATCGCCCATATCGCCCGCTGCCGCCTTCTCGACCTCGTCGATGACGATGACCGGGTTGGCGCACTGGGTGCGCAGCATCGCCACCGCCGGGAAGCACGGCTGGGCATGGCGAAATCCCCGCGGGTTTCCCGCCAGCTCCGCATTGCTGTTGACGCCGGCGAGCGACAGGAGCGCGCTGCCGCAGCCGGACAGCTCGCCGATGCATCGCGCCAGGTGCGTCTTGCCGGCACCCGCCGGCCCGACCAGCAGCAGCGGCCGGAACGCCAGCCACGGTCGCCCAGCCCACAGCTGCATCGCCGCCTGATCGGCGATGCGGTCGATGGCCGCACCCATCCACGGCGCTTCCGCCCGCAGGGTCGCGGTGAGGCGCGGTTCGTCACCGCCCTTGGCACGCGTCAGCATCGACGCCCCCGTCAGCGGCAGCGGGGACGTTAGCCGCTCGTACAGGTGCGGGATCGACGCGATCCATTCGTTTGTTTCGTTGCCGTCCGACGGGATCGACACGCAGGGGCGGACATGCGGCTTGCCATCCACCACCATCACAGCCGCACCTGCGCGGGCGAGGTGGCGACCCAGGCATCGGTGGCCGCGATCAGCGCCTCCGCGTCGTCGCGGCTCTTCAGCCACAACCGCCATGTGCCGATCGCACGCGATGCGAGGTGCGCACGGATGGCACCATGGCAACCCGTCCGGTGCGATCGGTGGAGCAGTTCCTTCGACATCGGTCGGAACGGCAGGCCGGCGTCGTGCGACACGGCGTCGAACGAGGTCGCCCGTGATCCGCCATAGCTTTCTGCGACGTCGACCACCTCGCCGTCGAGCGTCAGTTCGAGCTCCCGCAGCATCCGGGCTGCGGTCAGCGTGTCGCGTGTCGTCTCGCATGCGGAGATCAGCGACGGCACGACGATATCCTCGGCGCGCCACAGCAGCAGCCGGGTGGGCGGAACGTGCAGCCGCTCGACCAACCAGGTCATCGTCTCGACCGGGTTGTCGGTCACGGCCGTGCTGTGTGTCGCCAGGTCGAAGGCGAGTGTGCCGAAGTGATAACGAACGCTCAGCGTGGCGGCGCCCACGAGGAGCGTTCGCGCGGGAGCCTTGCCACGCGCGGGCTGGTGGATCCAGGCGGTGGAAAGAGCAACGGTGTCGGTGGTCATTCTGTATTCCCCAAAACGACAGCGGCCCGGCCATCATGAGGATGGCCGAGCCGGCGGTGTTGATGATGCTGGTGGCGGTCAGGCGGTAGCGAAGGCGCGCTCGTCCTCCTCTCGCTTGAGCTTCGCGGTGACGCGGTCGAGCGCGGCGGCGATGTCCGCGTGGAGCGCCCGCGGACGGCACCAGCGAATCAGCGCGCAATCGACAAAAGCGGAGAGGTGGGCGAGGTCCGGCGTGCGCTCCAGATGCCGGGCGAGCGCCGCCATCGGCTGGGTGACCAGCGCCTCGTCGGCTGCGCGCGACGCCGTCCACGCGAAATGCAGGCACAGCGTGGCGACTGCGTCTTCGCAGACATAGGTGCGGATACGCTCGGCCTCGCCCGCTTCCCACAGCGCCGCGACATCCCCGCCCGACACGTCGGTCTTCGCGGGGATGCCGATGGCATCGCACAGGGCGGCCAGGCCGACCTTGCGGCCATGGCTGCTGTAGAGGTCCGCCAGGTCCGCGTGCTCGCCGCCGAAGCGGTTGGCCGCGGCGTGGTCGGCGATTGCCTTCAGGTTCCAGAGGCGGTTCCGCTGGGCGGCCAAGCGCAGGACAAGCGCATCGAACTGGCGGCCGTTGTAGCTGGTCACCACGTCCGTCCCTGCCATCCGCCGGTCTGCCTCGCGGATCAGGTCGGCCTCCTGCGTGTCGCCCGCGACGACCAGGGCGGCGATGTCGAACGCCCACTCGCCGCCGTGGCGACGCGCCTCGGCAAAGCCCGCTGCGACGGGCAAATGTGTCGGCCACGGCGGGAATGACCCGTCCGGCATTGGTGGGGCGACGGTCTCGAGATCATAGGCCAGCACCGCGCTCGGTGCGCGTGCGTGGTCCGGCTGGCGCAGGGATGCGCGCATGGTTCACCTCATCATGAAGAGCGGGGCCTGCCCCGCGGGGATGATCAGAGCGCCGGGTCGGCGCGAACACGCACCTTTTCCCCCTTATCACTCTGATCGCATACGCCGGTTGCCAGCCGGCTTTTCCACAGCCACCCCAAGCGGATGGCTATCACGGGGTGTCGCCAGGCTTGCGGTCTAACACCTAGTGTTATATGAGTGAGCGCGATCAGAAGGCCCGCCATTCCGCGCATCTTCAAGAATGGCTGGTTCCAGCGGTTCGCACGCAAGGAGCGGCTGGGCGATGCGGCGCTGTTCGAGGCGATCGCGCGCGCTGAACGCGGGCTGGTGGATGCCGACCTTGGCGGCGGCGTCATTAAGCAGCGGGTGGCGCGCGAAGGCCAGGGCAGGTCCGGCGGATATCGTACGCTGATCCTGTTCCGGCAGGGCAACCGCGCGGTGTTCGCGTTCGGCTTTGCCAAGTCGCGGCAGGACAACATATCTCAGGCCGATCTGGCGGTGCTTCGCCAGGCTGCCGCGGAGGCGCGGGGCTGGAGCGAGGACGACATGAACAGGCTGGTGGCGGCCGGCACACTGGTGGAGATTGAGCATGCGCAGGACGACGATGGATAAGGGCTACCGCAGCGAGATCGCCGGTGCGATCCACGAGATGATGGGCGACGCGCATGACGCCGGCGTCGTCTCGGCGGCAACGTTGCGCACCTTCGACGAGAGCTGCCTTGTGCCTGCCCCTGCGCTGGCGGGTGACGAGATCCGCAGAATCCGCGAGCGCGAGCACGTGTCGCAGCCGGTGTTCGCGGCGTATCTCAACGTCTCGCGCAATCTCGTGTCGGACTGGGAGCGTGGGGTAAAGCGTCCCGGCGGGCCGGCGCTGCGGCTGTTATCGATCATCCAGCGCAAGGGCTTGCAGGCCGTTGCCTGAGCGTTTGATCACCCCATCCGGGGTTACCGCAAAGCTCCGCGTAAGTTCACGTATGGCCGCTGGAGCAAGAAATTGAAGCTGTTGCGAAATCGCGGAAATGACCGCGTCATCGACCACGTTCGCGGATCCACCCCCGTAACGTCCATACGGGTAGCGACCGCTGCTGTGTCAGCGTTTGCAGTACAGGCGGTCCTTGATGGCTCCCGCCGACTTCCAGTCGCGAAGCTGCTCGTTCCTCCGGTTGACACGCAGATTGACAGCATTGCTGGCGGCGCAGCTGATCGCGCCGATCGCAATCGGCTTGTTCTAAGGGGTGCTGCCGGCCGTGCGTTGAGCTGGCTGGATCGTATCGAGACGCGGATCGCACCGGCGCGCCTTCCGCAATCGACGCTGATCGTCGAATCGGACGCGGGGACAACCGCCATGGTGGGATCGTGCGCGCTGACGACGGACGGTCTGGGCCTTTCACCCGCCGACCAATTCGGCATCGTACAGCTCGCCGAGAACGACGCCGAGGTCGCCTTGTTGGTCGAATGGTTCGACGACCAATGGCAGGCGCTTGCGCCCGGCGGCACAAGCCCGTCGCTCCACGACCTGTTCGCTCCGCTCGCGTCCCGGCGCTCCGCGTCCGAGGTCTATCTGCGGACCCTCGACGCCATCTTCGCCGACATGAGCGAGGGGTCGGACGAGGAGTCGATCGTCAAATCTTCCACCGGCATCCGCAACACGGTGATCTGGTCGAAGCTGTACCGCTTCCAGCGGGATGGCGTGATCGGTGCGATCGACAAGCTCCAGCGGTTCGGCGGCTGCATCCTCGCCGACAGCGTCGGCCTGGGAAAGACGTTCGAGGCGTTGGCCGTTATCAAGTACCACGAGTTGCGGAACGACCGCGTTCTGGTTCTCTGCCCCAAGCGGTTGCGCGATAACTGGACGATCTGGAAGCAGAACGACCGGCGGAATATGCTGACTGCGGACCGCTTCAACTACGATGTGCTGAACCATACCGATCTGTCGCGCGATGGCGGACAGTCCGGTGACATCGACTTGGCGCACATCAACTGGGGCAATTACGACCTCGTCGTCATCGACGAATCGCACAACTTCCGGAACAAGAGCACCCACCGGGATCGCGAAACCCGCTACGACAAGCTGATGCGGCAGGTGATCAAGGCCGGCGTCCGCACCAAGGTGCTGATGCTGTCCGCCACGCCGGTGAACAACCGCCTTGCCGATCTGAAGAACCAGATCGCCTTCGCCACCGAGGGCAATGATGCGGCACTGGCGGGGCAGAACATCCCCTCCATCGAAGGAACGATCCGGTCTGCGCAGGGGGCCTTCAACCGCTGGCTCGCTATGGCGGAAGAGAAGCGCACGTCCGAGCGCCTGCTCGACATGCTGGGTTTCGACTATTTTCGGCTGTTGGACCTGCTCACCATCGCGCGGAGCCGCAAGCACATTGAGCGCTATTACGGCACCGCAGAGACGGGGAAGTTTCCCGACCGGCGCCCGCCTCTCAATATCAAGCCGCCGGTCGACACCCACGACGCATTCCCGCCGATCACCGACATCAACGACGACATCCGGCGCCTGACGCTCGCCGCCTATGCGCCCCTGCGGTATGTTCTGCCGTCGAAGCGCGACGCCTATGATCGCGCCTATGACCAATCGATCCGCGGCGGGCAGTCGGTATTCCGGCAGCTCGATCGCGAGGAGAGCCTGGTCCACCTGCTGCGCGTCAACCTCCTGAAGCGCATGGAAAGCTCGGTCCACGCCTTTGCGTTGACGCTGGAGCGGCAGCTGGCGGCGGTCGATGCCCTGATCGCCCGGATCGACGCGCATGACGAGGCGATCGAGGAATTGTCGATCAACGACCTGGAGGTCGACGATCCCCTTTTCGAGACGCTGGGCGTCGGCCGCCGCGTACGGGTGCTACTCGCCGATGCGGACCGCGTCCGCTGGCGGCAAGACCTGATCGCGGACAGGTTGCTGCTGGAGGCACTGCTCGGCGCGGCGCAGACGATCACGCCGGAGCGCGATGCCAAGCTCGCCGCGCTACGCCGGTTCATCGCCGACAAGCAGGCTGCGCCTTTCAACGCCGGCAACCGCAAGGTGATCGTGTTCACCGCCTTCGCTGATACGGCAGCGTATCTGTACCGCGAACTCGCGCCAACGATCGGCGTGGAAACGGCACTGGTGACAGGCGGCGGTGCCAACAAGGTGACGGCCAAGGGCATTCGCACCGACCTCGGATCGATCCTCACCGCCTTCTCGCCCCGGTCGAAGGGCCGGCCCGATGACATCGACGAGCCCGAGATCGACCTGCTGATCGCCACCGACGTCATCAGCGAGGGCCAGAACCTTCAGGATTGCGACTGCCTGATCAACTACGACATTCACTGGAACCCAGTGCGGATCGTGCAGCGCTTCGGCCGCATCGACCGGCTGGGCTCGACAAATGCCGAGATCCAGCTGGTCAATTTCTGGCCGAACATGGATCTGGACGCCTATATCAACCTCGAACGCCGCGTGTCCGGGCGCATGGTGCTGCTCGACGTGTCGGCGACCGGCGAGGAGAACATCATCGAGGCGCAAGCCGGCGATACGATGAACGACCTCGACTATCGCCGCCGCCAGCTGGAGACGTTGCAGACGACGGTAATCGACCTGGAGGACCTGTCGTCCGGCGTGTCGATCGCGGACCTGACTCTCAACGACCTGCGGATCGATCTGGCCGGACTGAACGCCGACGAGCGCACCGCGCTGGGCCGGATGCCGCTGACCGCTCACGCCGTCGTCACCGCCACCGATGACATCCCTCCCGGTGCGATCTTCTGCCTGCGAGCCGAGACGCCGGCGGCGCTGGCGGCCATCGCCCAGGCGGATCCGCTGCGTCCGCACGTCCTGCTGCACATCGGCGAAGACGGCGCGACGCTGTTGCCGCCGGGACAGGCCAAGCGCGTGCTCGATCGCCTGAAGTGGTTGGGCGACCGCGGACGCGAGCTCGACGTCGCCGCATGGGACCGGTTCGACGCCGAAACCCGCACCGGCCAGGCGATGGAGCAATGGCGTGACCTGCTCGCCACCGCGATCGGCGTCGTCACCGGCAAGGCGGAGGAGCGCGCGGTCGCCAGCCTGTTCTCGCCCGGCGGCACCGTGGGCGGCGCCGACTTCGCCGGGATCGACGATTGGGAGGTGGTCGCCTGGGTCGCGGTGATGCCGCCGGCATGATGCTCGACCGTCTGTTCGACGCACTGGCGTTGCCCGCTTCCGCGCGGATGGAGCGGCGCGTGCCGAAGGCGATGCTGGCCGACCACGGCGCGACCGGCGCGGGCGACCGCAAGCTGGTGGAGGGCGGGATCGAGCGGCTTAGGTGGCGCGCCAGCCTGAAGCCAGGCACGATCGGCGTGCCCGCCTTCGCCGACGACACCCGCGACTATTCCGAGATCGCGGTGCTGACGCTGGAGGTTCGCGAAGGCGCGAACGTGCCCCGGCTGGCGAAGATCGCGCATGGTGCGATCCCCTATCCGCTGATCCTCATCATCGGCGATGCCGATGCCGCCGCGGTGAGCGTCGCGCCGAAGCGCCGGCATGAGCGGCAGGCTGATCGCTTCGTCATGGACCGGCTGGTCACGTCGCCGCCGACCGTCGACCCGACCGACGACATCACGAACGCCTTCACCGCCAGTCTGGCGGTTGCGGGATTGCCAGCCGTCAATCTATGGTCGCTGTACGAGGGGGTGCTCGACCGCGTCGAAGCCTATGTCGCGGCGCGTGTTTCCGGCGCGTTCCGGCTTCCAGCCAGCGCGGACGAGGCGACCGGCCGGCGAGCCGCGCTGGCGGCGCATGAGGGACAGGTCCGCGAGGTGGCCCGTCTGCGCAAGGCGGCGGCGGCGGAGAAGCGGCTGGCGGCGCGGATCGAGCTATCCCATCACATCACCCGTGCCGAAGCCGCGCTTCGGCGCACCACCGATTTGCTCGCCTGAGTTGGGCGTGGAGTAAGCCATGACGATCGACCGCCTGACCCTGAACGATTCCGAAGCCCGGAGCGCCGATCCTGTCGCTGCGAACGTCGCGGCGCTGAAAGCGCTGTTCCCGGCGGCGGTGGCGGACGGGCGGATCGACTTCGACACGCTGCGCCAGCTGCTCGGCGACGAGGTGGACGACGGCGACGAGCGCTACGGCCTCAACTGGCCCGACAAGCGCCGCGCCCGCCGACTGGCGCTCACCCCATCCAACGGCACACTACGCCCTGCGCGTGAGGACAGCGTCAATTGGGACTCAACGCGTAACCTGATAATTGAGGGCGACAATTTGGAGGTTTTAAAGCTCCTTCAAAAGAGCTACCCGAACAAAGCAAAACTTATATATATTGATCCGCCATACAACACTGGCAATGACTTCGTGTATCCTGATGATTATCAGGATAGCTTGGCTAATTACCTCCGGCGTACCGGACAGATTGACACTGACGGTGTCCGGAACAGCAGCAATCCCGAAGATGGTGGCCGATTTCATTCGGCATGGCTTAATATGGTGTATCCGCGCCTTATCGTGGCGAGCCGCCTTCTTTCGGCAGAGGGCGCAATATTTGTTTCTGTCGATGACAACGAATTACATAACCTAATTTCGGTAATGAGTGAGGTATTCGGCTCTGAGCGCTATGTGGCAACTGTTAGCGCAGTCACGAACCTCAAAGGTCGTAATGACAAAGCACATATCGCGACAGCACATGAATACGTCGTAATTTTCGCCGGCCCAGAATTTGTATCCCGTGGCTTTCCCCTGACTGATGAGCAGCGCGCCGCATTCGATCAGGTCGATGAACAAGGTCGCTCTTTCGCCTACCGGGATATGCGAAAGCGCGGCGGCCCCGATCGACGGGAGGATCGCCCAAAGATGTATTTCCCAATTTATTGGGATGGGAAAACGGGCCGCTGCTCACTGGAGCGCACGTCTCCGGAAGACGTGGAGGTTTTGCCAAAACGCGGTGATGGAAGCGACGGGCGCTGGCGCTGGGGTATCGACACAGTCAAAGCCAACCTCCCTTGGCTGCGGGCAAAGCAGTCCTCAAAGTCCGGTCGCTTAGATGTCGATCACCGTGTCTATTTGGATCCGTCTGTCCGCCTTGGCAGCGAAGCAGAGGAAGATAACGACGAGGATGAGACTATTGAGCGTTCGTCTAAGCCCAAGTCTATCTGGATTGGCGGATCTTTATCTACCGACAGCGGAAATCGTACTGTAAAGGAGTTATTTGACTCGTCTATTTTCAGTTTTCCGAAGTCAGTTGATCTGATCAAAAACATGGTTGTAATGTCGACGTCTGGAGACGACCTCGTTCTCGATTTTTTTGCTGGATCGGGGACTACAGGGCATGCCGTGATAGCGCAAAACGCCATTGATGATGGGATTCGGCGCTATATTCTTGTTCAATTGCCAGAAGAACTTGACCCCGCAGATAAAGATCAGAAGGTTGCGGCGGATTTCTGTAACAGTATAGGCAAGGCTCGCAATATCGCCGAACTGACGAAAGAACGTCTTCGCCGCGCCGCGGTCAAAGTTAAGACTGACCACCCCGACACGAAAGCCGACCTGGGCTTCCGTGTTTACAAACTTGCGACCTCAAACTTGCGCGCATGGGAACCGGGTCAAGACCTCGCCGCAGACCTGATCGCCGCCGCGGACAATGTCGTGCAGGGCCGCACCGAGGAGGACCTCCTGACCGAGCTGCTGCTCAAGCAGGGCATCGATTTGACCGAGCCGATGCTGACCGAGGCGATCGCCGGTGCGCCCGTTCATGCGATGGGTGGCGGCGTGCTCGTCGTCTGCCTCGCACCCGTCACCGCCGCCAACGCTGAAGCACTGGCCGATGGCATCGCCGACTGGATCCTGCGGCTGAACCCGGTTGCTGCCACCACCGTGTTCTTCAAGGACGCCGGGTTCGAGAATGACGTCGCTAAGGCGAACGTCGCCGCCATCCTGGAACAGCGGCTGGAAGATCAGTTGTTGAAGGTCCGCAGCCTGTGAAGCTCCGCTTCGAGTCCGACCTCGATTACCAGCTCCAGGCGATCGAGGCGGTGTGCGACCTGTTCAAGGGGCAGGACATCAACCGGACCGAGTTCACCGTCAGCCGGGTCGCAGCCGACACGGCGCAGGGCGCGTTGGGGCTGGATGAATCGACGCTGGGCATCGGCAACCGACTGACGCTGCTCGATGACGAGATCCTCGACAATCTGCGCGCCGTCCAGCTGCGCAATGGCCTTGCCCCCGCCGATGCGCTGAAGAGCGGCGACTTCACGGTCGAGATGGAGACGGGCACGGGCAAGACCTATGTCTATCTCCGCACCGTGTTCGAGCTGAACAAGCGGTTCGGCTTCACCAAGTTCGTCATCGTCGTGCCCTCCGTCGCGATCCGCGAGGGCGTGGCCAAGACGATCGAGATGACGGCGGAGCATTTCCACGCGCTCTATGCCGGCGCGCCGATGGACGCCTTCGTCTATGACAGCGCCAAGCTCGGCCAGGTCCGCGACTTCGCCACCGCATCGACGATCAAGATCATGATCGGCACGATCGGTGCGTTCAACAAGCTCGACACCAACGTCTTCTACACCCCGCACGAGAAGACCGGTGGCGAGAAGCCGGTCGATCTGGTCCGTGCGACGCGGCCGGTGCTGATCGTCGACGAACCCCAGTCGGTGCAGGGCCGCGACCCCGATAGCGCCGGTGCCCGCGCGCTTCGCGAGATGCACCCGCTGTGCACCGTCGGCTATTCGGCGACGCACATCCACGCCAACCACATGGTGTATCGCCTGGACGCGATCGACGCCTATGAGCGCAAGCTGGTCAAGCGGATCGACGTGGCCGGCGCGGAGATCCGCGGCGCCAACAACACGCCCTATGTGCGGCTCGTCTCCGTCCCGGCGAAGGGCAAATGGCCGACCGCGAAGATTGAAGTCGACGTGCAGGGCGCCGGCTCGGTCCGCCGCACCGAGATGACGGTGCAGGACAGCGACGACCTTGCCGAACGCACCGGACGCGATGTGTACCGCGATGTGTCTATCGGCACGATCGAGCGCGGCAAGGGCGGCCAGCTCGTCCAGCTCAACGTGCTTGGCGACGTCGTCTATCTCCGCCCGGGTGAGGCGCATGGCGACGTCGACCGCGACGGCGTCGTCCGCCGCATGATCGAGCGCACCATCCGCGAGCATTTCCTGCGGGAGCGGTCATTCCGCGAGCAGGGCCTGCACATCAAGGTGCTCAGCCTGTTCTTCATCGACCGGGTGGAGAATTACCGGGCGTATGGCGACGATGGCGCGCAGGAGCTCGGCAAATATGGTCGGATGTTCGAGGAGGAATACAAGCGGCTGGCGGGCCACCCCGACTTCCGCGAGAGCCTCTTCGCCGGGCGACAGCCGGAACCCGAGACGGCGCATGGCGGCTATTTCTCGATCGACAAGAAGAACAAGCCGATCGAATCCGAGCTGAACGTATCCGGCGAATTCCGCAACGCCGCCGCGCGCGAGGCCGGCGAACGTGCCTTCCAGCTGATCATGCGCGAGAAGGAGAAGCTGCTCGACGAGGCCGAACCGCTGCGCTTCATCTTCTCGCACTCGGCGCTGCGTGAAGGTTGGGACAACCCCAACGTCTTCCAGATTTGTACTCTGCGCGAGATGGGCACCAACCGCGAACGACGCCAGACGATCGGCCGCGGCCTGCGCCTGTGCGTCGACGCGCATGGCGACCGGCGACGTGACGATGGCTTGAACGTGCTGACCGTCGTCGCCGACGAGAGCTTCGAGGCGTTCGCTGACGGGCTGCAGAAACAGATCGAGGAGGATCTGGGGATCAGCTTCGGCATCGTCGCCGCCGACAGCTTCGCCGCCCTGGTTTACGAGACGCCCGAGGGCACCCAGCCGATGGGCGTGCAGGAATCCCGGGCGCTGTTCGAACATCTGCAGGGCGAAGGGCTGGTCGATGCCAACGGCAAGATTCAGGACAGCCTGCGGGCGGCACTGAAGGACGGCACGCTGACGCTGCCGGATCGGTTCGACGCGGTGGCGCCGCAGGCGCGGGCACTGCTGACCAAGCTCGCCGGTCGTCTGGACATTCGCAACGCCGATGAACGCCGGGCGGTGAAGCTCAACAAGGCCGTGTACCTCAGCGACGACTTCCGCTCGCTTTGGGACCGGATCAAGCACCGCACGACCTATCGTGTGGAATTCGATCCCGATGCGCTCATCGCCGATGCGGCGGATCGCATCGCCAAGGCCCCCGCGGTAGCGCGCGCCCAGCTGCGCTGGCGCAAGGCGGGCTTGGCGATCGGACGCGGTGGCGTCGACACGGGCGACGAGACGACATCTGGCTTCGTCAGCATCGCACCCGAGAGCATCGTCGTGCCCGACGTGCTGGGCGAGTTGCAGAACCGGACCCAGCTTCGGCGTGCATCGCTCGCCCGCATCCTGATCGACAGCGGTCGGCTCGACGACCTGAAGCTCAACCCCGCCGCGCTCATCGACCAGGCCGCCGACCTGATCGAGCGCGCCAAGATCGCGGCGCTGGTCGACGGCGTCCGCTACCAGAAGATCGGCGACGACGTGTTCTACGCGCAGGAGCTCTTCGAGGCCGAGGAACTGAAGGGCTATCTGGGCCGGATGGTGGAGACGACGAAGTCCGTCCACGACGCCGTCATCTTCGACTCGACGACGATCGAACGCCCGTTCGCCGAAGCCTTGAACGCGAACGAGGCGGTGAAGGTGTTCGCCAAGTTGCCCGGCTGGTTCAAGGTTGCGACCCCGCTTGGTAGCTACAACCCTGATTGGGCCGTGCTGGTGATGACCGATGCAGGCGAGCGGCTGTATTTTGTCGCGGAGACGAAAGGCACGCTGCTGATGGACGACCTTCGCGGCGCTGAGGCGGCGAAGATCGAATGCGGGAAGCGCCATTTCGCGAGCATCGCGCGGTCCGCGACCGAACCCGCCTTCACCGTCGCCCGCACCGTCGACGATTTGATGGTGAAGGCATCGGCCATTGCGGATAACTGACGTGGAGCAGTTGGCTGCCCAAGCGTCGTGTTTCCCAATATTGAAGTGAAGGCAGAACAATTTGGCTAAGCTCAATCGGAAACAGATCGAAGACGCTACCCGCGCCGTGCTCGAACGCCACCCCGGCGGAGTGCGCTGGGCCGAGGTGCTGAAGGCGGTCGCCGCCGAACATCCCGAGACGCCGTTCAACTCTATCCGCGGCGCGACACACAACCTGTTCCAGCGCGGCGACGGCATCGTGAAGATCGCCCGCGGAACCTATCAGCTCGCCCGCTTCGCCGACGCCGATGCCGCCGAGAACGCGGCAGAAGACGACGCCGACGTGCTGCGGGAGGTGGTGCGCAAGGCCGCGGGCACGCTTGCCGAACAGGATTTCTACGTCAGTTTCGCAGAATGGCTGGAGGAGAACGACGAGGTGACCGTCGCCGGCGCTCTCGGTGGCAGCAGCCTGGGTGGCAAATGGGGCACCCCCGACGTGATCGGCGTCCTGCGCCCGCGCGCTCAGGACATCTTTAAGTTCGAGCCGCAGATCGTCACCGCCGAGATCAAGGCCGTGCCGGGCCAACCTGTCGTCGCCTTTGGCCAGGCGGTCGCCTATCGCCTGTTCAGCCACAAGAGCTACATTGTCGTACCGCGCACGACGACCAGCGACGATATGAACCGACTGACGTCGCTGTGCAGCATCCACGGCGTCGGCCTGGTTGTGTTCACCCTCGACCGCGACCTGCCCGACTATGCCGTCATTGTCCTTCCCGCCGTCGCCAGCCCGGATATGTTCTACGTCAACACCATGCTCGATCGCCTGAAAGCCAGCGAACCACGGTTGCTGAATCGCTTATTCTAAGGTTGACTGTGCTCTGCGGGAGGGGGCAGTTGGCATGGCGAAGCGGAGCATCACCGACGAAGAGATCGGTCTTATCAAAGCGATGCTCGGCCGTGGAATACGGAACAGCGCGATACAGTTCTATTTCAATCGTCCCGACCGGCAGGTCAATTCCGGTAGAATTACGAATATCGGTGACGGAACCTATAGCAACGCGGCGGCGATCCCAGCCGCAACCGATATCGAACTGGAAACCTTTCTCGCCTCCTACACGAGCGGCCATGGTGCGACTACCGCCTCGCCCTCTACTCCGGCGCCTGCCGGTCCGGTCGACAAACAGACTGTAGAGGCTATGTTCGAAAAGGACGCTGGAGGTATCTGGCGATTGCGCGCTGGCGAAACCGACGAGCACGAATGCAAGGCGAATTTTGGCTTCAAATATGCTTCGACGTGGTTGCGGGCCGTTGCGGCGCTCGCCAACAATCGCGGTGGTTACATCCTCTTCGGCGTCCACGACGCGGATCAGACCAAGGCCGGCGGCATTGACAAAAGCTATGCAGTGACTGGGCTGACCTCAGACGAATTTGTGAAGGCCGATCCCGCAGACTTCACGAAGCAGTTGAAGGCTAAGCTCGATCCTACACCGCGGGTCCGGTCGGCCGTAGTATGTATCGGTGGCAAAACTATCGGCGTCTTTCACGTCGAACAGCATGCCGGCAGGCCGGTCATCGTTACCAAACAGGATGGCGACCTTCGGGAAGGCGACATCTTCTTTCGCTACCCCGGGCAATCGTCTCGCATCAAATACGCGGACCTACGCGCCATTCTTGACACCCGGGACATGGAGGCGCGGCAGCAGGTGCTGCCGCTGGTGGAACGGCTGCTGCGCCTTGGCCCCGACCGGGCACTCGTCGCCGATCTGGACGCCGGCGTACTGGATGACGGCAAGCGACCGATCACGATCGATCCGGCGCTGGTCGAGCAGCTGACCTTCATCCGGGAAGGAGAATTCAACGAAGTCGAGGGTGCCCCCACTCTGCGGCTTGTCGGCGAGGTCCACACGACGTCCGGTGGAGGCTCGTTCGACAGCCGGGGCGTCCTCACCGACGCCAATCTGCTGCTCAATTTCCTCAAACGCGAAACGCTGTTCAAGCCGGAAGAATATATTCGCTACGCGGTCGAAGCGTCACATGCCGAGTGGCTACCCATTTTCTATTTCGCTCGCAAAGCAGGCCTCGACAAAGCCGCGCTCGTCGATTTTCTGCAAAATCTGGACGGCAGTGCACGGCGACGTGGCAAGTTCGTCGAGCGGGCCAAGGGCGAACGCACCGCGCTCTACGCCTATGTCGGCTCTCCTGCCTCGACGCTGAAGCGCATCATTGCCGGCGATCTTACCGGGCCGACGACGAGCAAGGAAGCCAGCAATATCGCGATGGCGATATGTGGACTCACGTCGCTCGGCGGCCTGGATGTTGGTCAACTTCTCGAGCTGATTACGACCTGCTATGATTTTGCCCATGCCGACACAAAGCAGGCGGGGATGAGCAACGTGCGACGCGCCGCCTGTCGGGTCGACGAGCTCCTCTACCCCGGCAGCTGACGAGGTTGCGCACAGCCCCCCTTGCTGAAGAGCCTCTCGACCCGGGCGACCTAGCGGTCTACTTGCAGAGCGTCGCCGGATGGTTCGGCGAAAATAGAAGGTACAGCGGGACGTCAGCCGACGGGTACAGCGAGCTCAACTCGCCGCGCCGAAAAGCAAACTTTTCCGCGGATTTTGTAGCCCGGTGACACCTCCCGTAGGGGTCACCACGGACTCGAAAACGCGCGGGGCGCGTTTCGTGCCGTGGTGACGGGAGGCGCTAGCCGACCTCACGCCACGTTCGATCCGGGCGGCCCGGCTTAGTCCACGCCCGGTGACGGAAAGGCGCAAGCCGCCCTCACGCAACTCCCACAAGAGTCGTAAACCGGCTTTCACGCCTTGACGACACGAGGCGCAAGCCGCCCCTCCTCGCAAGTCGGCCCGCGTTCCGCGCCTGCGTGGCGCAAGACGCGGGCCGACCTTCCCCCCGATCAGAACCGCGCGCGGATGCCCACGCGATAGAAGCGGCCCAGCGTGTCGTAGAGCGCCGGGTTGACGTCCAGCCCGGTGTTGGTCTGGGGCGAGGGCTCGGGATCGTGGTCGAACAGGTTGTCGACCTTGAAGAACATTGCCACCGCCTTGGTCACGTTCACCGACCCGCCGACGTCGAAGTAGAACGCGCCCTTCATCCGGTTGAAGTCGATGGTCGGCCGGGTCGCGGTCGAGGCCGGGCAGTTGCCGGCGGAGCAGGTGATGTACTGCCGCCCGAACACCCCGTCGCTGAACCACCGCTGCTGCAGCGTCAGGCTGAAGCGGTCGTTGTCATAGCTCTGGATCGCCAGCCACTTCCAGTTGGGGATCGCCCCCGTATTGGCGCCCGCGGTGTCGACCGCGATCGTCCCCGGCAGGCCGGGATCGGTGACGAACTTGATGACATGGGTCGCCAGCGCCCGCAGCGTCAGGTTGCCGCCGATCCCCAGCGGGTTCTGCCACTGGTAGCTCCCTTCGATGTCGAACCCGTCGGTCTTGATCGAAGCGAGGTTGAACGACTGAACGTTGATGAAGTTGGGTCCGGACGTCGCCTGGAGGTTGAACGCGCCGCAGGTCGCGTCGTTGCCGGCACCGGTGGTGCGGAACTGGTAGCACAGGTCGACGATCTGCTGCGCCGACAGGCTCGACACCACGTCGCGCAGCGTGATCTTGTAATAGTCGAACGACAGGCTGAGTCCCGGCAGCCAGGACGGCCGCGAAAGCACCACGCCGGCCTCCGTGCTGCGCGCGATCTCCGGGCGCAGGTCGGCGTTGCCGACCGTGTTCTGGAGCGCCAGCACCTGGGTGTTGCGGAACGGATCGGTGAAGTTGGGCAGTGTGGTGGTGGTCGGCGCCGCGAACAGTTCAGACAGGTTGGGCGCGCGGATGTCGCGCGAGGTCACCGCGCGCAGGCGGAACCCGTCAAGCGGTGTTTCCCATGTGCCCCCAACCTTCCACGCATAGATGGTGCCCGACGTGCTGTAGTGGGTGGCGCGGCCGGCGACGTTGACGTTCGCCTCGCCCAGCGCGTCCGACTTCAGGATCGGCAGGTTGAGCTCCAGGAAGCTCTCGTACACGTCGTACTTGCCGCGGCCGTTCTTGTAGTTGCCGGCGTACCAGTTGCTGCCCACCGCCGAGTTGAGGACGGGATCGACGGGGTAGTCGGCGCTGTTGGGGCTGATCGGGGTGACGCCCGCGCCATAGGGGTCGGCGTTGACGCGGTAGAATTCGCGCCGGTACTCGGCACCCATCGCTACCGACAACGGGCCCGCCCACAGGCTGAACGGTTCGCCCGAGATGCTGGCGCCTGCCGCGTCCTGGGTCTGCTTGGTGCGCTGGAACGGCCCGTTCTCGGGGACGACGTACGCCAGCGCCGCGCCCGACACGGGGGTGCCGCCGAACGGGTTAATCGGCTGGCACCCGCTCGCCCGCGCCGCCGCATCGCCGCAGACGATCTGGCCGTTCAGCGTGATCGCGTTGATCGCCTGGTTGTAGCGCGGGTTGAGCGCGATGTTCTCGACGTCGATGTCGGTGTAGTTGATCCCGTGCTCGTAATAGGCGTCATAGGTCCAGCTACTGCCGAACACGTCCGTGCGGCCCTTCAGCCCGCCGACGAAGCGGTACTGGCGCCGGTCGGTGTAGACGCGGATGTTGGGCAGGATCGCGTTGGACAGGCCGAACTGGAAGTTGGTGATGCCTGCGTTCGCGCAGGCGGTCTTCACCGCCTGGGGCACGAACGGGTTGGCGCACTGGATGGTCAGGCCGGTGCGCGAGGCGCCGGGATTGGGCTGGTTGTTGGTCTTGACCTGCGCGACGTTGGCGGTGACGTACAGCTCCATGTCGTCGGCGAGGTCGTAGCCGATCCGGGTATAGCCGTTGACCCGCTCCAGCGCCGACTGGAGCGCGGTGCCCGATCCGACATGCCCGGACATGTCGCCGCCGACGCAGAAGCCGACGAAACAGCCGTTGACGGTGCCCGCCGCATTGCGCGCCGGGGTGCCGTTGGAGCCGTAGAGGAACGGCACGGGGTTGCCGTTGAAGTCGAACGCGGTGCCCTGAAGCGGGCCGGCACTGATGAGGCCGTACTTGGCGTACTGATAGGGCTGGCCGGGCGCGCGGTACAGGAACTGGGGCGAGCCGTTGCCGGTGATGCCGGTGTTGACCAGCGTGTGCGCGTTGTACCAGTCGCGGCTGCCGGCGAGGTCTGTGCCGAAATTGCCCGGGCCGACCCCCTCCTCGTGGTCGTACTCGCCGCTGAGCACGACGTGGAGGTTGCCGAACCGCTTGCCGACCGCCGCCTGCGCCAGCACCTGGCCGTCGTCGCCATAGGTGGTGACGCCGGTCTGGAGGTTGCCCTTGAAGCCCTCGAACCGGGTGTCGGTGATGAAGTTGATGACGCCGCCGACGGCGTCCGAGCCATAGGAGGCGGACGCGCCGCCGGTGACGATGTCGACCCGCTTGATGAGCAGTTGCGGGAACTGGCTGATGTCGGGAACGCCCGTGACGTTGGCGCCGACCACCCGCTGTCCGTCGAGCAGGGTCAGGGTGCGGATCGTGCCGAGGCCCCGGAGCGAGAAGGAGCTCAGGCCCTGCTGCCCGCTCGACGTGCTGAACGTGCCGGTGGCGGCGCCGGTCGATCCTTGCAGCGAGGGGAGCTGCGCCACCGTGTTGAAGATGTTGGGCTGCGCATTCTTGAGGATCTGGTCCTCGCCGATCACCGTCGTCGGGGTCGGCGCGTTGAAGCCGCTCGACGTGATGCGCGAGCCCGTCACGACGATGTCGGATGCCGTCTGGGGCGCCTGCTGGTCGGCGGTGCCGTCGACGGTGGTCTGGGGCGAAATCAGCTGGTCGGGCGCGCCGCCCGCGGCGGAGCGGGTTGAGGCGGGGACATCCGCCGGGGCCGGTGCCGTCTGCGCCGCGGCGGGCGACCACGCCAGCGCCACGGCCAGAGACGCGAGGCTGGCGGCCCCAGCGCAAAGGCGAGCAACCGTCCGGTGTTCGCGCGCGACCTGACCCATCATCCCACTCCCCCAATGAAAACCGGTGGCACCGGCGCAATTCTTGGTCGAGATGGGTCTACTCCATCGCGGGTGCGCCAGCATCTACGACCAAAGTCGCAAGCGGGATGCCTCAAGGCCGGGCGGCGTACAGCCCGTGGTGCGACAGGATGAACAGCGTCCGTCCGTCCGTGCCCCCGAACAGCAGCTGGAGCGGGCGTTCGGGCACGTCGATCCGCCCCTGCTCCGTGCCGTCCGCGCCGTACACGAAGACCTGCCCGTTGGCGATGTAGACGCGCCCGTCCGGCCCCGTCGCGACGCTCTCGCCGCCGCGCGGAGCGAGCGGCTTGAGGTCGGTGATCGCACCGCCGCGGCCGAGCAGCCCGGTATAGGTCCGCGCTTCCGACGCGTTGACCACCGGCACCCGCTCGCCGACCCGCCCGGTCCTGAGGCCATAGGTGTCGAGCGTGTCGGAGAAGCACCAGCCGAGATGGCTCGCCGGCCCCTGCTTCCAGACCCGGTACGCGGGCAGCGCGAGGCTGCCATCGGGGGAGACGTACTCGCGCGGGCGGGGCTGTGCGACGTCGCGGGCAAACAGCTCCGCCAGGGTGGTGAAGCGGTCGGTAGCGGGGTCGTACTGGTCGCGGAACTCGCCGTTGTTCCACACGCTCCCCGGCAACGCGACCAGCCCGTCGCGGTCGCGGACGGGAGTCGGCGTAATCACCCGCACCGCATCCGGCCGGTCGGGGGACAGGCTGTACACGGTGGCATCGGCCCCGGCCGACGACAGCACGAGCAGGTCGCCCGACCGGTCCACAGCGAGGTTGACTGGATCGAGCGACTGGTCGCTCACCACCGACAGCCCGCGCGCCTCCGACCAGCGGTGGATGCGGTGGAACGGGCGGTCGATGAAGTACAGGCGGCCATCCTTGTCCACCGCGCCCCCGCCGAGTGCGCCGAACCCGCCCGCGAGCATCTGCACGGGGACGAGCGGCGACGGGATGGCGACGGGCGCGTCGGTGACGTCGAGCACCGCGAACTCGCGCTCGCGCACCTCCGCCTTGCGCGTCCGGTCGACGATCGCGTTCGCATACGGATATTTACTCGCGCGCAGATAGGTGCCGCAGCCCTCGGCGTCACACGTCGCGAAGCCGCTCTCGGCGTTGACGTGGACGTTGCGGAACCGGATCGCGGTCGAATTGATCAGCGTGATGGCGGCCGGCGCCGGGCCGAGCGTGCGGGTGACGCGATAGCCATGGTAGTTGGCGAACAGCAGGTCGCGCGAATTGCGCACCTCCAGCGACACCGTGTCGCGACCCTCGCCCGCCTCCTCCTCGGTCTGCGGGGCTAGGAACTGCCAGTTGCGGACGCGGTCGAGCACGATCTCCGCCCGCCGGTGATGCTCGGCGGACATCTGGTAGACATGGCCGGGCGTGCCGGTGTCGGAGACGTACAGCCCGGCCTGCGCAAAGGTGCTTGGCGTCCACAGCCCGTTGAAGGTGCCGCCGCCGCCATCGGTGACCCACAGGCTGGCGGGCTGCGCGTCCCAGCGCTTGCGGGGGTCGGAATCGCCGCTGTGGTCGGCGTTGTACGGATCGACCCGGCTGCCGTCGAAGCGGTTGGTGCCGTGGCCGCCGCCCTGGAACTTGACGTCGTCGACCAGCGATGCCGCGCCAGCGCGCCAGATCATCGCCGCCGCGCGCGGGTTGATCCCGCCCGCGTCCAGGCCCAGCCCCGACACGATCGCGCTGCCGCCCCGCGCGCTTTCGATCAGCCCGCGTGGGCTACCGACGCCGCGGAAGCCGGGGCTGTCGTCCGCCAGCACGATCTGCGTCAGGCTGGGGTGCAGCCCGATCAGCACGGTATCGGGCCTGAGCCTCAGCGTCTCGGACACGCGATAGAAGCCGGCGGGGAAATAGAGCACCCGCCGCGTGTCGATCGCGCGCTGGATCGCGGCGGTGTCGTCGGCCACATTGTCGCCGCGCACACCCAGGGTGCGGACGTCGGTCCAGCTGGCGGTCGGCGGCAGCGCGCGGATCGCGGGTGCGAGCGCGCGGGGCAGCGCGGCGAGCGGTGCGGCATCCATCTTCGTCGCGTAGGTGCCGGTGGCGCCCAGGCCGGGCAAGGTCAGGCCATAGGTGAACTCCCGCACCCGATAGCGGGCACCGGGTCCGGCCACCGTCTTGCCCGAGTCGCGGAACCGCGCGAACACCGGCGTGCCGGTCGCCACCGCATTGTCGAAGCCGATCTGGGTATAGACGTTGCCCTCGTTGCTGATGACGATCCCGGCCTGGCGCACGTTCTCGAACCGGACGTCGCGGCCGAAGAACCAGTCGCCATAGCCGCGGTCGATCTCGATCCCGACCGGCACGTCGCGGATCGTCGTGTTGACCAGCGTCAGCCCCGCCTCGTGCTCGCGGATCGCGGCGTCGCGCTGGCCGGTGAAGCTGCTGTCGAGCAGGGTGTACGACCAGGCTGGGGAGGGCTTTTCGGTCAGGATGCCATAGCGCCCGCCGTGGAAGTGGAGATCCTGCCCCAGGTTGCCGACCTGATACACTCCCGCCAGCGCCGATCCCAGGCGAAAGGTCATGTGGGTCAGCCACGCGTGCTGCGCGGCATGCTGGCGCACCGCCACCGCGGCCGGGTTGCCCTCGCCGATCTCCCAGTCGACATTGGACATGGCGGAATAGAAGGTGCCCGAGTTGGCGTCGGCGATTGCGGGATCGGCGGGCACGCCCGTCGGCGGCGGCACCGGCACGGGGCCGCGCGCGACCACCCCGCCGGGGCCGGGCGACGTGCCGCCGGGGCGATTGCCGGTGAAGCTCACCATCGCGCCCACTCCGCGCTGATACCCCGGCGTCGAAGGCGCGAGGACCAGCACGGGGCGGGTGCGGCCGGTGCCGAACAGCCGCACCCCCGGCCACAGGTATACGGTGCGGGTCAGGCGATAGCGGCCTGCGGGCAGGAAGACGATGCCACCGCCGCCTTTCGCCTCCGCCGCGTCGATCGCCGCCTGGATCGCGGGCGTGTCGTCGGCGATGCCGTCGCCGCGCCCGCGCACCGTCACCGCGCGCGGATCGGCCGGCGCGACAATAAAGTGGGACGCGCCGGACCCGGTCCCGGACTGGGCGGCGGCGGGCGCAACGGGAAGCGCCATGGCCAGCGCGGCCATGGCGACACAGGAACCGGAGGTCATGGCACTGCCCTTGCTGTCACGCGTAATGCGGTGGGTAGAGGGCGGATCGCCCCCGGACAATCGCGACCATTGTCGTAGTGGTCACGCGCGGCCCGGCGCGCGACAACGTTGACAGGGCCTGGACGGGATGGGGATGGCAGTGGAGCCACATGGATACAGCCCGGTGGAACACGGCGACGATCGCGCGGCGGGTCGGGCGATCGTCGCGATCGGGGTCAGCGGCAGCGGCAAGTCGACACTGGGTGCCGGGCTCGCCGCCGACCTCGGCTGTCCGTTCCTGGAGGGCGACGACTTCCACAGCCCCGCCAGCGTCGCCAAGATGCGCGCCGGCGAGCCGCTGGTCGACGACGACCGCTGGCCCTGGCTCGACCAGCTGGGCGCGGCGATCGGCCGGGCGGTGGCGGAAGCGGGGGTCGCGGTGGTCGCCTGTTCGGCGCTGAAGCGCAGCTATCGCGAGCGGCTGTCCGCCGCCGCCGGGGTGCCGCTGCGGTTCGTGCTGCTCGATGCCGGGCGGGGCGAGCTGGCCCGGCGGCTGGTGGCGCGGCCCGATCACTACATGCCCGCCAGCCTGCTCGACAGCCAGCTCGCCGCGCTGGAGCGCCCGGCTGCGGACGAGCCGGCGGTGACGCTCGACGCGTCGCAGCCGCGCGAGGTGCTGACGCAGGAGGCGCTCGCCTGGGCCGGCCACGACTGAGCGGGCCCGCGCGCTCACGGCATCAACCGCTTGCGCCCCTGCGACAGATGCCATCGCATCGCCAGCGCCGCACCGTCCGCGTCGCGGGCGCGGACCGCATCGACGATCGCGTCGTGCTCGCTCATCATCGCCCCGATCACCTCGGGCGGGCGCGATCGCGAGATGTCGACGCCGGCGCGCAGGATGCCGAGCACGTCGTCGCGCAAATGGTCGAACATCGTCACGAACGCGGTGTTCGCGGTCGCCTCCACGATCGCGCGGTGGAGCCGCCAGTCCTCGTCATGCGCCGGCGCGCTCGACAGGAGCGCTTCGCGCAGGGCCAGCAGCGCGCGCTCGATCGCGTCGAGCTGTTCCGCCGACCGGCGCAGCGCCGCCAGCCGCGCCGCCTCCGCCTCCAGCACGAAGCGGACCTCGTAGGTGCCGAGCTGCGCGGCGATGGTGTCGAGCGGCATGTGGACGCCCAGCCGCTCGGACGGACGCCGCTTGACGTACGATCCCGCGCCGCGCCGCGACTCGGTGATGCCGTCGGAGGCCAGCCGCACCAGCGCCTCGCGCACCGCGGTGCGCGACATCCCGAACATCTCCGCCAGCCGCCCCTCGGCGGGCAACCGGTCGCCCGCCGCCAGCCGATCGTCGGTGATGATCCGGACGATCGCCGTATAGGCGCGGTCGGCGCGGCTCGCCCCTCCTTCGGCCCCCGGCGCCATCACACCACGTAGCTCATCGCGACCGCCATCGCGAGGCCGACGATCGAGATCGCGGTCTCCAGCAGCGACCAGGTGCGGAACGTATCGGTGGTGCTGGTCCCGACATAGCTCTTGACCAGCCAGAAGCCGGGGTCGTTGACGTGGCTGAAGAACACCGATCCCGCGCCGATCGCCAGCACGACGAGCTCGGGCGACGCGCCCGACGCGGCGACGACGCCCGGCATCACGCCGACCGCGGTGATCGTCGCCACCGTCGCCGAACCCGCCGCCAGCCGGATCGCGACCGCGACCAGCCAGCCGAGCAGCAAGGGCGAGATCGGATGCGCCAGCACCAGCCGCGCGAGCAGGTTCGACAGCCCGGCGGTGACCAGCACCTGCTTCAACGCCCCGCCCGCGCCGATCGCGAGCAGGATCGCGCCCGCGCCCGCCATGGTGTCGTGCCAGATCGCGTCCTGCACCGCCGCCTCGGCTAACCGCCGCCCGAACAGCAGCGGCAGCGCGAGGAGGTTGGTGACGAGCAGCGCCAGCACCGGGTTGCTCGCCGCGGTTAGCGCGGGCGCACCCTTGAGGCCAGGGAGCAGCTGCCCCAGCTCCCCCGCCGCGATCAGCACCACCGGCAGCAGCACGATCAGCAACGACGCAGGCACCGACGGCGTCGGCAGGCGGAGCACCGGGTCGGCCAGCACCGGCGCCTCCAGCCGGACGCCCGGCGTCACGAACCGGGCGAGCAGCGGCCCGGCGACGATCGCGGTCGGAATCGCGATGATGATCCCGTACAGCATCGTCCGCCCCAGGTTCGCGCCCAGCGCCTCGACCGCCAGCAGCGGCCCCGGATGCGGCGGCACGAGCGCGTGGACGACGCCCAGGCCGGCGAGCGCGGGCATGATGAGGCGCAGCTTGGCTGCGTCGCGGATCGCCGGATCGTCGCCGGCGCGCACCATCGCCTCCGCCGCCGCGACCACGATCGGCAGCAGCAGGACGAGGCCGGTTTCGAAGAACAGCGGCAGCCCGATCACCATCGCGATCCCCAGCGTCGCCCAGGGCGCCGCGCGCTCGCCGGTCAGCCTGAGCGCGCCCTGCGCCAGCGACGCCGCCGCGCCCGACAGGTGCAGCATCGCGCCCAGCGACAGCCCCAGCGCGACCACCAGCCCGGTGCCGCCGACGATGTCGCCGACCCCCTTCTGCACCGCCTTGCCGGTGTCGGCGAGCGGCAGGCCCGCGAGCAGCCCGACCGCGAACGCCCCGCACAACAGCCCGATGAACGGGTGCAGCCGCCCGCGGACGATCAGCAGCACCGCCAGGATGATCCCCGCCAGCGCCGCGCCGATCAGCCTGATGTCCGCCCCGATCATCGCGCCGACCATTCCGACGTCTCTCCAGACGCTGGCCTCATCATTCCCCTCCATGGCGGCGTTTGTCGTGCCGGCTCGGGCAAAGCTGTAGGACAAGTTTTTGCGATCGGGCAACGAAAAAGGCTTGCGTCCGGCGGAAACCCGCGACCATATTCCGACCTGTCCAACCGATTTCGGAACAATACCGGAGCGAGCGGATGGGAAGGCATTGCGCCCGATAACGTTACCGGATGGCGATGCAGGATTGGCGCATGTCGCGCCGTAGGAGCGAGGATGACCATGGAGGGGATCGTGACGGAGGCTTGTCGGCCCGCGGACGGCTCGGCCATCACCGGCGGGGCACCCGCGCTGACGCCCACCCAGATCAAGGTGCTGCGCGGCGTCCATTCGGGCCTGCTCAACAAGCAGATCGCCTATGATCTCGGCATCGCCGAGGCGACGGTCAAGGCGCACATGACCGCGCTGATGCGCAAGCTCAACGTCCGCAACCGGACCCAGGTCGCGATCGCAGCCCAGACGCTGGCGGTGCCGCTGGCACTGCCGCTCGCTGCGCCCTTCGCCGCCGTCGCCTGAACCGGAGTGTCCGCGTTGAAGATCGCTCACTGGCTGGGCACCGCCGCCCTGCTCGCGCCCGCCGCCACCGCCGCCGCCGCCCAGCCTGCGCGACAGGGGTCGGTCTCGGTCTACCAGACCCGCCCGAACGATCCCCGCGCGATCGTGGTGCGCGGCGTCGGCGACGGCCGCGCCGACGACACCGCCGCGCTCCAGCAGGCGATCGACGCCGCAGCGGGCGGCGCGAACGGCAAAGGCGGGGTCGTGTTCCTGCCGTCGGGCCGCTACCGGATCAGCCGAACCGTGTTCGTCCGCACCGCGGTGCGCGTGTTCGGGGTCGGCCCGACCCGCCCGGTGATCGTGCTGGCGGACAACACCCCCGGTTTCGGCAGCGGCGTGGCGGCGATGGTCAGCTTCACCGGCGAGGACCAATATCGCGTCGGCAAGGCGCCGGTGCCGCCGCGTACCAGCGTCCCCTTCGACCCGGCGATCTTCGACGCCACCTCCTCGACCTTCTATTCAGCGATGGCCAATGTCGACGTCGAGATCGGGCAAGGCAATGCCGGTGCGGTCGGCGTGCGCTTCCGCGTCGCGCAGCACGGTTACCTGCGCCACATGGACTTCCGCACCGGATCGGGGTTCGCAGGCGTCTATCAGGCGGGCAACGAGTTCGAGGACCTCCGCTTCCACGGCGGCCGATACGGCATCGTCACCGAAAAGACTTCGCCCGCGTGGCAATTCACGTTGATCGATTCGGAGTTTGACGGCCAGCGCGACGCCGCGATCCGCGAGCACGAGGTCGACCTGACGCTGGTCAACGTCCTGATCCGCAACGTGCCCGTCGGGATCGACATCGACCGCGGCTGGTCCGATTCGCTGTGGGGCAAGGACGTCCGCTTCGAGAACGTCGCGCAGGCGGGCGTCGTCATCTCGGAGGAGAAGAGCGTCTTCACCCAGATCGGCTTCGACGATGCGGTCGGCGTCAACACCCCCGTTTTCGCGCGCTTCCGCGACAGCGGGCGGACGGTGGCGGGGCAGGGCGCACGGTATCGCGTCGCCGACTTCAGCCATGGGCTCAAGGTCGCGGGCCTCGGTACGATCGGCGAGTTCGCGACCGAGGTGAAGATGGTGCCGCTGTCCCGCGTTCCCGCGCGTCCCGCGCCGGCGATCCGGGCGCTGCCGCGGACAAGCGACTGGGCCAACGTCCGCGACCTCGGCGTCAAGGGCGACGACGCTACCGACGACACCGCCGCGCTCCAGCGCGCGATCGATACCCATCGCGTGCTATACCTGCCGATGGGCCGCTATCGCGTCACCGACACGCTGCGGCTGCGCCCCGACACCGTGCTGATCGCGCTCCACCCCAGCCTGACCCACATCTACCTGCCCGACGAGACTCCCGCCTTTGCCGGGGTCGGCGGGGCCAGGGCGCTGATCGAGAGCGCGAAGGGGGGCAACGCGACCGTCCACGGCGTGGGCCTCTGGACCGGCGCGATCAACCCGCGCGCGACCGCGCTGTTGTGGAAGGCGGGGGCTGCGTCGGAGGTCAACGACGTCAAGATCCAGGGCGGCGGCGGCACCGTGCTGACCGCGGGCAGCCCGATCAACCAGAACGACCCGCGCGCCCGCACCGACGGCCAGCATCCCAGCATCTGGGTGACCGACGGCGGCGGCGGCACGTTCTCGGCGATCTGGTCGCCCAACACGCTCGCCTCGACCGGCTTCTACGTCTCCGACACGAAAACCCCCGGCCACGTCTACCAGCTCTCCGCCGAGCACCATTACCGCAACGAGATCGTGCTCCGGAACGTCGAGAACTGGGAATTTCTCGCGCCCCAGACCGAGCAGGAGGTGCGCGACGGCGTCAACGCGGTGTCGACCGAGTTCCACAATTCGCGCAACATCCTGTTCGCGAACTATCACGGCTATCGCGTCACCCGCTCGATCAAGCCGATGGACGCGGCGGTGAAGCTCTACGATTCGGGCGACATCCGCTTCCGCAACGTCCATGTGAACGCCGAATCCGGCTTTGCCAGCTGCGATGCCAAGGGCTGCGGCACCTATACCCGCGCCAGCAAGTACCCGTTCGAGAACGCGATCCGGGACATGACCCGCCAGCAGGAGGTGCGCGAGCGCGAGTTCGCGTCGCTCGACGTACCCCCCGCACCCGCCCAGGCGGCGAGCGCATCGGCGGTGCCTACGACCCCGGGGATCGCGAAGCTCGCCGATGGCTTCTACTCGGTCGCCGGCGGCGCGGTGGACGCCAACGGCAAGCTCTATTTCATCGACCGCTTCTTTCACCGCATCCATGGCTGGTCCGCCGCGGAGGGGCTGACGATCGCGTCCGACCAGTCGCTCGATCCGGTCAACCTCGCGGTCGACCGCTCGGGCAAGCTGATGGTGTTGTCCTCGGCCGGGCGCGACGGGACGGTGTACAGCATCGATCCGGCCAAGCCCTTCGACGTCGCGGTGATCCCGCCCACGCCCGCCAGATCGCGACGCGGCGCGGCGACGCTTCTGCCGGTCAACGTCTGGGCGAACGGCGAGTTCGCCGACCGCATCGACCCCGCGACCTACCGGTTCCCGCCGCTGTCATCGTTCTTCACCGCCAAGCTGGAGGAGGCCAAGCCGCAGGAGTATGTCTCCCCCGACGGATCGCTGGTGCTGCCCGCGTTCCGGGTGTGGAACCAGGGGCCGGACGACCACCAGGGCTGGCGCTGGTCCGACACGCTCGACGCGTACGGCTTTGTCGCCGCCAAGCCCGGCGAGCGGGTGTTCCTGACCAACGCGTCGGAGAATCGCACGTACAGCGGCCTCGTCGCCGATGGCGGGCGCGTCACCGACCTCAAGATCGCGGCGGATCGCGGCGGCGAGAGCGTGGCGCGCGATGCCGCCGGCAACCTCTACGTCGCCAACGGCCAGGTGTTCGTCTATGGCCCCGACGGCACGCAGACGCGCCGCATCGACGTGCCCGAGCGGCCGCTCCAGCTGCTGATCGGCGGGTCGGACAGGCGGACGCTGTTCATCCTCACCCACCACGCGCTGTACTCGATCGCGATCTGATCGCGTGGCGCGCCGCCCTTCTGGCGTGCGGGTCCCGCACGGACGCCGGGTCGCGCGCGACGTCCGGCTGTCGGCCGTCTGTGCCTGGTCGGAGCGATGGCGTTCATGACGTGCCCTTGCGGGTCATTGGTGCGCCGAATGTGAGCAAAACGCGACCGCGTCTTTGCCGGCGATCGAGCATCCGCGCTGGACGAAGGGCAGATCACCTCCGTCGACCTTATCTTTTCTCAATATCGCGCGGCAACGTGCCCATGGTTCCGCACCGGAACTGCCGATCGACATCAAGGGTTTATTATGGGATAACTCGGGGGACGGTGGTCCTGATAAGAAGACGATCGCGCGATGCCGATGTCTGATTGGCCGAGTGACGATGAAGTCGACGGGGATTGGTCACGTGTTCTATTCTGACGGGATCATCGCGGTCGGAGGGGACCGGCATCCTGACGGCAGGGGCACCGCGCCGCACTTCGAGGCGCGGGACGACCAGTCGGACGAGTGCCTGTCGTCGCTGTCGATCGAGATCGAGCAGCAGCTTCATGCCGATGGGGTCCACGTCGTCTGGCACCAGCCCGATCGCAAGCCGGTTGTGCTGTTCCGCCATGGAGAGGGCGAGCCGGGCCGGCCGGCCGAGCGTGACCGGTTCCTGGGCCTGCGCGGTGCGGGGCTGACCTCGGTCGCCTGGTCCGACCCCGACGCCACCAGCGACGGCGCTACGCTGACCGGCCGCGTCCGGATCGCCAGCGGGCTGGTCGAGATCGTCGCGGTGTTCCTGTCGCAGGGCCGCGCGCGGCGGAAGGCGGACCAGACGCTGTCGCGGCTGCTGCCGATGCTGGGCGCGTTCTTCAGCCTGTGGGCATCGCGGGCGCGCTCGCTGGCGGGCAACCAGGGGCTGAAGGCGGCGCTGAACAGCAGCGACGTGCCGACGGTGCTGGTCGACCCGGACGGGCTGGACGTCTTCGTCAATGACGCGGCCGAACGCCTGATCGGCTGCAAGGACGGGCTGTTCCGCAAAGGGCGGCAGCTGACCGGCCGGCGCGTCGCCGACACCATCCGGCTCCAGTCGGCGATCGAGCACGTCGTCCACGGCTCGGACGCGCGCAAGGACGGCACGCCGGTGGTGGCGCTCAGCCGTGAATCTGGGCGCGCGCTGCTGGCGGTGGTGATCTCCGCGGACCAGCCCAGCCCGGAGCCGGGCAGCATCGCGGCGATCGTGCGCATCTTCGATCCCGAGGAGAGCATGGACAAGCTCCTGGAGCCGGTCTGCCGTCTCTATGGGATGACGGTGGTGGAGGGGCGGCTCGCCTCGTTGCTGGCGCAGGGCAGCGCCTTTGCCGATGCCGCTCGCAAGATGCGGGTGCAGGAGCAGACCGCGCGGTCCTATCTCAAGCAGATCTTCGCCAAGACGGAAACCAACCGCCAGTCCGAACTGGTCGGGCTGATGCTGCGCAGCGCGGTACGGACCGCGCCCGACCTCCACCTGAACTTCATCTAGGTTCCCCTGCTACGACCCGCAGATGGCGGGCGGCAGCACCCTGCCGCCCGCCATTGCCGTATCCGGCATCGGCTGCTCCCACACGCCGCCCCCTCATTCAAGGGGTGAGCGAAACCCCGGATGGGACGACCATCGACGGGACACCGGGGGGAAGGGTGAACGGCGGATTAACCTATTGTCGGGCCAGCCGGAGGATCGGCCACACTCTTCCGCGTCGGTGCCGCCCTTCAAGGCGTCGACGCGGTCGGACCCAGCGAGAGGCACGCCATGAAGAAAACCTTTTTGATCACGTCATCGGCCGCAGCGCTGATGATGGGCACAGCCGCCTACGCCCAGGACGGCGGCCAGCAATCCACCGCCACTGTCGCGCCGGGCTCATCCGCCGCGCAGGGCGATGCGACGACCAGCTCCTACAACACGCAGGATTCGTCCACGACCAGCAACACGTCGGTGGACAGCTCGACCCGCAACACCGACAATTCGACGCGCAGCACCGACAGTTCCGACCGTTCGACGACCAGCAGCGACGATTCGGTGCGCAATTCGAGCAGCTTCAACGACAATTCGGACCGCAGCGGCGCGTCGGGCGCGCAGGTGGCGGCGAACAACGGCGGCACCGCCAGCGACAATCGCGACTCGTCGACGACGACCACCGACAGCCGCAACGACAATTCGGACCGCTCGGTGACCAGCACCGACAACTCCAACCGCTCGACGACCGACAATTCGAACAACTCGGTCACCGACAACTCGGATCGATCGACCACCGACAATGCGAATCGGTCGGTGACCAACACCGACAATTCGGACCGCAGCGGAGCGTCAGGGGCGCAGGTGGCGGCGAACAACGGCGGCAACGCCAGCGACAACCGCGACTCCTCGACCACCACGACGACCACCGACAGCGCGAACGACAATTCCGATCGCAGCGGCGCCTCGGGGGCGCAGGTGGCGGCCAACAACGGCGGCACCGCCAGCGACAATCGCGACTCGTCGGTCACCACGCGCGACAGCAACAACGACAACTCGGACCGCAGCGGCGCATCGGGCGCACAAGTCGCCGCCAACAACGGCGGCACCGCGACCGACAGCCGCGACATGTCGGATAACTCCGACCGCTCGATGACGGACAACTCGGATCGGTCGAGCACCTACAACGACAACGCCGACCGCTCGGTCGCCAACACCGACAATTCGGATCGCTCCACGACCAACACCGACAACTCGAACCGGTCGGTGACCGACAATTCGAGCGCCGCATCGGGGGCTCAGGTCGCCGCCAACAACGGCGACGCGACCGACAGCCGCGACCAGTCGACCACCGACAGCAACAACGACAACTCGGACCGCAGCGGCGCTTCGGGCGCACAGGTCGCGGCGAACAACGGCGGCAACGCCAGCGACAGCCGCAACCAGTCGACCACCAACACCGATAATTCGAGCGCCGCATCGGGGGCTCAGGTCGCTGCCAACAACGGCGACGCCAGCGACAACCGCGACATGTCGGTGACCGACAATTCGGATCGGTCGACGACCAACACCGACAATTCCAGCCGCAACTCGGCGACGGGAGCGCAGGTGGCGGCGAACAACGGCGATGCAACCGACAGCCGCGACATGTCGGATAACTCGGATCGTTCGACCACGGACAACTCGAGCCGCAACTCGGCCACGGGCGCGCAGGTCGCCGCGAACAACGGCGACGCGACCGACAGTCGCGATATGTCCGATAACTCGGACCGGTCGACGACCAACACCGACAACTCCAGCCGCAACTCGGCGACGGGGGCGCAGGTCGCCGCGAACAACGGTGATGCCACCGACAGCCGGGACATGTCCGACAACTCCGATCGGTCGACCACCAACACCGACAACTCGGACTCGAGCTCGGCGACGGGTGCGCAGGTCGCGGCCAACAACGGCGGCACGGCGTCCGACAACCGTAACCAGTCGAGCAACTCCGACAGTTCGACGCGGGTTGCCAACAGCGGCACCGGATCGGTGGCCAACGGGGGCAGCGCCAGCTTCTCCGACACGTCGGTCAGCCAGATGGGCACGGCCAGCGCGGACACCGGCTCGGCGTCGATGGCCAACCAGTTCGGCGCGGACGCGGTGGTCGCGTCGTCCAACCTGGCGAGCTACGTCACCGGCGTCACCGTGACGTTCGAGGGCCCGCGCGGCACCTCGGCGGGTGAAGGGCCGAACAACAGCCTGACCACCGGCGACGGCGCGTTCCAGAACTTCGCCGGGCTCCAGTCGCTCAACATGAACACGGGCGTCGGCGCGTCGCAGAACTCGTCGGTCAGCGTCGCGGTCTCCACCGGCGCGATCACGCCGGGCCAGTAACCTCCAGCCTGCCGGGGTCGGCCCTTGGGGTCGGCCCCGGTTTTTCGTGTGATTACCAGCAAGAGGCGCAAGACCATGGCCCACCCATCGCTGATCGCAGGCGCCGCCCTCGCGATCCTGATCGTCGCCATTCCCGCCGCGGCGCAGGAGCAGGCGGCCCCCTCCATCGCCGCCCCGTTCGGAGAGGCCACCCCGGTCGCGACCGAACAGCTGGGCAGCATCGCCGGCCAGGCGGACGTCGCGCAGGCGGTGTCGTCTCAGAACAAGGCGGAGGTGTCGCGCAACTCGGTGTCGGGCTCGGTCACCGGCACGATCGGGCTGGGCAACGCGTTTCAGAGCATGAACGGCCTGTCGGTGCTGAGCGCCAACACCGGCAACAACGTGGCGATCAACTCGTCGCTGAACGTCAACATCGCCATCCATCCGTGACCAGGGCGCGCCGGCGGACCGTTGCGGGCCTCGGCGCGCTGGCCGCGCTGGCCGGCTGCGGCGGGATGGCGGACACGGTATTGGCGACCAACGCGGTCAACTTCGGCGGCGCGCTCACCTTCGCCACCCCGGTCACCAGCATCGTCGGCCGGCGGTTCGAGACGGTGGTCCGCCAGCAGTACGATTTCAGCTGCGGCTCGGCCGCGCTCGCGACGCTGCTCAGCTTCCACTATGACGACCCGCAAAGCGAACAGCGCGTGTTCCTGGGGATGTGGCAGGGCGGCGACCGCGCGCTGATCCGCCGCCAGGGCTTCTCGCTGCTCGACATGAAGCGCTACCTGATGGCGCGCGGCATCCCCGCCGACGGGTACAAGGTCACGGCGGCGCAGATCGTGCGTGCCGGCGTGCCCGGCATCGCGCTGATCGACTTCAACGGCTACAAGCACTTCGTCGTCGTCAAGGGGATCGACCGGGGCACCGTGCTGCTCGGCGACCCGTCGCTCGGCCTGCGCCGCGAGACACTCCACACCTTCGGGCGGCAGTGGAACGGCGTGCTGTTCGTGGTCAACGCGCGGCCCGAGCTCGCCAAGCGCCACTTCAACCAGGCATCCGACCTCGTCCGCGCGCCGGGCGGCCGCCTGTTCGCCGACGCCGATCCGCTGAGCGCGACCGCGCTGGCGCTGACCCGCAGCGTCAACGTCGATTCCGTCGTCACCGAATTCTGAAGGCCAGTTCGATGCGCATCCTCGCCCTTTTCGCCCTCCTCGCTATTCCCCGGATCGCCGCGGCGCAGGACATCGTCGTCGTCGCACCGGCGCCGCCGCGCCCGTTCGACGCGCCGCGCCTGTCCGATCCGGCGCTGGCACAGCTTCGCGGCGGGATCAGCCTGCCCAACGGGCTGCAGGTCGCGATCGGGATCGACATCCAGACCCGCGTCGACAGCGTGCTGGTGCTCCACACGGTGTACGCCAGCGACGGGCCGACCGCGGGCGTGCGCGTCTATACCGATGGCCTCGACGCGGAGCGGATCGCGCCCGGAACGGTGGTGGTCCGCAATCCCGGCGAGAGCGGCCTGCCCAGCGTGGTCGTCACCCGCTCGCCGGCGGGAACCACCGTGTTTCCCGGCAACGCCACTCCGGCGAGCACGGTCAACCTCGTCAACGCCGACCCCGGGACATGGCTGAACGGGATCGACCAGATTCCCGTCCCGCTCGACGAGAACGGCGCACCCAACGTGCGGCCCGAGGGCAGCTTCCGCCTCACCGCCGACGCGAACGGATCGGTGGTCCAGCTCGACACCTCGGACCTCCAGGTTCGCCACCTGATCGGGCAGGCGACCGGCACCGCGGTCGCCAACACCGCGAATAACCGCGCGGTGGACACGATCAGCTCGGTCAACATCGACCTTCAGGGCGGCGCACCACTGGCGGTGCTGGCGGGCCAGTTCATGGCCGATCGCATCGCGCTGGACGTCATGGGCGCGCGATGACCGGCCACCCTCGCATGAAAGGCAGCACGATGAGACACGGCGCGATCCTGGGACTGGCCCTGGCGGCGGCGGCTCTGCCCGCCACGCCCGGACACGCGCAGACCCCGGACGCAAGCCTGACCGACCTGCGCGAGCGCCTGACCCGCGAACGCGCAACACTGGAGGCGCAGCAGGCGGCGCTCGACGTGCAGCGCACCCGGCTGCAGGCGCTGGAGGAGCAGCTGGCCGCACGGCTCGGCCCGGCGGCGGGCGGCAGCGCGGTGGCCGCGACGCCCCGCCCCGACCGGGCCGTGTCGGTGGCGCAGACCACCAGCGTGCCGCTGCCCCCCTCGCCCCCGCCCGCCGCGGGGCAGGCGTCCGGCGGCGTCCAGACGGTGGGGGAGGCGCCGACCGATCAGCGCGAGGTGCAGGTCGCCGCGCTCGCCGAACAGGGCGGGGTCATCACCCAGGCGGGCCGGCTGACGGTGGAGGCGGACCTGGAATACGCCCGCGCCGACCGCAACCGCGTCGTGTTCCGCGGCATCCAGATTCCCGCCGCGGTGCTGATCGGCGCTTTCGACATCAACGAAAGCCGCCAGGACGTGCTCACCGCCGGGGGCGTGTTCCGGCTGGGGCTGAGCAGCCGGCTGGAGATCAACGGGCGGATTCCATACGTCTACCGCTCGGACCGGTCGGTGCTGGCCCCCGTGGTCGATCCGGCGACTCCCAATGCTGGGCAGATCGACTCGCCCGTCCAGGACGGCGGCCTCGGCGACATCGACTTCGGCGTCCGCTACCAGTTCACCGACGGCAATGCCGGGCTGCCCTACCTGATCGCCGGGGTGCAGGTGATCGCGCCGACCGGCAGCGACCCGTTCGAGGTCGATCGCGACGCGCTCGGCAACCCGCGCGAGGCGGCGACGGGGGCGGGGTTCTGGGCGGTATCGCCCAATCTCACCGCGATCCTGCCGTCCGACCCGGCGGTGCTGTTCGCGACGCTGGGCTACACCCGCAACTTCGGCCGCACGATCAACCGCCGGATCGGCTCCGCGCTGGTCGAGCGGGTTCGGCCCGGCGACCAGCCCTCGGCCAGCGTCGGCATCGCGCTGTCGCTCAACCCGCGCACGTCCTTGAGCTTCGGCTACGCCCATACCTGGGGCTTCGGGACGCAAACGCGGTTGCGCATGTTCGATCCGCAGACCGATCAGCCGGGAGACGCGTTCGACAGCACGACGCGCGATCTTCAGCTGGGGCGATTCCTGTTCGGGGTCAGCTACCGCGTCAACCCGCGCACCACGATCAACTGGAACGTCGAGCTGGGCGCGACCGACGACGCGACCGACCTTCGCACGACGCTGCGCATTCCGGTGTCGCTCAACCTGTTCTGACACTGATCCAGGCGAGTGCGGGTGCCCACCCGCGCGCCTAGCATGATCCGCCGCAGCGGCGACAAGGGAGCCGAGATGAACGCCGAGCCGGCGGACGATGATCTGGCGCTCCTGTTGGCCGATCTCACCGCCAGGCTGGGCGCGCGCGCGGGTGCCGTGCTCCTCGACCCCGGCGACGGCTGTTCCAGGATAGTCCAGGCGCATGATCCCGAGGCGGTGATCGACTGGTCGTCGCGCGCTCCGACATGCGCGATCGACAGGCCCCACTGGATGGCGGGCGAGCACGACGGGTCCGGCGACCTCCTGCTCGCCCCCGCCCACGAGACCAACGATGGAGGGCGGTGCGCGATCGCGACGATCTTCGCCCGGCTAGGGCCAGACGGACGGCGCGCCGCGGAACTGGCCTATGCGCGGGCAGCGCCGCTCGCCCATGCCGGGCTGCGGCTCTGGCTCCGGGCTCGCGCGGCGGCGGTGGCCGTGCGGTCGCTCAGGGCCGCGCTCGACTGGTCGGGGCTGGGCGTCGTCCTGCTCGACCACGGTGGCGGGATCGTGTTCGCCAACCAAGCGGCGCGCGCGTTGCTGGACGCGGGCGACGGGCTGCGCCGGTCGGGCAACCGCGTCGTCACGCGCGATCTGGGCGACACCGTCCGGCTGCAACTCGCCGTCGAGCACGTCGTCACCGCGCGCGCGACCCACCGGCTCGACGCGCCGCTGCTGGCGATCGGGCGAGCCGGCGGCCCGGCGCTGATGCTGTCCGTGCTGCCGCCCGCCACCGACGACATAGCGGTCGCGGCGATCCTCTACGTCATGGACCCCGCGCGCGACGTCGGCGAGCTGCTGCGCCCGGTGTGCCGGGCCTATCGGCTGTCCCCGGCGGAGACGCTGCTCGCCCGCCACCTCGTCGCGGGCGACACGGTGGTGGCGGCAGCGGCGCGGATGGGGGTCAAGGCGATGACCGCGCGTGGCTATCTGAAGCAGATCTTCCTCAAGACCGACACCCATCGCCAGCCCGAGCTGGTCCAGTTGATGCTCTCCAGCATCATCCATACCCACCCGACAGCCTCCGAACCGTGACCGATCCCCCGCAAACGGGGGCGGGACAACACCCGATACCGCGGTATCGAGGCCGCCGGCCGCCCCGTAAGCTCCTGATCGCGCTCGTCATCAGGAGGAATCGATGCGAACACTGATCCGGATTGCGGCCCTGCTCGCCGCCACCGCCGCCACACCCGCGTTCGCCGAGGACTTCCGCTTCGACTTCACCGGCACCGTGCTGGCCGAAACCCGCCCCAACCTGACCGTCACGCCCCAGCCGATCACCGGCACGCTGCGCTACGAAGCGCCCAACGCGGGCAGCTTTGCGATGTTGATGGGCAACGCTTCGCTGGTCACCGACCTCTACGGCCCGCTGACCTTCAGCTGGTACAGCGTCAGCCGGTCGGACAGCCTGTTCACCTTCAGCGGGTCCGACGGCGACGGCCAGGGCTTCTCGCTGCGCGCCAGCGCGCTTCCGGGCGGTGGCTTCGGCTATGTCGGCGGGCGTGACGGCTTTGCGCTGACCGGCGAGCCCGTCAACGCCAGCGGCCGGCTCTCGGGAAGTTTCACGGGTGACCCGATGGGCGTGCCGGAACCTGCCGCATGGGCGATGATGATGGGCGGCTTCGGCCTGCTGGGCGGCGCACTTCGCCGCGCGCGCCGGGTACGGGTCACCTACGCCCATCCCTAAGCCGCCACCGCCTTCACGGAGCCGTCGTGCCGGGTCGCAACGCTGCGGCCCGGCACGATCGTCATTGGCGAATGGTGACCCCGGCGCGATTCGAACGCGCGGCCCTCAGATTAGGAATCTGATGCTCTATCCTGCTGAGCTACGGGGTCACTGGGGCTGAAGCATATCGGCGCGGGGCGGGTGCGGCAATCGCCTTTGCTCCCGGCCGCCGCCGGTTCAGCCCTTCTTGAGCGCGGACGCCTTGTGCGCCGCCTCGCCGCCCTTGTCGCTCTTGACGATGAACTGCGGGTCGTCCTTCGACGCGCGGACCTGATGGCCCTTGACCTTGGTGTCGTGGTCGACCTTCTTCTCGACGGTGCCGTGCGCGGTGCCACCGTGCGAGTTCCACGTCACCTTGTCGCCTGCCTTGACGTCGGCCATCGCCAGTCTCCTTCATTGCGGAGGAGGGAATGATCGGCAGGCGGATCGGGTTGCACGCGCGTCGCCGCATCGGCAGAGATGGCGCATGACCGACCGCGACACCCCCGACGACGGCGATCTGGTCGCCGCGACCCCCCCTCCCGCGATCCCGGACGCGGTGACCGACGCGATCCGCACGCTGATCCGCTGGACGGGCGACGATCCCACCCGCGAAGGGCTGCTCGACACCCCGCGCCGCGTCGCCAAGGCGTGGAAGGAATATTGCGCCGGGTACGAGGACGATCCCGCCCGTCACCTCGACCGCGTGTTCGAGGAGGTCGGCGGCTATGACGAGATCGTGCTGCTCAAGGACATTCCGTTCCAGTCGCATTGCGAGCACCACATGGCACCGATCATCGGGGTTGCGCACATCGCGTATCTGCCGCGCGACCATGTGGTCGGCATCTCCAAGCTGGCGCGCGTGCTCCACGGCTTCGCGCGGCGGTTGCAGGTGCAGGAACGGCTGACCGCGGAGGTTGCAGATTGCATCTGGACCCGGCTTAACCCGGTCGGGGTCGCGGTGGTGATCGAGGCGACCCATGCCTGCATGACCGCACGCGGCGTCCGGACGCCAGGCGTCACCATGAAGACTAGCCGGATGATGGGCGTGTTCCGCGAGGACGACCGCAGCCGCAAGGAAGTACTGGCGCTGATGGGGCTGGCGGGTTGAGGGTGCCCACGTGAGGGTTCTGGTCACCGGCGGGGCGAAGCGGCTGGGCGCGGCGATCGCACGGGCGGTGGCGGCGGCCGGGCACGACGTCGTGATCCACTACGGTGTTTCGCAAGCCGAGGCGGAGACGCTGGCGACCGAGCTGGGCGGCGAGGCGGTGGCGGGCGACCTCGCCGACCCGGCCGGCATCCCCGACCTGTTCGCGCGCGCCTGCGCCGGCGGGCCGGTCGACGGGCTGGTCAACAGCGCGTCCGCGTTCGAGTTCGACGCGCCGGGCGCGATCGACCCGGCGCTGGCGGGGCGGCTGTACGCGATCAACTGCACCGCGCCCGCGCTGCTGGCGGCGGCACTGGCGGCGCAGGGCCGCGCAGGCGCGGTGGTCAACCTGCTCGACCAGAAGCTCGCCAACCCGAACCCGGACTTCTTCAGCTACACCCTGTCCAAGGCCGCGCTGGCGCAGGCGACGGTGCTGATGGCGCAAGGCTTCGCGCCGCGGGTGCGGGTCAACGCGGTCGCCCCGGGGCTCACCCTGCCGAGCGGCGACCAGAGCGACGGGGAGTTCGCGCGTGTCGCCAGCGCCAACCTGCTCCGCCATCCGGTCGGGGCCGAACGGGTCGCCGAGGCGGTGGTGTACCTGCTCGGGGCGGAGAGCGTCACCGGCCAGACGCTGTTCGTCGACGCCGGCCAGCGCTTCGTCCGAAGCGACCGCGACGTCATGTTCGAGGGCCGGCTATGACCGCGCGCTACGTCACCGTGCTCGAAGGGCTGGAGGTGCGCATGCGCCTCGGCATCCATCCGCATGAGGCGGCACCCCAGCGGGTGCGCCTGTCGGTGCGGATGACGGTCGACTATCTCGCGCCAGTCGCCGAGGACGCGATCGACGCGGTGCTCGACTACGACTTCGTACGCGAGGGCATCCGACGGCTGGCCGAGGGTCCCGGCTTCGCGTTGCAGGAAACGCTGTGCGAGGCGGTGGCGGCGCTGTGCCTGTCCGATCCGCGCGTTGCGGAGGTACGGGTCGCGTCGTGCAAGCCCGACATCTATCCCGACGCGGCGGTCGGGTGCGAGATCGTGCGGACCCGCGCTATTTGATCCCGGTCAGCGTGTAGTCGATCCGGATGCGGACCCAGGCACCGACCATCGACTTGCCCCCGACGCGGGGTGGGCGCACCCGGAACTGCCACGCCGCCTGCCGCACCGCGCCGGCATAGCCCGATCCGATCGGCGACTCGCCCAGCTGCCGGCAATTGTCGACGCGATAGTCGTCCACCGTCTGGCACGCGACGACGCCCCAACCGGGGCGTGGCGCGTTGGGCCGGATATAGGGGGCGAGCTGCGAGGCGGTCGGCTCGCGATACCATTCGGCGTTGAACAGCCGCTTGCCGCCCGGCCCTTCGCCGGGGCCATAAGCGGCGGTGCTGTCCCCCGACCCGGCGGCGGCATCGCCCGCATCCGCCAGCTCATCGCCCCGGTCGCTGCGCATCCTGGATACGTCGCCGCCCGCGAACAGGTCCTTGCGCCCGAACAGGCGGAGCATCGGATCGGGCGACTTGACCTCCACCGGCGGTGGCGGGGGCGGTTCGGTGCGATCGCGCGGCGGCGGGGGCGGCGTCGCGGCCCGGCGTGGCGCAGGGCGACCGCTCGCGCGCGTGGCGGCGCGGGTCGCCTGACGCGGGGCGTCGGCCCCGGCCGGGCGATCGGGCAACATCGTGAAGCTGGTGGAGCGCGGCCCCATGTCGACGAACTTCGGCGTCGGCGCCAACCGGAGCAGCAGCCATACGACCAGCAGGTGCGCCACGACCGCGAGCGCGATCGACGCGGCGCGCCGGCGGGGCGAGCGCTGACCCCCATAGCGGCCTGACGTCACCGCGACGGCCATCGTCGTCAGGCGCGGTTCGCCGCCGACAGCACCGCGCGCACGCCCGCGGTGGCGACATCGGCATCGATCCCGACCCCGAACACGGTGCGCCCGTCCGCGGTGCGACACTCGACATAGGCCGCGGCTTGCGCGCTTGCGCCGCCGCCGATCGCGTGCTCGGAATAGTCGACCACGTCGAGGCTCGGCCCCGTCTCCGCCAGCGCGGCGACCACGCCCGAGATCAGCCCGTTGCCGCGTCCCGCGATCGACCGCTCCTCGCCGTCCACCGCGACCCGGCCGACGAACAGCCGGTCGCCGGCCGCCCCCGTCTCCTCGTAGTCGCGCAAGGCGAAGCGGTCGCCCTCGCGCGGCAGATAGGTCGCCTCGAACCGCCTCCAGATGTCGCCGGCGTCGAGCTCGCGGCTGGTCTCGTCCGCCAGCGCCTGGACATGCCCGCTGAAATCCGCCTGGAGCCGCTTGGGCAGCTTCAACCCGCGGTCCTGCTCGATCACCCAGGCGACCCCGCCCTTGCCCGACTGCGAGTTGACCCGGATCACCGCCTCGTAGCTGCGGCCGAGATCGGCGGGATCGATCGGCAGGTACGGCACCTCCCACAACTCGTCGTTGCGCGCCGCCTGCGCCGCGAAGCCCTTGCGGATCGCGTCCTGGTGCGAGCCCGAGAACGCGGTGAACACCAGATCGCCGGCATAGGGCGTGCGCGGGTGGACGGGCAGGTTGGTGCAATAGGTGACGGTGTTGATGACCGCGTCGATATCCGACAGGTCGAGCCCCGGCGACACCCCTTGGGTGTACAGGTTGAGTGCCATCGTCACGAGATCGCAATTGCCGGTGCGCTCGCCATTGCCGAGCAGGCAGCCCTCGACCCGGTCCGCCCCCGCCATCAGCCCCAGTTCCGCCGCGGCGACGCCGGTGCCGCGGTCGTTATGGGTGTGGAGCGAGATCGCCACGCTGTCGCGATCGGGGATGTGCCGCCCGAACCATTCGACCTGGTCGGCATAGACGTTGGGGGTCGCGCACTCGACGGTGGCGGGCAGGTTGAGGATCAGCGGCGCGTCGGGGGTGGGACGCAGCACCTCCATCACCGCCGAACAGACCTCCAGCGAGAAGTCGAGTTCGGCCGTCGAGAAGGTCTCGGGGCTGTATTCGAACAGCCAGCGGGTGTTCGGGCGCTTGCCCGCCTCGTCGCGCAGGATCTTGGCGCCCTCGACCGCGATCGCCTTGATCTCGTGGCGCTCCATCCCGAACACGATCCGCCGCCATGCGGGGCTGACCGCGTTGTAAAGGTGGACGATCGCGGTGTGCGCGCCCTCCAGGCTGCGGAAGCTGGTTTCGATCAGGTCGCGGCGCGATTGCGTCAGCACCTGGATCGTGACGTCGTCGGGGATGCGGTCGGCGCGGATCAGGCCGGAGATGAAGTCGAACTCGGTCGCGCCGGCGCTGGGAAAGCCGACCTCGATCTCCTTCAACCCGACCTTGAGCAGAAGGTCGAACAGCCGCGTCTTGCGCTCGGCGTCCATCGGATCGATCAGCGCCTGGTTGCCGTCGCGAAGGTCGGTCGACAGCCAGCGCGGGGCATGGGTGATCGTGCGCCCCGGCCATTGCCGGTCGGGCAGGTCGACGGGCGGAAAGGGGCGGTACTTGACGGAAGGGTCGCGGAGCATGAGGAGTTCCCGGCAGCGGTTGGCGCGTAAAGGCGGATCGGCCCTTAGGGAAGCGCGCGCGTGCGGCAGCCGCCCTAAGGGCGGGTAAGTCGCAGGCCGGGATACGCGGCGCGGGTCACGCGGGCGGCATGGCAGTCCGGCGGCGGCGCGTCCAGCCCGATCCGCGCCAACTGACGCAGGTGAGAATCAGTTTGTTAAGCAACGACCGGCTACGCCCACCCAAAGGGGCGATCCCATGGGAGAACGGCCGTGCGCCAACTTGTTTACATCAGCACTGCGGTGAACGGAGTGCTGCCCGTCGATCCGGCGTCGATCCTGTCGGCCTCCCGCCGCAACAATGCACGGGTCCGGATCACGGGAGCGCTGTGGTTCGACGGCAAGCGCTTCCTCCAGGCGCTGGAAGGCGAGGACGCTCAGGTCGACGAGACGTTTCGCCGCATCCAGGCCGACCCGCGGCACCGGGCGCTGGTGCTGCTGTCGAGCCGCGAGATCGCGACCCGCGAGTTCGGGGAATGGGCGATGGCCTACCGCGACCCGCGCGCGGAGGGCGACGACGCGGTCGACCGGATCGCGACGCTGACCGCGAAGGCCGCGCCGGAGGTGCGGGCGACCTTTGAAAGTTTCGCCCGCATCCGCCGCGCCGCCTGACGCCTTACGTCTGACCCGACCCTATTTCTGAAACGCGGCGGCGATGTCGAGCTTGACTGCGTCGGACACCATCGGGATGCCATAGGCGACGCCGAACTCGCTGCGGCGGATCGTACCGGTGGCGTGGAAGCCGACATTCTCCTTGCCCCCCATCATCGCCGGTGCCTTGCCCGCGCCGTAGAAGGTCGCCTGAAGCGTAACGGGGCGGGTGACGCCGTTCAGCGTCAGGTTGCCGGTGACGGTCGCGGACTGGCCGTTGGCGACGACACGGGTGGAAACGAACCGCGCATCCGCGGGCGCCGCGCCGAAGAAGTCGGGCTTGCCGCCGTCCTTGCCGCCGCGCAGCAGGTGGCTGGTCAGGCCGGCGCTCGCGGTCACGACCTTGGATACCGGGATCGTCATGTCGACCTTGGCGGCACCGGGGTTCCTGGGATCGAGCGTCAGCGTGCCCGACACGTCGCCGAAGATGCCGGTATAGGGCGAAAAGCCGAGGTGATCGACCGTCCACGTCACCAGCGTGTGGCCGGGATCGGCCTGATAGGTGCCGGCAATGATCGCGGCGGGGTTCTTCGACCCGGGTGCGGCCGGTGCGCCCTGCTGGGCGACGACGGCGGTGGCGGCGGCGAACGCCAGGGTGGCGGCGGCAAAGGTGGCGAGGCGCATCGGTGATCTCCCTGTGGTTGCCGGCAGGGTGCGCGGGATGGGCGCTCGCGTCAAACCGGGCGGGAGCAACGTTGCGTTTCGGGGGGCATGCTTGCGATGCCCGGTCCTGCAGCTCCGATGTGCTCCCGCGAAGGCGGGAGCCCAGGCTGGGTCTCCGCCTTCGCGGGGACACAAGGGGTCGCAGCCGACCCGCCCGGGGTGACGAGCCACTCCGGGCGTGGTGAGGAAAGCAAGACCCGTCACCCCCGCCGACGCGTCGGACCCGGCAAAGCCGGCTCCTGTGCGCCGGCTCGCCGTGCCGGCCGCGCTCGTGCTAGTTGCGCTCGCGGTCCACGAGCTTGTTCGCCCCGATCCACGGCATCATCGCACGCAACTCGCTGCCGACCTGCTCGATCGGGTGCGCCGCCGCCGCCTTGCGTGCAGCCTTGAGTTCGGGCTGGCCGGCGCGGTTATCCAGGACGAAGTTCTTGACGAAGCGGCCCTGCTGGATGTCGGCGAGCACGCGGCGCATCTCCGCCTTGGTCTCGTCGGTGATGATGCGCGGGCCTGTGGTGATGTCGCCATATTCGGCGGTGTTGCTGATCGAATAGCGCATGTTGGCGATGCCGCCCTCATACAGCAGGTCGACGATCAGCTTGGTTTCATGGAGGCATTCGAAATACGCCATCTCGGGGGCGTAGCCGGCCTCCACCAGCGTCTCGAACCCGGCCTGGATCAGGTGGGTGATGCCGCCGCACAGCACCGCCTGCTCGCCGAACAGGTCGGTCTCGCATTCCTCCTTGAAGTCGGTCTGGATGATCCCCGACCGGCCGCCGCCGACGCCCGAGGCATAGCCGAGCGCGACGTCGTGGGCGTTGCCGCTGGCGTCCTGGTGGATCGCGATCAGGCAGGGGACGCCGCCGCCGCGGACATACTCCGACCGCACCGTGTGACCGGGGCCTTTGGGCGCGATCATGATGACGTCGATGTCCGCTGGCGGCTCGATCAGCCCAAAATGGACGTTGAGCCCGTGCGCAAAGGCGAGCGCCGCACCCGGCTTGATGTGGCCCTTGAGGTCGTCGTTCCAGATCGCCGCCTGATGCTCGTCGGGGGCGAGCATCATCAGGATGTCGGCCCAGCCCGCCGCCTCGCGGTTGGTCATCACCTGAAAGCCGGCGGCGGTCGCCTTGTCGCGGGTCGGCGAGCCTTCGCGCAGCGCGATCGCAACGTTCTTGACGCCGGAGTCGCGCAGGTTCTGGGCGTGGGCGTGGCCTTGGCTGCCATAACCGACGATCGCGATCTTCTTGTCGGTGACGAGGTTCAGGTCGGCGTCGGCGTCGTAATAGACTTTCATGGTGCTCCCTTTCGTCACCCCCGCCTGCGCGGGGGTGGCGGGGTTGGTGGTTGAGTGGTGGGTTACGCTCCCTCGCGCCCGCGGGCGATGGCGACGATGCCGGTGCGAGCGACTTCGACCAGCCCGACCTCCGCCATCAGCGCGACGAAGGCGTCGATCTTGCCGGTCGAGCCGGTCAGTTCGAACACGAAGGAGGCGGTCGTGGTGTCGACCACGCGGGCGCGATACACCTCGGCCACCCGCAGCGCCTCGATCCGGTGGTCGCCGGTGCCCGCCACCTTGACCAGCGCCAGCTCGCGTTCGACATGCGCGCCCGCGACCGTCAGGTCGGTGACCTTGTGGACCGGCACCAGCCGTTCGAGTTGGGCGATGATCTGCTCCATCACCGGCGGCGATGCGGCGGTGACGATGGTGATGCGGCTGACTGCCTTGTCCGCGGTGATCTCGGACACGGTGAGCGACTGGATGTTGTAGCCGCGCGCGGTGAACAGCCCCGCGATCCGCGCGAGGATGCCCGGTTCGTTGTCGACGATCACCGCCAGGGTGTGGCGTTCGGCCTGTTCGGTCTTGATGTGCATATTTCTACCGTGGAAGGTCCACTTTAACGGCGTGCGTCGGGATGGGGATCGTGATGACGCCGATCGCCGCCACGGTGACAAGCAGGCTGGCAACGCCCCAGATCACATCACCTGCGGCGAAGTCACGGTAGGTCCGGACACCACAGAAGATCGCCACGACGATCATCAGCCAGCCCTGCATATACAGCGCCGCCATCACACCAAAGCCCGCGCCTCGTCGTCCATCGTGCCCGACACCTCGTCAGCCTGGAGGATCATGTCGGTGTGCGCCGCGCCGCTCGGGATCATCGGGAAGCAGTTGGCGAGCTTCGCCACCCGGCAGTCGACCATCACCGGGCCGTCATGCGCCAGCATCGCGGCGATACCGTCCTCCAGATCGGCGCGATCCTCGATCCGGATGCCCTTCCACCCGTACGCCTCGGCGAGGCGGACGAAGTCGGGAAGCGAGTCTGAATAGCTTTCGGCATAGCGGCTTTCATAGGTCAGCTCCTGCCACTGGCGGACCATGCCCATATATTCGTTGTTGAGGATGAACACCTTGACCGGCAGGCGATACTGGCTCGCCGTGGCCAGCTCCTGGATGTTCATCTGGATCGACGCCTCGCCCGCGATGTCGATCACCAGCGCATTGGGGTTGCCCAGTTGCGCGCCGATCGCGGCGGGCAGGCCATAGCCCATCGTGCCGAGCCCGCCGCTCGTCAGCCACTTGTTGGGCAACTCGAACCCGAAATGCTGCGCGGCCCACATCTGGTGCTGGCCGACCTCCGTGGTGATGATCGGCTGGCGGTCGCGGGTCGCCTCCCACAGCGCCTTGACCGCGCGCTGGGGCATGATCGCCGCGTCGGTTTCGGGAAAGTCGAGGCAGCCGCGCGCGCGCCAGCCGGCGATCCGGGCGTACCAGTCGGCAAGGTCAGGCTTCGGGTGCCCGCGCGCCTTCCAGATGCGCACCGTGTCCTCCAGCGCATGCCCGACATCGGCGACGATGGGAAGGTCGACGCGGACCACCTTGTTGATGCTCGACCGGTCGATATCGACATGGACCTTGCGGCTGTGGGGGCTGAACGCGTCGAGCCGGCCGGTGACACGGTCGTCGAAGCGGGCGCCGAGCGCGACTACGAGGTCGGCCTGGTTCATCGCCATGTTCGCCTCGAACGTCCCGTGCATCCCGAGCATGCCCAGGAACTGGGGGTCCGATGCCGGGAAGCAGCCCAGCCCCATCAGCGTCGAAGTGACGGGCGCGCCGGTGATCCGCGCCAGCTCGCGCAGCAGCTGAGACGCGGCGGGGCCGGAGTTGATGATGCCCCCGCCGGTATAGAGCACCGGCCGCTCGGCGGCGGCGAGCAGGTCGACCAGCTCCGCGACCGCGGCCGGATCGGCCTTGCGGGCGGGGCGATAGGTCTTGTGCTGGATCGGGCCGGGCTTCGTATAGCCGGCGGTGGCGACCTGGACGTCCTTGGGGATGTCCACGACCACCGGGCCGGGGCGGCCGGAGGTAGCAATGTGGAACGCCTCGTGGATCACCGCACCCAGATGCGTGGGGTCCTTGACCAGGTAGTTGTGCTTGGAACAATGGCGGGTGATGCCGACCGTGTCCGCCTCCTGGAACGCGTCGGTGCCGATCAGCCCAGTCGGGACCTGGCCGGTGATGACCACCATCGGGATCGAATCGAGCAGCGCGTCGGTGATGCCGGTGACCGCGTTGGTCGCGCCCGGGCCGCTGGTGACGAGCACCACCCCGGGATTGCCGGTCGAACGCGCATAGCCCTCCGCGGCATGGGTCGCCGCCTGTTCGTGGCGGACCAGGATGTGCTTGATCCGGCCGGAACGAAACATCGCGTCATAGATCGGCAGCACCGCGCCGCCCGGATAGCCGAACACGACCTCGACCCCGAGGTCGATGAGCGCTTCCACCAGAATATCCGCGCCGCTGCGTTCGGCCATGGTCTTCATCCCGTTGATCCCGCGCCGCCCTAAAGAGCCAGGGCGGGACCGGTCAACCCTGGCTTGATAATAAAGTTTCCAGACTTGATGCTTCGGAGCACTTTTGTTCCAACCGCGGCCATGGCGTCTGATGCCGGAACCATGTCGCCTGCCGCTTGGCGTACTGGCGGGTCTGGAGGCAGAGGTCGGCGAGCGCCGCCTCGCGGCTCACCCGCCCGGCGGCCCAGGCGGCGAGCGGCGCAACGCCGATCGCGCGGCGGATCGGCGCATCGACCGGCAGGTCGGCGCGGGCGATCAGCCGCGCCGCCTCGTCCGTCGCGCCAGCGTCGAGCATCGCCGCCGCGCGCGCGTCGATCGCGGCGGCGAGCGTCGCGCGGGGAGGAAGCAGCACGACCGCCGACAGCCGCACCCCCTCGCCGATCCCGCCCTCCCGCCGGGCCTGCCAGTCGCCAATCGGCCGGCCGGTCGAACGCACCACCTCCAGCGCCCGCGCGACGCGGGTGGTGTCGTTGGGATGAAGCCGGGCCGCCGCCCCTGCGTCCTCTCGCGTCAATGCGGCGTGTGCGTCCGCCACCGTCAGCGCGCGCACCGCAGCCCGGACGGCAGGGTCGATCGGCGGCACCGGCGCGATCCCGTCGATGAGGGTGCGCAGGTACAGCCCCGTGCCCCCGACCAGGATCGGCACGCGGCCTTCCGCCCACACCTCCGCCAGCACGCCCCGCGCCTCCGCCGCCCAGCGCGCGGCGGAATAGCCGGTGTCCGCGCCGTCGACATGGCCGAACAGCCGGTGGGGCGCGCGCGCCTCCTCGTCCGCGTCGGGCCGGGCGGTGAGCACGCGCAGATCGCGATAGACTTGGGCGCTGTCGGCGTTGACGATCGTGCCTCCGACCCGCTCGGCCAGCGCGACGGCGGCGGCGGACTTGCCGCTCGCGGTTGGCCCTGCGATGAGCGCGAGCGGAGGTTTGGGAGCATCCATGTTCATCGCGACGGTGATAGCAGACGGAACGCTGGCCGCGGGCGAATTGTCGGCGGCGGCGGAGGCGATGGACCGGCTGTGCCGGGTCGAGGGCTGGTCGTGGCTCGACGAGGGCGAGGCCGCCGACATCCGCTTCGGCGAGGACGCGAACTGGGCGCGCGGCGTGCTCGACGGCTGGTTCGTCGACCGGGCGGACGTCGTCATCCAGCCTGCCGCCACGCGCGAGAAACGCCTGCTGATCGCCGACATGGACTCCACCATGATAACGGTCGAGTGCATCGACGAACTCGCCGGTTACGCCGGGATCAAGGACCGGGTCGCCGCGGTGACGGAGGCGGCGATGCGCGGCGAACTCGACTTCGAGGGCGCGCTCGATGCCCGCGTCGCGCTGCTCGCCGGGCTGGAGGAGGGAACGATCGACCGCTGCCTCGCCGAGCGGGTGCGGATCATGCCGGGCGCACAGGCGCTGGTGGGGACGATGCGGGCGCGGGGCGCGCATACGGTCCTGGTGTCGGGCGGGTTCACCCGCTTCGCCGAGCCGGTCGCGGCGCGGATCGGCTTCGATCGCGCGATCGCCAACCGGCTGGAGGTCGCGGACGGGCGGCTGACCGGCACGGTCGCGCGGCCGATCGTGGGCGCGGACACCAAGCTCGCGACGCTGGAGGCCGCGATGGCGGGGCACGGCATCGCGCGCGAGGCGACGCTGGCGGTCGGTGACGGTGCCAACGACCTGCCGATGATCCGCGCGGCGGGCTTGGGGGTCGCGTATCGCGCCAAGCCGATCGTCGCGGCGGCGGCGGCGGCGCGGGTGGACCGGGGCGACCTTCACGCGCTGCTCTGGGCGCAGGGGATCGCGCGGCGGGACTGGGTGACGGCCGCCCCGTAGAGCCGCCCTGTAAACCGGGTCCAGCCGCCCCCATCTGCCCGTCATGATCGTCCGGCGGGAACAGGGTGGGGCCGCGTTGTGCACCGCCGTCGTGGTGGGGCTGATCGGGCTGGCGCTGGTGCGCGGGCTCGCGGTCGGGTTCGCCGCGCCGGCAGAGCCCGAGGTCAAGCCATTCGAGCTCAGCGCGCAGATGCCCGAGCCGCGCGTCCGCCCCGTGCCCCCGCCGCGCCGCAACCGCCGGCCGGAGGGGGAGGCCGCGCCGCCCAACCTCCGATCGGAAGCGACGGCGGTGGTCGCGCCCGAGCCCGTGGTGCCGCTGCCCGTGCCGCCACCGGTAATCGCCGCGCCGGTCGCGGGGCAGGGCGGCGACCCGACACAGGGGGCCGCCGACCGGCCCGGCCCCGGCTTCGGCGCGGGCGGGATCGGCGACGGGCGGGGCAGCGGCGGCTCGGGTGACGGCGATGGCGGCGGCTGGCAGGACGACACGCCGCCGCACCGTCTTCGCGACCGCTATCGCGCGTCGGACATCCCCGAATGGCTGGAACACAACGTCACCGTCGGCGTCCGCTATCATGTCGAGGTCACCGGCCGCGTCACCGGCTGCATCGTCACGCAGGGCAGCGGCGACCCGCGGGTCGACGCCGCGACCTGTGCGGTGATCGAGAAGCGCTTCCGCTACGATCCATCGCGCGATCCGAACGGTCGGCCGGTACGCTCGACGGTGGTGATCGACTTCGACTGGGACGTCGAGGATGCGATCCGGCCCCGTTGATCGCATCGGGAACGGGTCGGTTACCTCGCGTTAACGCCTCCGCCCCACAGCGTCGGCCGCCGTCGAGGAGTTTCGCCATGGCCGCCCCGTCTACCGCCCGTATCGCCCGCCGTATCGACCCCGCCGTGCCCCCGACCGAAGCGCTCCCGGAAGCGCCCGCGCCCGTCCGCTTCGAGGTCGCGGACCTGCTCGCCCGGATCGAGGCCGCAATGCGTCGTCCGCGCGCGAACACCGACGCGGCCTGAATAGCGGTTGCGGCCCGCCGCCGCTTCGGGCTAGCCCGATGGCGGACAGGAAAGGGCGCGCGTGGTCAACCTTCAGAAGGGCCAGACGGTACGGCTGGACAAGGCGGGCGGCGGCACGCTGACCCGCGTCACGATGGGACTGGGCTGGGACGTCGCCCGGAAAAAGGGGCTGTTCGGCTTCCTGGGCGGCGGCGGCGAGGACATCGACCTCGACGCGTCGTGCCTGCTGTTCGCCGGGCGCACGCTGTCCGATCAGGTCTGGTTCCGCCAGCTGAGGAGCAAGGACGGCGCGGTCACCCATTCGGGCGACAACCTGACCGGCGCGGGCGACGGTGACGACGAGACGATCACCGTCGACCTCACCCGACTGCCTGCCGCGGTCACCGCGCTGGTGTTCACCGTCAACAGCTTCCGCGGCGACAGCTTCGACCGGATCGACAACGCCTTCTGCCGGCTGGTCGACGCGGCCACGGGCACCGAGATGGCGCGGTACGACCTGACCGGCGCGGGCAGCCACACCGGCCAGGTGATGGCGCAACTTGTCCGCCGCGACGGCGGCTGGGAGATGAAGGCGCTGGGCGAGCGCACGTCGGGGCGCACCTTTCACGACATGATGGGCGAGATCACCGCCGCGCTTTGAAGGCGCAGGCGACAAGGGGGGCTTTGGTTTGCTGCAATATTACAAGGGGTCGGCCCTTTTCACGGTGATCTGCCTCGCCATCGCGACCGCGATCGGGTGGCAGCTGACCGGGACGGTCGCGGGGGCGCTGGGGATCGTCTGGATCACCGCGGTGCTGGGCGTGCTGGAGGTGTCGCTGTCGTTCGACAACGCGGTGGTCAACGCCACCGTGCTGCGCGACATGGACGCGAAATGGCGACGGCGCTTCCTGACCTGGGGCATCGTGATCGCGGTGTTCGGGATGCGGATCATCTTCCCGCTCGCGATCGTCGCGATCGCCGCGCAACTGGGGCCGATCGCGGCGGTGAAGCTCGCCGCGACCGATCCGGTCCGTTACGAGGCGATCATCACCTCCGCCCATATCGGCATCTCGGGCTTCGGCGGCGCGTTCCTGGCGATGGTGGGGCTGACCTTCTTCCTCGACGACGAGAAGGACGAGCATTGGGTGTCGGTGATCGAGCGCCCCTTGGCGGCGCTGGCCGACATCTCCGGGCTCGCCACCGCGATCGTGCTCGCCGCCCTCTGGGGCATCTCGACGCAGCTGGCACCGGCGGAGGCGCACAGCTTCATCGTCGCCGGCATCTTCGGCCTGCTCGCCTATATCGCGGTCCACGCGCTGGGCGTGGTGCTGGAAGGGGACGGCGACGCCGCCACCGCCACCGCCGCCAGGTCGGGCTTCGCGGCGTTCATGTACCTGGAGGTGCTCGACGCGTCCTTCTCGTTCGACGGGGTGATCGGGGCGTTCGCGCTGTCGAACAACCTATTCATCATCGCGCTGGGGCTGGGCATCGGCGCGATGTTCGTCCGGTCAATGACCATCATGCTCGTCGACAAGGGCACGCTGACCCAATACCGCTATCTGGAGCATGGCGCGTTCTATGCGATCATCGCGCTCGCCGCGATCATGCTGCTGTCCGCCGAGTTCGAGATCCCCGAGACCGTCACCGGGCTGATCGGCGCGGGGCTGATCGGCATCGCGTTCTGGGCCTCCGTCCGCGCCAACACGCGCGACGGGGGCGACGACGCGCCCCTGGAGTCGGTGGACCCGGTGGGGCCGGACGGGGTTCGGATCGACTGACGCGGACGCGCTGTACCCGATCGCTCCACGGCGAGCGTCATCCCCTTGTGCTCCCGCCTTCGCCGGAGCACCAAAAGAAACTCAGATTGTTTGGCTAAGCCAGCGGATCGCGGCTGCCGTAGCGGGTCTCGATGAAGCGCAGATTGTCGGCGAAGCTGTCGAGATTGTCCTCCGCCAACGCGCGCGACAGCGCTTCAGCACGCTCGATCATCCGGTCGACGCCCTCGTTGAGGGTGTAGCTCGCCGAACGGCCGGTGCGCCGGAAAATCTCGGCGCGGTGCGCGGGCGGAATGTCGGCATAGCTCGCCACCAGCTGGGGCAGGTGGCTGCCCCGCATCTGGCGCACCTCCGTCGCCGCCGCGGCGAGCAGCGGGTCGGCGGCGGTGCGCGCGTCGAGATCGGCGAGCAGCCCGAGGAGCCGCGCCACCCGCGGCCGGCTGGCATCGGGGATGCGCGGGTCGTCCGCTGTCAGCGCCGGCAGGACGGCGGGCGGGGGCGCGGGGGAAGACGCATCGGACAGGGCGGGGCCGCTGCCGAACAGGGTCGCGATCCAGTCGAGAAAGCCGGGCACGCCGGCGACGCTACGCGGGAACGCGGCCCGAATCCAGCGGTCAGCGCTTGAGGTCGCGGATCGCCGCCTCGACGCCTGCGACCGCGTCGGCCAGCGTCCGGCGCACCGCGGCGTCGCGTCCAGTCGCGTCCGCCGCCGTCGCCGCCTGGCCCAGCGCCGCGGCCTCAGCCGACAGCCGCTCGCCCTGCGCCACCGCGCGGCTGGCGGCGGCGGCGGTCTGGAGCGCGGCGACGGTGGTGGCGCGCGCCCGCTCGATCGCGGCGGCGAGCGTCGCGTTCCCCTCCTGCACCAGCCGGAGCGTCAGCCGGCCCTGGCGGGTCACCGTCAGCTGAGTGAGCACGTCGGGCATCCGCGCCTGCAACGCGTCGGCCACCGGCCCGCGCAGCGCGGCGGCACGGGCGGGGTCGGTCCCGGCGATCTCGCGCGCCGCCGCTTCCGCCCCGGCGAGCAGGGTCCGCAGAAGATGGCCGACCTCATCCAGCCGGGTGTCGGCCGCGGCGAACCGGTCGGCTTCGGCGGACAGGCGGACCTCGTGGCGGATCAGCCCGTCGCGCGCCTCCTCCAGCGCGCGGATCACCGGCGGCAGCGCGGCGGCGAAGTCGGGCGGGGGCGCGGGGCGGCGAAACGGACGCCAGCCGCGTGGCGGTTCCTCCGCGGCGAGCGCGCGCAACGCGTCGAGCGCGGCGGCGGCGTCGACCGGAGCGGGGGTGGCGGCGAGCAGGCGGCGGCTGCCGTCCGCCGCGGCGGCGATCGCGGCGGCGCCGATCTCGCCGATCGCGGGCAGCGCCGCCACCGGGTCCGCCGCCGCGAGCCAGCCGCGCACCGTGTCGCGCGCCACGGTCCGCAACGCGGTGGTGCGATCGGGGGCGAGCGGGGTGAGCGTGGCCTCGTCCATCGCGGCTTGCGCTGACGGCTCCGTCCCGGCGATGCAAGCGGATTGCGGGTGTCGGGCCGCACGACTACGGCCTTGCCCGCAAGGAGTGTCCCACGATGAAGCTGTCCGCCCGCAACCAGTTCGCCGGCACCGTCACCCAGATCACCCCCGGCGCGGTCAACGGCACGGTCAAGGTCGACATCGGCAACGGCACGCTGGTCACCGCCAGCATCACCGAGGAGGCGATCGGCGACCTGTCGCTGGCCGTAGGCGACCCGGTGACGGTGTTCGTCAAGGCCAGTGACGTGCTGATCGGCAAGTGAGGCCCGGCCCCGTCGTCGCCGCCCTGCGCGCGGCCACCGCGGCGGATCACGACCGGGTGGATGCGCTGTTCGCCGGTTGTGATCTCGCCGACCGCGACAGCTACGTGCGACTCCTCCACGCCCATGCCCGCGCGCTGCCGGCGGTGGAGGCGGTGCTGGCGGAGCGGCAGGAGCTGCCCGACTGGAGCCCACGCACGCCGCTGTTGCGCGAAGACATGACCGACCTGGACGCCGGCTGGCCCGAGCCGCTGCCGTTCGACCTCGCTCCGGACCCCGCGGCGGGCTGGGGCGCGCTGTACGTAATCGAGGGGTCGCGGCTGGGCGGGGTAATGCTGTCGCGGCAGGTCGGCGCGGGGCTGCCCGCGCGCTATCTCGGCGCGAAGCACGGCTCGGGCCAGTGGCGCGCGTTGCTGGAAGGGCTGGACGCTGCCGGCGGCGATGACGGCTGGCTGGACATCGCGGTCGGGGCGGCACGCGACACCTTCCGGCTCTACGAGCAGGCGGTGGAGCGCTGATCCTCCCCTTTCGGGGAAGGATCAGAGGAAACTACCGCACCACCTCGCCGATCGGGGCGGTCAGGATCGCGCGCAGGCCCGGCTGGTTGTCGAGATAGGCGAGCTCGCCGTCGAGCCGGGTGACGATCGCGTCCATCATCCGGCTGCCGAAGCCCGTGCCCTGCACCGCGCCGCCCTTGCCGCGCCCCTCGTCCGCGACGATCAGGCGAAAGCGGGTGCGGTGCTGTTCCAGCGCGATCGACAGCGGGCCGGTGGCGCCGTCATAGGCGTATTTGGTGGCGTTGATGACCAGCTCGGTCAGCACCAGCCCGATGTTGACCGCCCGGTCGGTCGGCACCAGCACCGGCGCGAGGTCGAGCCGGATCAGCGCGCCCCATTCCGCCCCGATCGAAGTCTTGAGGTCGGCGACCAGCTCTTCGAGATACCGCCCCAGGTCGATCGATTCGACCTGGTCGTCGCGATACAGCCGGCGGTGGACCAGCGCCACCGCGGCGAGCCGCGCCTGCGCCTCGTTGAGGTGCTTGGCGACCCCCTCCACCGCGTTGCGCGCCTGGAGCGCCAGGAACGCGGACACGAGCTGGAGGCTGTTCTGGACGCGGTGGTTCGCCTCCTTCATCAGCACGTCCTTCTGCGCGATCAGCGTCTCGCGATCGGCGAGCGTGCGGCCCAGCTCGGCGTTGACGACGCGCAGCTGCTGCGCCTGCCGGGCCTCGTGGATCGTGCGGCGCAGGCGGTGCGCGGCCTCCACCTCCTCCAGCGTCCAGCGGCGCGAACGGCCGCGGACCAGCTCCATCCAGCTCTGGAACGAGGTGCGCGGGGTCAGCTGCTCGCCGGGCGCGACCTCCACCGCCTTGTGCGGGTTGCCCGCCCATTCCACCTCCTCGACCTGCTCGGGCCGGAACCACATCAGCGTGGCGCCGTCGTCGAGAGGGATGGCGAGCAGGCCGCTCGCCTCCGCCTGGCACGACTGTGCAAACGGCAGCGCGGCGGACAGCTCGTGGGTGGCGAACGGCTCGGTGCCCGCGCGCAACCGGGCGAAGCGGGCGAGCTCGGTCGCGGTGCGCGACGGGGGGCAGATGCCGTCGCTCACCAGTCTGCCGTCGACCACCGCGGCGAACCCGCTGGCCCCGAACAGCGCGCGCAGATCGCCCTTGGCCTGTTCCAGCACCGCCGCGAACCCGCCGTCGCGGCCCAATCGCGGCGCCAGCGCCGCCTCGCCGGCGTGGAGGCGCAGGCGCTCGCGATACGACTCGGCGTCCTCGCGCGCGCGGATCTGGCGTGCGACCCCGCTCGCCAGCGTCGCGGCGGCGGCGCGCAGGTCCGGCGGCACGAAGCGCGGCGTGTCGTGGTGGCACGCGAATAGCCCCCAGAGCAGACCGTCCTTGACGATCGAGATCGACGCCGACGCCTGCACCCCCATGTTGCGCAGATACTGGAGGTGGATCGGCGACACGCTGCGGATCGCGACGTCGCTCATGTCCAGCGGCTCGTTGCTCGCCGGGCGCAGCGGCAGCGGCTGGTAATCCACCATCGGGATCGCGCGGGTGCGGTTGCGGACGTACAACGCGCGCGCCTGGCGCGGGATGTCGGACGCGGGGAAATGGTGGTGGAGGAAGCTGCCGGTTTCGGGCGCGCGCGCTTCCGCGATCACCCGCCCCGCATCGTCGTCCAGGAAGCGATAGACCATCACCCGGTCGAACCCGGTCAGCGTCCTTATCGCGACCGCGGCGCGCTCGCACACCGCCTCCAGCGAGGCGGCGCGTTCAAAGGCGTTGCCGGTCTGGTCGAGCCAGGCGAGCAGCTGCGCCGCCGTCATCGGCGCTTCGGCGGCGGGCTCCAGCTCGGCGAGCAGGGTGTCGCCCGCGCGGTGGAGCGTGACCGCGAGCGGCCCCGTCGATCCCCAGCGCGGCTCGCCCGACACGCTGCCCCCCGCCGGCACCCCCGCGACCAGCGCCGCGACGTCCTGGTCGAGCAGGTCGGCGAGCGATCGCCCCAGCCAGTCGGGCGCGAGCATCGATTCCAGCTCTCCCGCGCCCGCGCGCACCACCAGCGTGGTGGCGTCGGCGACCAGCAACAGCCCGTGCGGCTGGACGGCACCGGGGATGTGGATCGGTTCGCGGTCGCAGACGGACAGGTCGGCTGCGGTCACCGTGGACTGTGCTGGGGTCATGCCATCCCTTTGAACGCGGGCAACTTGGCGCGCCAGCACGATTTTGGCAAACGGGGTCCCGGTGTCGGACGCCGTTCAGCGCCCCGTGAACTGCGGGCGTCGCTTCTGCAGGAAAGCGGTCGCGCCTTCGTGCGCGTCCGCGGTGCCGTGCGCGCGGCGCTGGTTGTCCGCCTCCAGCGCCATCGCCTCGGCCAGCGTGCCGTCGAGGCTGGCGTTGAGCGCGCGGCGGATCATCCCCAGCGCCGCCGTCGGCCCCGCGGCGAGCCGCTCGGCCAGCGCGAACGCCTGTTCGTCGAGCACGTCGTCGGCGACCACCCGGTGGATCAGGCCCCAGTCGAGCGCCTGTGCTGCGGGCAGCCGCTCGCCCAGCATGGTCAGCGCCGCCGCCCGCGCCCGCCCGGCCAGCCGCGGCAGCAGCCAGGTCGCGCCGCCATCGGGGACGAGGCCGATGTTGACGAACGCCTGGAGGAAATAGGCGGTGTCGCCGGCCACGCAGAAGTCGGCGGCGAGCGCGAGCGAGCAACCGATCCCCGCCGCGGGGCCCCGCACCGCGCTGACCACGGGCACGGCAAGGTCGGCGATCGCCTGGATCGTGGGATGGTAGTGCCCGGTCAGCGCCGCATGGGTCGCCGCGCCCGGATCGTCCGCGTCGAGGGCACCCCCGCCGATATCCGCCCCCGAGCAGAAGGCCCGCCCCGCCCCCGCGAGCAGTACCGCCCGCGCGCCGTCCAGCACCCCGATCGCGGCGCGAACCTCGTCGAACATCGCCGGGGGCGCGGCGTTGAGACGGTCGGGACGGTTGAGCGTCACCACCAGCACGTCGCCACGCCGGTCGGTCAGGATATGATCGTACATGGCCTCTTTCGCGTATTATTGCCGCGCCGCAGGTCAGCACGAACGGCCGGGCGCGGCAAGTTCGGCCGCGTCATGCCGCAATGCAACGGAACGGGCGTGGGCGAGACGGGTTGACCGGTCCATGCTAGCCAGCCTGTCGATGACCGACCTGCCGCCCCCGCCACCGAGCCTCGATGGTATCAGCCTGTTCCTCGATTTCGACGGCACGCTGGTCGACCTCGCCCCGCATCCCGACGCGGTGGAGGTGACGGGCGGCCTGCTCGCCCGGCTCGACCGGCTGGCCGACGCGCTGCCCGGCCGGGTCGCGATCGTCAGCGGCCGGTCGCTGGCGCAGCTCGACGCGATGCTCGGGACGATGGGCGGGCGGATCGCGATGGCGGGCAGCCATGGCGCCGAACGGCGGGTGCCCGGCGATCCCCAGGCGGCGTCCGAGCCGCCGCCCGCGCTGGCGCTCGCCGCGGACACGCTGGCGGCGGCGGCGGCGCGCCATGGCCTCGTGTTCGAGCGCAAGACCTTCGGCGCCGCGCTCCACTATCGCCAGCAACCGGAGGCGGAGGCCACGGCCCGGCAGGTCGCGGCCGAGGTCGCCGAGACTCATGCGCTCGTCCTCCAGCACGGCAAGATGATGGCGGAGGTGCGCGCCCCCGGCAGCAAGGGCGAGGCGGTGTGCGCGCTCCTTGCCGGCGCGGCGATGGCCGGCACCCGCCCGCTGTTCTTCGGCGACGACGTGACCGACGAGGACGGGTTCGAGGCCGCTGCCGGGCGCGGCGGGGCGGGAGTGCTGGTCGGCGCGCCGCGCGACACCGCGGCGCGATACGGGCTGCCCGGCCCGGCGGCGCTGCTCGAATGGCTGGATATGGCGATGGACGGGGGAACGAACCGGTGACGCAGACGATGGATCTTTGGCCGATCGGCAACTGCCAGGTCTCCGCGCTGGTCGACCGCACCGGGCGTTTCGTCTGGGGCTGCGTGCCGCGGGTCGATGGCGACCCGGCGTTCTCCGCGCTGCTCGATGCCGACGAGCCCGAAACCGGCTATTGGGCGATCGAGATGGAGGGCGCGACCCGCACCAGCCAGCACTATTTGCGCAACACCCCCATCCTCGTCACCCGGCACGAGGACGACAGCGGCAACGCGGTGGAGGTGACCGACTTCTGCCCGCGCTTCACCCGCGAGGGCCGCGCCTATCGCCCGACCGCGTTCGTCCGGATCGTGACTCCGGTGTCGGGCAGCCCGCGCGTCCGCGTGGCCCTGCGCGTCGCGACCGACTGGGGCAAGCCGACCAGCATCACGCAAGGGTCGAACCACATCCGCTTCCTCCAGCGCGACCAGACGCTGCGGCTCACCACCGATGCGCCGATCGACCGGCTGCGCGAGGAGCATCATTTCCGCCTCGAACGCCCGCTCCACTTCTTCCTGGGCCCCGACGAGAGCTTTTCCGGGCACCTCGCCGACGGCTTGCGCGCGATGCTCGACCGCACCGCGGCCGAATGGCGGGTGTGGGTGCGCGGGCTCGCCATCCCGCTCGAATGGCAGGACGTCGTGATCCGCTCGGCGATCACGCTCAAGCTGTGCCAGCACGAGGAAACCGGCGCGATCGTCGCGGCGCTGACCACCTCGCTGCCTGAACACGCCGATTCGGAGCGCAACTGGGACTATCGCTATTGCTGGGTGCGCGACGCCTATTACACCGTCCAGGCGCTGAACCGGCTGGGCGCGCTCGACGTGCTCGAAGGCTATCTGGAGTATCTCCGCAACATCGTCGACGATGCCAAGGGCGGGCACGTCCAGCCGCTCTACGGCGTCGCGGGAGAGGCGGTGCTGGTCGAACGCATCGCCCCCGACCTGCCCGGCTATCGCGGCATGGGGCCGGTTCGCGTCGGCAACCAGGCGTACGAACAGGTCCAGCACGACGCATACGGCCAGATCGTGCTGTCCAATGCGCAGGCGTTCCACGACCAGCGCCTGTTCCGGATGGCGGGGATCGAGGACTTCCGCGCGCTGGAACGCGTCGGCGAACGCGCCTGGGCGGTGTACGACAAGCCCGACGCGGGGCTGTGGGAGCTTCGCACCAAGAGCCACGTCCACACCTATTCCGCCGCGATGTGCTGGGCGGCGTGCGACCGGCTCGCCAACGCCGCCGAGGCGCTCGACCTCCCCGACCGCGCCGCCTTCTGGCGCGAACGCGCGGACATGATGCGTGAGGCGATTGAGCGGGCGGCATGGCGGCCCGACAGCCACCGCATCTCCGCGACCTTCGGCGGCGACGATCTCGACGCCAGCCTGATCCAGCTGCTCGACCTGCGCTTCGTCACCCCCGACGATACCCGGTTCCAGGGCACGCTGGCCGCGGTCGAACAGGGCCTGCGCCGCGGCAGCCACATGCTGCGTTATGCCACCGAGGACGATTTCGGCCTGCCGCACACTGCGTTCAACGTGTGCACCTTCTGGCTGATCGAGGCGCTCCACGCCACCGGCCGCACCGCCGACGCGCGCGAGCTGTTCGAGGAGATGGTTGCGCGCCGCACCCCCGCCGGGCTGCTGTCGGAGGACATCGATCCCGCCACCGGCGAGCTGTGGGGCAACTACCCGCAGACCTACTCGCTGGTCGGCCTCATCAACTGCGCGGTGATGCTGTCGCGTCCGTGGACCGCGGTGCGTTGAGCCGCCTCATCGTCATCTCCAACCGCGTCCAGCCGCCGTCGGCCGGCAAGGACGCAAACCAGGGCGGGCTCGCGGTCGCGCTGCTGGCGGCGTTGCGCGAGCATGGCGGCACCTGGTTCGGCTGGTCGGGCGGGACGTGCGACCGCTTCACCGGCGAGGTGCACCGGGCCCAGGACGACAACGTCGCCACCGCGACGATCGACCTAGAGGAAATCGACTTCGACGAGTACTACAACGGCTACGCCAATCGCACCCTGTGGCCGCTGTTCCACTACCGCATCGACCTGACCGAGTTCGAGCGCGACTTCGATTCGGGCTATCGCCGGGTCAACGGGCTGTTCGCCGACACGGTGTCGCCGATGATCGGGCAGGACGACCTTGTCTGGGTCCACGACTATCACCTGATCCCGCTCGGCTGGGAGCTGAGGAAGCGCGGGGTCCAGAACCGGATCGGCTTCTTCCTCCACATCCCCTGGCCGCCGATGAGCCTGCTGCTGTCGCTCCCCAGCCACCGCCAGCTGGTCGACTCGCTGTTCGCCTATGACGTGATCGGCTTCCACACCCGGGACTGGCTGGAAAGCTTCCAGCATTATGTCACCGAGCAGATGGATGCCGAGCTGGGGCCCGACGGCGAGGTGACGGTGGGCGGGCGCACGATCCGCGCGATCGTCGCGCCGATCGGGATCGAAACCGCCGAGTTCGAGGCCGCGGCGACGTCGAACGCGGCACGCTTCGCCCGCGAACGGATGTACATGTCCTCGACCGGGCGCAGCCTGATCGTCGGGGTCGACCGCCTCGACTATTCGAAGGGGCTGCGTGAACGGTTCCTCGGCTACGAACGCTTCCTGCGCGACAATCCGGACCGGCAGGGGCTGGTCTACATGCTCCAGATCGCGCCCCCGAGCCGCGAGAAGGTCAACACCTATCAGGAGATCCGCGCCGACCTCGACGCGCTGTCGGGGCACATCAACGGCGAGTTCGCGGACATCGACTGGGTGCCGATCCGCTACGTCAACCGCGGCTATCCGCGGGGGGAACTGGCGGGCATCTACCGCGCCGCGCGGGTCGGGCTGGTGACGCCGTTGCGGGACGGCATGAACCTCGTCGCCAAGGAATATGTCGCCGCGCAGGACCCCGACGATCCCGGCGTGCTGGTGCTGTCGCGCTTCGCGGGCGCTGCGGCGCAGCTCAAGGATGCGGTGCTGGTCAACCCCTACAGCGCCGACGAGATGGCCGACGCGATCGCGACCGCGCTGACCATGCCGCGCGACGAACGCGTCCGTCGCTGGCAGGCGCTGGTCGCCAACGTCCGCGAACAGGACGTGTTCTGGTGGTGCGAGCTGTTCCTGGCGGCGCTGGCGGGGGAGCGCGTGACGCAGCCCGCCTGATCCCGCTGTCCTACAGCACCCGAATCGTGCAGGGTTGCCACCAAGCTATTTCGCATGTCCGAACCCGTCGTCCCGCGTCTGCGGGCACATGGCCTACCCCGCGACCTTCGCTGACCTTTCGCCCGAAACCATGCTCGACCCCGTGACCTTCGGTGACCTTTCGCCGAATCACGCAGGTCCTCGGGCGGCCTCCGCCGCCGGGAGCACTACCCGCTGCCGCACCAGCGCCTCGGGCATCTCGGCGCGGATGAACGCCAGCACCGCCTCGCGCACCTCGCAGCGGAGGTCGAACGCGGTGGACGCGTCCTTGGCGGTCATCAGCGCGCGCAGCTCGATCGCGTCCGCGGTCATGTCGGTGACCTGGAGGTTGCAGAACCGCCCGTCCCACCGCGCCGACGCGCGCACCGCCGCCTCCGCCGCCGCGCGCACCCGCGGGACGTCGGCGGCGGGATCGAGGCGCCAGAACACCGACCCCATCAGCCGGCTGGTCTCGCGCGTCCAGTTCTGGAACGGCTGCTCCAGGAAGCGCGACACCGGCACCACCAGCCGCCGGTCGTCCCACAGGCGGACGACGACATAGGTCAGCGTGATTTCCTCGACCCGGCCCCATTCGTTCTCGACGATCACCACGTCGTCCAGCCGCACCGGCTCGGTAAAGGCCATCTGGATGCCGGCGATCAGGTTTTTGAGCGCGGGCTGCGCGGCGGCACCGACCACCAGCCCCGCGATTCCCGCCGACGCCATCAGCGTCACGCCCACTGACCGGATGCCCGGCACAGACAGCAGCATCAGGCAGATGGTGACGAACACGATGGCCGAGGTGCCGATCCGCCCCAGGATGGTCGCCCGCGTCCGCTTGCGCCGGGCGCGCAGATTGTCCTCGACGCTGATGTCGGCGCGGATCATGACGATGTCGAGCAGCGCCTGGAACCCCGCCAGCGCCAGCCACCCGAACAGCGCCGGCACCACGAACCCCGCCACCTGCCGCAGCGTCTCGGCGGTGTCGCGGTCGATGCGCAGCAGCCGGAGCGATAAGCCGACAAAGATCGCCACCGTCACCCAGCGCGAGGGCTTGCGCACCCGCGCCAGCACCGGGTGATAGCGCGACCGGGTCGCCAGCCGAACGAAGCGGATCGCGACGAAATGCGCGATCAACGCCGCCAGCACCGCCGCCGCGATCACGCCGACGCCCTCGGCCCAGGCGTATTCGCGGGGGATGTGGAGCGATCGGAGCCACTGCATCCGATCCGAACCGGGCGTGCGCGCGGCGGTTCCTTGCAACTCCTGCAACCACGGTTGCAGCTTGCCGGCGACCCGCGACATCTTGCGACACAGATTCGCTGGACGGCGCACGGTGTGTCGTCCATCCAGCACGCCATGTCCCGCGCCCGCGCCCTGTTCGTGCCGCTGCTGCTTGCAGGCTGTACCGTCGGCCCCGACTATCGCCCGAAAGCGCCCGCCGAGCTGGGCGTGCCGGATGCCTTCTCCGTCCCCGGCGCCGCGACGCGCGAGGACCTGACCCGCTGGTGGCAGCGGTTCGACGATCCCGTGCTCGGCCGCCTCGTCGAACAGGCCGCCGCCGCCAACACCGACCTGGCCCAGGCGGTCGCGCGGCTTCGCCAGGGCCAGGAGACGCTGCGCCAGAATCGCGCCTCGCTGGTCCCGACGATCTCGGGCTCGACCGGCTACCAGCGCAACGAGAACCTCGTCGGCGGCGGCCGCTCGTTCACCCTGCCCGACGGCACGGTGGTCGACACCGGCGGCGGCGGCGCGAACAACTTCTCGGTCGGGCTGTCGGCGAGCTATCAGGTCGGCATCTTCGGCGAGATCCGCCGCACGATCGAGGCGAGCCGCGCCCAGTACGAGGCGGCGGGCTACGACTATGCCTCGGTGCTGCTCACCGTCGAGAGCGAGGTCGCGCGCAACTACGTCTCCGCGCGAGCCTTCCAGGCGCAGATCGCGAACGCCCGCGCGAGCCTCGCGCTCCAGGACGACAATCTGGAGATCGCGGGCTTCCGGGTGCAGGCCGGCCTCGTCTCCTCGCTCGACAGCGAGCAGGCGCGCAGCCAGCGGGCGCAGACCGCCGCCACGGTCCCTCAGCTCGAACAGCAGTACAACGCGGCCGTCAGCCGCATCGGCGTGCTGACCGGGCAGGCGCCAGGCAGCCTCAAGGCGGAGCTGGCCGCGACCCGCCCGATCCCGACCGGCCCCGCGCCCGCCGGCATCGGCCTGCCCGCCGAGCTGCTCCGCCAGCGCCCCGACGTGCGCGCCGCCGAACGCAACCTCGCCGCCGCCACCGCGCAGATCGGGGTGGCGAAGGCGCGGCTCTATCCGGCGCTGGCGATCACCGGCAACATCAACACCAACGCCTCCTCGATCGGCAATGTCGGCGACGCGATCACCGGCGGGCTGTTCGCCGGGCTGACCCAGGCGATCTTCAACGGCGGCCGCCTGCGCAGCCAGGTGCGCGCCGCCGAGGCCGCGACCGACCTGTCGCTCGCCGCCTACAAGGGCACGGTGCTGCTCGCGCTGGAGGACGTCGAGAACGCCGTCGTCGCCTACAACAGCGCGATCGCGCGCGAGCGGGAGTTCGGGATCGCGCTTGATGCGGCGAACAATTCGGCGATCCTCAGCCGCAGCCAGTACCGTTCGGGGCTGACCGACTTCACCACGCTCAACCAGCAGGAAGCCGCGCTGCTCAACGCGCAGAACGGGCTGACCAGCGCGCGCAGCGACGCGTCGACGGCGCTGGTCGCGCTCTATGTCGCGCTGGGCGGTGGCTGGGACGCGACCCGCGTACCTGAAGCGCCGCCGCGCGACCGGCCCGCCGGCAGCACGGCCGCTCCCGTCCCTGTTCCCTCCACACCGCCGGAACCCCGCTGATGGCCGACGCCGACACCAACAATTTCCTGGGCGTAAAGCCGGTGTCGCCATGGCGGCGGTGGCTGAAGTGGGGCGCCGTCGTGCTGGGCGTGGTGCTGCTCGCGCTGCTGCTCCAGCGCTGCTTCGGCGGTTCGGACGCCGTCGAATACGCCACCGCACCGGTCGGCCGCGGCGACCTGACCGTCAGCGTGTCGGCGACCGGCAAGCTCGCGCCCGTCAACCAGGTGACCGTCGGCTCGCAGCTGTCGGGGCTGGTCACCCGCGTGGTGGTCGACGTCAACGACCGGGTCACCGCCGGGCAACCGCTGGCACTGATCGATCCCGAGCAGATCGAGGACCAGATCCGCGCCGGCGAGGCGCAGCTGACCGCGCAGCAGGCGGCGGTGACGCAGGCGCAGGCGACGGTGGCGGAAGCCAACGCCCAGCTCGCGCGGTTGCAGGAGGTATACCGCCTGTCGAACGGCCGCGTGCCGTCGGCTACCGAGCTTCAGACCGGCCGCGCCAACGCCCAGCGTGCGGTGGCCGCGCTCCGGGTCGCGCAGGCCAATGTCGCGGCCAGCCGCGCGCAGCTCGCCCAGTCGCAGACCCAGCGCCAGCGCGCGATCATCCGCTCGCCGGTATCGGGGGTGGTACTCGCGCGGCAGGTCGATCCGGGGCAGACGGTGGCGGCGTCGTTCAACACGCCCACCCTGTTCGTGATCGCGGAAGACCTGACCAGCATGAAGCTGGAGGTCGCGATCGACGAGGCCGACGTCGGCGAGGTCAAGGTCGGGCAGAAGGCGAGCTTCACCGTCGACGCCTTTCCCGGCCGCACCTTCCCCGCGGCGATCGCGCGGGTCGACCTGGGTTCGAACCTGACGGTCAGCGCCGCCTCGTCCTCGACCACCACGACGACCGGCAGCACCACGGGGCAGGTGGTCAGCTATGCCGCCGACCTGACCGTCGCCAACCCCGACGGGCAGCTGCGGCCGGGCATGACCGCGACCGCCGACATCGTCACCTCGGACAAGCGGGGCGTGCTGCTGGTCCCCAACGCCGCACTCCGCTTCAAGCCGGCCGCGGCGGGCGGGGGCGGGCAGGGCGGGGGCGGGATCGCCGGCTCGCTCACCTTCCGCCCCCGCCGCGACCGGCCCGAGCGCACCGCCACCGTGGCGCGCGGGGCCACCCAGACGGTGTACGTCAAGGGCGCGGATGGTCAGCCGAAGCCGGTGCAGGTCACCACCGGCGACACCAACGGTCAGATGACGGAGGTGCTGGGCGGGCTGCAACCGGGCGCGCAGGTCATCACCGGCCAGCTGGCGAGCGGCGGCGATGCGGCCGGCTCCGGCCAGCGGCGTAGCGGCTCCGGCGGTGGGCAGCGGCGTGGAGGCGGAGGCGGTGGTCAGTAGCGCGCCCTCCTCTGGCATGACGGAGCCCCTCATCCATCTCCGCAACGTCACCAAGGTGTATGGCAGCGGCGCGACGCAGTTCCAGGCGTTGAAGGGCGTCGACCTCGACATTCAGGCGGGCGATTTCGTCGCCGTCATGGGCCCGTCGGGATCGGGCAAGTCGACCACCATGAACATCCTGGGCTGTCTCGACGTCCCCTCCGCGGGCACCTTCCTGTTCCGCGGCCACCATGTCGAGATGCTGGACCGAGATCAGCGCGCGCTTCTCCGCCGCCGCTATCTCGGCTTCGTGTTCCAGGGGTTCAACCTCCTTTCCCGCACCACCGCGCTGGAGAATGTCGAGCTGCCGCTGCTGTACCGCGGCGATGACAAGGCGCTCAGGCGCGAACGCGGCATGGCGGCGCTCGAGAAGGTCGGGCTGGACCGCTGGTGGGACCATACCCCCGCCGAGCTGTCGGGCGGGCAGCAGCAGCGCGTCGCGATTGCCCGCGCGATCGTGACCAGCCCCGATGTCCTCCTCGCCGACGAGCCCACCGGCAACCTCGATTCGGAACGCTCGGTCGAGATCATGGAGCTGCTGACCGACCTCAACCGCACCGCCGGAATCACCGTGCTGATGGTCACCCACGAACCCGACATGGCGGCGTTCGCGCGGACGGTGGTCCACTTCAAGGACGGGTTGGTCGAGCGCGTCGAGGCCGGCCACCGCCAGGGCGCGGCGGTGGAGGCGTAGGCATGTTCGGCACCACCCTCGTCCTCGCGCTGCGCTCGATCCGGCGGCACCTGTTGCGCTCATTCCTGACCATCCTGGGCATCGTCATCGGTGTCGGCGCGGTGGTGACCATGGTGACGCTGGGCAAGGCGACCACCGCCGCGGTCCAGCAGAACATCTCCGCGCTCGGCACCAACGTGCTCCAGGTCCGCCCCGGCCAGGGCTTCGGCCGCGGCGGCGGCGGGCCGCAGCCCTCGCCCTTCAAGGAAGAGGATGTCGCGGCGGTCGCCAACCAGGTCGCGGGCGTCACCGCGGTCGCGCCCCAGGCAAACGCCACCGCCACCGCGATCTATGAAGGGGCGAACTGGTCCACCTCGATCAACGGCACAACCTCGGCGTTTCTGACGGTGCAGCCCTGGCCGCTGACCTCGGGCCGCTACTGGACGCCGGCCGAGCAGGGGGCGGGCAAGGCGGTCTGCCTCATCGGCAACACCGTCCGCCAGAACCTGTTTCGCGGGCAGGAGGCGGTGGGCAGCCGCATGCGGATCGGCGCGATCAGCTGCGACGTGATCGGCACGCTCAACACCCGCGGGCAGGGCGGGTTCGGCGATCAGGACGACGTGGTGGTGATGCCGATCAAGGCGGTGCAACGCCGCTTCACCGGCAATCGCGACATCCGCCTCATGCTGGTCGGCGTCGATCCCGCCTATTCGACGCAGACCGTGCAGTCCGCGATCAGCGACGTGCTGCGCGAACGCCGCCGCATCCAGCCCGGGCGCGACGACGACTTCAACATCTTCGACACCGCCCAGATCCGCGACACGCTGACCAGCACCACCACCATGCTGACCCGGATCGTCGCCGCGGTGGCCGCGATCAGCCTCGTCGTGGGCGGGATCGGGATCATGAACATCATGCTCGTCTCAGTCACCGAACGCACCCGCGAGATCGGCATCCGCCTTGCCATCGGTGCGGTCGCGGGCGAGGTGCTGATGCAGTTCCTGGTCGAGGCGGTGGCGCTGTCGTGCCTGGGCGGCCTCATCGGCCTCGTCCTCGCACAGGGCGTAATCCTGGCGCTGGTGCCGCTGATGCAGGTGCCCTGGACGTTCGATCCGCAGATCAACCTGGTCGCGTTCGCGATCTCGGCGGTGATCGGCGTCGTGTTCGGCTATTTCCCCGCCCGCCGAGCCGCTGCGCTCAACCCGATCGACGCGTTGCGGCACGAATAGCCGTTCGCGTCGCCGACCCGTTCGGGCTGAGCTTGTCGAAGCCCTGTTCTTTTCCGAGAGGAAGGACGGCCCTTCGACAGGCTCAGGGCGAACGGGAAGGGGCGTTCAACCTCGCCAGCATCTCGCTTGTGTCGACGTCGACCAGCTCCCCCGGCGGCGCGATCACCCGCACCGCATCGCGGATCAGCCCCCGCGCCCCTGCGTCCCCCTCCAGCGCCAGCAGCCGCTCGAACCAGCCCGCCCCGAACAGCACCGGCGGACTCGCCGCCGCGCCATCGCTCGATGCGACGGCCGCATCGGGTCCCGTCGCCGCGTCGAACAGCCGCCGCACGTGCGCTGCCGTGACGCACGGCATGTCCGCGAGCACGATCACCGCCGCCGCCACGTCCCGCACCGCCGCGATCCCCAGCGCGACCGAGTGGCCCATTCCCGTCTCCGGCGTCGCGTTGGGCACCAGCCGGAACCCGTGCGCGGTATAGTCGACACCCGCCCGCCCGGTCACTGCCACCCGAGTCGCGAACGGCAGTCCGGCCAGCGCCTCCACCACATGCAGCCCCAGCGCCCGACCGTTCACTTCGGCGTCGAGCTTCGACCCGCCGAACCGCACCGCCCGCCCCGCCGCGAGCAGGACCAGCGCTGATTCCTCAACCGCGATCATGAAAGGCGCGGACCATCGCGGCGGCGATCGACAGCGCGATCTCCGATGGTCCGATCGCGCCGATGTCGAGCCCGACCGGGCCGTCGACCCGGTCGATCTGCGCCGCCGACAGCCCCGCCCCGGCCAGCCGCTCGCGCCGAGCCGCATGGCTGCGCCGCGATCCTAACGCGCCGACATAGGCGGCCTGCGATCCCAGCGCGGCGATCAGCGCCGGATCGTCGATCTTGGTGTCGTGGGACAGCGTCACCACCGCCGTCGACAGCCCCGGCCGGTATGCCGCCACCGCCTCGTCCGGCCAGCGATCGTCGAGGGTGACGCCGGGGAAGCGTTCGGCGGTCAGGAAGCGCGCGCGCGGGTCGATTACCGCCACCTCGATCCCCAGCGTCCGCGCCAGTGCCGCGAGCGACTGCGCGATCTGCACCGCGCCGACGATCAGCAACCGGCGCGGCGGGTCGTAGCGGTTGAGGAACACCTCGCCGGTTTCGTCCGGACGAAGGTCCGCATGGCCGGTGGCAAGGTCGGTGGTGACGGTCAGCGCGCGCCCCTCGTCGCGCGCCTCGGCGATGCGGTCGAACAGCTCGGGGTCGAACCCGGCCGCGGACACCGGCTGCACCATCACCGCGATCTCGCCGCCGCAGGGGAGTCCGACTTCCCATGCCGACGCGTCGGCGACACCGTAGCGGCGGAGTTGGAAGGGAGCCCCCGCGATCACCTCCGCGGCCGCCTGGAGGATGTCGTTCTCGACGCACCCGCCCGACACCGACCCTTCGAACCGGCCATCGGCGTGGACCAGCATGTGGCTGCCCCGCGGGCGCGGCGCGGAGCCCCAGGTCGAGACCACGGTGGCGAGCGCAAGCGGCTCGCCCCTCCAGGCGCGTGCGGCGGCGATGACGGAATCGTTCTCGGCCACGCGGCCTCCGGTGTCGTTGCGGGTGTCACGCGCATGTCGTGTCTGTGCGGCGAGTGGTCAACGCATGATGATGCTGCTCGCGATCGCCGCCGCCTTGGGGCAGAACGGCGCCATGGAGCCGCTCTCGCCCCCCATCGTCATCGCCCATCGCGGCGCTTCGGGCGAGCGGCCCGAGCACACGCTCGCGGCCTACACCCTCGCGATCGAGCAGGGCGCGGACGTGATCGAGCCGGACCTCGTGCCGACCAGGGACGACGTGCTGGTCGCCCGGCACGAGAACGAGATCGGCGGCACCACCGACGTCGCCGATCATCCCGAGTTCGCCGATCGGCGCACGACCAAGACGATCGACGGGCAGCAGGTCACCGGCTGGTTCACCGAGGATTTCACCCTCGCCGAGATCAGGACCCTGCACGCCCGCGAGCGCATTCCCGCGCTCCGCCCCGCCAATGCCGCGCACGACGGGCGCTACCAGGTGCCGACGCTGGCCGAGATCATCGCGCTCGCCAAGGCGCACGGCGTCGCGATCTATCCCGAAACCAAGCACCCGACCCATTTCCGTGAGGTCGGCCATCCGACCGACGATCTGCTGGTGCGCGAACTCCACGCCGCCGGCTGGACCACCCCGGACGCGCCCGTGTTCATCCAGTCGTTCGAGGTCGTCAACCTTCGCCATATCGCCGGGATCACGAAGCTGCGCCTGATCCAGCTGATGGACGCGACCGGTGGGCCGGCGGACGGTGCGGTCGGGAGCTATGCCGCGATGGCGACCCCCGCCGGTCTGGCGGAGGTCGCCCGCTACGCCTGGGGGATCGGTCCCAACAAGGCGATGCTGGGTGCCGATTTGGAAGGGGGCGCGCTCGTCCGGAACGCGCATGCGGCGGGGCTGCGGGTCCATCCCTGGACGTTCCGCGCCGAGAACCAGTTCCTGGCCGAACCCTTCCGCCAGGGTGCCGACCCTGCCGCACATGGCGACCTTCGTGGCGAGATCGACGCCGCGCTTCGCCTTGGAATAGACGGATTCTTCACCGACTATCCCAGCATCGGCGTTGCCGCCCGAGGAGCCAAGTGATGCGTATCACCCCAGTCCCGCTGCCCGTCCTGCTGCTGCCCGCCCTGCTTCTGGGCGGCTGCGTGTCCACCGCGACCTCGATCGTCAAGGCGCCGTTCCAGGTCGCGGGCAAGGCGGTCGACTGGACCACCACCAGCCAGGAGGAGGCCGATCGCAACTATGGCCGCAAGATGCGCAAGGCCGAGGCGCGCGAGGGCAAGGAACGGCGGGACTGGGCCAGGAAGTGCCGCAAGCGCCAGGGCGAGCCCGAATGCGAGCGTTACGACGGCTATGTCGCGGGCCGTGACGCGCGCTAGGGCTGCCTTCCGCGCTGTCCTGTCCGCCGATGACCTGCCATAGCGGCGGGTTCAGGCATCAGGGCAGGGACAGGCAATGGCGAAGCTGCAAGCGGCATCCAACGGATCGGAGAGCCGCGCATGACGGTCGGCACCGATCGCCTTCACGCCCGCATGGCGCGCGGGGCGGCGTTCCTGGGCGCGGAGGTCGCGATCCTGGGCGGCGCGATGTCGTGGGTCAGCGAGCGCAACCTGGTCGCCGCGATCAGCGAAGCGGGCGGCTTCGGGGTGATCGCGTGCGGGGCGATGACGCCCGCGCTGCTCGATGCGGAGATCGCCGCGACCCGGGCGCTGACCGACCGGCCGTTCGGGGTCAACCTCATCACCATGCACCCCGACCTGTCCGCGCTGATCGAGGTCTGTGCGCGGCATCGGGTCGGGCACGTCGTGCTCGCGGGCGGGTTGCCGCCAAAGGGGTCGCTGGAGGCGATCAAGGCATCGGAAGCGAAGGTGATCTGCTTCGCGCCGACGCTGGCGCTGGGCAAGAAGCTGGTCCGATCGGGGGTCGATGCGCTGGTGATCGAGGGGATGGAGGCGGGCGGGCATATCGGCCCGGTTTCCACCAGCGTGCTGGCGCAGGAAATGCTGCCCGAGCTCAAGGACCAGGTGCCCGTCTTCGTCGCGGGCGGGATCGGACGGGGCGAGGCGATCGCGGGCTATCTCGACATGGGCGCGGCGGGAGTTCAGCTCGGCACTAAGTTCGTCTGCGCGACCGAGTCGATTGCGCATCCCAACTTCAAGCGCGCCTTTCTCCGCGCCTCGGCTCGCGACGCAGTGGCGAGCGTCCAGGTCGATCCCCGGCTGCCGGTGATCCCGGTGCGCGCGTTGAAGAACGCCGCGTCCGAGCTGTTCTCCGCCAAGCAGCGCGAGGTCGCAGGACGGATCGACGAGAACACGGCGGCGCTGGCCGAGGCGCAGCTGGAGATCGAGCATTACTGGGCCGGCGCGTTGCGCCGCGCGGTGATCGACGGCGATGTCGAGCACGGGTCGGTGATGGCGGGCCAGTCGGTCGGGATGGTCACCCGCGAGGAGCCCGTGGCGGCGATCGTCGCCGAGCTGATGGCGGAGGCCGCGCAGGCGTTCGAGCGCCGTAGCGGCTGATACGCTGGCCGACTGGTCGCCCGCCCGTCGCCGCGGTCGCGCGGAGCGGGTGCTGCCCGGGCGGACAGGGCAGGGCGGGTGCCAGAGGTTCCCGCCATGCTCGCCCTGCTGCTGATCGCCACCGCGCCCGACGTAGTGGAACATTGCGCCGCCCAGGCCCGCCGCCATGCCCGCGTTTCCGCCGGAGCGTTGGCCGAGGCGTGCACCGCCAGCGTGCTCGACGGCCAGATGCTGGCGTCGTGCCAGCGGGTGCTGGCGGAAGGCGCCGCGTCGCGTCGCTGATGACGCGCGATCCCCGGCGCGATTGGGCAGCGGCGGCAGATGAGGTCGAGGACCATCTGAAAGCTTGTCGCGCGGGCGTGCCGCAAGGATCGGCATAGTTCGCTCGATAGGGCGGCTCCTATCGCGTTGCGCAGCGTTCTGCACGGCACCGCCACGAAGGATGCCCCGCCATGACCATCACCACGCTCGGCTATGCCGCCGCCCACAGCTATTCCCGCCTCAAGCCGCTCACGATCGAGCGCGAGGAGGCTGGGCCTGGCGAGGTCGAGATCGACATCCTGTACTGCGGCGTCTGCCATTCGGACGTGCACCAGTGCGAGAACGACTGGGGCAACACTGTTTACCCGTGCATGCCCGGCCATGAGATCGTCGGCCGCGTGGCGAAGGCAGGTGCGGGAGCGACCCGGCACAAGGTCGGCGACCTCGTCGGCGTCGGCTGCATGATCGACAGCTGCCACGAATGCGCTCCATGCAAAGCGGGCGAGGAGCAGTATTGCGAAGGGCCGAACAGCTGGCTCGCGACCTATAACGGCCCGATGACGCCCAAGGCCAAGGCGAAGACCGGCGACAACATGTACGGCCGCGACAACACGTTCGGCGGCTATTCGACCGCGATCGTCGTGCGCGAGGATTTCGTGGTCAAGGTGCCCGAGGCGCTGCCGGTCGAGGCCGCCGCACCGATCCTGTGCGCGGGCGTCACCACCTACTCGCCTCTCAAGCACTGGGGCGTGAAGGCCGGCAGCAAGGTCGGCGTGGTCGGCTTCGGCGGTCTCGGCGACATGGCGGTCAAGCTGGCGAAGGCGATGGGCGCGGAGGTGACGGTGTTCACCACCACCCGCGACAAGGTCGCCGAGGCCGAGAAGCTGGGGGCGAAGGGCGTCGTCGAGGGCGACAAGGCGGCGTACGAGGCACTGGAGAAGCACTTCGACCTGATCCTGTCGACGATTCCGGAGAAGCACAAGGTCGACCCGTTCGTGCCGCTGCTGGCGCATGGGGCCGCATACGTCTCGGTCGGTGCGCTGACCCAGATGCCAGGCTGGAACCACCAGGAACTTATCATGGGCCGCAAGACCATCGCCGGCTCGCTGATCGGCAGCATTGCGGAAACGCAGGAGGTGCTCGACTTCTGCGCCGAGCACGGCATCGCGCCGGACGTCCAGCTGATCCCGATCGCGGAGATCAACGAGGCATACCGTAAGGTGAAGTCGGGCGACGTCCGGTTTCGCTACGTCATCGACACCGCCAGCCTGAAGCGCGAGCAGGCTGAAGCGGACGCCTGATCCTCGCCACGTCATACCGGGCTCGCCCCAGCATCCAGGGCTCCACGCACGGCGGCTGATGGGCGTCGCTCTGGAGCCTTGGCCCTGAACACGCGTTGTGGCGCGTTCAGGCGCGATATGCGAAAGGCGCGTCCATGCAGGGAGTTTCCACGCGCGTCGTCCCCGCCGCGAGCCTCGTCGCGGCCGTCGCGCTCGCCGGATGCGCCGCGCGCGTGCCGCCGGTCGCGCCGCCGCCAGTGGTGGCGACGCTGGCCCCGCCGCCGCCCGTCATGCCCGCGGGCGGCTATGTCGGCATGGAGATCCCGTCCAAGCGCGAGGACGGGACCTACGTCACCCCCAATTTTCAGATGACCGACGCCGCCGCGGTCTGGCACCTGCGCGGGGTGCTCAACGTCGCGGCGCTCGCCTGCGACAACACCGCGGGCGGAGCAGGCGGGGTCACCGTCGCCGGCTACAACAGCTGGATCACCGCACATCGCGAGGTGCTGGCCGCACACAACCGCCAGTACCTTGCCGAGTGGGAGGAGACGGGCTGGGGCGACTGGCAGGCGGCGTATGACAACGCGCAGACCCGCCTGTACAACTTCTATGGCCAGCCCGCGATTCGGATCGCGTTCTGTGCGGTGGCGGCGAGCGAGGTCGCGGCCGTGGCGGCGGTGGCCGACGCGGAGCTGCCCGCGCATGCCCGCGCCGCGCTGGCCCGGCTCGACCGGCCGTTCCTCGACTTCTACAAGTCGTACGATGCGTGGCGCGACTATTACCAGCCCAAGGTCGCCGCGCCCCCCGCGCCCCGACCGCTCGCGGAGATCCCGGCTGCCGCCGCGCCGGTCTTGGCACCGCCCGTCGTTCCCACCACCGACGACGTCGCATCCGGGACGGTCGACGCACCCTGATCGTCGGGGTTTCGCGCGTCGCGGCATTGGGTTAACGCCCGCCCCGATGAGCGACGACGCCGACCAGCCGACCGCAGGCCGCTTCGATGGCAGCGAGCACCGCTTGCCGCTGCGCGTCTATTTCGAGGATACCGACCTGTCGGGCGCGGTGTATCACGCCAACTACATCCGATGGATGGAGCGGGCGCGGTCGGACATGCTGCGCCTCGCCGGCATCGACCAGCGTGGCGTCTGGGACGCGGGCGAGGGCGCCTATGTCGTCGCCGACCTCCATGTCCGCTACCGCGCGCCGGCACGGCTCGGCGACGTCGTCCAGGTCGTGTCGCGGGTGGCGCGGGTCACCGCGGCGACCGTGGTCATTCATCAGTCAGTCAGGCGCGAGGAGGTTGAACTGGCCTCGGCCGAGGTGACCGCGGCCCTGGTCGCCGCCGATGGTCGCCCCCGGCGTCAGCCGCGTGGCTGGACCGCCATCTATCGCGACTTGTTAAAGGGAGCCGAATGAACCCCGCCTTCAACATGGATGCCGCGACCCTGTCGCCGGTGGCGCTGTTCGTGCAGGCCGACTGGGTGGTCAAGATCGTCATGGCCGGGCTGCTCGCCGCCAGCGTGTGGACCTGGGCGATCGTGATCGGCATGGGGCGCCGCCTGTCCCGTACCCGCAAGGCCACCACGAACTTCGAACGCGAGTTCTGGAAGGCGGAGGACATCGACGCGTTCCACAAGGCGCAAGGGCAGGCCG
>Ga0325400_1000012_pt1 | contig 100299 bp, 95 predicted proteins | sample PopdelMetagenome_2_FD_205662 | JGI IMG/M metagenome (GOLD analysis project Ga0325400, IMG submission 205662) | Populus deltoides microbial communities from Bellville, Georgia, United States - Xylem-PdKOR-R1 | ecosystem: Host-associated > Plants > Phyllosphere > Stem > Wood/Secondary xylem... | reverse complement strand
GGCCGCGCCGCAGTGCGCCGGCCCACCTGTCCGGGTGGCGGAATGGCAGACGCGCTAGCTTGAGGTGCTAGTGCCCTTTATCGGGCGTGGGGGTTCAAGTCCCCCCTCGGACACCACACCGCCCCGGAGTTCCTGCAGGTCAGGAGCCCGGGGTGCTGTCATTCAGGGGTCAGATCAGGCCCCGTGATACTCCGGTGATACTTCGGTGCTCATGTGGGCTCGTCGAGCAGCGCGGCGAAGCGGTCGGCGGCCTGGCGGCCCATGCCGGGATGCACGTGCTGGTAGACGCCCAAGGTGATCGTGGCGTTGGCGTGACCGAGCCGTTCGGAGACGACCTTCACGGGTTCCCCGGCGGCCAGCAACAGGGTCGCGTGGGTGTGCCGGAGGTCGTGCAGACGAATCCTGGGAAGCTTGTCCTCACCGATTGCGCGGCGCGCTCGGGTGACCTGGCTGTTGAACCGCCGCGAGAAGCGCTCCGGGTGTCGGTAGGTTCCGTCGAGCCCGCCCAATACGAGAGCGGTGTCCCGCACGAGGGCCGGCGAGATCGCCGATCTGTTGGCACGGTAGACCCGTAGTTTCTGAACCGTTCCGTCGTCCAGGTCGACCACACGCGACTGCCCGGTCTTGGTGGGCCCTTCGACGAGCTCCTCCCCCGCCCCCGCCGTCCGGACGATCCCCACGCTGCGACGGACAGCCACCCGCATGGCGTCGAGGTCGACGTCTCGCCACCGAAGCGCCAGCGCCTCGCCACGCCGCATGCCGGTGAAGGACAGCAGCCGCCAGGCCATCGCCGCATCCGAGTCGAACGCCTCGCTCCACGTCAGGAACTGCGCCAGCTCGACCGCTGTCCACGCCAGCATCTCCGGCGGCCGGGCTTGTGACGGTGTCGGCGGGCTACACCGGTCCGTGGGGTTGACGGCGAGATGGCCGTGCTTGACGGCGTCGCTGAGAGCTGAGCGCAGGATGGTGAACACATACCGGACCGTCCTGGCCGACAGTCCGCCTTTGCCGTCCGCCCGACCGGATGCCTCCAGCTTCCGCATCCAGGTATCGATCGCCATGGCGGTCAGCCGGTCCAGCGAGGTCCGGCCGATGTGGCGGTCGATGTGCAGTCGGATGTTCTTCTGGTAGCTCGACGTAGTCGAGGGCGCCAACCGCTGGGCGCTGATCCACTCTTCCAGGTAGGAGCTCAGCGTCTCCTTCGACAGGTCCACCCACTCACCGGTTTCGACCTTCCGGACCGCCGTCCGAAGTGCGTTGGCGGCGTCGCGGCGGGTGGCGAACCCGCGTTTGAGCACCACCTTCGTCGAGCCATCCGGCCGAACGGCGTTGTACTTGATGAGGTACTTCAGTCCAGTCGAGGTCTGGTACTCGCTGATCCCACCTTCGCCCGCCTGCCGTCGTTTCGTCCTCGCCACTGATCTTGCCTCCCATCTTGGCGCCCACACCGGCCACCGTCCGCGACGAGCCAATGCAAGGCCCGACAGCAGCGCCCTGGGGACCGTCGGTTGCAGGCTGTGGACGACGAAGCGAGTTCGGACCGGTCCACAGGAGGAGGTGGCATTCGGCCCGGGTGTGTGACAAGACAGGTGCGCCGTCCTGGCAGCGCGGGGGTTTGCGCGAAGCAATCGTCATCGTGCCGGCACCACCGGCACCTGCATGACTGATCCGTTCGGCCTATTCGGCTCGCCGCGGATCCGAGCAGCCGGGTACTTGGCCAAGCCGCGAAAGGAGTCCTCGACCGATGAACCTGGATGACCTGGTACGAAGCAACTCGGCGGTCGTGACCATTGCCGAGGCCGCAGAACTACTCGGTGTCGACGCACGAACCGTCTCCCGGGCAATGGGCAGTGGAGACCTGCCCGCTCTCCGGGTTGGGCGCCGGTTGCTCATCCCCCGTCTGCCGCTCTTGGCCCACCTCGGCGTGACGAACAATGGTCTGGCCGAGGCTCCAGACGTACTCGCCTCGTAGTCAGCAGTGGTACCGACATGGAGACCCGCCGACCCCGTGACCCCCAGCTTCTACCGGCACGTCCACCGAAGGTCGTGGAGGGTTGGTTTGTGCAGCTCAGCGGCGCCTTCCATCCGCGTACGTCCGCTCGCAAAGGCGGACGTCCTTCCCGCGTTGCTACATCCGTTGCTACACGGCTCAGCGGCTGAACGGGGCAAGGGCTTGGTTGCCCGCCACCACCAGGGCGTCGACGATGACCTGCCACTGTTCCAAGAGCGCGCACTCCTCAGCTGTCGAGCGAATCTCCTTGAGCCAAGTGTCCAACCTGCTGCACCCCGAGAACGTTGCTCTCCCTTCGGCTATGCAGAGGCCCTCGACGAAGGGCAGACCCTGACGAGCCTGCTCGACCGGGGACAGCTTTACGATCAGGTTGACGAGGTGGTCCAGACACATCCGATCGCCTCGTGCGACCGAGAGCCACTGCGGTACGAGGTCGACGAAGTCCTCAGCGCGGACCCAGTCAATCGGTGACCCTTTGCATTCGTTGTGTATTCCTTGGCTCCATACGGTCGGCTCGGGGAGCAGGGCGGCCGCCGACCATCGTCCCCAGCTGTGGTCGGCGAAGGGGTTCTGGTCCTCTTCCGCGTACTGCAGACAGTGGCGCACCAGTACCGGCCAAATGCCTCGCGCCGCATCCGCGAGCACAGAGTTTTCTGCGCCAGCCCCGGCAAGACCGTGGAGGAAGTTCGAGAACAACTGTGCGTCCGCTCGCAGTCTGTCCACGTGTTCCAGGGTGGGAGCAGCGTCGGCCTGTTCGGCGAACATCTGCAGAAGAGCACGGGCGGTCACCGCCGAGTTGTTGCCTTGGTGGTCGGCCGTGTACTCCGCCTCTTCCTGGGCAATCATGGCGCGCGCCCGGGCTCTGACCAGGTCCCTGAGCATCTCTTGTGCTCGGTCGGTGCAGCAGTGGCTCGTGGAGGCTGCAGCACCGAGCCCTCGCACAAGGGCGTTGAGTGCGGCCACGTCAATAGACAGGTCTGAAAGCTCATAGACTCGCTCGACCACCGAACCGGCGATTCGCGGTCGAGTTGGCGCCTGCAGTTCCGGTTCCCATGGACCGATCTCAGCCCATCGTGCCGTCTCCTCAAGCCAACCGAGTGCCACCTGATGGATGCAGGGCTGCTGCTCGCAGGTCGCAGCCCAGACGACGTCGCATCCTCTGGCTAGGTAGAGCTGAGTCTCGATCGACGAGTTCCTCGCGACGGCCAACCCAACCGCACCGATATCGGTGACGGCAACACCTGCGCTCAACAACGACGCCCTCAGGAAGGGGGTGAGATAGGCGGGCAGGGTGTGGGCAGCAGCCCGGTCCGCTCCGAGGTCGAACAACTGGTCGTCTTCCGTTCGCTCCAAGCCCTCGAAACGCGCCGAGATGCGCAAGACGAAGCGCAGAGCAAACTCGGACTGCTCACCAAGGGCGGTCAAATCGCCGTGTACCGCTCTGGCAACGGCAGCGTCGACGACATGTGCAACGGAGTCTGCGGGCGAGTCTGACAGCAAGGAAGCGTCGACATCCAGAAGCTGCCGACCGACGACGAGGTCAGCAGCGATCTGCTCCGACCGGGGCGGTACATGGTCAGCGTCGAACCTGGGCGATCCCCAGTATCTATTCTGGAGCCTCAGATTCGTTTCGATGAGCGCCGATCGCCTCGCATGCTCGCGCTGCGCCTCCTCCAGCTCTGCCGGCGGTTCGACCTCAATGCTCAGTCCCTCGGGAACCCGCGTGACGCGGTAGCGATCGGCATCCAGGCTCGCTGCCCAACGCAACACCCGTTCACCACTCACCCCGAGTCTTGTCCCATTCTCGGTGAGCTTCTCGGCGACTTGCTTCAGCGTCACGGCACGGTCGGGGCCACCATTGGCCACCAGCCAGGCAGCGATCTGGTACGGCGTCCAACGGCGGCGATCGTTGTCCTTCAACCCCTCTGTCTGTGATCCTCGGCTCATATGCTCGCCAGGGTTCCGTGTGAACTCCAGCTCCCACACAGCAGGTTCGGCGAGGAAGACGTCTAGTTCGTCGTCGAGGAGTTCGCTATGCCTGAATAGCAGTCCAAACAGCAATCCCGGAACGGCGAGGTTCTCGCAGCCGGCAAGGAGGAGCTGAACAACGACACGCGGGGGCGCCCCCGCATTCAGCCAGGACTCTGCGACCCGCTCCATGGCTTGAAGAGCGCTCATGGCTGGATACGGGCCGACCGAGGTACCTCGGTACCAGGCCCACACGTGGCTGTCCCCGACATAGAGGCGTGGCGTTCCGTCGAGGTCGAGCATGGCGCCGGGCAATCCCGAATCCTCCTCGCGCTCCTCCCCGTAGCTTGATCCTGAGCGCCTCATCCGAGCATTCGCTCCGCTGTTGAGAACCCCGTTGAGGACACGAACGCTGGTGGCTACGGATGCGCTGTTGAAGAGAACCCAGAACCCGCCGAAGTAGTAGGCGCTGAACGGTGGGCCGAATCCCTTCCAGCGGCCTCGGTGTTCCCTCACGCCTTCGGCGCGGACCCATGTCCCGTCGTCGCCGACGTAATAGGCCTCCATCAGCTCGGCGAGTAGCTCGGGGGCTCGCTGCGCCACGGCACGCGCGCTCAGCGGGGAGTCGACGGCCGGGGCCAGGTCTCCCGGGGCCAGTGCAGCCAATGTCCTGAGGTTGGTTTCGACCTCGTTGTCGATGTCGGGACCGAGGAGGGCGAGGGTCTCGACGAACGCGGGCTTGCACAAGTGATAGTCGATCTCGCGTCGTCTGCGACGTCGCGCCAGACCACCAGCGGGAACTGTTCGAGGGGATCTATCCGCGATCGAGGGGAACGAGTTCCAATAGGTCAACAGCCGTCCACGCAGGGCAACGCGTAACTCGTTCCCGGGTGCTCGCTGACTCAGCACCAGGGAGGTCAGCCAATCAGCCAGTAGCTCGAAGGCCTCATCGGACACCTCCCACGGCTCGTCGTAGTCCAGTAGCAACCGGACCACCTGTCCGCCAGCCTCACTGGCCAGGATCCCGTCGGTCTGGTGCCGCTGTCGGACAACGCGGAGCACGTCCTCAAGCTTGAGCCCCCCGCGGCCGTCCCGAATCGCGTCTCTGAGTGCCTTGTGTGCATCAGGGGTCTCCAACACGGCTTCGACGGGGACATCGGCCCATCGGAGGCCGCGTTGGGCGGCGAGACTTTCGAACCTCTCGAGTAGATGCGGAAACCGCTCTACCGATTGAGCCGTCGGAGCTAGCAGCCGCGCTTTGCAGGCGAGAGTCGCTGCCGACAGCGCTGGTCTGGGAGTCGGAGCCGACTCTAGAAGCTCGACCATGTCTCCTGCCCTCAGCAACAGGAACGCCGTGGCATACCGACGAACCTCGTCATGGGCGAACTCCAATGTGCCCGTGTACGGATTCCACGGTGCGAGAAGGTGATGCCTCCGGAGGGCGTCCACGGCCGTCGGATCGGCCTCCGAGTGTTCTGCGCCCGGTAATCGCAGGTCGTGAGCGGCCAAGGCTATGAGCGTCCGCTCGCGGGACTCCGGCGAACCGTTCTCCGGCCGCCCGTCGCCCCGCACGACCTTGGACCAGATCAACTGCAAGCAATCCCACTCCCCCAGCGAAGCAGTGGGAGCGGCACCTGTCCGGGCCAACAGGTCCAGAACGACGAGCCTGCGCAGCAGCGACTTCTTCGGAAGGTCGGTCAACACGCCCCGCAGTCGCGGGAAGGCGCCGGCGACGGCCGCGACGTCCTCATCACCCAACGGGCTGACCGGTACCCTCTCGACCTCGGAGCCGAACACTGCGCCTAGCTGATCAGCCGTGAAGTCGGCAGCGGCCTCAGCGGCGACAACCGCCACACCAAGATCCGCCGACCGTGCGGCCCGCAAGAGCTCTGCGAGCAACATGGACGACCGCTCCATCGCGGTGTCCGCCGCGTCGACGACCAGGATTCTCTGCGGCGCCGAGACCTCAGCCAGCGTGTCCTCAATGGATGAGCCGAGGATTGAACGAAGCTCCAGTCCGGTCTGCGGAAGCGACCGAAAGTTCAAGATCACCGCTTCGAGAGCCCCTGCCGCGCCAGTCTGCAGTTCCTTGGCGACAGAAAGCGTCAGCGCGCTCTTCCCAGTGCCGGATTCCCCGGAGACCAGCACCGCGGAGCCGCTCGTGGCGGCCTTGGTCAGGGCATTCGCGAGCATCTTCCGGTGTTCAGCAAGAGGTATTGCGAACGCGCCGCCAGGTACACCCTCCCCGATGCTGTTCCGCACGCCGCTCAGCGCCAGTGCTCGGAGGTTGGCAAGTGCCTCCCACGCGCCGCGGGAACGTGTGACCCCGTCCGCCAGAAGGGGGTGGAGGTCGCGCCGGAGGAGTGTCGCATCAACCACTCCACCCATGCGGTCGTAACGAGAAGCAAGACTCTCCAGGCTGTCGCGAACGCTGATCCCGTCATGACCGCTGCGCGCTACAGAGTCAAGCGATGTGGCGACCGCGGTCCGATCGCGATCATCCGGCGACTGCATCAAGAAGCTGATCACATGCAGCCGTCTCAACAACCGCCATGTTCGTTCGAGAACAGCACCCGGGCCGACACCCTTCTCCGCCTTGACCACCATGAGCTGCAACTGACTAAAGCGTGTACGGACACCCCGGCTCCATCGACCGGGCACCTCGAGCGACGCACGCAGCGACAGATGATCGGAGTGAACCCGCGCCACGTCGCAGAGAGTGGCGAGGTCGTCCCACTGCTTGCTGCGGCCAGCAGTAGCCACGACGACGTGGTGTGAGTCGTGCTCGAACAACTCCAGCTCAGACAAGAGTGACCCGACCAACTTCACCGTCGCCGCGTCGCTCTGGACGAAGTCGGGTGTGGCCCGACATGCCACCGCCAGAGACATGGAGGAGCCGCGGTCTCCGCACGCGACGAGGATGTCGTCGACAGGGTGCTCCGGCCCGGCCTGGTAAGCGACGGACCGCACTGAGAGTTCCGCAGCCTCCGACCGCCGATCGCCGGTAATCATGCTGGCGAGGTATACGGAGGAGACCAATTGGCCGAAGGTCACCCCACCCCCGCCGGTGGAGTAGGGGCTCGAACCAACTACTGCTGCGGGAACCTGCGGGTCCAAGCCCGGTGAGTCCGGCGGCGCACCTGAACAATCCTGTTCTACCGATGACCCAGCCTGGTCCGACGGGTTCGTCATGGAAGCGGGCACACACCCAGTCTCCCGCCCCTGCAGACCGCAGCCATCTGGGAACCACCGGCAACCAGCCCCACGCTGGCCTACTCCGCGAGCAGGGCCGCCAGGTTCAACGACCGGCACGGCCCCGTCGGCTGGTGTACGTCAGACCCGGGCGGATAGGGCAAACACGAGACCGCCGACCATCGCAACGTTCTTGAGCAACTGCGTCCGCTGAATTCTCCGGGCCACCAGGTCCTCAACCATCCAGAAGCCATGCCCCGGCGTTGCTGGTGGGCACCATCGGCCCGATCAGGTGCGGTTTCTCTGTCGGGATGACAGGACTTGAACCTGCGACCTCCTGACCCCCAGCTAGGCGCGGGAGGTTCGTGGTCGCCCACACACATCTCGCTTCCGCAGGTGGGGGCCGCCCGGCGTCTGTAGGGACTGCCCCCGGTTCGGTTGACTCCTTGCCTGTGAGACCTCGGGTCTCGCTGGAAGGATCAGCACCGTGCCCAAGCCGTTCCCGCCGGAGTTCCGGCGCGACGTGATCGCCGTGGCCCGTAAGGGCGAGGCCTCGGTCTCCCAGGTTGCTCGTGACTTCGGGATCTCGGAGTCTTGTCTGCAGCGCTGGCTGAAGATCGCCGACCGAGAAGACGGCCTTGCTCCACCGGCCACCTCGAGCGACCGTGGCGGAGGCGGGGCAGCGGACGCCCTGGAGCTGCGTGAGCTGCGGAAGCGGAACAAGTTGCTCGAGCAGGAGAACGAGATCCTGCGCCGCGCTACGGCCTATTTCGCCCGCGATGTGCTCCCAAAATGACCTACCCGCTGGTCCACGAGCTTGCCGCGGAGAACATCCCCGTCGCGGTGACCTGCCGGTGCTGGGCTTCTCGAAGCAGGCCTACTACGCCTGGCGCAAGAACCCGGTCAGCCAGCGGGACTGGGACGACGCGCACCTGATCAACGCAGCGATCGACATCCACGCCGACGACCCAGCCTTCGGCTACCGGTTCATCGCCGACGAGCTCCGCGAGCAGGGCATCGCCGCAGGTGAGAACCGGGTCGCCCGGCTGTGTTCGCAAGAACGCATCTGGTCCATTTTCGCCAAGAGGCGAGGCCTGAACCGCAAGGCCGGCCCACCGGTGCACGACGATCTGGTCGACCGGAAGTTCACCGCTACCGGCCCGAACATCACGTGGCTGGCCGACATCACCGAGCACAACACCGCCGAAGGCAAGCTCTACCTCTGCGCGATCAAGGACGTCTACTCCGGCCGGATCGTCGGCTACTCCATCGACTCCCGGATGAAGGCATCCTTGGCCGTAGCGGCACTGCGCAACGCCGTCGTGCGCCGAGACCCCGTCGGCACCGTGGTCCACTCCGACCGCGGCAGCCAGGGCGGATTTCACCGGTCGTCGCAACACCTCGAGCATGGAGGTGTGGGTCGTGGCGACCGCGGACTGGAGCAGGAAGACCAGCGATGTGCCCGAAGGTGCGCGCCGGCAGTGGCGCGCTGATCGGGCGCTTCGGCCGGCGATGCGTTCGCCGGGCCGGCCAGAGCCGTCCCGTGCGGTGCAGCGTGAGTTCTGGCGGCTGATCGCCACCGGAGTTACCTCTGCCGATGCGTCGCTGACCGTCGGCGTGTCCTGGCCGGTCGGCACTCGATGGTTTCGCCACGCTGGCGGCATGGCGCCCATCTCGCTGGCCGAGCCTTCGGGCCGCTACTTGAGCTTCGCCGAACGCGAGGAGATCGCGATCCTGCGGGCCCAGGGCGCCGGGGTGCGGGCAATCGCCCGGTCGGTCGGGCGGGATCCGGGGACGATCTCCCGCGAGCTGCGTCGTAACGCCGCTACCCGGGGCGGTCGGCTGGAGTACCGGGCGACGGTGGCGCAGTGGAAGGCCCAGCAGGCCGCCAAGCGCCCCAAGCCTGCCAAGCTCGTCACCAACCAGCGGCTGCAGGCCTACGTGCAGGAGCGGCTCGACGGGACCGTGCGTCGCGCCGATGGCACCGTCGTCGCCGGCCCGACCGCGGCCGGGTGGAAGGGCCGCAAGATGAAGCCCCGGCGGGCCGACCGGCGCTGGAGCACCGCCTGGAGCCCGGAGCAGATCAGCCACCGGCTACCCATCGACTTCCCCGACGATGAGTCCATGCGGATCAGCCCCGAGGCGATCTACCAGTCCCTGTTCATCGAAGGCCGCGGCGCCCTCAAGCGGGAACTGGTCGCCTGCCTGCGCACCGGGCGGGCGCTGCGCGAGCCACGCGCCCGGACCCGCAACAAGCCCGCCGGGCACGTCACCGCCGACCTCGTGCTCAGCCAGCGCCCGCCCGAGGCGGCTGACCGCGCAGTCCCCGGCCACTGGGAGGGCGACCTGATCATCGGGACCGGCAGGTCGGCGATCGGCACGCTCGTCGAGCGATCCAGCCGCACCACGATCCTGGTGCACCTGCCCCGGCAGGAGGGCTGGGGTGAGCAACCGCCGGTGAAGAACGGCCCGGCCCTAGGCGGCTACGGCGCCCTGGCGATGAACGCAGCCCTCACCGCCTCGATGGCGCGGCTGCCCGTGCAGGTCCGCCAGACCCTGACCTGGGACCGGGGCAAGGAACTGGCCGGGCACGCCCAGTTCACCCTGGCCACCGGCACCCGAGTGTTCTTCGCCGACCCACACTCGCCCTGGCAGCGGCCCAGCAACGAGAACACCAACGGGCTGCTGCGCCAGTACTTCCCCAAGGGCACCGACCTGTCCCGATGGACCGCCGAGGACCTCGAAGCCGTCGCCCTGGCCCTCAACGACAGACCCCGCAAGGTCCTGGAGTGGAAGACCCCCGCCGAAGCCTTCGCAGAGCAGCTACGGTCCCTCCAACAGCCCGGTGTTGCATCGACCGGTTGAACCCGCCCAGTTCCGGTCCACCGCCTTCATCCGCACCCTCAACAACAACGGCCTCGCCGGCTCCATGGGCCGCGTCGGAGCCTGCGGGGACAACGCCGCGATGGAGTCCTTCTTCGCGCTACTGCAGAAGAACGTGCTCGACCGGCAACGCTGGGCAACCCGGGAGGACCTGCGGCTGGCGATCATCACCTGGATCGAACGGACCTACCACCGCCGACGCCGACAACGCCGACTGGGACGCCTCACACCCATCGAGTACGAGACACTCCACCTGGCCGCTACCGCGGCCTGATCACCACACCCGACGAGTCAACTGAAGTCGGGGCAGTCCCGTACTCGTCCGTCGCCGCCCGGGTCCGTCCACACCGGGTTGCTGTACCGGTTGCTGTACTCGCTCATCGAGGGAGCCGACCGCTAAGCGGTCGTAGGCCTCGCGGCGATGGGCTTCTCGGACGACGGTCACGACCAGCGCGTCATTTGATGGAACTGTGTACGCGGAACCCAGGCTCGGTCGTGAACTCGATCCGGCACCGACGTTCGCCCTCTCCCTGAGGACGTAGTGGTGTCGTTTCACAACCCGCGCGGGATAGGTTTGTGATCCGTTGATTCCGGAACGGGTTTCGGTCATCAGCCGGCTGCCGCGACCTGCAGCTTGTTGTCGTCGATCCAATGCCAGTCCAGCGGCTCACAAACGGGGGTTTGTGGCACGACGCCCGGCGAGAAGATTGCTCGCGGCGGCGCGAGAATTATTTGCCGGGGTTGGGGTTTGCGACCTGGCTCTGGGCGTAGCTCATGCAACTGTCCTGGCTGGCCATGTAGTTGGGATCATCTACGAGGGCTGCAGGCGCGGGCTTCCAGCTCGTCACTGACCGGCCGTCGCCGTCGGTGAGCTCGTTGCCGTTGGTGGTGATGGTGTAGCCGCGATCGCGCAGGCAGTCGACGATGATCTGGCTGACGGCGTTCTGGTAGTCGGTGATGGCGGCGTCAGCGGGTCGGGTGGTGAGCTGGTTGCACTCCTCCACGGCGGCGGCGGTGGCGGGGTCGTCCAGGCCGATCGGCGTGACGGACCGCCCTTCGGCGGTGTCTTCCTGGCGGTAGGGGATTTCGCGGTCGTCGAAGCAGTCGGTGAGGGACGTGGCGGTGTAGCCGTAGGGGGCGGTGGCCTGAGCGGTGGCGCCAGCCGGGGTGGGGTTGGCGCCGGTGCCGGAGGTGAGGGCGATGGTGGCCGCCCCGCCGCCGATCAGGACGAAGGCGGGGATGGCGATGCGGCGGCGCAGCCGGGGGAAGGCGGTCACGTCGGTCTCCTGGTGTGCTGGTGGGGGTGGGTTGGGGGTGGTACGGGCGCGGTGGTCAGGCCGTGATTCGGGGAGCGCGGGGAGGTTCTGCGCTGTGGGTGCTGCTGGGGTGCGGCGAAGCGGCGCCGGTGGGCGTCTTCGACCAGTTGCTGCGCAGCCAGCAGCAGGGCTGAGGGCTGCTGCTCTGGGGGCGTGGGGGTGGTCATTGGGGGCCGTTGCCGTAGCGGCCGAGGTCGCCGGCGAAGAACGGGGACACTGGCACTGGCCCCGCCATTCCGCCCAGGGTGATCTCCCCGGGTGCGGGTTCGTCGAGGACGACTGGGTCGGGTCGAGCGGGCAGCTGAATGGTCGTGGCGGTCCCGTCCGCCCGCGTCCAGCTGGCCTCGTCCTCGGTTGCTCCGAGCACGAGCAGGCTGGTGACCGGTGGTGAGGTGTTGTCGGCCGCGTCGAGCTGGCAGGTCATGGCGATCGGGACGTCGGCGGGGTCTGTCCCGGCCGGCAGGAAGGCGAAGGTGCAGTAGCCGCTGCTCTCCTCGTCCCCCCAGCCTCCGGCGACTGCGACGGCTCCGGAGGGGTAGGTCGCCGTCAGCACAGCTGCCGGTCGCTCGCCGTCGCCACTGGGCACCGATCCCGACCAGCGTGCAGCGATCTGTAATCCGTCTGGATCCAGCCCCGTTGCTTGAGCCAAGTCGTCGCGGAAGCGGTCGAGCAGCGCACCAGGGACCTCGGGATCACCGGCGGGGACGGGCACCAACGCCGGGTCGACCGAGATCGGATCGGGGAGGGTGCTGGTAGACGGTGCCGCGCGCCAGACCGTCAGGGGGCCACGGTCGACCCGGACGCTGGCCGCGACCCCGTAAGCGGTGATGGTGTCGACCAACGCGGCTGCAGCCCCGTCGGACGTTGCCAAGGGCTGATAGACCCGGGCGAGCTCACCGTCGGCGTCGACGGTGACAGCTGGGGACAGCAGCACCTGATCTCCGGGTGCGGCCAGGACGACGAGGGTGGCCGGGGTGGTCGAGGTGTCCAGCCGAGTGATGGGCTGGTCCGGGGCCACCCCGGTGACTGGGCTCGCGGGCTGCAGCTGGTCAGCTGGCGCGCCGGCGGGGCCGGTGAGCCACCAGAGCAGTCGCTGGCCATTCAGGTAGGCGGTGAGCGCGGCGACCCGGCGGTCCCCGATGTCATCGACGTAGGCCACCGCGCGCTCGGCAACCTCAGGGGTCTGGCTGCCGTCCGCCGCCGGCCACGGTCGGTCCACCAACGCCTGGATCAGCGCGGTGTCGGTGGCCAATCCGCCGCGGGTGGGGCCGGCCAGGACGTCTACGGCGCCGCGGTCGACCAGCGAGGTGTCCACCGGACCGGGGGTGGGGCTGTCACCGGTCAGCCTTGCAACGGTGGGCACGCCGACCGCGACCGCGGCCACCACGGCGAGCGCGGCGCCGGCGATTCGCTGGCGGCGGCGCCTGGTGCGCACGGCGGTGATCACGTCCTCTGCAAGAAAATGGGAGCTGGCCGGGGCGTCGTCGGCCGCGGCACTGAGCAGCTGCCTGAAGTCGGTGGGGTCTTCAAGGCCAGTCATCGCCCACTCACCTCGTCCTGCCCCTCGAAATCGGGGAAAGTCACGCGAAGACGGGCCAGCCCGCGGTGGGTCTGGGTCTTCACGGTCCCGACCGAGCAACCCATGACCGCGGCGGTGTCGGCCTCGGTGAGGTCCTCGTAGAAGCGGAGCACGACCGCCGCGCGCATTCGAGGTGGCAAGGTGGCCAAGGCGGTCATCAGCTCCTCCTTCCGATCATCAGGTTCATCGGTCCAGGTCGAGGGGACATCGGGTGGATCAGCGACGGGTCGCTCAGTGAACGAGCGGCGGCGCAACCAGCTCGTGTAGGTGGTGACCAGCACCCGGCGGGTGAACGCTGCAGGCGCGGTGACGCTCGACCATCGGGCGTAGGTCTTCATCAGCGCCGTCTGCAACAAGTCCTCAGCCGCAGCGTGGTCACCGGTGAGCAGGTAAGCCGTCCGGAGCAACGCCGATTGCTGGTCCTTCACGAACTGTGAGAACTCGCCGTCGACCTGTCGCTCCATCCACCCCCCTGTCCGTGTGTCTGCCCTCTAGACGCCTCCGGCCCTGCGCCGGGTTGACAGCCCTACAGGTTTTTCTGACCGTCACCGAGCTCGGTGCTGACTCCGGGTTCTGGAAAGAGTTGTTAGCCAGAATCCGTAGGACCGCATACGGGGGTTTGTGACACTCGCAATTCAACTGGGGTTAGTGGTGCTCGAGCCCAGTGGCGAAGGAGTCCGCGCGGCGGTGGTCAAGAGAGGCCAGTTACCAGGGGTGCGCCGATGGTCACCGTCACATAGGCGGCCTCGTTCGGTTGGCCGCCAGGTATCGGTTCCGCCTGGATGACCAAAACAACTCCAGCGACGACTCCTGTGAAGGACAGCCCATCACTTCGAGCCTGCTGAATCCGGGCTTCTACCGGGTCCCTGACCTGCTCGTTGAGGAAGGTCAGTCCCTCCGGGAAACCCCAGTCGGCAAAGGTTGTCATCGCCCCGTCCAGGCGGGCACCCCCGCCGATGCCGACCCGGGCAGTTAGTGCGGACGCGGGCTGGCCCGGCGGCGTGGTGTAGTCGAGTTGCTGGTTGCCTTCGGGCCGGGTGCACGGTGACTCGTCGGGCCCGTAGCAATCGAAGCCGCCTGCTTCCAGCCCAGGAGCTGCTTCAGCTGGGGTTTGCAGCGCGTACGAGCTGCCGGTGGGCCACGGTGAGTTCGGAAGTTCATCGGTGGCGAGGACGAACGTCAGTGGTGGCAGGCCTGACACCTCGACGTGTGCACCGCCGAACCGTGTGCCCTCACCGGCGAAATACTGCGCGTGAGGGGACTCCGCCCGGGCCCTTGAGGGACGTCGTGGGTCGGCCAGGCTGCTGCCGATGAAGAAGTCCTCGTGCGCCCGGGCACCGCCAAGGACCTCGTCCACTTTGTCCCGATCGTCCGGCCAGGTTTGCAGGACAGAAACCTCGAGGATCGCCCGCAGGTCCGCGTCGGCCTGCTGGTCACCGGACCGGAGCGGTGATCCCGACAGATCCGGTTGCGTCGTACGCAGGTAGCCAACCCGACCCGAGGGCGTACTGATGATGTCGACGGTGGTGACCGGGTCGGCCACCGCATCACGAAGACGGTCCTCGTATCGCTGGCACCAGATTTGGCGGACCTCGTCACTGGCTCGCACCTGGGCGCAGAAGAAGCCGATGCCCGTGAGGCCTGCTGTCATCTGCCCGGCCTCGCCCACAGGGTCCACCGGTAAGGCCCCGAAGCTTTGGCTCGCCGGCAACTGGTCATAGGGGGAGGTAGGGCCGGGCGGGGCAGCTGCGCGATCGGGGCCGCCACCGCTACCGCAGCTGTCGAAAGTCACCCCTAGGCAGCCCAGCGCAACGAGCAGCACCAGCCCTCGGCGCGCGCGGGATGGGCGGGCAACCCGAGGTGGGACTGCCATCACCATGGCCGTCTGTAGGTCAAAGAGAGGTCGGCGTTGTCCTCGTTGATCGAGACGTAGACGCAAACGCTGCGCAGCGTTAGTAGGTCCGGTAAGCCACATCCGTCGAGTTGCGCTGCGAGGCTAGTCAGTTCTCCGTCCTCCCAGCCCGCCTCAGATGTCAGTCGATATAGACGCGAGCAGCCCCCTGATCCGCAAGCAATCTGTTCGCCAGCAGCGTCGACACCGACCGGTAGGTCAGGCAAGGCGGAGCTCGACGGCGTCGCCCCTTCGTTGAGTTGGAACCACAGAAGCGCCAGGACGGCCCACACCGCGTACAGGACCACAGCGGTCAGCAATGTACGCAGAATGCGTCTCGCCAAGCCGGCTGCGCGCATCATCGCCTTAGGCGCCATACACCTCAACGGACCACCGTCACCTGAATCCATGACCGATCATGGGGCCGGATGCCAGTTGGTGTTGGCCGAGGGGACCGCATCGACCAGGGCCCATCCTTGGCCGGTCGGGTAGGAGGTCAGAATCCAGTCCTGGCCGGCACCGACGTCGAGGTCACCAAAGGACACGGTGAGGGCATACGAGCCGGCTACGACGAGCTCGTCGCCTTCGACCCGCACCGTCAGCGGTTCAGGGCCGAACCGCATCGGCCCGTCCGCAGAGCACCCTTCCTGCACGGCCGCGGCCAGGTCGTTGCCGTTGCCGTCGTCGTCGGGCAGCTCACTCAGCAGCGGAGGCGGGTACCCGGGGGGTCCGGCAAGCCGCTCCTCGACCCAAGCCAGCAACACCGGGTCCAGCCTGCTGATGATGTTGGGCGACATCACCCCAGTGGTTCGGCGCTGGCAGTCCGCCAGTGCCGTGCGGGCGATGACTACGTCGTCCTCGATGGCTGTCTGGACCGCCTCGACCCCAAACCGTTCAAGCGCAGCGGCGTAGCCGGCGTCCTGTGCCACCGGTACGGCGTCGGCGCCGACCGCAACCACCGGGGTGCCGGGAGCTGGCGGGTTCCAGGTGTAGGCCGACGACGCGTCGAAGGGGTATTCGCGCTCGACTGCCCCGGAGGTGAACCCTGACGACGAGCCCGAGTTAACGTCCGTCGCACTAGGGGTGGGGGCTGCGGTGATGGCCGTGCAGCCGCCAAGCACTATCGCCATCGCAGCAAACATCACGAGACGCCCACTGGTGGCATCCAAGAGCAAGCCATTCACAGGTCGCAGCATGTCAGGCGAGCACGCCTGGGCGGTTAGATCCGACGCCGTGTTCGGCGGACGGCAAACTGCAAGAACGCCGGCGTGGCCCGCGTTCTCGTGCCGGGTTTCGCGGAATCCCATACGGAAGGTGCAATCCGCAAGCCATGACGCTGCTCGTGGAATCCAAACCAGTAGGTCTTGGGGGTGCGTTACTCCCAGCCGTGAACTGGTTCGCGTACATCGGTCATGAAGGGGTGTGACCACGACACCTGTGAGCGCGTGGGACGCCTCCGCGACGTCCCCGCTGCATCTGCTGATGGGGGACGCCCCACCCCCTGGCCCACACCGCCGGACGCCGCCGGCCGCGGGGCCGTCCGACGGCGAGGTTCTGCGGGCCTCGCTGGTCGACCCGGGCCAGTTCGCTGTGCTGTTTGACCGGCACGCCGCCACGGTCCACCGGTACTTGGCCCGACGCGTCGGTGACCTGGCAGACGACCTGCTCAGTGAGACCTTCCTAGTCGCGTTCCGCCGTCGAGCGGACTACCTGCAGGTGCACGCCGAGGTCCGCCCGTGGCTGCTGGGCATCGCCACCCGACTCATCCAGGGCCACCGCCGCAGCGAGGAACGTCGGCTGCGCGCGCTGGCGCGCACCCCCGCCGAGCACAGCAGCCTGGCCATCGACGTCGACGAGCTCTCAGATCGGGTCGGGGCAGCAGCTCTGGCCGGGCCGATAGCCGCCGCCTTGGCTGCGCTCAAGCCCGTCGACCGCGACGCGCTGATCCTGCTGGCCTGGGAGCAACTCACCTACGAGGAAATCGCCGCCGTCCTCGACATCCCGGTCGGCACCGTTCGCTCCCGCCTCCACCGCGCCCGCCGACAGACCCGGACGGCGCTGGCACCCGTGCTCGGCCAGGCACACCCCACCAGCACCGTCGACCCCACCACCGAGGACCGGTCATGAACGAGCTCACCGCCCTGCGCGAGGCCACCCCCCAGCCTGCACCCCTGAGCCCGGCCGTCCGCCTGGCCGCCCGAGCCGCACTCATGGACGAGATCGCCGGCCACGGCACCCCGCACCGAGCCCGGCGCCCCGCGCGACGCCGCACCTGGCTGCGAGCCGGGGTCGGGATGGTCGCTGTCGCAGCGGCCTGCGCGACCGCGGTGGTCGTGGCCGAACCCGACCCGGCCGGCGCCCCCGCCAGCAGCGTCGACCTGGTCGCCTTCGCACCCGCCACCTTCCCGTTCACCCTCGACCCGCCACCGGCCGGCCTGCAGCCCTCCTACAGCGCCGACCCCGGCCGAGAGCCGGGGACCACCCAGTTCAACGCCGGCTGGTCCGCCCCCGAATCCGAGGACAGCCTGTCCATCACCGTGCGTCCCAACGAACCCGACCTCGAAGACCCCACCGACGAGCAGGACGTCACCGTGCAGGGCCACGACGGGCAGCTGGCCACCGAGAACCTCACCTATGGCACCGAGGACGGCGGAACGGAGATCAGGCCGCGAGAGGTCCTGGTCATCGAGTGGTCCGATGACCAGTGGGTCACCCTTAGCGGCCAGGGCCGGTTCGACGACCGTGACCAGCTGCTCGACACCGCCGACACCCTGAGCCCAACCCCGGTCGACGTCGGGCTGTCGGTGGGGCTGGCCCCGGCCGGCTGGTCCATCTACGCCTACAAGAACGGCACGATCCTCACCCTCGCCAACGACGACGCTCCTCAGCAGACCCTCTCCGTCTCCCTGCCCGGGGCGCCCATCCCGGCCGACCAGCTGCTCAGCCAGCTGATGAGCCCGACCGGACCGGTCATCGACGTCGACGTCCAGGGCTCGCCCGCGCAACTGGTACCTGTCGACACCGGCTACACCGGACCCGGCGGCAACGCCGGCTGGTACCTGCAGGCCCAGCTGCCCGACGGTCAGACCTTCGTCGTCCAGGCACCTGGCGCCTTCACCCAGCAGCAAGTCCTCGACCTGGCCGACCAGGTCACCATCGCCGGATGACATGGCCGGTGGGCCGGCCTCCGCGCTGGCCCACCGGCCCTAGCCAGGATTCGGTCTCAGTTGTGGACCTCAAATTGCACAACTGCATGCGGGATTTCCGGTCATCAGCCCACCGCGATGCGGTCTTCCTCGCGACCGACATCGGTTCGACCGACTGGTTCTCGGCACGGCCCCACGCTCGTGACCGAACCGTGACCGGTGGATGACTGGTAAAGCCGTCGTCCGCTGCGTCTAGGTGAGTGTGGACATCGACGAGGGGGCTGCATGAGCGACGAGGCGTTCCACGACTTCGTGCTCGACGTGCAACGCCCCTTGGCGCAGACGGCCTATCTGCTCACCGGCGACCACGGGCACGCTCAAGACCTGGTGCAGACCGCCCTGCTGAAGGCCTACCGCAACTGGGACAAGGTGTCCCGGGCCGACTCGCCCCTGGCCTACATGCGGCGGGTGCTAGTGACCAGCCACGTCAGCTGGCGCCGCCGGCGGTGGACCACCGAGCAGGTCATCGAGACCCTGCCCGAACGCGCAGGTGAGGACCATCAGGCCAGGCACGCCGAGGACGACGTGATGCGACGCGCCCTCGCCCAGCTGGCACCACGGGTTCGGGCCGTGGTGGTCCTGCGCTACTTCGAGGACCTCACCGAGGCCGAGACCGCCAAGGTGCTGGGCTGCTCAACCGGCACGGTCAGTACCTACGCCGCCCGCGGACTGACCACCCTCCGGCGCCACCTCGCCCCCGACCGGCAGCCCGGGCCAGAGGCAGCCACCCACCCCACCCACGTGTACAGCCGGAGGACCCCGTGAGCGACAACGCCGCCGACATCCGCGACCGGCTGCACAACCTGGCCACCCTCGCCCCACCCGGCGCAGGCATCAGCGACCCCGCCGACATCGTCGACCTGCACCACGCCAAGCGTCGACGCACCGCCGGCTGGGCCGGCCTGGCCGCCGCGATCGCCCTCTTCGTCCTCGGGGCAACCACCCTGCTGCCACAGGCACCCGACGCCGAGCCAGCCAACCAGGTCGCCGGGCCGAGCGCCCTCGGCCCCGCCAGGGGCCTGTACGACCTGCCCCCACGCGGATCACTGGCAGGCAACGACGGGCTGATCCTCGAGGCGATGGCTGCCAGCTGGGACGACGGCACCTGGAACTCAGGCAGCACACCCATCAACCCGCCCACCGACACCCGCCGGGTGTCCTACATCGGCGAGGTCCCTGGCGGCCAAGCCCGAGCCCTCGTGATGGGCCTCGTCGGGGACCAGCTCTACTTCACCTGGTTCGCCGACACCGACACCAGCAACGGCATCACCTGGCAGCGAGCCTGGGGCCCCGACAAGGCCTTCCCCGACACCCCGATGGCTCTGCTCGACGACGCCGGCGACAGCGGGGCCCTCGTCGTCGTCGCCTCCCCCGGAGACCAGGTTGAGTTCACCTCCACCGGCGCCGAGACCGACGGCACCCCACCCACCTACCAGACCCTGACCACGGACGACGGGGTCGCGGTCGCCGAAGTGCCATCGCCCCAATACCCGACCTTCTCCCTGGGCTTCCGGATCATCCGCGACGGCGATGCCATCTACGAGCAGCCCCCGCAGCGGTTCGACTCAACCCAGCCCCTCGGGCCTCAGGCTCCCTACCAGCCGCTCGCAGATGCCCCTCCCCCCGAGGAGTACGGCCAGCGCATGGCCGACTGCCTGCAGCCCCTCGGCTTCGATGTCCAGATCACCGGGACCGGCGACGGCTTCAGCTACAACTCCACGACGGACAACGAGCAGGCCTTCGACGAAGCCGTTGACGTCTGCGCCTCCCAGACCGGCTACGAATGACCAGCCGCCAGTCTGAGCCGAGGTCAGCGGTTCTCATCGCAGCTCAGCAGCTTGCTGATGACGCACACTCCCAGAGAGCCCGACGACCGAGGCGTCGCAGGCAGGTTTCGGTACAGGTTCTGAGCCCAAATCCGTAGGACCGCATACGGGGGTTTTTGAGCCGCGCGGCCGGCCCCAGGACGTGCCACATCCTGGGGCCAGCCGTGCGCCGTCGGCCAGAGCCGGGCCTCCGTGTTCAGCTGCGGTTCAGGCCAAAGCGCGCAGGAACACTGGTGCTCGCGGGTCTTCATCGGGGTCCGCGTCGCTGATGAGGCGGCGCAGCCGTTGGCGTGCCCGGGCCAGCTTGGTGCGCACGGTGGCCGCAGGAAGAGCGAGGGCCAGGCCGATCTCGGTCGATGTCAGGCCCTCCCACCCGCTGAGCAGGACAATTTCCCGATCAAGGTCCGAGAGGTCCCGCAACGCCCGAGTGAGGTCGACGCCGGCTTCGACCCGATCCGCTGATGGGGGCGGCAGGGTTGCCAGAACCTGGGCGAGCTGCGCGGTCGCTGCGTCCCGGCGGGTGCTGCTGCGGCGGTGGTTGGCCAGCACGTTGCGGGCCACCCCGAACGCCCAGGGCACGTCGTCGGGTGCGGCGGGCAGTTCGGCCCGTCGGCGCCACACAGTCAGCATGGTCTCGCTCAGCAGGTCCGCTGCGTCCTCGACCGGGAGCACCCGGCGGGCCAGGTAGCCCAGCAGCCGGGAGCCGTGGGCGTGGAACAGCACCTCGATCTGCTCGTCCTGCGTGGTGCTCATCGCAGGTACGCGGCGTCGCAGTTGACGTCGGCGTCGCGCTGGATCGGCCCGGGGTCACCGGCGGCCGCGGCGTCGGCGATGGCCTGGTAGGCCTCGGTGACTCCCCCGCCGTCGATGCGTAGCAGCACCGGGGAATCGGGGATACGGACCAGCACGGCGGTGGCGGCGTCCTGGGCCGTTTGGTCACCGGTGGCGTGAGCATCGAGCCAGCTCAGCTCCCACGAGCAACTGCTCCACCCCAGCGCCATCCCCTGCAGGCCCGCGTCCTGCACGATCGTGTTCTCACCGGTCGTGAACTGCTCGATGGCTCCCTCGGCGGTGTAGCCCGGGGCCATCGTCATCTGCGCCACGTAGCCGCGCAGCAGCTCCGCGGTGTCTGGCGACGTGGAGTTGAGCAGCTCGGAGGTGTCGTTCTCCGTCATGCCCGGCAAGCCGAACACCCCGGTGCCCAGCGGCAAGAAGCCACCCGCCGCCGCGACCCCGGTTCCCGCAGCGAGCACGACCGCGCTCACCACCACGGCCCGGGCCGTGCGGCGGCCCAGCCGACGCCGGTCCAGGGACACCACGTCCGGCGCCGGGCCCGCTGCACCCGACGCGTCCAGCTCCACCTGCTGTCGCGCGCTGGCCAGCATCGCCGCGATGGATCGCTGCACCTGTGCGGAGCTCAGCTCCGGTGTCCGCACCGGGGCCGCCTTGTCCAGCAACTGGTCCAGCGGGTCGACGCTTGCGTTCATGGTCCTCATCCGATCGGCAGTGGGAACTCGCTTCGACCACTACCTGTTCAGAACAGGCCCAGCTGTTTCATCCACCGGCCAGTTAGGTGGCCGTTCTTCACAAATCTCCGCCATCAACCGCGGGTCGGCGTCATCAGCGACCACTGCCTGCGGGCGGGTGCATCAGGCGGGTCGGCGTCCTCGACGAGCTGGGCGAGCCGGGGGTGGCGCGCGAGGCGGGCGCGAGCTCGGTGCAGGCGCACGCGGGCCGTGCCGGGGGTAATGCCGAGCAGCCGGGCCGCGTCGGCGGTGCTCAGCCTCTCCCACGTCGTCAGGGTCACCAGCTCTCGGTCCAGTGGGGCCAGCGACCCCAGCGCATCTGCGATAGCCCGTTCTCGCCGCCATATCGCCGCGCGGTCTTCGGTCTGGTGGGGTTTGCCGACGGTGGTCGTGGCCGTCTCGTCGGTACCGGTAGGGGTGGCCCGGTGGTGGTCCAGGACGAGCCGGCGAGCAACACCGAAGAGCCACAGTCGGCCCTCATCGCCTGGGGGTAGGTCGGTTCGTCGTCGCCAGGTGGTGAGGTAGGCCTCAGCGAGCAGGTCAGCGGCGTCCTCGGTGGGGACCCTGCGGACGAGGTAGGCGAGCAGCGGTCCGCGGGTTGCGACGAAAAAAGCCTCGAAGGCCGCACGGTCCATGGTCACCGGACACCAGCCTCGGGGTAGCTCGGGTCGGCATCGATCACCGGGATGAGCTGGTAGGTGCAGTTGTGAGACTCCGCCACCAGGTCGAGGACCTGCTGGCGGTCCCCTTCCGCGGCCGCCTGGGCGAGGGGGCGCAGCCACCACCGGTAGGAGTCTTGAGGCACCGTGGAGTCCGCGGGTGCAGGCTCCTGGTGGTCGGTGGCGAAGGTGATGAACGGTTCCCAGTTGATCGCGGCCTGCAGCTGAGCCGTGGCTGCATCCTGGCCGGCGGTGTCACCGGTCGCGTTGCTGGCGGCCCACACATCGGTCCATGAGCACACTGCGGCACCGGCGATGCTGGAACGCAGGTGGCTAAGGGTGATGGCCGACCCGTCCTCGGCGGGGGCGTAGAAGCCGAGCGCGAAGTCGCGTTCGGTCTCGTAGCCGGCCGGGAACGGGATGTCGGCGGTCTCTGCTGCCACTACTGCGGCGAGGTCGTCCCCGCCCCGGTCGATGATCTCCCCGGACCCACCAGCTCCAATCTCCCAACCGGTGAGGGACTGACCGGTGCGGGCCGAGAGGAACTCTGCCGCAGCCGCTGTGCCTCCGCTGGCCACAGCCACCACCAGGGCAGCAGTCGCTAGCCGGTTGACTCTGCTGCGGCGTCGAGCAGACCTCTCGCGGTCCAGCAGTAGGCGTGTGCGCGCCTGCTCGATGTCGGTGATGTCAGCGCCGGATCCCGAGCGGTCGATGGCGCTCGACACCCGCGCCCACACCTCGTCGAAGATTACCTGCGTGTCCGCAGGTGCTGGCCCCTGCGCGGTACGCAGCAGCTGGTCCAGTTCCCCATCGTTCAGCTCTCTGGCCACGGCCAGCCCCCCAAGGTGTCGCCCCCTCCAGCGGGGAGTCTCACCTGTTCATGTCAGAGCGTTACACCGAGACCACGAACGCCCCTGCGGTCAAGGCATCAACCTCACCGTGGACCTGAGTGCCCGGGTTCCGGTCAAGGTTGTGAGCCGAAATTGGTAGGACCGATTACCGGGGTTTGTGGTTCTCCATCCTCTTGCAAACCTCTGATGGCTGGCGCAACTAGAGAAGCCGCAGGCGCCATTACCCGAGCACGTCGCTCGCGGTACCGCTGGCGACGTCGTCGGCTTGGCCGGGCGTCCCGTGGCCCGCTGATAGCTACACACCGGTGCGAGGTGCACATCGAGGTGCCTAGGCCTAGCGATCTCCCCAATCCAGAGCGGGTCGGAGCCGTGGCTTGCTGGTACCCCTAGGGGGTACGGTGTTGCGTACCCCCTAGGGGTATTCACGTCCCTCGGGGAGGCTTGACAATGTCCGCACCCGGACCCACCGCCCCGCATGCCGTCGGCGCTGCAGCCACACCCCGTCCGATGGTGCCGTTGCTTGTCATCGCTACAACCCAGCTGATGCTGGTGCTCGACGACGGCATCACCAACATCGCTTTGCCCAGCATCGGCACGGAACTGGGTTTTCAACCCGCGACCCTGCCCTGGGTGGTCAACGCCTACGTGCTGGTTTTTGGTGGCCTGCTGCTATTCGGGGGCCGGCTCGGCGATCTGCTGGGCCGTCGCCAGGTCCTACGGATCGGGCTAGGTGTCTTCATCGCGGCCTCCTTGCTCGGCGGCCTGGCGCCAGAGCCGTGGGTGCTCATCGCCGCCCGGGCCTCGCAGGGCCTGGGGGCTGCGCTGGCAGCGCCCAGCGCCCTGGCGCTCCTCGCCACCTCTTTTCCGCAGGGCAAGCCGAGGAATCAGGCGCTAGCCGTGTACGGGGCAATGTCGGCCGTTGGGATCATCGCCGGGGTGCTGCTGGGTGGGTTCTTGACCGGGCTGCTGGGCTGGCGGTCCGTGTTCTTCATCAACATCCCACTCGGGCTCCTGGTCTTGGCCGGGACTGCCTCGCTGGCCGCCGGCGGCCGCCACCGCGGGCGGTTGGACACCACCGGAGCGGTCAGCGGCACCGGGGCGGTCGCTGCGGCGGTGTGCGGGCTGACCCACGCCGGGGAGCAGGGCTGGTCGGGTGCAGTGACCGTTGCGGCGTTCGTCGTGGCCGCGGTGCTGCTCGTCGTGTTCATCGGGGCGCAGGCCCGCCGTCCTGACGGGTTGCTCCCGTTGTCGCTGTTCACCGACCGCAACCGGGTCGGTTCTTACATCGCGATCCTGGTCATCGGTGCGGGCTTGCTGGGGACCTTCTACCTGCTGGCTCTATACCTGCAACAGGCCCTGGGGTACAGCGCGATCCAGACCGGGCTGGCCGGTCTCCCCTTCGGCGCCGAGGTCATCGTGGGCGCCGGGGCGGCGTCCAAGCTGGTGGAGCGGCTGGCCCCGCGCCTGCTGGCCGTGCCCGGCCTGCTGCTGGCGGCCGCGGGGTCGTTGTGGTTGTCAGGCCTGGGCGCGAACTCCTCCTTCGCGCTATACATCGCCCCGGCGGTCCTTCTCACCTCGGCCGGCCTGAGCACGGCGTTCGTTCCGATGACGCTCACGGCGGTGCACGCCGTCGACGATGCCCGTGCCGGTGTGGCCTCCGCGATGGTGAACACCTCTCAGCAAGTCGGCGCTGCGGTCGGGGTGGCGGTGTTCACCACCGTCTCCCTCGCCGCGTTCGGGACCGCGCCCGGCCACGACGACGGCCTCTCCCCCGCGTCCCTGGCTCAGGGCTACGGCACCGGCTATCTAGTCAGTGCCGTCATCGCCGCCGCCGCCGCGGTGGTGGTGGCGGTGTTGGTGAGTGCGCCTCAGGCGCAGACGGCCGATCCAATGAAGATGCCCTGATGTCACCGCGGGTTCTGGGAACACAGGCGTTAGTCAGCTACTCGCCGTGCCGCCGGCGCACCCGAAGATGTATCGCCGGACGCCGCGGCCCGTGACCTGCCCGGGTGCGTCAATCACTGAGCTTCGAAGGCTGGCCTGCTGCAAGCCTGAGTAACCGGGGACGATGACCGGTCAAGGACGGTTCCGCTGCCGACGGCAAGGACGGGGCTCAGGGTTGGCGGACTGCGGACGGATGCAGACCGACACGCATCGCCTGCCTACGCCGGCCACGCAGGGCTCGGGGGGTTGGGCGGATCTACCCTCGACCACCGGGCGATGTGTTGGTCCATCGCTTGGACCGCCTCGCCTAGGTGAGTTAGGAGCTCGTCAATCTCGTCTTCGGCGATGGTCAGAGGCGGGCTGATCATGGCTGCGTTGTTCAGCGGTGCGATCCCAGCCGGGTAGATGATGAGGCTGCGGTTAAAGCATTCCTCGACGAACACGTTCGCTGTGTCGCGTTGCCGCGCAGGCGGCGCTTTGGTTTCTCGGTCGGTGACGAACTCAAACCCCCACAGCAGTCCACGACCCCGTACGTCGGACATGTACGGGCTATGTTCGGCGATCTCTCTGAGACCTGTCTGCAGTTGCTGCCCTCGCTGCTGCACGTTGTGCAGGGCATCTGCCTCCTCAAGGACGTCGAGGACAGCCAGGCAGGTGGCCGCGCCCAGCGGGTTGCCGGAGAACGTGTGCCCGAAGGGTGCGACCCCCGAGCCAGTGGTCATGGTCGTCACCATGTGGTCTGCGAGCAGGACCGCAGCCATTGGGTAGTACCCACCACTGAGGCCCTTGCCGAGCACGAGCATGTCTGGGGCGATCTATTCGAACTGGCAGGCGAACCAGTCGCCTGTCCGAGCTATACCGGTGATGACTTCATCGATGATGAGGAGAACGCCGAGCCTGTCGCACACTTCGCGAACCTTGCGGAAGTAGCCAGCTGGAGGCACGAGGACACCACCTGCCGCACCGACGATCGGTTCGGCGATGAACGCGGACACCGTCGCGGGGTCTTGAGCCATGATCGCTGCTTCCACCTCCGCGGCGGCCCGTTCGGCGTACTCCGTTTCGGTCTCATGAGGACGGGCGAACCTGTACTGGGATGCGGGGGGGACCACAGGGAAGGCGTGCAGCAGCGTGCTGTAGTCAGGCCGGCGGGCCGCGTGTCCCGACATCGACAATGCACCCATCGTCATGCCGTGGTAGCTGATGAATCGGCCGAGAACCTTGACCTTCGTGGGCTGACCGCGCTCACGCCAGTGGTTGGTAGCGGCGCGGATGGCGTACTCCGTCGCCTCCGACCCGCTATTGACGAAGAACGCCGTGTTGAGCCCCTCGGGCGCGAGTCGTGCCAGCCTGCGGGCAAGCTCCTCGGCGGGCTCGTTGGTGAACTGGGTGCGGTAGGTGAAGGCGACCTGCTCCGCTTGGCGCATCATCGCCTCGGCCACTCGACCGTTGCCGTGCCCGATGCTCGCCGTCATCGCCCCACTCGAAGCGTCTAGGTACCGGTGGCCGCGGTCATCGATGAGGTAGACGCCGCTTCCACGCATCGCGGTGGGGGGTGTTCGAGTCAGCACCTGCTTGAGCAGGGCGCTGCGTGTCATCGGGGACACCGGGTCTGCGCTCATCGTTCAATCTCCGGCTGCCTGGGGTCGGATGCGAGCGTTTGACGTCGGACGGTGGGGGCCGGCATCGAGCAGAGGTGACGCTGGAATGCGCCGCGCATCTCGTCGGTTGTGTCCGAGCTCGTGCAGATCGCGTGCGCTGTACCGGTTGTCTTCACGCGGGGCCATCGGCGCTGGTTGAGGTTCTGGCTGTCACGATGGCGCCGAAGGCTTGGACCAAGTGCCGGCCAGCTCGCTGCACGTCGCGGTTGCCCACCAGCGCGCCTGTCTGCGCCTCGAGTCGATGGCGCAGCGGTGACCCAGGCTCTGCGGCGGCCTCCACCCACGTCTGGTACGTGGCGAGGGAGACCTCGGGATGGAACTGCAGTCCCCAGGCAGTGTTGCCGATCGCGAATGCTTGGTGGGGGTAGTCGGTGCCATCTGCCAGCCAGACCGCGCCTTCAGGCAGCCGGTTCACCATGTCGCTGTGCATGGCGGTGCTGACGAACTCGGCGGGTAGCTGCCCCAGGAGCACGTCGGTCCGCGCTTCGGGTCGTCCTCGCAGTCGTACGAGGCCCGATTCCAACCCGCGGTCACCCAAGCTGACTTCTCCTCCACATGCCTGGGCGAGCAGTTGGCCGCCCAGGCAGATCCCGAGGACGGGTCGCTGCTGCTCAACCGCCGTTCGCAGCAGCGCGCGGATGTCGGCCAGCCATGGGTGCTGGTGGTCGTCGTAGGCGCTCATGCTCCCCCCGAGCACAAGGAGGCCGTCGTGGTCGAGGTGGTTCGGGACCGGGTCTCCGTCGAAGGGCTGCACCAGCTGGGTGTTGATGCCTGCGTCGACGAGCCAGGTTGCGAACTGGTCGAGGGGGACGAGCGCGTCGGGCTGGATGACCAAGACCTGGGGTTGGAGGGATGGTGCGGTCATACCGGCAAGCTCGGGTCATCGACTCCGACGGTCACGTGGCCTTGAAAGAACTCCACCATGTCGGTGGGCCCGTGTCCCCCGATGCCGGCGTTGCCCCAGAAACTCTGCTGGGACCCGTCTGCGAGGTCGGCGAGCTTGCACCCGTTGATCCGGGTCTCCCCCGCAGGCAGTCGCATGGCTGTGTCCAGCGCAGCCGAGAGGTCGTTGGCGAACACAAAGCCGGCAAGACCAGTCTCTGGGCCCTCAGCGGCTCGGATGCCCTCGGCCAGAGTGTGAACCGCGTGGACGGTCACCACCGGTCCGAACAGTTCGTGCACTGACTTCTCGGGCGGAAGGCCGGTGATGACCGTCGGCGGCAGGAACCAGCCCGGCAGCTCGGGGAGGGTGGAGTTGGTCTGGGCTCGTCCGCCCTGATTGACCAGGTGCTGGATCTGCTGTTGCAGCCGGTCGCGGTGCGCGGCGTGGGCTATCGGGCCTACGTCAGTGCCCTGGTCCAGGCAGCGCCCCACCGTCAGCTTTCCCAGCTCCTTGAGCAGGGCAGCGACAAGCTCATCGTGCAGCGGTTCGGGCACGAGGACCTTGCCTGGTGCCTCACACCACTGCCCGTTGAGCTTGGCCATACCTTCGGCGATGGCTGCAGCAGTGAGCTCGATGTCGGCGTCGTCGTGGACGACGGCGGGGTTGTGACCACCGAGCTCAAGCTGCAGGGCGGTGAAGTTGGGCGCTGCAGCTGCGGCGACGGCGCGTCCGCCGACCCCTCCGCCGGTGAAGGAGATGGCGCGAACGCGTGGGTCGCTGGCGAGCTGGGCGCCCACGGCGGCGGCGCCGTGGACCAGCTGGAACACCGGTGCGGGCAAGCCCATGTCCGCTAGCGCGGCCCCGATGACCTCGGCGACGATCTGGCAGCCCGCCGGAGCCCATTCCGATGGCTTGAGGATGACGGGGCAGGCCGCTGCCAGCGCGCTGGCCACCTTCGCTACGGCCACGAATGTGGGGGCGTTCCATGGGGCCAGTACGACGGCGGGGCCCAGGGGTCGACGCAGAAGACGTACGTCGCGGCCGTCGGCTGGCAATTGGGTGGATTCATGCAGTTGCAGCAGCTGATCTCGGGCCGATCGGACTCGCGGCGCGAGATAGGAAGCCATCTGCGCGCTGACGCGCAAGGCGTTGCCGTTGGCGAGCGAGTCCTCGTAGGCGATCTCCTCAGCTCTGGCATCGATGCCCGCTGCGATGCGGTTGAGGAGCTCGGCACGGGTATCCGTGGAGGACCACGCCCAGCAACCTTCTTGGTGCAAAGCCGTTGCCCGGGCGATGGCTCGGTCTACGTCAGTGGCGGCCGTGGCGACCTGGTGTTGACGGACCTGGCCGGTGTTGGGGTCATCCAGGGTGGCGGGCAGTACGTCGGCCGGCTCGAGCCAGGCACCGTCAATGAGATCGATCTGCGGCTTGGGGACGCGGGTGAGGCCTGCCGAGCTCATGATGTGGCTTCCTGTTCGGTCGCGCGGGCGGCTGAGACGTCGGCGGCGGCTGGGATGCTGGGGTTGGCGCTTGAGGTGGACGGCTCGCTGGGGTGGACGGCGGGTTGTGCTGACCGGACGTGGTCCATCTGCTCGCTGAAGTCCAGGACAACGCGGATCGTGGTCGGGTCGGCCATGGCCGCGAAGCCGTCGTTGATGGTCTGGAACGGGATCGTTCTGGTGACCATGGCGTCGAGATCGAGTCGCCCGGCTGTGTAGTGTTCGCTGAACATGTCGACGTCGCTGAGGAAGCGGTTGGCGCCCATGTAGGCGCCTTGCAGCACTCGGTCGCCATAGATCAGCTCGTCGGTGGGAATGGACAGCTGCTCCCCGGCAGGCATCAGGCCGAGAATTGTGGCGGTGCCGGTGGGAGCCAGCATGCGGAAGGCGAGCTCGGCGGTCTGCCGTCGACCGACGGCCTCGATCACGTGCGTCATGCCTGATGGGAAGAGCTCGCGCAGCCCCTGCAGCGTCTCCTCCTGGTCACTAACGGCGAGGAGGGTGTCGGTTGCACCGAACCGGCGGGCGAGCTCGAGCTTGGCTGGTACGGCGTCGACCGCAAGGATTCGGCGGGCGCCAGCGAGCCGGGCGCCCTGGATGGCGGCGATTCCGACGCCGCCGCACCCGATGACTGCGACTGTGTCGTCGGCGGTGACCTTGGCTCCGTGGACGACGGCCCCGACTCCGGTAGTCACGCAGCACCCGAGCAGGCAAGCAACTGCCGGGGGGACAGCCGCGGACACCTTGGCCAGGGATGTCTCACTGACCAGAATTGCCTCGGCGAAGGCGCCGACGTCGCCGAGGAGATTCACCGGCTGCCCGTCGAGAGTGGTCATCTTGGGCCGCGGGCGGGAGCGCAAGGCATCAGCACGCTCGCACTGGGTCGGGCGCCCGCGGAGGCAGTTGCGGCAGGTGCCGCAGGACGGGGTGACGGTGGCGATCACTCGGTCGCCTGCGGCAAGCCGGGTGACGCCGGCACCGATCTTCTCCACAGTGCCGGTGACCTCGTGCCCCAGGACGACCGGGGTGGTGATGGACAGCGCGCCTCTGACGTAGTGCAGGTCGCTGTGGCAGAGCCCGACGCGTTCTGTCCGGACGAGTACCTCGTGGTCGAGGGGCTCGTCGAGGAGCACCTCGGTGATGGCGAGCGGCGTGCCGGGCTCGGAGAGCACGGCCGCCTTGATGGGCGTGGGCAACGGGTCTCCGCATCGATGGGGGGACATCGTGTCGTCTTCATCTCGTCACGCCGCGGTGTCCCGGGCAATGTGCCGGCTGCACCGAAGGCGCTGTTGGGGTGTGCAGGCCGTATGCGATGGCCCGGGGCGACGCATCCGGAAGTGATGCGAGGTGGCGTGTCGCGTTGTGCCCACGAATAGATGCGGCCGGCGTCCCGTGGGGGACGCCGGCCGCTGTGCCGGGGCTGACTACTCGTCGGCGAAGACTTCCTCGAGTTCGTCGTCGTGCAGCTGCCCGATGCGGGCGTAGCGGTCGGTGGATCGCTTGCGCAGGTAGAGGGCGTAGATGACGCCCGCCGCCACGATGACGGCCACGTAGACCGGGATGAATTCGACGATGGGCTCGTCCTCGCCGGCGAAGAAGCCCAGGTTGCGCACGAGCAGTACCAGGACGACGAGTTGGGCGATGGCTCCCAGCACCGGGGCCGCCAGGGTCTTCCAGTAGTCGCCGGGGGTTCGGCGGCCTTCGCGGTTGAAGTACTGGACGACGGCTAGGGACACCAGGAGCTGCACGACGATGACAGCCAGCGTGCAGAACAGTGGCAGCCAAGTGCCCAGCTGCAGCAGCGGGTCGGCCCCGCCGAGGGCGAACAGGGCCACGATCACGATGGCGATGGCGGCCTGCACGCCGGCGGCGATGTGCGGGGACTTGTGCTGGGGGTGGGTGCGTCCCAGCGCGGTGGGCAGGATGCCGTCGCGACCGAGGGAGAACAGGTAGCGGGCCGCGTTGTTGTGGAAAGCGAAAGAGCAGGCGAAGAAGCCGGACACGACGAGGAAGTCCATAGCGGTTCGCACGAACGGCAGCGTGTAGTTGTCGGCCAGCTGGAAGAAGTACTGGTCGTACAGGGCGCCGGCTTGGGCCGGGGAGTCGTTCCCGAAGCCCACGACCGCTGCGTATGCGGCGAAGGTGTAGACGACGCCGAGGGTGATGACGGCGATGTAGGTCGCCCGCGGGACGCTCTGCTTGGGGTCCTTGGTCTCTTCGCCGTAGATGGCGGTGGTCTCGAAGCCAATCCAGGACCAGAAGGCCAGGAAGAAGCCAATGCCCACGGCCGGGGCCGCGCTCCATTCGCCCGGGTTGAAGGCGGCCGCGACCTGCCCGGACTCACCGCCTCGGCCGACGGTGAAGATGCACACCACCAGGACGACGAGGACTTCCAGGGCCAGCAGCACTGACAGCACGCGCGCTGTGAAGGTGACCCGGAAGTACGAGATGACGAACATCAGCGCTAGGCCGATGATGCTGCACCAGTACCAGGCCACGGTGATGCCGAAGTAGTTGCTGAGCAGGGCCGAGGCGTAAAAGCCGAATCCGCCGACGATCGCTGGGGAGATCATGCTGTAGGCGGCCAGGATGGTGAAGCCGACGCCGAGCCCCATCGGTCGGCCCAGGCCCTGGGTGCTGAAGGTGTAGAAGGCGCCGGCGGAGGTGATGCGCTTGGCCATCTGGGCGAATCCGACGGAAAAGACCAGCAGGATCAGCGTGGTGGCCGCATATGTGAGCGGCACCGCCATTCCCGCGCCGCTGGACAGCGAGATCGGGATGTAGGTGGAGACGATCACGAGCGGCGCGGCGGCGGCGGTCACCATCAGCACGATGTGAAAGAAGTTGATGGAGCTGCGCAGCAGGTTGGTCGACGTCTTCCCCGAGTTGGCCGCGGTTTCGGGTGTCGTGGTCCGGCTCATCGTTGGTGCCCTTCGTCGGGAACGGCTGCGCGATGCTGCTCCACGGTGTGAGCTTGGTCATCGCTAGATCGAGGTGACCGTACGAAGGATTGATCGCCACCCCTATGTGCGACGCGACCACATGACGATGCCGGTCATGTGCACCGCTGGTTACGCCCGGCCTCGGAAGCCGGTTCACTGTGGGCGGTGTTCGTGCAGGTCAGGGCTCGACGAGTAGCCCTGAGCTCGTGGCGATGTGTTCGAAGATCAAGCTGGTCTCGGTGCTCGCGATGTCGCGGGAGGCGCTGAGGTTGGTGACCACGAAGTTGCGGAGCTCATCCGGTGAACTGGCGGCGACGTGTAGCTGGAAGTCGTTGGCGCCGGCCAGAAAGAAGACGTTGAGCACGCCGGGCAGGGTGCTGAAGGCTTGCGCGAACTCTCCGATGCGCGACCGGGCGTGTGCTTGCAGTCGGACCGAAACGATGGCCTGCAAGGACTTGCCCAAGGCACTGGGGGCGATGTCGGCGTGGAAGCCGCGGATGACCCCGCTGTCCATCAACCGCCGGACCCGCATCAGGCAGGTTGACGCGGCGATGCCCAGGGCGGTAGCCATCGCGTTGTTCTGGATGCGGGCGTCTTTGCTCAAGATGGCCAGGATCTGGCGGTCGATGCGATCCAGGGCGGGCACGTTGTTGCTTCCTCGAACGCTGTTCGCCGGCGGCAACTCACCACCGTGGGTCGGTCGATTTTCCTTCACAGCGGAAGCCGGGTGACAGAATTATCTGCGATCCTGTTGGCGCTCGAACGCAGCGAGAACACGATTCTGTTCACCCTGCGAATGGAGTGACCATGAGGATCGGGATCCCGACCGAGATCAAGAACCACGAGTATCGGGTGGCCATCACCCCGGGCGGCGTGCGCGAGTTGGTCCTGCACGGCCATGAGGTGACCGTCCAGGCGGGAGCCGGCCTGGGCTCGTCGATCACCGATGAGGAGTACGCAGCCGCCGGCGCCCAGATCCTGCCTGGCGTTGATGACGTGTGGGCTGCTGACATGGTGCTCAAGGTCAAGGAGCCCATCGAGGAGGAGTTCCGGCAACTGCGGGCGGGGCAGCTGTTGTTCACCTACCTGCACCTGGCGGCGGACAAGCGGCTGACCGACGAGCTGGTCGACCGGCACGTCACCGGCATCGCCTACGAGACCGTGCAGAACCCCAACGGCTCGCTGCCTCTGCTGGCGCCGATGTCCGAGGTCGCAGGCCGGCTGGCTCCCCAGGTCGGTGCCGCCACCTTGATGCGAGCCCACGGCGGACGCGGAGTGCTCATGGGCGGGGTGCCCGGCGTGCACAGCGCCAAGGTCGTGGTGCTGGGTGCCGGGGTGTCCGGGCTCAATGCCGCCACCATCGCGGTCGGTATGCAAGCCGATGTGTCCCTGCTGGATCTCAACATCGACCGGCTGCGCGTCATCGACCAGACGTATCGGGGGACGCTGAAGACGGTGGCCAGCAACGCCCACGAGATCGAGCGTGCGGTCATCGACGCCGACCTGGTGATCGGTGCGGTTTTGGTTCCCGGCGCCAAGGCTCCGACGCTGGTGTCCAACGAGCTCGTTTCGGCGATGAAGCCCGGCTCGGTGCTGGTCGACATCTCCATCGACCAGGGTGGCTGCTTTGAGGACTCGCGGCCCACCACGCACGCCGACCCCACCTACGCGGTGCACGATTCGGTGTTCTACTGCGTGGCCAACATGCCTGGCGCGGTGCCGCACACCTCGACCTACGCCCTGACCAACGTGACGCTGCCCTTCGCCGTCGCGCTGGCCGACCGGGGATGGCAGGACGCCTGCCGATCCGACAAGCGTCTGGCGCTGGGTGTCAACACTCACGACGGGCATCTGGTGAACCAGGCCGTGGGTGCCGCCACCGGCCTGCCGACCATCCCGTTGACCGAGGTGCTCGCGGCCTGACCAGCGATCGGGCCGAGCATGCCCCGTTCCCGGCCTAGGGAACGGGGCATGCTCGCGCTGGCGAGTCACGGCCGGACTAAATCGTCAGCCGGCCGTGAGCGGGCACGCCTGGGGCAGGCCACAACAGGCGCGTCCCACGGTGAGCACGGCGTGGGGGCAGCGCACCCGAGTCCGCATCGGCGGTTGATGACTGAGCTCCTGCTCACTCTCCCGCAGCAACCGAACGGCAAGTCCGGCGGCGACGGCGTCCTGGAAGTCCTCAGGCGACTGACCAATGAGCTCCTCGATGCGCTGAATGCGTTGGCGCAAGGTGTTGCGGTGGATGAACAGCTGCGCCGAGGTCTTGGCCACGGAGCCGTTGTTAGCCAGCAGCGCATCCAAGGTGAGGGCCAGGTCGGCCCCGTTGTCCAGGTCGTAGCGCACCAATGCGCCGAAGGACTGCAGCAGCGTGTTCAGCGGCCCGCTCATGGTCAGGGCCGTGGTCGGCAGAAGACGGAGGTGGGCGATGTCCTCGTACCGGACGATGTCGCTGTCGGGGTGACCCATCAGGTCCGCCCACTGGGCGGCCGTCATCGCGTGCCGGATCACCCGGTGAGTCTGCTCAGCTGCTGGGGCCACCGGGCCGATGCCGGCGGTGAACCGCCATGCTGCACGCCGGCGAGCTGCGGTGAGGCGGTCCACGAACCGTTGCCGGGTGGCAGGGTCGGTCTGGTCGAACAGGAGCAGATGCCGGCCGTCGGCCCCGGACACGATCAGCGCGGGACAGGTGTCGTCGTTGTCCGTGGCGGGCAATAGCTCGGCGAGCAGACCGTCGAGTTGCTCGTCACCGCGCCCTGGTGCCGGCGCGGCCGGCAGCAATCGGATCAGACACGCCCATACCGGGCGGGGTTCGAAGCCGTGCCGGCGCAGGACGCCGTCTGTGGCGGCACTGTCGGGGGCTGAGGTGAGTTGATGCAGCATCGGTGACACGTGCTCAGCGCCAAGGACCGACAGCACGCCGGCGGCTACCTGGGCGCCGATCGCTTCGGTGAGCATCTGGTCATCGGGGGTGAAGCGTCTACTTCGCCAGCAGGTCAGGGCGCCCAGCGGCACGTCGATGCCTAGTGGGATACGGATGCGGTGATGTCCATCGGGGCCCAACGCTTGCAGGATGTCGGCCCGGTCCCAGTCCCCGTTGGCTGGGTCGTGGCGTTCGCGGAACCCGGCGGAGGTGGCTAGCACGCTGGTGCCTCCGTGCGGCTGCGCTCGGTCGGCGGTGACCTCCAGCAGGCAGGCGTCGGCCTCGAGGTGGTGGACGCACTGTGCAGCCATGGTGTCCAGGCAGGCGCCCAGGGAGATCCAGGCCCCCTCGGGCAGGTCGCTGAGGAAGCGGGCGGCAGCGGACTGCACCCGCAGCCGTCCCAGGGTCTCGGCCTGCAGCAGGCCACTGGCCAGCAGCGCCCCGACCTCACTGGCGAGATTGACGTCGTCATCAGAGAAGACCCGCTCGGTGAGGCCGTAGAGGCTGAACACCCCCAGCACGTCCTCCCCCGGTGCAACGATGGGTACCGCGACCATGGACTTGAACGATGTCTCGCGGAGTTCCGGGAAGGTCTTGAACCGTGGGTCTTTCCACGGATCGGCCGGCACTACGACGGTCTGGCGCATGAGCGCCGACCAACCGGTGACCCCTTCCCCCAGGCGCAGGGAGATGCGGTCCAGATGGGCGCGCTGCCAGCCTTCGGTGGCCACGCGCAGGACCAGCCGCTCGTGATCGCGGTCCCACAGGTAGACGAATGCTCCGGCGGCGCGGGTCGCTCGCGCGGTGAGCTCCACCGACCGGTGGGCCAACGCCAGGGCGTCGCGGCCCTCGCTCATCAGTGAGACAAGCTCAGCAAGGGTGGCAGCGCGCCGCTCGGCGACGGCGAGGGCGGTCCGCAGGGTGTTCAGGTCGCCTGGTTGCGCGCCGTCGGCGGCGTGGAATTCCCCTGATCGACCCGGGTGGTCAGCGCTCACGCGCTTATCCTCCGGTCCAGGTGGGAGCGGTGTCGTGGCGGGGAGCTCGCCGTCACGACGGCCGGGATGCCTGCACCAGCTCCGACACGGCCACGAGCTTGCGCCGGGGGCGCTTGTTCGGGCGGCCGTCGCGGCGCTCCCGTTGGTCGATGCGCGACCACCCCTGATGGTCGATCATGTCGGGCTGGCGTGTGCGAACGAGGTCAGTGAGCTGCTGAAGGTCCTGAGCCGGCTCGGGGAGGCGCCCGGCACCGAACTCCCGCAGCAGTGAGTCCACGGTCTCTGCGGAGTCCACCTTGTTGGTGCCGATCATGCCGCTGGGTCCGCGTTTGATCCAGCCGGAGCAGAAGACGCCGACGACGGGCTCACCGGTCTTGGGGTCGCACACGCTGCCGGCGGTGTGGGACAGCGTTCCGGTCAGCTCGTCGAAGGGCAGTCCCTGCACAGCTGAACCCCGGTAGCCGATCGCCTTGATGACCATCGATGCATCGATGGTCTCCTCCGTTCCGTCCTCATGGCGGAACGTGATCGACTCGACCGTATCGGTCCCGTTGACCGATACCGGTTGCAGGCCAAAGCGGAGGATGACGGCGCGCTCGTCGTCAGTGGCGGTGCGGGCTGCGGCCTCGGCCACGATCGCGGCACGTCGGTCTGCTTGGTCGGCCTGGGTCGGCACCTCGGCCGGCAGTGCGCACAGCGCAACTCCGTCGGTGTGCTGGAGTGCCGACAGCTCACCGGTGCTGTAGGAGGCGAATTCGGGTCCGCGGCGCGCGGTGAGGACGACCTCGGTCAGCGTGCTGGCCTCGAGCACCGCTAGTGCGTGATCGGCGATGTCGGTGCGGGCGTAGGCCTTGGCCGGTTGGGTGAGGGTGCGGGCGACGTCGAGTGCGACGTTGCCGTTGCCGATGACGACGGCGCGTTCCCCGGCCAGGGTGAAGCCGCGGTCGGCGAGGTCGGGGTGCCCGTTGTACCAGGCCACGAATTCCCGGGCACTCACGCAGCCGCTGAGGTCCTCCCCCGGGATGCCGAGCTGGCGGTCGCTGCTGGCCCCGGCGGCCCAGATGACGGCGTGGTGGTGGGTCAGCAGTTCCTCGATGGTGATGTCGCGGGGCACGTCGACGTTGAAGAAGCAGTGCACGTTCGGGCGGGCCAGCACCTTGTTGAAGCGGGTGGCGATCTGCTTGGTGTCTGCGTGGTCGGGGGCTACCCCGGCTCGGATCAGGCCGAAGGGGGTCGGCAGCCGCTCGAACATCGAGACGTTGACGCCCTTGATGTCGCTGAGTTCAGCGGCGGCGTAGCAACCGGCCGGGCCGGATCCGACGATGGCCACCGACAGGGTCGGGCGGTCGGCGGGGAGTCGACGGCGGATGGGGTCGGCCGGCTCGGACTCGGTGATCGGGTTAGTCGCGAAGTAGAGGGCGTTGATCTGCAGGTCATCGGCAAGGTGCTCGGGCAGGTCCCACTCGGTCTGGATGGCGTTGACCGGGCAGACGTCCATGCACGCACCGCAGTCGATGCAGGTGGCGGGGTCGATGTAGAGCTGCTCAGTGGTGGTGAAGTCTGGGTCCCCGGGGCGCGGTCGGATGCACTGCACGGGACACACAGGCACGCAGGAGCTGTCGCTGCAGCAGCCGTGCGTGATGACGTAGGTCACGGGGTTCCTGTTCTGTGAATTGATCGCGGTGTGCGTGTTGTCCGGGGACGGGACTGCGCCGACGGTCCCGCCGGCGCAGTCCTGCTGGGGTCAGGCGTCGGTCTTGATGAACACGTTCTTCAGCTCGGAGTAGCCCTCGATGGCCGCCAGGCCCAGTTCGCGGCCGAATCCGGACTGCTTGAACCCCCCGAAGGGCGTCTGGATGCGCACCGAGGTGTTGGAGTTGACCGACACAGTGCCGGTCTCCATGGCACGAGCAACCCGGAAGGCGCGCCCGATGTCGGTGGTCCACACCGACCCGCTGAGGCCGTAAATGGAGTCGTTGGCCATCTGGATGCCCTCGGCCTCATCAGCGAACGGCATGATCACCGCGACCGGTCCGAAGATCTCCTCGGTGGCCACCCGGGCGGTGGGGTCGGGCGCGACGATGACGCGGGGCGCCATCCAGAACCCCGGCCCTTCGGGCTCGTCCCCGGCAACAGTGGTGTTCAGGTCCGGGCTAAGGAACGAGGACACCTGCTGGTGGTGGGCGCGAGAGACCAGCGGGCCCAGCTGGGTCGCCTCGTCCAGGGGGTCACCAATGCGCAGGGCTCGGGTGGCGGCGGTGAAGCCATCGACGAAGTCGTCGAAGACCTCGCGCTGGACGAGGATGCGGCTTCGGGCGCAGCAGTCCTGCCCGGTGTTGCCGAACACGCTCATCGGGGCCTCGCGGATGGCCCGCTCGAGGTCGGCGTCGGCGAATACGACGTTGGCCGACTTGCCCCCCAGCTCCAGGGTCAGCCGCTTCATCGTCCCGGCGGCTGAGCGCATGACGTCCTGCCCGGTGGCCGTGGACCCGGTGAAGCTGATCTTGGCCACGTCGGGGTGGGTGGTCAGGGTGCGGCCCACCTCGCGCCCCGGGCCGATAACAACCCGGACCAGGTCCGCCGGAAGGTCCAACTCGGCCACCAATTCACCGAACCGCCGGGTGGACAGCGGGGTCAGTTCGGCCGGCTTGACGATTACGGAGTTGCCCGCCGCCAGGGCCGGGGCGATGTTCCAGGACGCGATGGGGAGCGGGAAGTTCCACGGCGAGATGACCGCCACGACGCCCAGGGGCTCTCGGAAGGTCATGTCGACTCCACCGTCGACCGGGATGGTGTCGCCCTGGATCTTGTCCACGGCGCCGGCGTAGTACTGGAAGCACTCGGCGACGCCACCGATCTCCCCGCGGGCATCGCTGATGGGCTTGCCGACATCGGCGGCTTCGAGCTGGGCGAGCTCCTCCAGGTGCTCCTGGACTGTGGCTGCGATCGCCCGCAAGCCATCGCGGCGGGCCGCCAGCGGCAGCCGGGCCCAGGCTCGCTGCGCCACCACAGCCCGATCGACCGCGGCCGCAGCCGCAGCCGCGTCGGACTGCTCCAGTTCGGCGAGGACCTGCTCGGTGGCCGGGGCTCGTACGACGTTCACATCGGGCACGACAGGTCCTCCATCGACGGGTTGTCAGCCGGCCGGGACGGGCGTCGGCCGGAAAGTGGGGCCCGACTGTAAGTAGCTCGGAGACGAGGTGTCTGTGGTCACAGTGCACATGCTTGATCAGCTCAGAGGGCCCCACGCACGTTGCCTGGCTTCCGGCGAGGAACGCAGCATGACGTGACCGCTCTTACAGATCGTGAGGACCGAGCCCATGGCATCCAGCGCAGGAACCGCCGAACAGGACCGGATCAGGAACTTCGTCGCGGAGCACTCGATCCACACCTTCAAGATCGGTGCCGTCGACGTCGATGGCCTGTGGCGCGGCAAGCGCATCCCGGCCAACTACTTCATCGACACCGTGCACCGGGACGGCACGTTCATTTGCAACATCCTGTTCGGCTGGGACATGCAGGACCAGACAATCCCGGGTCTGGACTACACCGGCTGGCACACCGGCTATCCCGACATCAACCTGCGCCCGGACCTGTCCACCATGCGTCCGGTTCCATGGGAGCCCGGCGTGGCATCGGTGATCTGCGACGTCTTGGAGCGCGACGGCACTCCCCTGGACCTATCCCCCCGCACGATCCTGCGGTCGCTGGTCGAGCGCGCCGCATCGCTGGGTTACGTGCCCAGCTTCGCCTACGAGTTCGAGTTCTACCTGCTCCGCGGGGACTCCCGATCGCTGGCCGCCAACAGCTGGCGCGACCTGCAGCCCATCACCGATGGCAATCACACCTACAGCGTCTTCCGCGACACCGGTACCGACTTCCTCATCGGTGAGATCCGCCAGCAGCTGGCCCGTTACGGCGTCTACATCGAGGCCAGCAACAGCGAGCACGGCCCCGGCCAGTTCGAGGTCAACATCCACTATGGCGACGCCATCGACGCGGCCGACAACGCGATGCTGCTCAAGCACGCAGTCAAGGAGCTGGCCGCCCGCCACGGGCACACCGCGTCCTTCATCGCCAAGCTCAAGCCTGAGTGGGCCGGCTCCTCCGGCCACATTCACCAGAGCCTGCGCACCACTGGCGGGGACCCGGCTTTCGCCAACCCCAGCGAGCCCTCAAGCTTGAGCGCCGTGGGCCAGCAGTATCTGGCCGGCCTGGTGGAGCACGCTGCCGACCTCACCGCGGTCTACTTGCCCACGGTCAACTCCTACAAGCGGACCGAGGGCGGGTCCTGGGCCGGCGGGTCGTCCACCTGGGGCGTGGACAACCGCACGGTGGCCATCCGGTCCATCCCCAACGCCGGGCCCGCTGCCCGCGTGGAGAACCGGATCGCCGGTGCTGACGCCAACCCCTACCTGGTCATGGCCGCCAACCTGGCCGCCGGACTGGACGGCATCGAGCAGAAACTGACCCCTCCGCCGGTCGTGGAGGGCAACGCCTACGAGCTGTCGGCTGAGCAAGCGCGGCCGCTGCCCAACTCCCTTACCGCAGCTACCGAGCAGTGGGTGCAGAGCCCCTTCGCCCGCAAGTTCCTCGGCGAGCGGTTCGTCGACCACTTTGCCGCCACCCGGCGCTGGGAGGTCCAGCAATTCAACGCCGCTGTGACCGAGTGGGAGATCGCCCGCTACCTCGAGCACATCTGACCCACCGACCACCTCATACAGCAAGGAGCACAGAACACATGAGCACCCACGAAGGTCGTTTCGCAGCGGTCACCGGAGCAGGGTCGGGCAACGGCAAGGCGATCGCTGAGACGCTGCTGGCCGAGGGCGCACGCGTCGCGCTGCTGGACGTCGCCCCGGAGTCATTGGAGGAGATGGCCTCCAACTACTCCGGCGCGTTCGCCGTGCCCGTCGACGTCGCCCAGCAGGGCTCGGTGCGCGATGCCATCGGCGCGGTCGAGCGCGAATTCGGTCGCCTGGACCTGCTGGTCAACAACGCCGGCATCGTGCGCTCCAGCAACTTCGCCGAGCTCCCGCTGGCGGAGTGGGACCAGGTGTTCGCCGTCAACTCCACCGGTCCGTTCCTGGTCAGCCAGGCGGCCATGCCGCTGCTGAAGGCCGGCGCCCAGGCGCGCGGGGAGACCGCCACCGCCGCGGTCGTGAACATCACCTCGGTCGAGGCACACATCGTCATCTCCAGCAGCGGCCACCCGCAGGTGCACTACAACGCATCCAAGGGCGCGTTGCTGCAGCTCACCCGGGCTCTGGCCGTGGAGTGCGCCAGCGACCGCGTGCGAGTCAACGCTGTCGCCCCCGGCTTCATCGAAACCCCCTTCACCCGGCCGGTGCTGGGCAACGAGACGGTCAAGTCCTGGCTACTTGAGCGCACTCCGCTGGGCCGGGTGGGCCAGCCCGAGGACGTGGCCAACGCGGTGTCGTTCCTGGGCAGTGACAAGGCCAGCTGGGTGACCGGCGCGACCCTGTTCGTCGACGGCGGATGGACGGTCTACTGACGTGGGCCGGCCCCTGATCGCTGTTTCGAGCGGACGCGAGGGACTGGAGACCGCCTTCGGGGTGGTGTCCTGCACCAAGCTCACGTCCGCCTACACCGACGCGGTGTGGGCCGCAGGCGGCCAGCCGGTCATCTTCCCGGTCACCAGCGAGCCGGTCACTGACCTACTCACCCGGATGGACGGTCTGCTACTCACCGGCGGCGGGGATCTGGACCCCTCCATGTACGGCGAGGTCCCCGAGCCCGGCGTGTACGGCATCCAGGCCGACCGCGACGCGTTCGAGACCACCCTGTACCGGGAGGCAGTGGCCCTGGGGCTGCCAATCCTGGGCCTGTGCCGCGGCATGCAGCTGATCAACGTCCTGCGCGGCGGGAACCTCGTGCAGGACATCGAGGGCCACTGGCAGGAGAACCCGCCCACCCGGACCAGCCACGACGTCACGGTCACCCCGGGTGCCGCGTTGGCCACCGTGGCCGGCCCGACCGGGGTGCTGGCCGTCAACAGCTACCACCACCAAGCGCTGCGCACGATCGGCGAGGGCCTGACCGTCACCGCCCGCTGCGGTGATGTCGTCGAGGCGGTGGAGGCCACCGACGCCGACATCGTCGCCGTGGCCTGGCACCCCGAGCACCTGGCTGCCAGCGACCAGCATCAGCGAACTCTGTTCGAGGAGTTCATCAAGCGCGCGTCCGTCACCGCCCGATCGGCAGCGAGGAGCTGACCATGTCCGATGAACTGACCCAGGCACGTGACTTCGACTTCCACGGTCCCGCCCTGGACAACATCTTCGACACCTACAAGGACCTGCGCACCAAGTGCCCCGTCGGACGCAGCGACAAGCACGGTGGGTTCTGGTACGTCACCAAGAGCGAGGACATCTTCGCCGCCGAGCAGGACCCCGACACCTTCTCGGTGGCGCCGTCGATGCTGCTGCCCTCCTTCGGGACCGACGTTCCCCTGATCCCGATCGACATCGACCCCCCCGACCACACCGACTACCGCCGCCTGCTGCTACCCCTGTTCACGCCCAAAGCGATCGGCCGGTTGGACGAGGGCATGCACGACACCGCCCGCGAGCTGGCCACGAAGGTCGCCGGGCAGGACGTGGCTGACGTGTCGGCCATCTTCGCCCGGCCGATGCCGACCATCGTGTTCAGCCGCCTGGCCGGCTTCCCCGAGGAGGACTGGCCCAAGTTCGACCAGTGGGTCGACGACATCATCTACGAACGCACGGTGGACCCCCAGCGAGCCTCCCGCGCCAGCCAGGCCGTCATGGACTACTTCGACGACCTGCTGGACCAGCGCGCCGACGACGCCAGCACCGACGACATCATCGGCCACCTGCAGACCGTGGAGATGAAGGGCCGCAAGCTGACGCGCGACGAGCTGCTGTCCTACTGCTACCTGCTGTTCCTGGCCGGACTGGACACCACGGCGTGGGCCATCCGTTCCAGCCTGTGGTACCTCGCCCAAAACCCCGCGGCGCAGACCCGTCTGCGTGAGGATCCCGACCTGATTCCCCAGGCCGCCGAGGAGTTCCTGCGCACCCTCTCCCCGGTCCAGGCCATGGCCCGCACCTGCAAGGCCGACGTGGAGCTGTCTGGTCAGCAGATCAAGGAAGGTGAGCGGGTGGTGCTGGTGTTCGGCGCCGGCAACCGCGACCCCGAGATCTACGACGACCCCGACGAGATCATCCTCGACCGCGACAACAACCGGCACCTCGCCTTCGGCGGCGGTATCCACCGCTGCCTGGGGTCCAACCTGGGCCGCGCGGAGCTGGTCATCGCGTTGGAGGAGTTCTTGGCTGCGGTCGACGAGTTCTCCCTGGCCGACCCCTCCGAGCAGTGGCACGGCGTGGGCCCCCTGACCCTGCGAATCGGGAAGTGACCTCGATGTTCAAGCTCTCGGTCGATCAGACCCGCTGCCAGGGCCACGCGCGGTGCGTCATCTTCGCTCCGGAGGTCTTCGACTTCGACGACGAGGGATATGCCTTTGTCCCCGACGACCAGACCATGCGTCAGGAGATGACTCCGGACGTCAAGCAGGCCATCGCCAATTGCCCGGAGCGGGCCATCCTCGCCGAGGACGTCCCGCAGTCCTGAGGGCCGCCTCTGGCCCTGACCGCCGACGGCTAGCTCGGGCACCCGGCCCTTGCGGCACCAGGCCAGAGCAAGCGGCCTCAGCACAGGGAGAGGCCACGCCGACGCGGGCGTGGCCTCTCCCCTGTTGCGCCAGTGCGCCCCGTTGACCTCATTTTTTCTCGCCACGGAGATGCCACCCACATGGAGCGCGATCACATCGCCGTCGTCGGCGCCGGCCTCGCGGGCGCCAACACCTGCGAGCAGCTGCGCATGCAGGGCTTCACCGGTTCGATCACGCTCATCGGAGCAGAATCCGACCGGCCCTATGACCGCCCTCCGTTGTCCAAAGCGGTACTGCTCGGCGAACGCGATGACACCACGCTGGACATCGACCTACTTGCCCTCGACGTGCAGTGCCAGCTCGACACGGCCGCCACAGGCCTGCACCTGCAGAAGCGGGTGCTGGAAACGACCCGCGGTGAGCTGCCTTTTGATGGGCTGGCCATCGCCACTGGCGCAACGCCAGTCCGCCTGCCCGGCAGCGACCAGCAGCACACCGTGCGCAGCGCCGCGGATGCCCGCCGGCTGCGTACCCGGCTCGAGCCGGGCACTCGGGTGGTGATCATCGGTGCGAGCTGGATCGGTGCTGAGGTGGCTACTGCGGCGTTGGCCCGGGGATGCGTCGTGACGTGCCTGGAAGCTGGACCCACCGTGGCGCACATGGCGCTGGGCGAGCTCGGCGATCGGCTCCGTCCGTGGTGGCACGCAGTCGAGCTGCGGCTCGGCACCACCGTCGATCACATCGCTGATGACGCCGTCCACCTGGTCGGTGGTGAGGTGGTGCCTGCTGACGTGGTCGTGGTCGGCGTCGGCGTGCGTCCAGCAACGAGCTGGCTAGCGGACAGTGGACTACCGCTGGAGCGCGGGGTTGTCGTGGATGAGCACCTGCGGGCCGCCGATGGGGTGGTCGCGCTAGGGGATGTAGCGGCGTGGTGGTCCGGCCGCTACGGCCGGCGTATGCGGGTGGAGCACTGGGACAACGCCGGCGCCTCGGCCGCAGTAGCTGCGGCCACGCTGCTGGGATCGCCCGAAGCCCCGGTGTATGACCCCGTCCCGTACTTCTGGAGTGACCAGTTCGGCCACAAGGTGCAGTACATCGGTCACCACGACACCGAGCACACCATCGTCGTGCGAGGTGCCGACACCGACCGATGGTCAGCGGGATGGTTCACCGACGCCGGGGCGCTGGCGGCGTTCCTGGTCGTCGACGGCCCGCGTGACCTGGTTGGCGCCCGCAAGGTGATGAACGCCAACCAGGTCATCGATGTCGCGAAGTTCACCGACCCTACGGTCCGCATCACCGATGCCATCACCGGCGACGCCGTTCCGGCCACTGCTTGAGCCTGCCCCGCGGGCTGACCGCGGACGCCATCAATCCCTGCCTCCACGGGAGGCTCAGCCGGCGAATGCCGGCACCCAATCAAGCAGGAGATACCGCCATGGCCCATGCCGCTGAACCGACCACAATCATCATTGCCTGCGATGCCGGGACGACGAACTGTCGGCTGCTCAGCGCGCAGCTGCGCAAGCGGCTTCAGGGCCTGGGCACCGTCATGCACAGCTCGGTTGATGCCATCCCTGCCGAAGCCAGCGTGGTCCTGGTCGAGGAACCTTTCGCTTCGCGGCTGCAGCCTCGCATCCGCGCCGGGTTGCCGGTCGTGATCTACCGGGACAGCGTGGGCGACGCTGCAGTTGACGGTCTGGTGGCTAGCTTGACCGGCGGGCGGGAGCCCGTCGTGTCGACCCGAGGCTGATGTCAGCGCCTGCCACCGCGCAAGCCTTCGTCGACCCGGCTGAGCTGGATGCAGCGTCCTTGGCCCACCTGCGCGCCCGAACTGGTCTGACCGCCGGGTCTCTAGCCCGCAGGCTGCTGATCTCTCGCAGCACCTTGTCCCGATGGGAGCTCGGTACGCACCGGCCGGCCGCTGCCTACCTCCCAGCACTCAGTCGCCACCTAGGGGTTGCCCAGCCCGTAGTGGAGCGCGCGATCGCCCACTTGCCGCCGGCCCGCGGCGACTGCGCCAAGCTGCCCGGCCTGGCCGCGATTCGCCGTCGCCAATCCGTGTCTGCTGCTGATGTGGCAGCGGCGCTGGGGGTGCGACCGTCGACGGTGTCAGCGTGGGAGAACGGCACCAACCCTGTCCCTCTACACCTATTGCCCGCGTTGGCGGCCGCCATCAACGCTCCAAGAGCGCAGCTGCTGGCTGAGGTGCCTGCCCGGCCGGCCCACCGCACCCCGTGGGCTACTGCTCGACGACGCTTCGGTATGACCCAGCGCGAAGCGGCCGCGGTCCTCGGAATCTCTGTCACTCACCTCAGCCGCATCGAGAACGGTCACGTGCAGCCGGCTCGAACGGTCGCAACCGCCATGGTGCGGACGTACAGGCTGCTGTCCGCGACGTCGACCCGCGGCTGACACCGCGGCCTTGTCGAAGTCCCAGTGCGGGAGACAAGGGTGGGCGCCCGCAGCCGGTAACCGCCACGCCCCTCATCCTCCGCAAGAGTGGCCTGGGACCTGATCGGGGCTGCAAGTCGCCGCCGGTTCACCCCAGGCTGTGCCGGTGACAACCCCCGCTGGCGCCCCACAAGGGATGCCGGGCGTCCCCGCCGGGCTCATCGGCCCAGTCCCGGTGGCGCTGGCCAAGGCGACCGAGCAAGTCCCGCGTGCCGACGCGCTGCCCGGCGGGTGCGTCTATGAGCCGAAGTGGGACGGGTTCCGCCTGGTCGCGGTGCGCGACACCACGGCGGTGACGCTGTGGTCCCGGCAGGGCAAGGACCTCACGGCCCGCTTTCCCGATGTCGCCCGGGCTGCGGCTGCGCAGCTACCGGCGGGGTCTGTTGTCGACGGCGAGGTCGTCATCTGGGCCGGTGACCGGCTGGATTTCGGGCTGCTGCAGCGTCGGCTGATCACCGGCCTGCCCGGGCTACCTGCCCTGGTGCGGGCGCACCCGGCGTCCTTCGTCGTGTTCGACGTGCTCGCCGATGCCCGTCGCGACGTCCGTCGGTTGTCGCTGGTTCAGCGCCGCCGCCGGCTCGAGCGCCTGGCCGCGGAATGGTCGCCGCCGATGCAGTTGTGCCCGCAGACCACCGACCGGGACGAGGCGCTGTCCTGGATATCGGACTTCCGCCCGGCTGGGGTGGAGGGGCTGGTGGTCAAGGCCGCTGGCGGTGCCTACCTGCCGGGGCGGCGGGACTGGTTGAAGGTGAAGTCGCGGGAGACCACCGAGGTGATCGTCGGTGGCGTTATCGGTTCGCTGGGGCGGCCCAGTCAGCTGGTGGCCGGCCGCTACCGGGACGGGGAGCTGCGGGTGGTGGGCCGCTCGACCCCGCTGAACCGGGCGCAGGCGGCCGAGCTGGCCGCGGTGCTGGCCCCGGCGGCCGGGGAGCATCCGTGGCCGGAGCGGATTGGGTCCGGGGCGTTCGGCGGTGGTCGGCTGTCGGTGCCGATGGTGCGGGTGGCCCCGATCGCGGTGGCCGAGGTGTCGGCGGATGCGGCGTTGACGGCGGGGGTGTTCCGGCACCCGCTGCGGTTCTTGCGGCTGCGTCCGGACCTCTCCCCCGCCGACGTCCCCACCATCTGAGGCCGACCGGCCTCGGGGTCGGTCAGCGACGTTCGGGGCGGCGTCGGGCGCCGGTGCGGGCAGCGCCGGCGGCGCGGCGGGGCACCTGGTGGGCGTCGAGCACGCGGCGGACGGCGGTCGGGGTGCGGTCGACGAGCTCGGCGATCTCCCGCAGCGACCGGCCCTGCGTGTAGGCGGTGACGATGTAGGTCTCCAGGCGCTGCCGCAGGTCGCGGTCGAGGAACCGGCCCGCGGCGGCGGTGCCGGCGAACTCGGGCAGGGGCTGCAGCTGCGGCCGCGACGGGTAGGGCATCGGCGGCTGTCAGTCGCGGGGAGGCCAGGGCACCAGCGACGGCAGCGGGTCCCCGAGGTGGCCGTCGGGGTCGGTGGCGCGGTGTTCGTGGCTGCCCCCGGCGTGGGCCACCGCAGCGAGCAGCAGGCGCAGGTTGTCCCGGTCCACGCCGGCGGCGAGGTCACCGAGGGCGACGGGGTGACCGTCGGCGAGGGATGCGGCGGCGCGCAGCAGCCGCAACTGCCCGGCCGACCCAACGATGCGGCCGGTGCGGAGGGCGGGGTCGAGGTCGGTCCAAGTGATCTGGGCCCAGCCGATGCCGGCGGCCTGGCCGGTGGGTGGGCCGGTGGGGTCGTCGTCGTAGTCGACGGTGATCAGGTCGGCGGCGGCGAGCTCGGGAAGCCAGTGCCCGGCGTTGACTAGCAGCAGGATGGCTGCCTCGGTGCCGTAGTCCCCGACGGCGGCGCGCAGCAGCGCGGTCTGCAGGTCCAGCGGGTCCAGGTCGGCGGCGCGGGGTGGGAACAGCACGGGTGCTCACCGGTCCCTTCCGCAGGTCATGGGGGTGGCCGTTCGAGTGTGCCCGTCACTGGTGCGGGCTGGTGGTGGGGTTGACCCGTCGGGGTCAGCTGTCGGTGCGCGCAGCGCATCCAGCGCTCTGGGTGTTCCTGGGGTGTGGTGGTGCTCGAGCGCGTCGGGACGGCAGTCCCGCCGGACGCGGCAGCGGACGGGCTGGCGCGCCAGCGCCGGCTGCGCGCGAACGGTGGTCACGGTGCTGCACCGGGGCGGGAGTGGGTGGCCACGGCGGTATCGCCGTGGCCACCCGGGGCGGCCCGGTCAGTCGTCCTTGTCGGCGGTGTCGGTGGCGGGCGCGGGGTCGTTGCCGCAGGCGCGGTGCTCGACGTCGGCCAGGGTGTAGCCCAGGGCCTGCAGGTGGGTCAGGTACCGGCCGGTCGCTGGGCGCAGCTGCCGCCAGTCGTTGCGGTCGGTGCGGGCCTCGTAGGCGGCCAGCACCTGCACCAGCGCCAGCAGCAGCGCCCGGGCGCCGCCGACTGCGGCGACGAGCTCGGCCATCGCGGCCGAGCGGCCGTAGGTGCCGGCCGGGACGCCGAGCAGGTCGGCGGCCAGGTGGTTGCCGCCGACGTCGGCCAGCAGGTCCGCATCCACGGCCAGGGTGGCGGCGAGGAAGGCAGCGGTGCCCTTGGGGGCGGTTTTGCGGCAGGCCAGACCGCGCAGCCACTCCCGCCGCACCGTCTCCGCGCTCCCCCAGGCCTTGTTGGACTCGATGACGTCGCGGCGGGCGGCGCGGGCTGCCTCGCGCTGGGCGTCGTCGAGCTGGTCGACCGGCACCCGGCCACCGCCACCGCTGCTGCCGTGGGTGGCCCAGGTGTCGGTGTGCCCGTGGGTGGCGGGGTCGGTGCACACCCAGCGCGGGGCGGCCCAGCTGCTCCACTCCCGTCGCGGGCCCTCTCCCCCGTCCTCGTCGTCCTCGGGGTCGGTGTCGTCGTCCTGCTCGTCGCTGTCGCCAGCGGGGTGCTGGGGCTGGCCGTCGGCGTCGACGGTCACCCAGCCGTGCTCCTGCCCGATGTAGGCGGCGTGCCCGGGGCAGGACTCGTGGGTGGCGGCGGTGAGCCGGGTGCCCTCGGTGTCGCCCAGGCGGTGCAGCTCGGCGGCAGGGTCGTCGTGGGTGGGCCGGTCGACGACCCGCACGCCCTGCTCGCGCAGGCCGTCGGCGACGGCGGCGCGGGCGGCGGCGTCGCGGCGGTCGTCGCGCAGCCGCTGGGCGACGTGGTCGAACCGGCCTTCCCGAGCGGCGACGACGAGGACCTTGACGGCGTCGGTGTCGGCGTCGAACTCGGCCACGACGGCTGCCTGGGTGAGGTCCAGGAACTCGTACCGGGCGGTGGCGGCGCGGGCGAGTTCGGAGCCGTGGACGGCGAGGGCGGCGGTGACCTCGGTCTTGGTGGCGCGGGTGCGGCGGGCGATCTGGCTGGGGCTGACCCCGAAGGCGGACAGCTGGCCGATGACGTCGGCGCGTTCGGCGGTGGTCAGGCCGGTACGGTGCTCGTTCTCCGCCCACTGGGTGACCAGCCGCTCCACCGTCGCCGCGTCATCGGTGGCCTCGTCGGCGACGACGACCACGGGCACGGTGGCCCGGCCGGTCTGGACGGCGGCAAGGGTGCGGCGGTGGCCGTAGCGCACCCGCAGCGGACCGTCGGTGGTGCGGACGGCGACGATCGGGACCAGCACCCCGTGGTCGGCGACGCTGGCGCAGAAGTCGGCGTCCAGGCGGCTGTCGTGCCGGACGTTGTGATCAACCAGCAGCGTGGCCGGGTCGATGTCGAGGAGTTCGCGGCCGTGGGACGTCGAGGCCTTGGGGTGGGTGGTCGTGCGGGTCATGGCTGCTGCTCCTGGGGTTTCGGATGGGGCTGACACTCCGCAGCAGTTCGGGCGGCTGCGGTGCCCCAAGCCTCGTCCCGATCCGCGCCTCGCAGGCTTCTGATCAGGTCTTTTGTGGACTACCGGCGTTGTCCACATGCGATGGTGCGACCCCAGCGCCTCCGCCCGCCCGAGGCTCCGCCGGTGCCCTCGCACAACCACCACGAACAACGCCGACACACCTCCTGCACGCCGGGTGACAGCCGAGGGCCGCCGATGTGCCCTGCGGTGTTCGTGATGACGGTGCACAAGCTCACCGCCGGGGATGGGTACACCTACCTCAGCAAGCAAGTAGCCGCGCAGGACGCCGACGGGCCAGGCGTCGGCGGTCTGTCGGCGTACTACACCGCCAAGGGTGAGAGCCCGGGCCGCTGGCTGGGCCGCGGCCTCGAGGCCCTCACCGAGGAGCGTCTTGGCCCGCAGGTCACCGAGGCGCAGATGCGGGCGCTGTTCGGGGAGGGATGTCACCCCGACCGTGACCGCATCGCCGCTGCGCTGACCACCGCGGGAGCGACTGCGGTAGAGGTCGACCGGGCGACCCGGCTCGGTGCCCCGTATCGGATCTTCGCCGCGGCCGGTGAGTTCCGGCAACGGTGCGCGGTCGCCTACCGCGAGCACAACGCCGCCCACGACGAGGCGCGCGGCACACCTGTCCCGGCGGAGGACCGGGCCCGGATTCGGACGTCCATCGCGCTGGAGATGTTCACCGAGACCTACGGCCGGGCGCCGCTGAACACCCGGGAGCTGTCCGGGCACCTGGCCCGGATCTCCCGCCAGTCGACCACCGCGGTAGCCGGCTACGACCTGACGTTCAGCCCGGTCAAGAGCGTCTCGACGCTGTGGGCCATCGCCCCGCCCGAGATCGCCGCAGTCATCGAGCAGGCCCACGACGACGCCGTCCGCGACGTCGTCGGCTGGCTGGAGGAGCACGCCACCTACACCCGCACCGGCCGGCACGGCATCGCCCAGGTCGACGTCCACGGACTGCTCGCCACAGCCTTCACCCACCGCGACTCCCGCGCCGGAGACCCCGACCTGCACACCCACGTCGCCATCAGCAACAAGGTCCAGACCCTGCACGGCGGCCGCTGGCTGGCAATGGACGGACGGCCGATCTACAAGAACACCGTCTCCGCCTCCGAGCGCTACAACACCCGCATCGAGGCCCTGCTCACCGAACGCCTCGGGGTGCGCTTCGCCGAACGCCGCGACGGCGACCCGGGCAAGCGCCCCATCCGAGAAATCGTCGGGGTAGACGGTCCCCTCCCCCGCCTCTGGTCCTCCCGCCGCGCCGCCATCGACACCCGCCGTGCCGTCCTCACCGCCCAATTCCAAACCGACCACGGCCGGCCACCGACCACGCGGGAAGCCATCCAACTCGCTCAACAGGCCAACCTGGAGACCCGGGACACCAAGCACGAACCCCGCTCCCACGCCGAGCAGCGCGCAACCTGGCGCACCGAAGCCCTGACCGTCCTCGGCGACGCCGGTGGGCTCACCCGGTACGTGGACCAAGCCCTGAACCCCGCACACCGATCCGCCCCACCGGCCATCACCGACCAGTGGGTGCACGACGTCGCCCAAGCCACGGTCGACCGCGTGGCCCTCACCCGAGCCACCTGGGAAGAGCCCCATCTGCGCGCCGAAGCCGAACGACGAGCACGACAGGCCGGCATCCCCCACGTCGAACTCGACACCACCGTCGACCGAGTCGTCACCCGCGCCCTGTCACCCCCGTTCTCCCTTCGCGTCACCCCCGACCGGGACGACGGCGAACCGGACCCGCTACGCCGCATCGACGGCGCCTCGGTGTTCGAGGTCGACAACGCCAGCGTGCACACCTCCGCGGCGGTACTGGACGCGGAACGGCTGATCATCGACGCCGCCGGACGGTTCGACGGACACGTCACCCCGACCGACGCGCTGCGCGTGGCGCTGGAGAACGCCAGCCCACCACTGAACCCCGGTCAGACCGACTTCGTCCGACGACTGGCGACCTCCGGCGCCCGGGTCCAAGCAGCCCTGGCCCCCGCGGGCACCGGCAAGACCACCGCACTCGGCGTCCTGGCCGCAGCCTGGCGAGCCGGCGGCGGCAGCGTCATCGGCCTGGCCCCCTCCGCCGCAGCAAGCGCCGTCCTGCGTCACCAGCTCGCCGACACCACTGACACCGTCGCGAAGTTCGTGCACTCCCTCCGCACCGGCGCGGACACCCCCGGCTGGCTGAGTTCCCTGGGTCCGAACTCGCTGGTGATCGTCGACGAAGCGGGCGCCGCGGCCACCGGCGACCTGGCCGCCGTCGTCGATGCCGTCACGGCCGCGGGCGGATCGGTGCGGCTGGTCGGAGATGACCAGCAACTGGGCGCCATCGGTGCCGGCGGGCTGATCACCGACCTGGCCCGGACCTACGGCGCGGTCCACCTGACCGAGGTCGTCCGGTTCACCCACGCCAACACCGGCGCACCCAACACCGTCGAGGGCACGGTCTCCCTCGCGCTTCGGGCTGGGGACCCGGCAGCGCTGGCCTACTACGCCGACCGCGGCCGACTACACGTCGGTGACCTGGCCACCTGCCTGGACCAGACCTTCCAGGCCTGGGCCACCGACCGGTCGCACGGGGTCGATGCGCTCATGCTCGCGCCCACCCGGGACCTGGTCCGCCAGCTCAACGACCGCGCCCGCGCCGAACGCCTCACCCGAGAAGGACGACACGGCCGACAGGTCGCCTTTGCCGACGGCACCGCGGGCTCGGTCGGGGACGTTGTCATCACCAGGCGCAACGACCGCACACTGGCCAACGGCACCTCGGGCTGGGTCACCAACGGCGACCGGTGGACCATCGCCGCCGTCCGACCCTCCGGTGCCCTCGACGTCGTCCACACCCAGACCGCCGCCCTGGTCACCCTGCCCATCGACTACGTCGCCGCCCACGTCAGTCTCGGCTACGCCAGCACCGTGCACGGCGCTCAAGGTGTCACCGCCGACACCAGCTACACCGTCATCGCTGGCACGGAGTCCCGCCAGCAGCTCTACGTCGCCCTCACCCGCGGCCGACACGGCAACCACGCCTTCGTTACCGTCACCGGCGACGGCGACACCCACAGCGTCATCACCCGCGACGGCGTCCTCCCCCCGACCGCCGTCGACATCTTGCAGCGGATCCTCGCCCGGGACGCCGCACCCCGATCGGCCACCACCATCGCCGCCCAGGCCACCGACCCGGCGCAGCAGCTGGCCGGCGAGGTCGACCGTTACGTCCACGCCCTGGCCACCGCCGCCGAGGACCTGCTCGGGCCGCAGGCCATGACCGCCATCGACGCCGCCGCCGAATCCACCCACCCCGGACTGACCGACCACCCGGCCTACCCCACCCTCCGCGCCACCCTCGAGCTCCGCGCAGCCGCCGGGCACGACCCCGCCGCCGACCTCCAGCACGTCACCAGTGACAGGTGGGCCCTCGACGACGCACGCGATCCCGCAGCCGTCCTGGACTGGCGAATCACCATGGGCCAGAGCGAGGGGTCGACAGGCCCCCTCCCCTGGCTGCACCCAATCCCAGAGACGCTAAAGAGCGAACCGCGGTGGGGCGACTACCTCACCGTCCAGGCATCCCGCGTCCGCGATCGGGCGTCGCAGACCGCCAACTGCACCGCAGGTTGGACGGCCGCCAGCGCACCGCCCTGGGCACGCCCGTACCTCGACGACGCTGATCTCGTGCGCGAGCTCGCCGTCTGGCGAGCTGCCGCCGGGGTCCCATCACCCGATCCACGCCCCACCGGAGCCCCCGCCTTCACCGCGGCCGAGGCTGCAGTCCAACGACAGCTGGACGAACGGGTCCGCGCCCACCTCGCCCGAACGACGGCTGACACCCTCCGGTGGGCGGACCGCCTCCGCGGCGCCGCCCCCCACATCAGCGAGGACCCGTACTGGCCCGTCCTCCTGGACCGCCTCACCAACCAGCGCCTCAGCGACCCCACCGGCCACCACCGGCTCGACGCGGCAACGACGGCACCACTGCCGGATGAGTTGCCCGCCGCAGCCCTCTGGTGGCGACTGCTCGAACACCTGCCCACACATGCTCAACTCCCCCGCAGCTCATCACCCGCCCAAGCCGAGGATCGGGCCGCTAGTCCATACGACGCCACCTCCTCGACGGAACCCAAGGCGCAGCCCGGCGAGCTGACACGTAACCGCGTGCTGGAGCTGAACCGGCTCGCGGCTGAGCTCTATACCCGCAGCTACGACGGCTCGTGGGCCCAGGCCTACCTCGTCGATCGACTGGGCGCGGACCCGGCGCAGACCACGACCCACCTCATCGGCTTCGCCCCGAAGGGCTGGACCACCCTGGTCGACCACCTCCGCGGCAGCGGCGCCACCGAAGACGAGCTGATCGGAGCGGGGTTGGCGTCACGCGCGTCCACCGGGCGGCTCATCGACCGCTTCCGCGACCGAGCGGTGTTCGCCATTCGCGACCAGGACGACATCGTCGGCTGGATCGGCCGACGCCACCCCGGCGCCGACCACAAGCCCCACCCAGCAGTCCCCAAGTACCTGAACACCCCCGAGACCGCGGCATTCATCAAGGGCGAGCACCTGTTGGGCCTCACCGACAACCAGACATCGATCACCCAAGGGGCGACCCCGGTCCTGGTCGAAGGACCCATCGACGCCGTCGCGGTCACCATGGCCGGCGACGGCCGGTTCGTCGGCGTGGCCCCGCTGGGTACCGCCTTCACCGACCGTCAGGCTGACCGCTTGCGCGCCGCCGCGCGCGGCGACCGCCCCCGGATCATCGTCGGCATGGACGCCGACCACGCTGGTCGCCGGTCCGCGGAAGCCATCTTCTGGCGCCTGAGCGAAGGGTGCGAAATCAGCTCCCTGCGAGTAGCCGACGGCGAGGACCCAGCCGGACTGCTGCACGACGAGGGGCGCGGCGCACTGCTGACCGCCCTGGAATCGCCGTTGAGTCTCGCCGACGTGCTCGTCCGCGATGCCATCTCTGATTACAGCGATCACCTCAACACCGTCGAGGGTCAGGTGGGCGCGACACGGCGGGCCGCTCGGATCATCGCCGCGGTGCCAACCGACCGGTGGGCGGCCCTGCTCACCCAGGTGGTTGCCGGAACCGGCATCGCCCCGGACATCGCGCTGGCCGAGGTCGTCGACGCAGCGCAGGACCAGCGCCTTTCAGGTGGCGAACCGGCGCAAAATGCCCCTGCCGCAGCATTCAGCTCCAATAAGAATGCCCAAATAGTGGACAGGTTGACCAACTTGCATGCCGGTCACTCACATGTGCCGGTGCCACCTCGCGGTACGCCCACTGGCGCTCGAACACGATGATCAGCAATCGTCATCCGCGAGGCCCATGAACAGCTTTGCGTTTCATAAATGACCGTCTACCGGACCCGGACCCGGACGAGCGGGGGCACCATCCTGGCCGGCTCGGTCACGCCGTCAAGGGCCTATGGGAACGCAAGCATCACATGGAGAGGGGCGGTAGTTCTACGAGGAACGAGCCGGTTCGAGTTCAGCGTTTGAGGTGGCCGCGAGCGAACCCTGACGCTAGGAGCGTGGGAGCAAATTGACGTGCAGCCGCTGGATCTACTACGACCATGAGGGCCGAACGATGGTCAGCCGCTGGCCATGTCGCCCGAGGTCGAGGCCTCATTCGCCTGTCGTCGTCGTGCCGAAGCCGAGCAGCGCCGTCCTGTAGGGGTTGGTGGCCACCGTTCCTGCGATAGCACGTTCGTGACGAAGGCCAGGGCCACGAGCTGAGTACGCGACGCCGCGTTCGCCTTGCGCATCACTCGCTCGACGTGGTGCGCCACCGTCCGTGCACTCATCCGAAGGCGCCTGGAAACTTGAAAGTTTGTGTCACCTGCAGCGATCTCGGATAGGACGTCAATTTCGCGACTGGTCAGCAGTTGCGCCGGGTTACAACAACTGCATTTGTCTGACGTCACTCGCCAAGCGCTCGCACCCCTTGCTCGCAAACCGGTCGATGTCGTGCTGTGGATCCCCCGCGCCGACCAACCCAGCCTGCGGGCTGTGCGCTGACTTGGCAAGCGCTGAGAGCGGCAAGTGACACACAAGGGCAGTTGTGCCCTCTATCGCTCGGGCCGATGTGGGGCAGCGTTCTCAAGGTCTAACCCGACGTCCTAGGAGGCTCCATTGCGAATCGTCCGAATGCTCATCGCGACCATTGCGCTGTTGCTCCCCACACTGGTAGTCCCATCACTGATGGGCGCGGCTCAAGTGGCGAATTGCGAGGCAGCCATTACCGGTCCAGGAATCTACCGGGTTGAGGAGAGCTTTTCCTACCCCACCTGCGGTGCTGCCGGCACGGTTATCCGATCGGGGATTTCCTCGAGCTTCGGCTTGCTGCACATCGAGAAACGAGCCAACGAGACCAACAACCACGAATTCTCCGACTTCGCCATGGATCAATGGCAAGCAGCGCTCAACGAGCCCCGAACCTTGGAAATCAGCCCCGGCTACTACCTACACGACACCGTGTACTTCACGCCAGGAGCAGGCGAGCAGCGCACCATGTGCGTTTACGTCGACACCAAACCCTACGAGGGACAGGGCCAGAAGGGAGTTATCACTGCTTTTTGGGTTCCGGCCTTCGTCGCCTGCCCCCGCAATGCTGACTGACTCAACCAACAGTTCAAGGACTCGCTGTGAATAAGCTTCGCGCAACAACCGCCGCATGCCTAGCTGCGGGTGGAGTCGTTCTCGCCCCTGCTGCCATTGCTTCTGCAAATCCGGGGGCGGTGGCGGCTCCTGTGCCGGATTGCTTCCCCGACTACGGGTATACCATCTACTCGTCTGGCCCAAGCGAGGTGAACACCTACGAGTACTTTGTAACCGCCCGAGAACTCCCATTCGCTTCGGGGGCGACTGTCTACCTAACGATCAACGGGAATACGCGCACCGGAATGATCGAGCGCGGCTACAACGCTCGCACCTTTGGCCCTTTCACAAGTCCTCTCGGCGCGGATGTATACATGTCGATTTATCAGGCGGGGGACTACCACGTCTGCGCCGGTACGTCGGGGGTGCCAGGCCCGCCCGCACGCTGAACGAAGGACCCGCCCACGCCTTCGGGCCTGGGCGGGGCCTTCCACGCCACGTTAGGATCCATTGATGCCAGAGGTTATACCAGGAAGTCGGACGGTGCATGGCCCCGAAGACGAGACCAGCCGCGAGACATTGCGGGTGGGAAGGCGATGCTCGCTAGTAGTCGTGGAGGGAACTGTTCAGGTTGTTGGCAAGCGCGGCGAGGACTTAGCAATCGCCGCGCCGGCTGTGGTCAGTTGGTGGCCAGGAGAGGACGTCGTGTACCGCGGAGCTTCAGCCGATGCGCGATGGCTCTTTATGCCGTCGACACTGATCAACCCACCCATGGATTATCCGGCTATTGGCTCATTGGTTCGGGTGACGCCCATAGGCTCTGGACCAGTGCATGAAGGCACGGTTGTTGGTTACGCTGGAGACAGCGCCTCTCTGGACGAAGACGCGCGGTTCGTGACGGTCGACAGCGATGCAACCGGGGTGTCCATCGTCGACCTGCGCGACAACCGCATAATTCTGCTGGATGCGCCATCTTCCGGGTTTTAACAGCATCTCCATACTCGATCGGCAGTTGCTCTCGTCCTGGTCGCTTGTCGGCGATAGGCGCAGGCTGGCGGAGCAGCCCAGGTGGGGTATTGCTACTCGCTGCTTGTAGTTGTTCGCGGTACTGATAACCGCCGAGCACTTCGCATCTTGAGGAGCAACCCCACGGCCCAGCGCACCCAAGTCATCCTGATCGACGACCTCATCGACGAGCAGCTCCCCGATGCCCAGGGGCAGACCGTGTCCTTCGGTCTCGACGGCATTAGTTAAGAGATTGACCTCTGCAAGGTCAACGCAGATAACCTCCGCGACGACCTCACGCGCTACCTGAAAGCTGCCCGCAGGGTTGGCCCCGCCACCACCTCGAAGCCCCGTGCCGCCCCTGCCACCAGCCCGCCGGCGTCGACCTCGCGGCCGTTCGCGCCTGGGCCCGAGACATTTCAGCGCCCATCTCAGTCCGCCGTCGTAGCGGACCCCTGCGCGTAGCGGCTCCGGGCCGGCCAGTCCTGGTGCCGTCCCGTCCTGCACGTGGTCTCGCCGAGGCGATCCGACATCCGATCGCTGAAGGTCGGGAACGCGTACCGGTTCCACTCCTCGGTCAGCTCAGGCGAGGCGGAGGCCTCAGCCCGCCACCGCAGGACGGCCAGCACCGGGAGCTCTCGAGCGATGTGGGGGTGGTCCCTCCAGCACGACGGCACCAACTGCGCCGGCCGCCAGGCGAACTCGTGATTGATCCATAGCACCACGTCCTCGCACCACGCCCAGATCTCCGCTGTGAGCTCCGCTGTGCAGGACGCCGGCTCCCAGGGCCGCTCCATCTCAGCGACCGCCGAGGCCGGGAACACCTTCCCCTCCCGGCCCTCCATCCCCTGCAGCAGGTCCAGCGCAGCGATGACGCCGAGGGGTGGCGGCGGGAAGAGCAGCACCACCATCAGCTGGTCGTGGGTGGATTGAGGGGTGTCATCCAGTGCGCCCGGGAGTACGCGAGCGCCGCAGCCGTCCGTCCGACGCCGTCCGGTTCCTGACGCCTGGCGCGGTCGACCTGCTGCCGGGCCGCAGCCAGCTCGTCGGCGAGCCGCCGTCCGGCCGCGCCGTCCAAGCAGCGCTCCAGACGAGCGATGATCGGTGGGGTTGTTCCAGCGATCACCACCGCGTGACGCTCGGGCACGGTGCGGAAGTCTCCTGGCCGCAGTACCCGGACGTCCTCGCCCGACCGCGACGACCCCACTCCCCCGGGCCCGTCCGTGATCGTCCTCCGGCTGACCCGCACGTCGTCGAGCAGCTCCGACAGCTCACGGTAGAAGGTCACGTCCTTGCCGCCGCCGAATACGATCAGGTTGTTCGTCAGGCCGAACAGCGACCGGGCTTCATCCTCGCCGTAGGCCACCACCATCTGCTTCCACGTCTGAGTGGCGTAGATGAAGGAGAGGCCGAGCGCGCGCTCGTTCGCCATCCGTACGCGCAGGGTCGGCAGTGGTGCCGTCGAGGGCAGCTCGTCCAGGCAGGCGAGGAAGGACGGCGTGATGCGGCCGTGCGGGGACCTGCTCGCGAGCTCCAGCGCTGTGTCAAGGACGTGCTCTGCGACGGCCGTCATCAGCGGCGCTGCGGATGCGTACGGGTCCTCTCGCCCGAGGAGGTAGATCGTGCCGTCCTGCCGAATGAGGTCGGCGAGGTCCGTCGCGGGTCGGGCGGGCCCGGGCACGCAGCGTCGACGCACGTCCGGTTGGAAGAACAGAGCCATGGCCTGCTGCACCGTCGTGACCGTGTTGCCGACCGTGTCGGGGCTGCCCCGCAGCGCCCCGAGCAACAGCCCGTCCCAGAACCGGGCGGCATGGGGGTGCTGCTGCAGGATCTCGGCGGGCTGCTCGGCCGCGACAGGGTTCGCTACCCACTCCAGCACGTGGTCGAGGGTGCGGCCGGTGAGTGCGGCCGCGTGCAAGAACCCCTGCAGCACCTTGGCCGTCTCCGCTGCGTAGAAGCGTGCAGCTGCGTCCTGCCTACCGCCGGACACGGCACCGCTGACCGTGCCGGCGGAGAAAGCCTTCGCGCGTCGTTCGGCCGTGCGTGGGTCGACGCACCCCGCGACTGGGTCCCACACAAGTTCCGGGACACCCGGCGCCGAACCGAACGGGTCCAGGACGGCGACCGGCCGACGGGCCCCACCGGGCACCGCAGGCCGCTGCCGCCGCCCGATGGTGAGCAGCAGGTCGTCGACCTTCGTCAACGTGGCCAGGGCCCCACCCCGGTGGGCAAGCATGGCCGGAGCGAGGAGGTCCAGCGTCTTCCCGGAGCCCTGCTCGCCGAAGACGCCGGCGGTCCGGTCGAACCGGCACCACAGTTCCACCCCGGACGGGACGGTCGATCGGCCGATGCGCCATCCAACGTCCTGCGGATCGCAGGTTGCGCGGCCGAGCATCAGCGAGACCTCGTCGGTCCGGTCTGCCTGGCCCGGCCGAGCAGCACCTGGCGGGCCGCCTCCCTGCTGGCCGCATCGAGGGCGCCAGCCGCGGCCGGCCTCGTGAGCATTTCCTGGTTGGCCGCGAATGCGCGGTGAGGGAAACCCGGAGGGTGGGTGTCGTCTACCCGCACCGCGACCGACAGGGACAGCAGGCGCGCGTTGTGCAGAGCCCCGACGACGGGCTGGAGATCCGCGGCGTTCGCCCGCACCATGCCGCCGGGCTGGTAGCCCCGGAGGTAGGCGGCCACCCGCTCCTCTCGAGGGGGGAGGTCGCGGGCGAAGGCGACCAGGCTGCCGTGGTCGGCCCAGGAGCGGACGGTGCGGTAGAGCAGCTGGACGGCGAGCGTGGGCATGTGCTGGGCAGCTGCCGCGACTGCCTCTTGTGCGGCCGGCCGGGCAAGCAGTTGCTCCGGCGGCGCGGAGGTGAGGGCCCGGTGGACAGCACCTGCTGCAAGAACCGACGGGGGTGCGTCCGGATGCGGTCGCCTGCTGCCGTCGTCGTAGGGCCGGAGGACGTCCTGGACGGCTCGCCACGCGGGCGCGGCCAGATGGCCGGAGCCGCGGGTGGGCGACTTGTCCAGTCGCTGCGCGAGCGATGTGATGGTCTCGGCCGACACGCAGTACGCCAAGACCTCGGCGACGGTGGGCAGCGGAGCGGTGGCCCCCGTCGCCTGGAGGATCACGGCGACGGCGTCCGGCACCTCGGCGACCGAGGTGCCGACCAAGGCGTTCGCCGGACTCGGCAGGGGCCGGTCGAGGAGTGCCGCGTCGCTGACGGCGGGGGGCTCCAGCGCCGCGTCCTGCTGGACGACGAGCGACCACCGCAGGGTCTGGTGCACCCACTGCGACGCTTCCCCCTCCGGTCCGACGAGGACGGCGGCCAGCGAGTGGGCCGCATCGGCCAGACCGACCGCGACCGCCCACCGGGAGGACACCGTGCTGTGCGCGTGCAGCACGGCCAGGCTGTCGGCGGCCGCGGCGGACAGCTCGGCCATCCGGCCTTCCCCGACGGGTGCGTGCCGCGCCAGCTCGATGCACCCGGTGGCCAGCGCGGCGACGTCACGCTCCCTGCGGTGCCCGGACTCCGACGCCAGGCCGTCCTGCCTCAGGTGCTCCAGGGCTCGACCCACGTGGCCGAGCCCGGTGGCTGCGTCGGCCTGCGCCGAGGGCGTCCGGCCGGACCGCTGGGCGACGTCCACCAGATCGTCGAGCAGCTGGCCGAGTGAGGTGGCCATCAGCGCACCGCGATCAAGGCTCGGCGGGCGTGCCGGGCAGCCTCGACCACCGCTGGCTTGGCGAAGTCCTCGAAGTCCAGCTCTCCCAGCTCGCGCAGCGCCCGGGTGATGAGCACATCCGGTCCGGGGTGGTCCGGTACCGGCGGTACGGGGCCGGTGGGCACACCGAGCGCCATGCAGGCCGTCAGGCTGTGCAGGGCCATCGACCGGCTCGCCAGCCGGTGTCGGGCTGCGGTGGCGAGCAGCGCGGCGGCGAGGACGACGGCCTCGGGTGCCGTGTGGGCGCGGTCCTTCGGGTGCATGGGTTCTCCTCGGTCGGGGATGGAGCTCGACCGTGCGGTCTCTCTCCCCGTCGCCGGGTGCAGGTCTCAGAAGCTGTGGACAGGTGACACAGCCGTCGTCCCTGTGGACGGGGGCTTGCGGTGTCAACGCCTGGTGAGATCCGGCCTGATGACGGGTCGGGCGGCGCGAAGTGCACCAGTGCCGAGTGCGCGTCGGGCCTGCGCTCGGGTCGCGAACCCGGTCTTCTGACCATCGAGCCCGAGCCGGTGGCGTAGCAACCGGGCACCCAGCAGGCACCCGACACAGAGCAGGAGTTCGCTCAGGGCGACCAGCAGGTACGTCGGAACGGGCCCGGCGACCCGTGCGTGCAGCCCTGCCGGGTACCCGGCAGCTGGCGCGCCTCCGACCAGCCCGACGACGGCCGAGCTGATGTCCCGGGCCGTGGCCGGCCACACCCAGCCGCCGCCCCACAGGGCGGCCGCGACCCCCACCCCGACGAGGGCCGCGCACACGACGCCCCCGACCACGGTTGTGACGACCACGAAGGCCACCTCCCAGCCGCGGCCGACGGGTTCCGGGTCCCGGCGTCGAACGGGAGCGCTCACCCGATGTGCCGAACGGCGACGACCTGACCGGACCACCGACTGGCCTCGGTCACGATGACGGGGACGCCGACCATCGGGGCGTGCACGAGGTAGAGGTGCCGGCCGTCCTCCTGGTCGACGTAGCCCGCCACCATCCCGACGTGCCCGGGCCGGAGGGCGGTCCCGCCCGAGCCCGGGATCATGACGAGGTCGCCGGCCACGGCCACGGTCAGGTTCGTGGCGCTCGGGATCCCGTGCCCGGTCTGGGCTGCCGCGTTGTGCGGCAGGGCGACCCCGGCCGCTGCCCACGCAGCCATCGTGAGGCCTGAGCAGTCGAAGGAGTCGGGCCCGGACGCGGCCCAGACGTAGGGCTTGCCGAGCTGCGCCAGGGCGTACTGGACGGCCGCAACACCCTGCGGGCTCCCGTTGACTACGAGACCGGGCGGGATGGTCGTCGTCCCTGTGGTGTTGCCCCCCATCGGGCCGACGAACTCCCCCGCCGGCACCGCCCCGCCAGCACCGGGGCAGACCGGTGCGGGCGACCCGCCCGCCTGCCCTGTCGAGCTGCTGACCGTGGGCCAGATCTGACCGACGACCTGCTCGGCGAGACCCAGGTGGAGGGCGTACCGGTCGGGATAGGCGGAGATCTGCACCGCCTGAGCGGCGTCACCCATGGGCATCGACTCCCACGCCGGCAGCTCGACGAGCCGGTCCAGGAATGCCCCCGTGGACCTCACCGGGTCGATCGCCACGGCTTCGGTGTAGATCGACACCCGCTGCTGGAACAGGCCCTCCGAGTCGTGGTCGGTCTGAACAGCGGAGTTGATCAACCTGGATTCGGTGTAGGCGGTCGCCACCGCGATGAGGGCTGCGCGTACGGGGAGCTGTCGATCAGCGACGACCGACACGATCGTCCAGGCATGACCCATCTGGTCGGCGTCCAGCTCGACGCCGTCCACGGACTGACCCGTGCCGGCCCCCGCGCACAGACCCACCGACGGCTCGGCCGAGGAGGCGCCGCCACCGGTGAGCACCAGCACGAGCGCCGCCACGAGGGACAGCACCGGCACGACGGCGACGGCCACGGAGGTGCCGACCCGGCGGGAGCTCACGTCGGTACCGCCTCGGTCGGGCGCGACAACGCCTCGTTCGTGTTGGTCAGCGCCATGTCCACCGAGGTGCGGACCGTCTGGACCTTCGCGACGTGGCTGCCGACCATCCACAGGGCCCGTCCGCGGCCGGCCGCCGCCCAGTCGGTCACGATCCGCTCCGCCATCGGGCTCAGCCCCAGCAGGCCGGACAGCTCGTCGCCGATCTGCTCGTCCTGACCGAGCAGCACCTTCGTGGCGCAGAGATGGAGGAGGTCGCGGGCGATGGCGACCGCCTGGCTGTCGGCGTCGCCGACGGTCAGCATGTCCGACGGCTTGTGTGCCACCACGACCTGGATGCAGCCCTCGTTCCGAGACAGACGGAGGTCGGCGTCCAGGGACTTGACCGCGTCGGGGCCCAGTCGCATCTGCTTCCAGCACTCGTCCCGGACGACGATGCGCAGGTCGCCTGGTTCGGCGAGCTGGGTCATCGCACGGCCCCAGGAGTTCAGGCAGGTGAGCGCAACCCCGATGGCGTGGTCCCCCAGGGGCTCGAGTCTCGACAGGGACAGCGACTGGATGGGGGCGCGCCAGTCGACCTGCACGGTGGTGGGTGCGTCGAACAGCCCCGCAAGGTGCCCGGTGACCAGGGCGCCCAGCGCGTCCCGCACCGATCGGGTGTCGTCCAGGAAGTGCTGCCGGTCGGCGTAGCGGCAGGACTCCACCAGCTCGTCGTCCGGCGCTCGCAGGGCGTGCCAGAGGTCGGGGATGGTGATCTCCCGCATGCGGTCGGCTCCGCTGCTGTAGCCGGTGACCTCGCGGAGGACCTGGCCCACCGCGGTCTCCGCGGTGGGCCCGAACGGCACCTGCTGGGAGCCCACCAGACCGCGAATGAGGAGCAGCCACCGGGCGAAGACCATGGCAGCACGCCGCTGGGCCTCCGCCCTCGCCAACCCGCTCCAGTCGTTGCCGAGAGGACCGAAGTCCAGCGGGTTGATCCGGGCCGGGAGTCCGTGCCCGACCGCGTGCGGTTGCACACCGAGCGCGCCGCACAAGGGCGCGTACTCGTCCTTCACGTCACCGAGGACCAGCGTTCGGTAGCCGTAGGCCATCTGGCGCAGGGCGAACATCTTGATCGTCCCGGACTTCCCGCGGCCCGGTGCGCCGAAGACGATCATGTTGGGGTTGGTCACCCCGGCCACTCCGTCGAGGGTCCAACCGATCGGGTCGGCCGCGAACGCCCCGCCCGACAGGTAGTCGATGCCGAGAAGCGCCCCGGACGCCGACAACCCGTTCCCGGCGATCAACGGCCAGACCCCGCCGACCTGCTCGGTGGTCATCCGGTACACCGAGAGCGGGGCGGGAACCGCCGCCCACCCCGTCGCTGGGCCGGATCGGCCTCGGTGTCCGACCGGGTTCCCGAACGGGTCCCTGTCGACCTGGTGCGGGGTCGCCGGCACCGCCCGAGGCAGCTGGTGGTCGAAGTCCGCCATCAACCTCGCCAGACCCCGGCCCGGCACCCTCCTGCCGGTCATCGAGCGCCACGCCGTCGCGGTAGCCCGATGCCGAGCGGCACGCAGGCAGCGGCGAATCCGGTGTCCTGGGCGAGGTCGAGGCGCAGTGGCTTGAACCCGCTGTTGGTGATGCTCGACTCCAACCGACGCCCGTAGTCGCTGATCGACCACGTCGCCGGCACGGTGACCGCCGCGACGACCGCTACCCGCACCAGCGCGTTGCCCTCGGCGAAGCGGACGTCTCTACCTTCGACGCGGGCGGCCTCCTGCCGGTGGGATGCGCGGACCCGGAAACCGCCCCGGCGCCGGAGCTCGTTGGTGAGCTCGGAGCTCATGGACTCGTTGCCGATCATCCGGTCCGCCCTGGTGCGGTTGATGGGTTCGAAGAAGACCGTCGCCGACCGGCGTTCCCCGGCCGCGGTCGGTACGAGGACCGGAGCCAGAGCTCCCATGAGTGCTCCCTTGTCGGGCAGGAGGACCGTGCAGGTGACCGACTGCCAGGCGTCGTGCGCGTAGTGGCGCTTCTCCGGAGGAGGCGAGGACGTCGGTCCCGCTGCGGCCATGGGGATGTCCACCCCGTCGCCCGTCAGCGCAGCTCGGTCACCCGGGGCGAAACCGGTACGAACGGCTGCTGCGAGCTCCGGCGAGTCCAACCAGACCACCTCGGAACAACCCACCGGACCGACCAGACGGGCCTCGATCTCGGCCATCAAGCCGTGGAGCACCCGTGCTCGCCCATCGATGCCCCCACCGGCCTCCCTGGCGAGCCGCCCGATCCGGCGCTCGGGGACGACCACCGTCACGAAGGCCTCGTGGCGGACCCCGGACGCCGTCATGATCTCGGCGAGCTCGGCGGTCACCGCCCGGGCCAGGGCCGGAGCGTCCTGCCGCAGGTTGTTCCTCTCCCAGGTCGCCCGCTCGGCGCCGTCGTCGGGAACCGTGCGCACCTGCAGCGCCAGGCAGGAGATGAGCTCGCTGGTGGCGGCGCTCTCGAGGAGCTCGGCGAGACCCTGCCCGAGCCGGTTGCGGGTACCGGCCTCGGCGAGCCCGATGCCCGGGTGGCTGACCCGCGCCACGACGGCCCAGGTCCGCTCGCGGTCGTCGGCGACCACGACCGGTCGGACGAGGAGTGGCCCGAACGGAGGTCCGTCGTGGGTCCGGATGCCGGAGAGCACACCCGGCAGGTCCGCTTCATCGAGGTCGTCGGCGGTGCCGGTGACCGCTCGGGACTGCCAGTCAGTCCATCCGAGCAGTCCGCCGGCGAAGTGGTGGCAGACGTCCCAGCCCCATCGCACCGGGGTGCGACCGCGGACCGGGACCGCGAGCAGGACGACGACGACCGCCCAGACGGGGGCCCACGCCGCTGCGGCGGACCATCGCTGGGCGCCGAGGGCTGCCAGGGCGGGTAGCCCCGCCGCCGCGGCGCCCATCCAGGTCCCGACACCGAACCCGCCGAAGGTGGCTCCGCGGTCTGCCGACCACGACCCGTACCGTGCAGGCTGCGTCATCGTGGGGACTCCCCTGTCGACCCGACGTCCGTGCCCACACCCGCAGGCGACGGCTCGTCCGACCGGGCCGGCTGGGTGCCGACCCGGGATGACGACCGGCCGGTGTCGAAGCCGGATGGGTCGGACGGCGACCGGGCTGCACGTCGCGAGGTGGAGCCGGCGGGGTACCCCGGGTGGCCGACGCCGCCCGCGCTCAGCACGTCGGAGGCGAGGTCGACCGTCCGGTGGGCGACCGCAGCAGCGGCACCGACGGCGGCGACGGCCGCGCTGCCGGCGGCGGAGGCGGCGGTGGCGACGGAGCCGAGTCGTCCGGCGGACTGCGCCTCGGCCGCCACCTCGCCGTGTGACCGGCCGTCTTGGGCGCTGGCGGTGGCCGCCCCGTTGCCGTTGCCCTGCCCACCTCGGGTCAGCCCACTGAGCCCACCCGCGTCGTTCCACGACTGGCGCAGCGCGGAGCCCGAGGCCGTGCCCGGGTCGACGAAAGCGAGCAAGCGGAACAGCACCATCGGGCACACGGCGCCGATCGCCACCATCACGGCGCCGACGACCGCGGTGCCGGCAGCCTGTGCGGTGTCGTCGCCGCTGCCCGCCACGACCCCCGCTGACAACTGCACCCCGATGCCCAGCATGAGGGCCGCGGTGGGCGTGATCAGCAGGCTCGAGAAGAACCAGCGGAGGCTCTTCCAGAACCAGGACCGGGTGCTGTCGCTGAGCAGGCCGCCTGCGGAGATGGGCGCGGTGGCGATCAGGATGATCAGCGCCGCTTCGCGGACGAGCGCGATGATCACGTAGAAGAACGCCGCGGGGATCACCAGCAGCAGCGACGACAACCCGAGCACGGTGGCCGCTGTGGCGTCGACGACCTCCCGCGGCCAGGAGTTGCCCGGGTCCACGGCCGCCAGGCTGTCGACGTCGAGCATCGCGCTGAGGATTCCCCGGGCCAGCTCGGCCGCGGCCAGGACCATGCCGCCGGCTACCCCCAGGTACCCCACCCAGACCAGCCCGAACTGGGCCACGCCCAGCAGCACGCGCCCCAGCGACCGACCGTCGCGACGGACCAGCGCCATCGTCAACTGGACGAACATCATGAGGACGGCGACCGTCGCGCCCAGCCACAGCGTCGTCGGCAGCACCGAACCCATCGGCCCGGAGTCGGACACGTCCGGCGTGGTGAACGCGTCGATGACCCGGAAGGCGAGCCCGAGCAACCAGAGACCGGCCGACCAGATGCTCACCATGGCGGCTGTCCAGACGTCGGCGATGGCCTCGGCCGCGAGGTCCCCGAGCCAGCTCATGGGGTTCAGGTCGATGGCCAGGACGTCCTCACCCACGGCTGAGGTCCCGGTAGCCGACGGCGATGGCGAGGTCGGTGTCCGGCCAGACCGACGGTGGCTGGGCCGGCTCGTCGCCGGGGCCGATCACCCACCGGTCGCCCGACCAGACCATGCGTTGGCAGTCGGCCACGGCACCGCGTGCGGTCTGGTCGAGGGTGACGTCCAGCTCGAAGTCGACGCACGGGACGACGAAGTCGGCTCCGACGGTGCCCTTGATCAGACCCATCAGCGGGGTCAGCACGACGGCCAACCGGGCTGATCCCCCGCCTGACACACCGGTCCTCTCGAACAGGACGGCGAGGGCATGGACCACCGACCAGCTCGTCGTGGTGGGACCTCCAGGCAGCGCCCAGGCCCGGATGACTTCCCTGGCTCCTTCCAGCGACCCGGACTGGAACGCGACCTGGTCGATGGCGGCCAGTTGGGCGAGCGCGCCCTCCGGGGTCTGCGGAAAGCCGGTGGGTACCCCTGCCGGTCCGGTGGTCGTCGGTGCCGGTAGCTCGATGCTCGGTCCCGGGTCCAGGACGGACACCGGTCCGGGGCGGGCTGCCGAGTTATCGACGACGGGCATGGGGCGGTTGCTCAACGTGTCCCGCGCGCTTGCGGCGTCGTGCGGGCCGGCCTCTTCCGTCGGGCTCGCCGGGGCGGCCGTCTGGGCGGTCGGCGCCGGCTCTGTGCGAGGAGGCCCCACTGCCCGGGCGACCCCGAGGACGACCGCGGCCGCGAGCAGGAGGGCGACCAGACCGGACGCGACCAGCAGCACGCGGATCCGGCGGCGGGACCACCTCACTCCGCTCCGCTCGAGCACACGGCGGGCCATCAGCAGCCGGTCCCGACGATGGACTGCACGATCACGTAACCGACGACGTACAGGATCGCCCCGACGACGCAGATGAGGATGCCGTCCATGCCCAGGCGAGCCCCGCGGGGGTGGTGGGTGACTCGCCCCCAGATGAGCATGCCCACGCTGGCGAAGAAGCAGATGCCGAGCACCGCGAGCACGCCCCACTTGACCCACGACGTGATCTGGTCGGCGTAGACCTGCACGCCTGGAGGGGCGGCCGGGCACACGGCTGCCTCGAGCACGAGGTCGGCGAGCCGGGCCCTCACCGAGCACTCCGATTGCCTGCATCAAGGCTCTGGACGGTCTGGACGAGGGACAGGAGCTGGGCGCCGGCCGCGACCACAGGTCGCGGGAGCGGCCGGTCCGTCAACCCCGACACGTCGAGCCGCGAGTCCCACGGCACGGACACGAGGCGACCTGTGTCGCGGAGCGCGGCGAGCCGGGGCCCGATCGACGCCCGTACCTCCCGCGCCGACCCGTGCGGACCGACAGCGGCGACGACCAGAGACCGGCCGGCGAGCTGCAGCAGACGTTGCTCGGCCAGCCGGAAGCCGGGCACGTTGGCGCGGCAGACGACAACGGTCGGAGCGGTGCTCGCTGTGGTGGTCTCCGTGCTGCCGAGGTCCAGCACCGTCAGCACGTCGTCCTGGAGCTCACCCGGGACGATGCTCGACCCGTCACCGGGGAGAGCACGCCGCTCGATGACCACCGAGGTTCGACGTCCCCTGCGCCAGGTGCCACTGGGGTCGGTTCCGAGTTCCGACACGGCCGCAGCCACCAGCCCCGAGCGGCCCGGCGCAGCGGGGTCGAGCAGGTGTACGGCGCGGCCGTCCGTCGCGGCCGCGTCTGCAAGGGCCAGGGCGACGGTGGACGATCCTGCTCCGGGGTGACCGGCGATGACAGAGACCTGAGCTGCGGTGTCACCCTCAGGGATCGCACTGCCGGTGCTCTTGTCACCCCGGCCGGAGGACTCCCCCGCTGTCGAGCCGGCCGCTGGACCCGCCTGGCGTCCGAGCAGATGGCGAAGGGCGATCTGCACCTCGGCCACCGACAGCGGGCCGGCCGGCCGATCAGGGACGCCGAGGACGTGACCCACGGCCACCGGCTCGTCGGCCCGGCGCTCGGTCACGCGACTGCCGCCAGGTAGTCCTGGGCCACTGCGCGCAGCGTCTCGAGGGTGCGGCGCCGCCGTCGGTACAGGGTGCGCGTCGAGATGCCGTGCTGGGCGGCCACCACGGCGTCACCCCCGCTGGGGTGCAGGTGACGCCCGCGCTCGGTGGCGATCAGGAGCTCGAGGTCCCCCGGCTCGACGCCGGCGTCGACCGCCCACCGAAGCAGGTCGACGACGTCGACGTCCTCGGCCTCGTCCTCGGCCGCGACGGGCAGCAACCGGGTGATGTCACCGTCGGCGGTGAGCACTTCACCGCGCTCGGGGTGACGTCGGTTCCGCGGACGCAGTTCGGCGAGGACGGCGTGCCGGGTGTCGTGACGGAGGTTGGCCGCGATCGAGCGCGGGCGCCGCTGCCACGGGTAGCGACGGATCTGGCAGGCGAGCTCACCCGTCACCACGGCGAGGATGTCCGGGCTCAGGTCCTGCAGCTGACGAGCCGTCGTCCAGACCACCCCGCTCAGCAGGTGCAGGAGCAGCGTGAGGGCGTCGTCGTCGCGACCGTTGTCGGCGGCCGCCCACCGGACCAGCGCAGCGAGGACCGCGTCGCTCAGCTCGTGGTCGCTGGACACGGAACAGGCCCGGACGACGTCGGCGACCGTTGGCGTCGCACTCAGTGCGGGCTCGGTCTCTGCCCAGCGCACCAGGGTGCGGCTGTCGTCGATCCGGACGACGAGCGCCGGCCAACTGCCGACGATCGAGGGGTCGTGGAACATCAGGTGCCTCCGGCATCAGTGGGATGCCTCCGACGCTCCGAGGAGACGTTCGAGCAGCCGTCACCCCTCGGGGCGTCAGGCGAGTTGTGCTTGTGTCACCCCCCCGTCAGCCCGTCTGGGCTTCTGAGGCGACGTCACCGATCGAGGGATGTCCGGGTCCGCGGCCGCCGGCAGGATCTGCCGGGCGGATGCGGCAGAGCGGGACGTAATGCCTGGCAACGGGCGTCGGTCTCCGCGACGGCTGCGAGCCAAGGCCCGCGCCGCGTCGCTCCGCGCCCCAGACCATGGATTGGCAAAGGAGCTGCCCGCGCTTGGTCCAGCAGTGAGGTTGGGCCTAGGAGCTCGCAGCAGATACCGCATCAAGAAGGTCAACACCGAGCGTGATGGGACTGGGACGTTCGGTTACGGCGAGTCGCTTCCGACACGCCGAGGTTCCGAAGACGGGGGGCTCAGCCTCCTTGTGGCTGTCGCTCAGCGGTTGCTTTGCTCCCGCTGCTCGACGCAGCCCGGGGGTTGCTTCGTCGAGGTGATAACGGCACCGCTGCCCTGTCGCCTGCTCGAGTGGAGACCTTCGTGTCGATCAGCCTCATCCCGACCCGTTCCGCCCCTCGCCCAGCTGCTGCCCGCCGTCGGCGGCACCGGCTGCGCGCGGCCCTGGTCGGGGTGGTGACCGGCGGCCTGCTGATCAGTGGTCTGTCCCCGGCCCTGGCGACCCCGACGACCCCGCCGAACGTGTCGGTGGCAGTGAGTGAGTCGCTGCAGCCGGTCCTGCTGGCCACGGCGACCTCGGGAACCGGCAGCGGCAACAACGACCACAAGATGCGCTTCTTCGCCCGCACCATCGGCTCGACCACCTGGAACCTGCTCAACGGCACCCAGACCATCGGCACCACCGGCACCGCCCGCCTCGGGGCAGGCCTGACGATCGGGCAACGGTTCGAGTACCAGGTCGAGCACTGCGACGTCAGCGGCTGCCTCACCACCGCGGTCAAGACCGGGCAGGTGTCCCCCGAACTCGGCGCCGGACAACGCCCCGGCGCCACCGGCATCCCATTCACCCTCGGCGACGCCCTTTCGGCCCAGGTCGACGTGGGCAGCGGAAACCTCATGGTGCAGGCCGCCGGCATCACCCTCCCCCGCGTCAGCTCCGACCTCAACGTCGGCGCGGTCTACAACAGCCTTCCAGCCGCCGGCCTCGGCGACTCCAGCGTTCCGGGCTCGCAGTCGGCGTTCTTCTCCACCAGCCTGGCCCTGGGCTGGCGACTGTCGACCGGGAACGGCGAGTACCTGCGCGTCCAGCCCAACACCGGCGTCGTCATCTACTACGGGCCCGGCGGCCTGACCGGATCGTTCTTCCCCAACGGCGCCACCGCCTACACGCCCCCGCCCGGATTCAAGATGGACCTGGTCAAGACCACCAGCCCCGCCGGCTGGTCCCTGTTCGACCACAACTCCGGGCAGACCCGGCTGTTCAATGCCTCCGGCCAGCTGACCACCCTGCGTGACCGCAATGGCAACGACACCACCTTCGAATACGACAACAGCGGCAGCGCCCCCGCGCTGACCACCATCACCACCGACCAGGGCCCGACCAGCGCCCGCAGCCTCGGCGTCGTCTACAGCGGCCCCCGCATCGCCCAGCTGAACCAGACCGCGCCCGGCGGGTCGGGGCTGTCGAACCGGTCGGTCTCCTTCACCTACACCGGCAGCGGCTCCAGCCTGCGCCTGACCGGCATGACCGACACCCTCGGCCGGTCCACCACCTTCACCTACACCCCCGCCGGGTTCCTGGGCTCGGTCACCGCGCCGGGCGGGATCCTCACCGAGTTCGGTTATGACGCCGCCACCGGCCGCGTCACCTCGGTCACCCAGCCCACCGCTACCGCCGGCACCAACGCCGTCACCCGCATCGACTATCCCGACGCCCAGACGATGCGCGTCGCCGAGCCCAACACCGACCAGTCCCAGGGCATCGGGTCAGTGCCGCGCACCACCTACACACTCACCACCGACGGCCAGAAGCTCGTCGCATCAGCGTCCGACCCCACCGGGGCCGTTCAGTCGAGGACCTACACCCCGTTTCTCGACGTTGCATCATCTACGGACCCGGCTGGCACGTCTAGCGCCACCTACAACCCGAACGTCAACGCCGGAGAATCCCTAACTGGCCTTACCGGGGCATCCGGTAGCACTGCATCACTTAGCTATCAGGGCACCGCACCCGCAACCCGTTACCAGGCTCAAACCTCGACCGACGGCCAAAACAACACCACTACTTACAGCTACAACGGCGCCGGCAATCGGCTCTCGGCCACCAATGCTTCCTCCAGCGTTGCGTCGGTCGCCTACAACTCGAACGGCACAGTCTCCACCTCCACTTCCGTGAACGGCGCGGTTACCAGCTACGGGTACGACGCCGACAAGCAGCTGACCACCATCACCCCGCCCACCGGCAACAGCCTCACCGCTCGGGCCTATACGTACGACGCGTTCGGCCGTGTCGCCACCTACACCTCCGGGCGCGGGATCACCGAGACCTACACGTACGACGCCGCCGACCGCCTCACCACCACCGCCTATAGCGGCACCGGTTCGGCAGGCGGCAACGTCACCTATACCTACAACACCCCGGGCTGGCAGACCTCCCGCGTCGACCCGTCGGGCACCACCACCTACACCTACGACCCCCTGGGCCGACTGGCCTCCAGGGTCCACTCCGGCACCAACATCACCGTCGCCTACGGCTTCGACCGCACCGGCAACATCGCTACCGAGACAACCACCGTCCCCGGCGTCACCGGCAAGACCACGACCTACACCTACGACCCGCGCAACCTGGTCACCCGCATGACCCTGGCCAACGGGCTCCTCGTCGACTTCACCTACGACACCGCCGGACGGCGCACCGACACCTGGCAGGGCACCAACGCAGCCCACACCACCTGGGACGCCCACAGCCAGACCGCCTACAACGGCTCCGGGCAGGTCACCCGCGTCTGGACCGCCAAGGCCAGCAACAACAACGACCGCGTCTCCGACCTCACCTACAACTACGCCTCCCCCGGCCCCTCGACCAACACCGCCACCGGCGGCTGCGCCACCGCACCCCCGGCGAACACCGTCACCGACCTGCGCTGGTCCATGACCGACAACGTCACCGGCCAGACCACCGCCTACTGCTACGACACCCAGAACCGCCTGATCTCCGCCGTTGCCCCAGCAGCCGGCACGGCTGTCGCAGTGGACTTCCGCTACACCTACGACGCCAACGGCAACCGCACCCAGCTCACCGAGAACGGCACCGTCACCGAAGCCCTCACCCACAACAACGCCGACCAGATCACCACCAGCGGCTACACCTACGACGCCGCCGGCAACCCCACCACCACCCCCGACCTGGGCACCGTCACCTACAACCGCGACGAGCAGATGACCGGCCGCTCCTTCACCGCCAACGGCCAGCCCGCCGGATCGGCCTACGTCTACGCCGGCACCAACCAGGTCGAACTCATCCAGGTCCGCATCGCATCGAACTCCGGCCGCAACTACATCTATGGCCGCACCGACGCCAACGGCCTCCCCCAGATCGCCGCCTTCAGCAGCAACCTGTCCACCCCCAGCGCCAGCAACACCGCCTACATCGCCCACGACCCCAACGGCACACCCATCGCCCTCACCGCATGGACCGGACAAACCCACTTCTACGCAGAAGATGGTCTCGGCTCCACCATCGCCCTGATCAACCAAGACGGCGCCTACACCGCTGACTACACCTACGACCCGAACGGCGACGTCACCGTCACCAACCCCAGCGGCGGGTCCAACATCCTCGCCCACAACCCCTTCCGCTACGCCGGCGGCACCTACGACTACTCCAGCAACCTCATCCTCTTCGGACAGCGCTGGTACGACCCGGCCACGGGTCGCTTTACCCAGCAAGACGCTCTCGAGACCGTCGGCGACCCGAGTCGATCAAATCGGTACGAGTACGCGGCTAGCAACCCAACGAATTATGTTGACCCAACAGGCCAGAATGCATTCTTCTGCGGACTTGCGATTGCCAATTATGTCATCAACAACTACAATAATCTGAATATCATTCGCGATGCCATCGATGCAGAACTGTCCCTTTATGCACTAGTGCGCGCTGCGCTCGCCGGCAGGTTCAGCGCTCAGGACTTGATCGGGTTTGTGTCCGCCCTCGAGGGATGGGACAATATCATCGACAATTGCCCATAGTCGACTCGACGAGGCGTGCCGATGCGATCAGAGAATCCCGGATCCCGAGCTGAGGGCGTCCTCGAGAATCTGCTATTGGGGAACGGCGTACTACTCCTTGCGGCACCGTTGGACCTTGCGATCATCCTATCTAGGGCGTTCGGAGGGAAAACTTCTCTGCATCTTGGGCCAGCCCTCACTTCAGCCGCAGTGGCCCTAACGCTCCCCCCCTTAGCGAGACCACATATGTCGAATGGAGAACGACGTGCGATAGTCGCATCGTCATCCATAGTCCTGGCCGCTGTTTCTCCGGCGTTAGGTCTAGCGATCCGCGGACTGAGGGTCCCTGGCGTTAGCGAATTCTGGGCCTTCGCCCCATCTTTCATCGTCCGAGCAGTGTTCGCTTACTCGTCCGCGTCGGCCTGGAAGAAGGCCGTCGCATATAATCCCGAACTACCACAGATGATCAAGTCGTGGCGAGAAGGCGCGCGAGCGGCCGCGGAACGCGAATCAAGACGATCGTGATTTCCTACGATTTTACGCATGGCGTGGCGAGTCGACTATGTGCCCTCTCTCTCGATAGTGAAGGAAGGCTGACTGACGCAGATATTGCGTCGCAAGCTACACGTGCGGGTCTGTTAGTTGACCTGGCGCTGTCATCAACTCTTACCCAGAGCGCTGACGCCATCCTTATCGAAGACACAACCGTCGACTTCCCACCTGCGGAAGCGGTCAGGCTGGGGATGGAACATGAGGATGGTCGGAATCTCGAATCATGGCTAGGCGACCGACGGATTGGGGCGCGCGAGGTCGCCCGCGCACTGGTGGACTGCGGCGAGTGGAGCGCATCTCGAACCCTGTTCCAAAAAACAAGATTCAGCATTGGGCGTCCAGATCAACGAACCGCCGACCTCTGTAGAACCGTAGGACAGCCCGTTGGAGACTTATCGCAAGCCGACGCAAGCGTCTTGGCTATCGCGCATACGGCCGGCCTGACAAATGACTCGAGGTTTCAAGGAAGCAATGCAGAACGCTCGCCCGTTCCATCCGCTCTAGTGTCCGCGACCGGAACTGCTGACTGGTTGATCGATCTGGTTGTAGGACATATAGCATTTGTTCGCCAGCAGGGATTCCTCCTGCGCTGGACCTGAGTAATTGCCCATCTTGGAAGTCGCACCCCCGGCGCCCTCCGTTTTGATGAGGCACTGTTGCTGGGTCCACGAACGACGCGTTGGGCGCGGACGGCGGCTTGCCTGCGCCCCCCAACGCGAGCCGACATTGACCGGTCACATGGATGAACAGGGCTAGCGGATCGCGAGTCCCACGAATTAGCATCTCGCCCGAGTTTGTCAAACTAATGACGGTATATTCTCGATTGAATCAGTCAAACACCTGCGGTTCGAATTCGCTTTAGGGAGTCGACTCTAGCCAAAAATGAATTTGAGTTGGCGATTCGTCATCACTCTACAGTTGAGGTGTTCCACCAGAGCGGCCCGCTTGACTACCAGCGTCGGCGAAGAAGTAACTGCGCCGTCCGAGGTGGTAGGTCCTCCTCCACCTCGGCGTCGTGGTTGGCCAGGATGCGTGCAACGAAGGCATCAGCCTCGGCCCGGTTGCCCATCGCGTCGCAGGCGGCCACCAGGTCCAGCAAAGGGACGTCCTCGTAGGTTCCAGACCGCAGCGCGGTCTGAGCAGCGCTCGCTGCTCGTTCCGGCTCTCCGTTGCCGAGATGGTGGGTGGCCACGATGTGTGCGACGTCGACGATGAGGGCCGGGAGTTCGAGGTCCAGTCGTTCTCCGTCGTCGAGTAGCCAGCCGTAGCCACCGACCCCGCGCAGGCGGAGGTCAGGCAGCTCGAACGGCTTGCCGGTGACCAGGTCGAGAGCGCGCCGGAGGTCATCGATCCCGTCCGCTCCCCGGGCCAGGCCACGAGCTCTGAGCCGCCGGAAGAGATCGACGTCCACGAGCGCGCCGCTGATGCGGTACCGCCCGCCGGCTTCGGCGCTCAGCCCGGAGGGCAGGTAGTCCGCACCGTCCGGGTCGGCGCCAAGCCAGGTCCGGACGACGGAGATGGACTGCCTGACCTTGGTCTTGCCCACGACGTCCGGCTCGTCGGGCCAGAGGGCTGTTGCGTACTGCTCGCTGGTTGCCCCGTCGGGCCTGGTGACGAGGTAGGCGACGACCTCGGTGTAGAACTGCCGCCGCGGGTTCCGGGTCGGCAACTCACCCTGCGCATCGACTCGCACCGGGCCGAGGAGCGTCACCTTCGGGCGAGGACAGAGCGGGTCGGCCCAGTCAGCCAGGTCCCGGTCCAGGTCGGGGTCCGCCGCCCGGGCGCGCCGCCGTTCCGTCTCCGACGACACCGGCGCCAGCATCCGCATGTCCTCGGCGGTGGTGGCGGCGGCCTCCAGGTACACGGCGTCGGGCTGGGGCAGCACGGAATCGACAGGTTCGGGATGGTGGGAGCTGCGATGGGTCATGCCACCGCTGGCGTCCCGCACAGCCGGCGACGTTGCCCGAGCGGTGGTCACCGATGCCGCATGGGCCAGCAGCTGAGCCAGAGCGGCAGCTTCGTCGGCGGGGAGCTGGGTCGCGTGGACGTGCAGATCCAACGCAGGGACGTTTGCCGCACCCGATGGGTCGATGTGCAGGCGCAAGCCGCGTCCGTCCCCACGAACCGGGGCAACGAGCGCGAGGCCGGTTCGACCGTCGATGCGGTCCAGCCCGTCGGCGCAGAGCTGCACCGACTCCCCCGCCGCTCCGGAGATGAGCACCCGGGGAGCCCAGGCTTCCGGCTCCAGGTCGTCGATCCTGGCCCGCAGTGCACCACCGGGCTGGCTCGTCAGCAGGTCGATCCGCTGACACGCCGATCTGGAGAACTGCTGGGTCGGCTCGTCCGGGTCCTGGTGCAGGACAAGCCGGTCGGGGTTCAGGTCGGCCAGTTCGCCGCCGATCCCGATTGCGTCGACCCTCATCATCTCCGACCACGGGTTGTGGGCGAGCTCGGCGGCGAGGTAGCGCAGGAAGTCGCCGATCCGGTGCTCGTCTCCGGTGATGCTGACGACGCCGGCCCCCTCGAGGTCAAGGAACCACTGCTGGCCCGAAACCGTCGTGCCGATCGCAGCCAGGCACGGGAACGGCGCGTGCCCGCGCCCAGGCGCCGGGACGTTGTCCGGCAATGCCGCCGTCCGCTGGAGGGACCATCGCGTCCCGGTCTCGTCCACCACCCAAGGGGCCGGCGCGGACCAATACTGCCCGGCAAGCACGACCGTCACCGCCTGGGCGTCGACGCCGACCGCGACCACATCGGGGGCCGTGCCCCGCGCGGGAGCGACCAGGCTGCGCAGCGCTGTGTCTAACCAGGCCACGTCGAGGTGGCCTTGAAGCTGCAGAGCGCGCTCGGCCGAACCCAGTGCTGACGGAACCGGCGGCAGAGGCCGACCGGGCCGACGGAGGCGGAACTGACGGCGTCGGTAGCGGTGAAGGGCGAGCAGCGACATGGCGGCGAGGGCCGAAGCTGCTCCGACCGCTGCCACAGCGGGGACCCCGTCGGCGGCGCCTGGTTCGGCGGTCAGGCCGTCGCTTGCCGCCCCCGATGGGGCAGACGGTGTCACAGCCGACGACGGCGCCGTGGGACTAGAGGAGGGAGGAGGCGTGGACGAAGCTGGCGGCGAGCTCGGCGTACTCGGTGATGGGGATGGCCGGGGCTCGGACGGTGCGGGCACCGGCACGTTCGGCTCTGTCGTCTCGACCTGACCTGGCACCGAGATGGTCCAGCCGGGCCGGATGAGGTTCGGGTCCGTGAACGCAGCTCCTCCGGGCTGAGCCCGGCCGGCATTGGCATCCCACACCGCGGGCCACTCGTCGCCGTCCCCGGTCGCGTCCTCGGTGATGCTCCAGAGGCTGTCCCCGGGTTGCACCAGCACCTGCGTGTTCGCCGCTTGGGCGCCACCCTCCGCTGACAGCCCGGCTGCATCGGGCGGGAGGAGGAGGGTGGTACCTGGCGTGATGCGGCTGTCAGGACCGACCACGTCCCTGTTGAGCGCGACGATCTCCGTGTACCGCAACGGGTCACCGAGGTACCTCTCGGCCAGGCCCCACAGGGTGTCTCGCCGTTCGACCACGTACTGGGGTCCCTGCTCCGCCGAGCCGTCTGCAGGCGCAGCAGCGACGGGCACCTCAGACGCGCCCGGTGCGGCGGCGGTCATCAGGGCCACCGGCAGCGGCGGTCTGTCGGCCGACGTCACGGGAGACAGCTGGCTCGCGGGCGTTGCAAGACCCAGCCCGAGGACGACGGTTGCGACGAGCGCGGCGACCGGTGCCTGGACGGACCCGAGGCCGGGCAGCCGCGGAACCGGTCGGGCCAACAGGACGGCCCACAGCTCGGCTGCCGTCGCGGTGGTGAAGACGAGCCAGCACACCCAGGCGCCGGCACCGAGCGCACCGCGGAGCAGTTGTCCGTCGTCCCGGGCGCTGAGCGTCGCGACGACCTCGCCCGCCGTCGGGACGTGATCCGGGACGAGCCCCAGGGCGACCAGCAGCACGGGGACGCCGACGACGACGCCCACCAGGACGAGCAGCGCCCCGAGACCACGGGCGACGCGAATCGCCGCGTTCATCGGACCGGCTCGCCGTCGACCAGGCCGACCTCGAGCTGCGCGCTGTGGGAGCGCGTCTGCTCGACCGGTAGGCCGAGGAGGGGCGTGGAGTCCGTGATGGTCACGGTCACCTGCACCAGGCCGGGACCCTCGACGCGCACCGACCCGCGGGCGCCGATCTGCGAGAGGTAGGTGCTAGCAGCGGCGACGGCCAAGCGGGTGTCCTGGCTCCCACCCGCGGGGACAGGACCCACCGCGATGGCTGCGGCTCGTGCGGCTTCCGCGGATGCGGTGTCGGCGCGGTTGGCGGCCTGGATGGTGGCCCCGGCGTCGACGAGCGCGGTCACCAGCACGCCGGCGGTCAGGACGACGGAGCAGAAGAGCACGGACACGGAGCCGCGCTCCCCCCGCAGTCTGGCGGTCACGGCTGCTCCCTGGTGGGGTCGACGGGGCTCGACGCGGTGTCGGTGATGGTGCGAGACCCGGGCAGACCGGCGATCCCGATGTCGGACAGGTTGACCGTGCAGCTGACGGAGACCGAGACCGCCGCTCCCGAGCCGGGCGGTGCCCCGAAGGCCGATGAGTCCACATCCACCACGACGTCGCGACACTGCAGGTGCTGGTCGCGGAGGGCTTGATTCGCCGCTGTGACCGCGGCGGCCTCGGCGGCAGCGGGTGACCGCGCCAGGGACGCCTCACGGGCTGCCGAACCGGCGACGCCGGTGATGCGGTTGCCCGCCATGGCGATCCGGGCGCCCACCACGACGAGCGCGATGACGAGGACCGCGACGGGCAGGAGGATCGCCAGTTCGACCGACTCGGATCCGCGTTCGCCCGACCGGGGCCTCCTCATGGGGTCTCCCGGACCGTGAACCGCTCGAGGCCGCGAGCGGAGGTCACGTCGACGACCGGCACCATGCCCGGCAACGGGATCACGTTGGGGACGTCGGCGACGACGTGGACGACGACGGAGGTGGCCGTCCGTGTCTCCTCCACCCGGTAGCTGGTGATAGTCCCGGTCCCCAGGGCCGCCAGGTAGTCCTCGGCCGCGTCGCTCCCGAAGCCGGCTGGCGCGCCGTCGAGACTGCCGGCTCGTGCCCCTGCCTGAGCGGCTGCCTCGGCCGCGTCCTGCGCGAAGTACCACAGCGCCATCTGGGGCCCGGCGAGCAGAAGCGTGACGAGGACCGGGAACAGGACGGCGAACTCGACGCTCGACGACCCGCGCTCCGGCGCAAGCCATCGAGTCCGCAGGCGTCGCCCCATGGTCCGGACCTCTACTGGAAGAGGGCCGTCTTGCTGGCCACGAACGCCACGGCGGCCGTGGTCACCGCAGCGCCCAAGGCGATCGCCAGGATGACCATGAAGGCCTTCTCCGAGGAGTCCGAGCCGCGGTCGTCGTCGACGTCCTCATCCCGGAGCCAGGAGACGACGGCGAGGACGCTGGTCTGGACGGCATCGGTCACCCGGCGGGCGATCGTGGTGGTGGAACGGATCATCGTGCTTCTCCTGGGTGCGGTCGGGCTCAGGTCGCGGTGGTGAACATGCGGATGAGGAAGGGGACGAGGACGAACAAGGTCAGGCCGGTGACGAGCAGGGCCAACGGTCTGGCCATCCGTTCGCTGACCTCGTTGGCCTGGGTGCGGGCGTCGGCCAGTTCGGCGTGCCTGAGGGACCGCGCCGTGGCGAGGAGCGTGTTGTAGACCGACGCACCGTCCGAGGCCACCGCAGCGATGTCGGCGAGGCCGCGGAGTTCCTCCACGCCCAGTTCGTCCCCGAGTTCGCGGAGGTCCGTCCAGGGCTTGCGCCCGGCGAGGGCGGAGCGACGCACGGCCTGGTGCATCCGCCGGAACGGGACGCTGCCCGAGACGCGGGCCGCTTCCTCCAGCGCCTGCTCGACCGATCCTCGCGCGCGCCGTTCCCCGGCGACGAGGGTCAGGTAGCACTCCAGGTTGCTCCGGAACTCCTGCCGCGCCGCGCGGGCGTTCTCGCGGACGTCGGCCGTGGGCAGGAACCAGCCGACAGCCGCCGTCCCGATGCCTGCTGCCACGGGGATGGCCGCTCCGAACGGGACGCCGGCAACGGCCATGAGCAACCCGATGACCGACGGCGCGAGCAGGCCGAGCAGCGCGAGCCTGAGCTTCCGTGCGGCCAGGTCGGCGCGGGTCATGCCGAGGATGGCCAGGTCGGTGTCCGGCACACCCAGCCGCTGCTCGGCCGCGAGCAGGACGCGGTGGGGCACGAGCCGGGAACGGGTGGCCGACGAACTGGTCGGCACGGGTCCGCGTACGGAAGGCTGCACCGACAGCCGGTCCAGCGCAGCTCCGAGCGCCGGTGGAGCGGGCCGCAGTGCGCGGACCGCCAGGAGGAAGCCGGACGCGATCAGGCTGCCGGCGATCGCGGCGAGCTGGAGACCTGTCACGAGGCGCCCCCGCCGGGCAGATCCGCGAGCACCCTGGGCCATGCCGGAGGCGCGGACAGCCCTTTCATCCACCGGAGGGCCGTCCCGAAGACGGCGGCGACGAGGAGTAGTGCGACCTGCCCCAGCGGGCTCGAGTAACCGGAGAGGAACTCGCGCGCGAACAGCAGCATCGCGGCGATCACGACACCAGTCGTGACGACGATGGTGCGCATGTTGGACCGTGGCTTGGCCCGTTCGGCCTCTACCTCGCGGACCATGCGGGATCGTTCGTCGAGGTCGGCCGCCAGGGACGTGAGCACCTCCGCGAGGCCGGGACCACCGTTGCGCTCGCGGAGGATGAGCACCGTGGCGATCTTGTCGGCCGCGGGATCGCCGATGTCGTCGGCGAAGCGGCGCAGAGCCGTCTCCACTCCCTGCGGGCCCATGCGGTTGACGAGGTCAGCGACAGCAGGCCGGATGACGGCCGGTGCCGAGTCGGCCGACCTCCGCAGCGCCTCGCGGGTGGAGCCTGCGGCTCCCGAACTGATGAGGTCGGCGAGGCGACGCGTCCAGTCGGCCAGGGCGTCCGAGGTATCGATCAGTCGACGAGACGCTCTGCCTCCGCCGATCACGCTGGGCACGAAGACGACAGCGGCAGCGGCGGCGATGGCCGCCACGGGCCACCCGGTGAGCGCGAGGACCAGGACGCCGACCAACAGGCCGGCCGCATGCGTCTTCGTCGGGCGGAACCCCCTTCGGCGTCCGGCGGAGCGATCGGGCGCCAGCAGCGTCTCTCCACGTGCCGCGAACACGGCCGCGACTCCCCCAGCTGCCACGAGCAGGCCGCCGACGCCCATCAGCAGTGCTGCCGCGGTCACGGCGCCGCCCCCGCAGGCGCGGAGGTTCGCCAGTCCGAGGCATCGGGATGGAGCCAGTCGAGATCGAAACCGACCGCGCTCAACCGCTCCCGGAGGGAGTCGCTCAGCAGCCCGGCTCCCGTCGCACGTGCTCGCCGGTCACTGACTCGGGGCGCGAAGACGGCGGTCAGGTCCGGGCGTCCCGAGTCACCGATGGCGCCCAGCTCGTAAACACCGGAGACGTACCGGTTGTAGAACCGATCGCGTTCGACGTGGACGACTAGCCCGAGGGCGGCCAGGGAGCGCAGGACCAGTTCTGACGACGGGGCCGGGTGCGCCTTGAGGGCGTTGATGAGCACCTTGTCGAAGATTCCGCCCGCCGAGGGCGAGTGGATCGTGCACATCACCGAGGCGATGCCGCTGGTGGCTGCCTCAAGCAGCGATGTCACGTAGGCACCCCGGACCTCGCCGACCAGGACCCAGGTCGGCGACGCTCGCAGCGCCAGGTGCAGGGCATCGCCCATGTCGAAGGCCCCGCGTCCTTCGGCGTTCGGCAGGCGCGACTCGAACGGCCGGCAGACGGCGTGACGAGAGACGTAGCGCTTCTCGGCGGCGTCCCATCGTGGGATGTGCAGCCCGAGCTCGCGTTCGTCCTCGACGGTGACGACGACGTTGTTCCACGGGATGGTGTTGCCGAGCGCGCGCATCAGGGTCGTCTTCCCGACACCCGGGGCACCGGACACGAGGGGCGACACCCCGGCCTCGATCGCTGCCTGCAGGAACGCTCGCAGGGGCCCGTCGACCATGCCCATCCGGTGCAGGTCGTCCAGGCTCGGATCGCTGAAGCGGTGCACCCGGATGACCCCGGCCGGTCGGGGCACGACATCCATGGCGGCCTGCAGGCGAGCACCGAGCTCGGTCACGCCCTGCAGGCGGACGTTCAGGACAGGGCTCGCGGACGAGAACTCCCGGCTCGTCTGGCCGCCGTCAGAGCGAGAGCCCATCGCCCGCAGCAGTTGTTCCAGTTCCTCGTCGCTGGTCGCGATGGGCGGACCCGGCACCAGGGCGCCGTCGACCAGGCGCAGCATGGTGGGTTCTGAGCCCTCGAAGTGGATGTCCTCGACGTCAGGGCGGGCGAGCAGCGGCGCGAGTCGGCCCAGACCGTCGAGCTCGGCCAGCACCGCATCGAAGATGGAGTCCTCAAGCAACCCGTCGGGCGCGGCCCGGCCGCTGCTCGCCTCGTGCAGGAGCCACTGCTCGTACTCGTCGTTGATCAGCTTGCGAGTGAGTTCGCGTCGCGGGCCGGGCGCGTAGTTGCGGTCCTCGGCGCTGAGGCGGGTCGACACGCGTTGACGGAGTTCGGCGACCACCCGGTAGTCGCTCTCGGAGAGCTCCGCCATACCGGGCCCGTGCTCGACGTCCAACTGGGCGGTCATGCGCTCACCGATGTCCGCGACCGGTCTGCCGCGGCCAGCCGGCGCGCCAGCTCACCTGCGGACCGCACGAGGGGCGACCGCCGCAGACTCCGTCCACTCGCAGCGGCGCCGTCGGAGAAGACCGATGCCGTGGCCCCGTCCGCGGGCAGCTGACCGGCGAGGGGGATCCCGAGCGTGCCGGCGACCTCGCTGCCCGAGTAGGGGCCCGACCCGACGACCAGCGCGGAGACGGTGCCGAGGTCGCCCAGCTCGGTGCGGAGGCGGCGAAGTGCGTCGTGCGCTGCATGGACTGACCGCACGCTCGGCCGGACGACGAGCAGCACGAGGTCTGCTGCCCGGACGACGGGCCAGCACCCCCGGTCCCCCACGAGCCGACCGGTGTCGACCAGGACGTCCCGACCCAGCGAGCGCGGGGCAGCGGCCAGAGCTGTTGCGAGCCGCTCCCACGTAGACGCGGTGAACGAGGCGCCCTGGGCGGCTGTCCCGAACCCGGGCAGCAACCCGAGCATTGGGTGCTCGGGTATCTGCACGGCATGGCTGAGCAGCGAGGACGCCGCTGCAGCCGGCCCGGTCTCGTGTCGGACGGCCGCCGACCAGGACAGCAGCCCGGTCTCCGCACCGACCCGGCCGGCCATCAGCCCGGGCGCGACGTCGCCGCCGGCGAGGTCGCAGTCAGCCAGCAGCAGGGCACGGGGCCAGGTCGTGGCCAGCGCGCAGGCCGTCGTCGTCACCCCCGGCGCGGCCTTGCCGGAAGTCAGCACGGTGAGCATCAGCCGTTGCCGGGCAGCACGATGACGGCCAGGTTGCCGGTCGACGCCAGGGCCGCGACGGCTTCCCCGTCGTCCTCGGACACCTCGACATCCACGACGGTCAACTGGGTCGTCGGGTTGAGGGGTCCGACCTGCGCGACGGTCGCGGTCACGGTCGCGGGGAGGCCGGACGCGGTCGCGTCCACGACGCCCGCGGTGCCCGGGGTGGCGACGACGAGGACCTGCTGACCCGGGGTGAGCCCACGGGCCGGGAACTGTCCGTCCTGCAGGGGCAGCGCGACCAGCACGCTCCCGTCGGGGATGCCGGACCCGGTCCCGATCTGGGACATCGTGAGCAGCTCGCCCTGCGACAGCGAGACCTCGGCCACCATGCCGACCACGCTGGACAGATCGGCCGCGGGGACCGGGCTGAGCGCGGGGTCGTCGGGGACGCTCGCGACGACGAGGTCCTCGCTGGTGAGGATGGCGCCGGCCTTGACGTCCCGGGCGACGGCCAGCACCTCGGTGCGGCTGGTGAGCATCTGGGCAGCGGTGAAGGCGAGAATCCCGCCGAGGAGGACGACGAGCACGGCCAGCGCGAGCGACTTCCTGCTGACCCGCCGCCGTACCGCCGCGGTCAGCTGCACCGGGGCTGGAGCTGAGGCTCGGGGGCCATCCGCGTCACCACCGGCGCGGATCGGCGCCTGCAGCTGCGCGGTCATCGGGTGACCACCGTCTGCGCCTCGACGACTGCGAAGGCCGCGGTCGACGTCGTGGTGAGCGGCGGGAGTGTCCCCGTGGCTCCGGTCGAGGAACGCCACGAAACCGACCATCGGATGCCGTACACGGCAGAGACCTTCCCGTCGGGCTGCTGGAGGGACGAGCGGCTGTAGCTGTAGTCGCAGCCGGACGGCGACGGGCTCCACACCCCGGCGGCCGGCTGCCACGCCGTCCCAGGCCCGGTGCAGGACACGGTCGCGGCGCCGTCCCCCGGGGTGAAGGTGAGCGCCGTCGGGGTGACGGTGACCTCGGCCCAGACGCCGCCGGCGTCGGCCCGCGCGGACGTCGGGCGGTACGCGGCTGCGTCGGTCCAGAACCAGGTGTGGGCGTTGACGACGGTGTAGGGGCGCCCGTCGCTGAGCGTCCCGGCCGGGTACCGCCCGGCGGTCGGCGACGGGAGGACGACGGTGTCGAGCGCCTGCTGCGCGAGGACGGCGGGGTCCACCGCGGCTGGTCCGGCCGGCGGAGTAGCCGACCAGAAGGTGTAGCCGTTGGTGCCCGGGAAGGAGAGCCCGTTGGTGAACGGGGTGCAGAAGTAGAGGGCTCCGTCGGTACGACCGCCCCACATCGGCGAGTCGAACGGCGGAGGGTTGTCCAGGGGGCGGACATAGCACTGCTTGGCCTGGGACCACCAGCCGCTGGCGTCGGAGCACGGAACGGTCACACCGAGGCGGGTCTCGGTGCAGGCTGCTGCCGGCGTGGTGCCGCCTTCGCTGCTCTGCGACGGCGAGGTCGGGCTCTGCCCTTCCGAGTCGTCGGTACCGGCGGTGACGACGCAGAACCCGTGGGCGGTGTACTGCTGGCACTCGGCCGGGGCCGCGGAGCCAACCGACGCCGGGAGCACTACGAAGATGGCCAGCGCACTGGCGAGGATGAGCCTCAGCCGGGACATGCCTGGGCCTGTGTGTTCGGGGCGGAGCTGACCCGCCAGGACGAGGAGTCCGGGTAAGCGGTGTTGACGATGGTCAGTTCCGAGACAAGGAACGGGGACCGTTGCGCGGGCGTCAGCGCGGCTCCATCCGACGACGTCGCCCCGACCTGCGTGACGTCGATGCATGCGGTGATCTGGACGGAGAGCAGGTCCCCCGCAGCCGCCGCGATGTCGACGGCACCCGGGGTTACGCTGACGACACGCGACTGGCCGGTCTGGGTGTAGCCGCTGGCGCGGAAGGTCTGGATGGCGGCGGCTTCTGACGCGGCCTCCGGGTCCACCGCCACCTCGTACACGGTGTCGATGGGCAACGTCGGGTCGGAGTAGAGCTGGTCCACCGTCCGCCAGTAGGCCGTGACGAGCGCAGTGGCCTCCTCGACGGCCAACTGCTCGGGGTCAGCGGTGGTCGACCGAGCGACCGACGTGGATGACGACGACTCAGCGGACTCCGCGGGGGCGTCCGACCCGGAGCACGCGGCAAGGAGGAAGGGCAAGGTCATCAGCGCGCAGCGAGCAGCCACGACGTGCGAGAGCGTCATGCTGCGGCACCTTCCTCCAATCCCATCGGCTGGCGAGCATGCATCGCCGATGGCGTTCTGCAACGACTGCAGGCGCCACATCACCCGGTCCGGTGACACGGACGGCTGATTTCGAGCTTGGGTGGGTCACGAACCGTCACCAGGCAGTACAACCTCGGTGACAGGCCCCTCACCAGCACAATCGACGCTCAGCTCGAAGCGAGGACACGTGGACACCCCTACGGTCGCCGCAGTGGCCATCGCGTCGGTAGCCGGGGCGGTGGCGGTTCCGTGGCTCACCGTCCGGGGCTTGCAGCAGCTGCACTGGCGTGAGGCACTCCCCCGCCGGCTCCGGTTGAGCACCGTGCTGGTGGGCGCCGCGACCACCGCCGTCGTCACGGGATTCCTGTTCGTACGCGTCGGCTGGGCGCTGCTGCCGGCCTACGTCGTCTGGGCGTGCGCTTTGGTGGCCCTCGCGGTGTGCGACGGGTTGACCCAGCGAATCCCGACGCCCCTGGTCCGCCAGTCGACGATCGTGGTCTCCCTTGCGTTGCTGGCGGGCGCGGTCAGCGCGGCGGACTGGACACTGCTGCTGGCCGCGGCCGCCTGGACCATCGCCTCGGCTTTCGCCTTGCTCCTCGCATGGCACTTCGCTGGTACTGGCTTCGGGGACGTTCGCCTCGGAGTCCTCGGGGGCCTCGGTCTGGCCTTCGCCAACCCCACCAGCCTGCTCCTCGGCCTCGGCGCGTGGGCCGCACTAGCCACCGGCCAAGCCATGGCCGCGAGCGCCCGAGGTGGATCGCTGCGGACCAGGGTCGCCCTCGGGCCCGGCCTGGCGACGGCATTCCTGGTGGCCGCCTGCATACCGACCTAGACCTCATGGATCGCTCCGGCATAGGCGCAAGAATTGCGCCTATGCCGGGCGCCACAATCCAACTGTTACCTGGCCTTGCAACAGTCCTCAGCGGGCTATGCGACGCCACCAGGGCTCGGCGATGGCCTTGACATGATCCTCGGCGGCCTTCAGGAACGTCCCTTCGGCCGCCTCGAGCTCGGCCAGGTTGACCCGGTCCCCGCTGATGTTCATGCCGGCGTCGTCCTTGACCCCCGGCTCAAGCCACGCTTCATGCATCGAGGAGCCGGCGACCTTCCGCAGTTGACCCACAAGGGCGTTGTAGGCGGCGCCGGTCGTGGGGTCTTCCGCTCGAGTCCATGCCTGGTGGAAGGAGAGGCGGGACTGGACCTGGCGCAGTTCCTCGGACAGGCGGATCCGCTCTTCGCCGCCCTGATCATCCCGACGCCGTCGGATGGCGAAGGGAAACTCCTTGTAGTCGGCGTAGGCCTGGTACGCCTCTGCGAGGCTGGTGCGGACGCGGGCACGCTCCTCGAGGCGGGTGGTGCGCCGGGCGAGCGCCGTGTTGATCGAGCCGGTGACGATGGCGGCGACGACCGCTGCGGACAGGACCGCGGTGGTGAGCCCGTCACCCTTAGAGGCCGGCGCGTCGTTGATCGCCGGCGCCGGGCCGGGTGTCGTGCTGGTGGTCGTAGTCACCGCTGGCGGGACCAGCGAAGGGGTCGAGTCCGTAGGCGTGGCCGGGGTGGTCGGCGTCGGCGGGGCGGCCGGTGTCGGCGTGGGGCTGGTCACGGTGACGTCCTTCGTGCGGCTCGGGAGATCTGGGGCAGCTCTGCAGGGTCGTGCGGTGCTTCTTCACCGGGCCACTCTCCGGTCTGCCGCCACCAGGCCTCGCGGATGAGGTGGGCGCAGATGTGACCGGCGAGGACGGCGCCGCCGTCACTCCAGGTCCACCGCTGCTCTGGCGGGTCGTACGGATACCAGATGCACAGGCTGCCGTCCTCGTAGCGGTGCTTGGAGCCGGGGCCGGGCACGTAGATGGCTGGGGTGTCCGGCGCGTTCGGCCCAAACTCGATGGTCACGGGCTGCGGCTCGAGTCCTGTGGGCGTGAGCACGCACCGGACGGCGAAGCCGCCGCGGCGAGGACGTCCCGGCCGGGTGACGGCGGGGTCCGCGCCGACCGCCTGCAGCTCGGCGACGAGCCGCAGACGGTGGGCAGGACGGTCGAACCAGGCGGGGTGCCGGTGGACGGGTCGCCGCATCACTGTGGCCGCGGGCCACCGTAGGCCCGAGTAGGCGCGACCGCGGCTGCGGTTCCGCTGAGGCCGAGCGCGACGGTGGTGACCGGCCGGCTGATGCGCAGCGCGGCGACCGCGGACGCGAGCACGTCCTCGGCGGGCGCGTCGACGTAGTTGCGGAACACGCGGTGGAGGGCCGACTGCACCTTGGTCTCGTCGTCGTCGTGCTCGATCGCGTCAGCCATGGCGGTGGCCGCAGCGCGCAGCCGCTGGACGGCGACCTCGCGGGAGATCCCGTTGACCAGCTTCAGCGGCTTGAAGACCTGTGCGGGGTCGGGGGTGTTGCAGCCGGTGCCGAGGAACGTCGCCCCGCCGTCGAAGACGGCGTGCAGGGCGGCCGCGAGGCCCATGCCGGCCACGATGTACTCCAGCGCCATTGCGGACAGGTGGAAGCTGGAGAAGGCGGGCAGCGACCACTGCTTGTTCCAGGCCTTCAGCAGGCGGACGGCCCGCCGGCGGGTACGCCGCAGCGACTCGGTGCCGCCGTTGAGCAGGGCCACGTGCAGCTCAGGGTCGGAGGCCTCCCAGCGGCGCATGTCGAGGTTCGGGATCCACAGGCCGCTGCCCTCGCGGCGGGTGAGCGCGATGACGAGGTCCACGGAGGGGTCCTGGCCGTTGATCGGCTCGCTGAAGGTGATCTTCGGCCCCCGCTTGGACTTGCCGCAGCGGGCATCGGGGTAGACCTCGCGGATCTCGGGGCCGAGCAGGGCGCACAGCTCCTCGGCGATGTCGTTGGGCGTCTTTCCACCACCCTCGGGGCCGAGGTCGGGGTAGTGAATCCGGTTGAGGACCAGGCCGCCGTCGCCGTCGGTCACCGGGTGATTCACGGTGAACTGGGCGAGCGAGCCAGAGGGGTAGGTCCGAAGCGCGCCGGGGAAGTTCATGGCGACGTCGCGCACCAGCGCGAGCCGCTTGCGGGCCTCGGCCAGCACGGTGTCGTCGGCGGCGATCTTGCCGCGGATGGTGTTCAGGTAGTCGTTGGTGTGGCCCATGGCCGGTCCTCCAGGTGTGTGTTGGGGGCGCGGTAGGCCCCTTCACCTGGGTCTGACGACGAACCTCGTCGATCCGTCCAGTCAGCCGGTGCAGTCCTTGCAGCGGCGAGCGGTGGGTCCGGCGAACCGCGCGGGGTGGAGCTTCTGGAAGCAGCCCTCGCACATGCGCTCCGCGGCCAGCGTGCAGTTGCAGTGGCCGGTCGGGCAGCGTGGCGTGCCACAGCGGGAACACCGATCGGCGGGCTCGAAGTCCGTATCGCACACCTCGCAGGTGACCTCGCGTGACACGAAGCGGTCTGGCTCCACCCGTGGCCGCGCGAACGGCTTCCAACCGGGCCGGTCCATGACGGCGACGGCGATCAGGTAATCGTTGGACCAGGCGGCGTCGCCGTACAACTCGAGGCTGGTCGACCCGTCGCGGTAGCTGGCGTAGGTGGTGTCGACCTGCACAGAGATCCGGCGGCGCAGCGCCGCCGCCACCAGCGGGGTCGCCGCCTGGCTGGTGCCGCGGGCGGGCGGGAAGACGTCGCCGCGGCCGGCCGCGAAGGTCACCGTCCCCGCAGCGTCCAGCACCGCGACGAACCCGTGGCTGTGCAGTCGTTCGACGGCACGAACGCAGCACGCTGCCCGGGAGGCCTGGGTCTGCTCGAACATCGCCACGATGTCGGCCGCTCGCGGGGAGCGGTCGGTCGGCCAGGCGGCGAGTGCGTCGTCGGGCAGCAGCACCCGTGAGGCGAACGCGTCGCAGGCGGCGTCCTCGAATGCCTCGGGGTTGGCCGGCTGCCGGCGTACGGCCAGCCCAAGCCGTGCGTCGGTCTTCTGCAGATGGTGGCCCAGCTCATGCAGTGCGGTGAACTGCTGACGCCCGCCGCTCAGCGAACGGGTGACCGTCAACGTCGGTGGCTTGGTGTCGTGCAGGTAGCCGCCGGCGACCGAGCAGCGGCTGTCGGACTGGGTGTCGGGCACCTGCGCGACACGGATCTCGGTCCAGGCGGCGAGCTCGGCCAATGGGTCGGCGTGTAGCCGTTCGGCGGCACCGGTCGACCGCGACTCCACCACTTCGAGCATCCGGCTGGCCTGAGCGAGAACGTCGGCGCGAATCACGTTCACGCGTCTGGGTCCAGGCCGTGTCCCTCAGCCCAGCGGCGAATCCGGTCGGGCCAGTACGGCTCCTTCTCACCGGTCTGCCGGGCAGCCAACGTGAATACGTCCTGTGCAAGGGCGTCACGGGCGGCATCCTCGGAGATCTGATCGCGGTCGCTGCGTTTCCGGGCCAGGCCGCGCCAGCGGGGTTGCCGCAGCTCCAGGACCAGGCCTATCGGCAGAGGCTCGGCGGCGGGGAGGCCGCCGAACACCTCCTTGAACACCCGCGCCTGTTCCGGTGTGGCTGGCCGTTTGCCATCGATCAGTTCGAAGACGACCGGCAGCCCGATGCCGAGACGGCTGGCGACCGCGTTGAGATCGTCGGGTTCGACGGCGGCGAGGTCGATTTCGGTCGGGGCGTCGGCGGACGCCTCAGCGGAAGCTGCTGGGTCGGCGTCGGCCGATGACTCGGCCAGTAGGTCGAGGTCGTCGGCGAGTTCGGCGCGGACTTCGTCGCCCCGCAGGGCGGCGCTTCCTGTGACGGCCGTGCTGACGGACTGGGCAATCCCGCTCACTACGTCGGCGTCAAGATGGTCGATGGGCCGGTCCAGCACGTTCACCGGCAGCGACCGCCGCAGTCCGGCCCACACCGTGACAGGCACGCCGAGGACCGTGTCGCTCAAGACGACGGCGTCGCTCTCCGTCCCAAGTCCCTGCGTTTCCACCGTGGCTGGCACCACGAGGACCGAGTCGGCATCGACAGCAAGTACGACAACCAATGCGGAGACGTCTTCGCGGACGGCTCGCCACAGCTGCCCGACTGCCGGGACCCAGCTCGACCGGGGGCCGAACTCCTTGTCCAGCGCGCTCTCAGTCAACTGGGGCGCGGCAGCCTGCTTGGCCAAGTCCAGCAATCGCTGGGGTACGGCGCCGCTCTCGGTGGACATCACAGCGGCCTCCTTCTCCTCCGCTAAGTGCGGCCCGGTGGCCGCACTCGGGTTGACGCCGAACCTGCTGCGATCGTCCGAGCGGCCGGTCACGGGTTCACCACGCACAGCCGCACGACTTCCAGCGTCACCTCGGCGCGCAGCTCATCGTCTGGCACCAGCTCGACCAGGAGCGCTGTCAGCTTTCCGCGCGCGGCGTACGCCTGACTGCGGCCCAGCCCCAGGATTTGCTCCTGGTCCTCGATCGGCTTGCCCAGGTGCGGCAGCAGGGCCCGCTGGGACGGCGACAGCTGCTCGTAGACCTCTGCCGCGCGGTCGCTGACCTCGACCATCACGTCCGGGCGGTCCTCCAGCGGCGCGACGGCCGCCTCGAACGTCAGCTCGTCGAGGGCGGCGTCGGCGTGCTCGACCGCCGCGGGAAAGCGCCGCAGAAGAACTGCGGTCAGCTGCGCGACCTCCAGCGACCCGCCGGCTGCCCTCAGCACGGCGCGAAGGATGTCCACCAGCGACTCGTCGCGCGCCAGAGGCGCACGACGCTTTCCCGACCAGCGGACGGCCTGCACGCCGGGCACCGCGTAGGCGGTGGCCACCAGAGGACCGACGTCGCCGCCGAACGGCGACTGCAGGGGGCCGGCCAGCTGCCAACGCCCGGCTCCCGGGGTGCGCGGCGGCACCAGGGTGAACTCCGGTGTCGCGGCCAGCAGATCCTCGATCTTGCGTCGGATCGCCCCGATGTCGGTTCTGCGGGCCGCGTCCACCAGGAAGTGCCTGATCGTCTTGCGCAGGTAGCGGCTCATCGAGTCGAGGCCGGCCGTCTGGGCCAGGACGCCGGCGGTCACGGCCTTGCCCTTGGCCGCGAAGAACTCCTGCGTCCACTCGGCCACCAGATCCGTCGTCCACCCGGTTCCGGGCGTCAGGAGGACGGGGAACCGCTGGACCTCCTCGCCCATCAGCTTGATCAGCAACCGCAGCGCGTGCGGTCCGAACTCACCGTGCTCCTGCAGTTCGCGATAGGCGTCGATGATCGGGCCCCCGTCTGCGTCGTCGACACCACGACGCTACCGCTCCGCCACGCTGATACGTCAGATCAACACCGTGCGACAACGATGCCCACGGCTGGGTGGTTGGTTAGTACCTGTACGTGGTCGCGGAGTCTGCCGAGGACGCACCGCACGACACCGTCGATTCGGTCGACTCGGGCATCCTCGGCGTCACCATCGAGGCCCCCTCCGCAAGGCCCTGCTCTCCGGCGCCGTGCTCAAAGTGTCGGTGTCCTGGGGGACGGTGTGCGGGTGATCGGCCCGGGTACCCAGAACGGCAAGTGGTGGTTCGTCCTCGATGAGTTCCTCGATCGCGCGGAGCGGGTCCTGAACTCCGAGATTGCCCGCCGACAGGACTTCGCGACCGTGGGGACGACGATGCGCCTGATCGGGTCCGTGGTCAGCGGGAAGGCCATGTTCAGCATCGAGCGGGATGTACCTCGCGAAGCCGACGTGGAGTCCGCGGCGGCACGGGTGCGGCCACTCTTCCTGGAAAACGACCCCGTGTTCCACGGTCGCGTCACAATGGCGCTGGGCGGGCTATCGAAGGACAGCGGTAGCGAGCAAGAGTTGGCCACCATCAAGGCGCTCAAGAACGCCTGGCAATCATTCGAGAAGAGCTACCGCTGGTCGATGGGCACCTCCTTCTCGAGGGGAATCCCTCCGGGGCAGATGCGCAACGACCGGCAAATCGCTAGGGACTTCATCTACGGCGACCTGGTGCACGCCGACCCGGAGGCTCGAGCCCGCTTGCGGCACATCTCCATGGACGACCGCGTACTCGCCGCCGTCGTGTGGGTGACGGACGCGACGTGTCTGACCCAGGCGACCAAGCAGCTCGCCATCGATCTGGACGATGCCGGCAGCCTGGCCCCTCGTCCCTGACCTCGAGAACACGATGCCGCGTACCGGTCGATGACGGTAAGGCACCCTCGCGCCGGCTGCTGGTCCCAGGTCTCCCTGGAGCCAGCAGTTCTCCCTATCCGGGCCCGGTCACCGAGAAGGGAACCGACGGACGTTTGCTGCCGACCTGCCGGGCGGGGCCAGGCTAGCCCCTGTCGACGACCCCATTCATCTCCAGGGCAGTAGTCCGAGTCTTCACGACGTGGGCCCCCGCCGTTGGTCGACTAATCGCGACCCAACGAAGGGTGCCGCATGACCTTCACCCGCCATCGCCCCGCACCGTGAAGATCACGCATGGCGCACAACTCGAAGAACTTGCCGCACGGAAACACTCAAAGACGCTACAAGGTGTGACAGTACAAAGCATCTACGAGCCGCTCGGCAATTCGTTTTTGCGCTTGAGGGTTCGCCCGGTCATTGCAATTCGTGAGGTCGCCAAACCAACCGGGAGAACGTAGAAATTTGGTTCAATAGGATTGGCGATCTGCACACCTGGCAGATTCATCTTATCGGCAGCCAAATGACCAGAGCTGACCACGCCGCCAGCCTGAGAATGTTTCATTCCGCGAACCCTGCCGGCCAGTCGTGACGGCCCGGCCTCCCGGGCCTCACCGCCTGATTTGTCGAGTGCACTCGGGAATCACCATCGATGCCGGCGTCCCAGGAAACTCGATAAGTCGAATTCGGGTCGTACTGAGTGATGTGATTCGTTTCCCCGTCGAGCGGGACTTCGATACGCCCGCGTTCGTCCATCATGCGGGCGGTCACTCTCGGATTGACCGTTGGGCCACGCCCCCGGCTATACAGGGTCGCGGCGCCCGCATCTTCTCTTCGCGAACCACTGGCACCACTAAATCCGGTTGGCTCTACGTAGCAAGGCATGGCGACTCCCTCTCGTCAAGAGGTGATCGTACTTGCTACGTCAAGAGCGTGACCCCGTCTACAGGCCTGCGCCTGCGCGGGGCACTTCGGAGCTACCTCCAACTGCTCTCAATCAGCCGCCACTCTGGGTCCTGATCGTTCAGCTTCGCATTCACTCGTCTGCCCGAATCGATGAATCGAACAACCTGCGGCAAGGTGCGCTGCGAGCCGCGATCCAATTCTGTTTTATTGAAGGCAGTGGCGACCAGCTTGTTCAACCAATCCCGATAAGCGATGTTGAGTGGAATCGCCCCTACTAGTCCTGCATGCGGGCGCAATCTTGATTGATGCATCTCGAAGAGGTGATCCGCTAGGGCGAAAAGCCATCCGACCGGGTTCGTGGAGCGCATGGGCCACCTGTCGGATGGATTCTCGCTCTCAACGAAAATAGGCGTCGAGATATCAACCTCACGAGAAGTGATGGGGGACTCCAAATTTTTGTAGTGCTGGACCAGAAGGACAGCTGCCGACCAGACGTCGAGGCTAAATCCAGGCGGGCATTCGCCACCAAGTTTCTGCAGACCCCCATCGATCACGAAGTCCGGAGCAACACCATAGGCGGGAATGGCCTGGAAACGCCGGACCGCCTCCAGGGACGGCCGCCTTTCGTCTTTCCAGCCCAAGTCCGACTGCAGTTGCTTATGCCGCACGGTCAAGCCCTCTATGTATGGCATCATGAAGGCATCAATCCAGACGATTTCCGCAGCCCGACGCAGCTGATTATCGTCCGACATGAGCGAGGCTTCCAGCAGATTCTGTGCGAGGTATTTGCAATTTCGAGGCATTGCCGTGCAAAGAACGGAGTAGTGTGCCATTCGACTTGCTTCTACACTCCGCTCAAATGCCTGCGCGACACTGCTAGCTTTTTGGGCAATTCTATTGTTCGTGTAACTTAGATATTCGGCTGCCATTCCGCGCACCCAAGGCAGCAACGACCAGTGACTCCCGACGGCGAGAATCTGTTCCTCTTCAACAGTAACCGAGCGCTGATTCAACTCTTCGAACAGGTTCCCCGAGACGTCCGCTGTCGCAAGGGCGATGGAGATCTGCTGACTCAGTAGGCGAGCGAGAATCTCAACCCGTCCGCCGAGATTGGAGGAAGCTACATGGGCTGCTATTCGATCCCCCGCACTGCGCATCCTTCGCACCGCTGCAAAACCCGGCTGGGTCAGATCGGGGGCCACTCCGAAATGGACGTCTGAGCTCAATAACCAGTCAAGAGATGAGCAAATGCTTGCGGCATCATCGCCGATAGCGATATCTACCAATTGAGAGAACTCATCGAGCGATGGCAAATCGGTGACTGCTGAATCCGACTCGGACGATTGGAGAATCTGAGTCCAACAAGAATAACATCTTACTACCGATTCCTCCAGGAACAGATCTATCGTTGGTCCATCGTCAAGCATAGGCTTATAATTCGGTATATTAAGGTACTCGCTCCGAAATAGTTCCGAATCGAGAACCAAACCATCGGCGGCGTCATTCGCCCTCATGTCTAGGGACGCGGACTCGACCCGCGCATTGCCTAGGTATAGTACTTTCGTGTAATTGAAAAAGATGTCCATAATCCGCCAGGCAACGGTAGCTGGGCTGCGTCTGGCGACAGGGTCGTCAATATTGATTGACCCAACAGCTGCAAGAAGCAGGAGCGCGCTCGATACGGCTGCCTCGTCACCAGTCTTCAGGACGTTTAAGTTGTTACGGTCCACGGCTGGAGTGTCGCAGAGGCGTGGTGCGAGTTCAAGGTAGATAAGCCTCACCCGCCCTAAATGCCGGGCCCCACGCCAATTCTTGCAGGTCCGAGCCCGCTGAGCAGTCAAGGCCCGGTGGTCGCCTACCCAGGACCGAGCCTCACCACGGTAAGTCCCGCCGCACCAAAATGTTGGCTGCAGCACCCAGTAAATTGGTCTTCGGACCGGCGATCGATTCGTGCAGGTCGTCGCTTTGTGCTTTATACACTATTTGTGTGGATTCCCGTCCTCCGCTGCTACTAGATCGGTTTCCCGCTTCTCTCCGTGATCATTCGCGCTGGAGCCGCATACAATGCGTTCAGGTTGCTGACTGCCGGAACTCTGCTCGAGTCGGTCGACTTTCCGGCCCATACAGACGGCGATCAAATGGGCTCAATCCCCCACGCTTAGCTTATTCAATACTCGGCGTTGATTCGCTGAGCCTCATCAGAGCCTGATCGGTTCGGTTGATCTGACGCTCGAAGCGAGGTTGCGCAGGCCACGACTGATGCCTTCCGGCGAAGCACGTGCCCTCCCCCAGCCGTTCGGCTCTCACCACGCCGGGGTAGCGCCCTCGTGAGCCGGTCGTGATACTGATCTTGATACTGCGGTCCAAGGAACTGGGTGCATCTGAACGCATCTGGAAGTCCGATCAGCTAGCTCCAGATGCGCCGAACATGCAGCTCAGGGCCTTGAAACGCCCCTGGGTGCCCGACGGACCTCCTGAGTTCAAGTCCCCCCTCGGACACCACACCGCCCCGGCGTTCCTGCAGGTCAGGAGCCCGGGGCGTTCTCGTGCCGGTGCACCTCGGCGGACGACGACCGGCCGCCTAGGCTGCCGGTCGTGCTGGTCACGCTCGCGCTGGTCGGGATGGTGGCCGCCCTGCTGCTGGTCGCCGGGGCACACGTGCTGGGCGACCGGGTCGGCATCGCCGCACCGCTCGTGCTGGTCCTCGTCGGCGGCCTGGTGGGTCTGGTCCCGGCGGTGCCGACGATCACCGTCGACCCCGAGGTCATCCTGGCCGGCATCCTGCCGCCGCTGCTGTACTCCGCGGCCGTGGCGGTGCCGCCGCTGGCGCTGCGTCGCGAGGTGCGGTCGATCGGGGCGCTGTCGGTCGTGCTGGTGGTGCTCAGCTCGGTCGCCCTCGGGGCCTTCTTCTCCCTCGTCGTGCCCGGCCTGTCCTTCGCCTGGGGCATCGCGCTGGGCGCCGTGCTGAGCCCGACCGACGCGGTCGCCACCTCGATCGTCCGCCGGTTCCCGGTGTCGGCCCGGATCACCACGATGCTCGACGGCGAGGGCTTGTTCAACGACGCGACCGCGCTGGTCCTGCTGCGCACGGCGGTGGCGGCGGCCGCCGGCACGTTCTCGCTGTGGGGTGCGGTCGGGGACTTCGTGTACGCCGTGGCGGTCGCGGCCGTGCTGGGCTACGTCGCCGGCCGACTGGTGGTCGCCGCCCGTGCGCGGGTCGACGTCGTGGTCAGCACCCTGCTGTCGTTCACCGCGCCGTTCCTGGCGTCCCTGCCGGCGGAGGAGCTCGGCGCGTCCGGGCTGGTCGCGGCCGTCGTGGCCGGGGTGGTCACCAGCAGCCGCGCACCGCGCGCCCTGTCGCCGCGGCACCGGATGGCCGACACCCAGAACTGGCGCACCGTCGAGCTGGTCCTGGAGGGCGCGATCTTCCTGCTCATGGGCCTGCAGCTCGACGGCCTGGTCCGCGACGTGCAGGCCGACCACCTCGGTGTCGGTCCTGGGCTGCTCATCGCCGCGGGCGCCCTGGTGCTCACCGTCGCCGTCCGCGCCGCCTACGTCGTCCCCCTGCTGCTCGGACTGGCCCGCCGAGCCCGCCGCTGGGCCGACCAGCGCGGCCGGCTGGAGGAGATGCGCGACCGCATCGACGGGGACGGTGATCCCCCGGTGCGGCGCAAGGGCTTCGGCACCGGCCGCCCGCTCGACGAGCGCGAGCTGCGCCACCTCGCCACGCGCGTCACCCGGGGGCTGACCCACATCGACTACCTCCTCGCCGCGCCCCTCGGGCCACGGGAGGGTGCCGTGGTCGTGTGGGCCGGCATGCGCGGGGCGGTGAGCCTGGCCGCCGCGCAGACCCTGCCGGCCGACGCACCGTCCCGGCCGCTGCTGGTCCTGGTCGCGTTCGCGGTGGCCGCCGGGTCGCTGCTGGTGCAGGGCGGCACGCTGGGCCGGGTGGTCCGGCGCGTCCGTCCGGCGGCGCCGGACCCCGCCGTCGAGGACGCCGAGCGCGCCGAGCTGGTCGGCCTGCTGCGGGCAGCCGTCGAGGACCACGCGGTCCCCGCCGACCACGGGGACGCGATGCGGGCGCAGCTCCGGCTCATCGCCGTGCAGCGCGACCTGCTGCTGCGTGCGCGGGACGACGGCCGGTTCAGCACCGCCGTCCTGGAGGCGGCCCTCGTCGACCTCGACGCGACCCAGATGGCCCTCGAGCTCCGCGCCTCGCGCACCGGGTGAGCCCCCCCCACCGCGCGGGGAGGCCAGGCCGGGCTTCGCCCGAGGCTCGCCTGTACCGTTCGTCCTGGTCCGAATCGTTCGGTACAGACAGACCGGAGGAACACATGACCCGCCCGCCGCTGCCCCCGTTCGACCAGGCGTCCGCGACCCGCAAGGTGCGCGCCGCCGAGGACGCCTGGAACACCCGCGACCCCGAGCGGATCGCGCTCGCCTACTCCGAGGACAGCTGGTGGCGCAACCGGTCGGAGTTCCTCTCCGGTCGCGCGGCCATCGTGGAGTTCCTCCGCGGCAAGTGGGAGCGCGAGCTGGACTACCGGCTGGTCAAGGAGCTGTGGGCCGTCACCGGGGACGTCATCGCCGTCCGGTTCGCCTACGAGTTCCACGACGCCGACGGCCGCTGGTTCCGCGCGCACGGCAACGAGAACTGGCGGTTCGACGCCGACGGGCTGATGACCCACCGGCACGCCAGCATCAACGACGTCCCGATCGAGGAGGCCGACCGCCTCTTCCGCTGGGACGCCCCCGGCCCGCGCCCGGCCGACCACCCCGGCCTGACCGACCTCGGGCTCTGATGGCACGCACCGTCCTGGAGCGACCGGACGCCGTCCGCGCCCTCGCCGAGGTCTTCCGCCGGCACGGGTTCGCGAGCGCCTCGCTGTCGGTGATCCAGCAGGAGTCGGGCATCGGCCGGGGCAGCCTGTACCACTTCTTCCCCGCCGGGAAGGCCGACATGGCCCGCGCCGTGCTCGACGAGGTGCGGCGGTGGTTCGACGAGCACGTCTTCCGGGTGCTCGCCGAGGGCGCCGACCCGGCCGGGGCGGTCTCCGCGACGACCCGGGTGGTCGAGGAGTACTTCCGGTCCCGGGAGCGGGTGTGCCTGTTCGCCGCGGTGACGCTGGGCGCGGAGCGGGGTCCCTTCACCGCCGACGTGCACCGCTACTTCGCCGACTGGGTCGAGGCGCTGGCCGGCGCCCTCCGGCGAGGAGGTGTCGCCGGGCCCACGGCCACCGAGGAGGCGCTGGACGCCGTCGCCGCGATCCAGGGCGCACTGGTCCTGGGCCGCGCACTGGACGACGACGCCGTACCGGCCGGTGTCCTGGCCCGCACCGACCGCCGCCTGCAGGCCGTCCTGGCCGGCTGACGGCTCCGGCGTCGGCCCACGGGCACGCGGTGGGCGGGGTCGCGACCGCGCTGCGCGCCCCGGACGACACCCGGTGACCGCGCTCCCGCGGACCGGCAGGATGCACCCGTGCGCCACGTGGCCTTCGTCCGGGACCTGAACCAGGGTCAGCGCGGCCACCCGACCACGGCCGACCTCCTCGCCGCGTTCGCCGCGGCCGGGTGCCGCGAGCCGCAGGCCTTCCGCAGCAACGGCACCGTCGTCTTCGACGGTGACCCGGCGGCGGCGCAGGACGCCCTGGGCCTCCTCGCTGCGCGGACGGGCACCGAGCGGGACGTCTTCACGCTGCCCCTCGACGCGGTCGCCGCCGTCGTGGCCGAGCACGGCGACCGACCCGAC
>Ga0325400_1000011_pt1 | contig 101608 bp, 79 predicted proteins | sample PopdelMetagenome_2_FD_205662 | JGI IMG/M metagenome (GOLD analysis project Ga0325400, IMG submission 205662) | Populus deltoides microbial communities from Bellville, Georgia, United States - Xylem-PdKOR-R1 | ecosystem: Host-associated > Plants > Phyllosphere > Stem > Wood/Secondary xylem... | reverse complement strand
CGGCATGACCGTGGCGGCGAATTACGCCGGCAACGACGAACGCGCCGCCGCCTTCACCGAGCGGACCGGCATCCGGGCGTTCAAGTGGGACGTCGCCGACTATGACGCGTGTCAGGCGGGGTGCGCCGCAGTCGCCGAGGCGCTGGGGCCGGTGGACGTGGTCGTCAACAACGCCGGCATCACCCGCGACGGCACCATCCTGAAGCTGACCTACCAGGCATGGAAGGAGGTCATCGACACCAACCTGGGCGGCTGTTTCAACATGGCCAAGGCGACCTTCCCGGGGATGCGGGAGCGCAGATGGGGGCGGATCGTCAACATCGGCTCGATCAACGGCCAGGCCGGGCAGTACGGGCAGGTCAACTACGCCGCGGCGAAGAGCGGCATCCACGGCTTCACCAAGGCGCTGGCGCAGGAGGGCGCCAAGGCCGGGGTGACGGTGAACGCGATCGCGCCGGGGTACATCGACACCGACATGGTGGCGGCGGTGCCGGCGGAGGTGCTGGAGAAGATCGTCGCCAAGATCCCGGTCGGGCGGCTGGGCCAGGCGCACGAGATCGCGCGGGGCGTGGCGTTCCTGTGTTCGGAGGAGGGCGGGTTCGTCACCGGCTCGACGCTTTCCATCAACGGCGGGCAGCACATGTACTGACGGGCGCAGGCAGCGCCACGACGCTGCCGATGCGCCCGCGGAGCGGCGCGCAGCGCCCAGCACGGCCGGCGAGTGGCCGCAGGCCAGCTCGTCCGACGTCATTGCGGCGGCTTCGCCGTTGCGCTCTTCTTTGCCGGCGCAGGCAGCGCCACGACGCTGCCGATGCGCCCGCGTAGCGGCGCGCAGCGCCCGGCACGGCCGGCGAGTGGCCGCAGGCCAGCTCGTCCGACGTCAGCGCGGCGGCTTCGCCGTCGCGCTCTTCTTTCTTGCCGTCACCCCGGCGAAGGCCGGGGTGCATGTCCGGCTCTTCTCGCGCCGACCTTCATGGCGAGAGCGGTGGATGCCGGCCTGCGCTGGCACGACGGGGTAGAAGTGCGGCAACCGCGCCGGCGGCTGCCTGTCCTGAGCGCCTGCCTCGGCAGGCCGTCGGCCTGACGTCGGATGGGCTCGCCGGCGCGACCCGCCGGCCGGTCCGGGTGATCGCGGCACGAGCGCGCGGGCGTGGCCGCGCTTCGCCCGGACGCGAGAAAGGCCGCCGCCCCCTACATCGGGACGACGACCCTTCCCTCCTCGATACGCTACGCGAGGAACTCGTGAGACCGACCGACGGCCCTCGACTGCCTGCCGAGGCAGGCGCTCAGGACAGGCTGCCGCCGGCCCGACGTCGGACGGGTTCGGCCGTGCCGGCCCGCCGGCCGGGTGAGGCGTTGCGCCGTGAGGCGTGGGGCGGAAGCTGGCTTCCGCCCCTACGCCTCACCGGCAATATCCCGGGCGATCCGACCGATCGATCGCGCGACCCGCCAGCGCGCCGCCGACGCCGCCGATCACCGCGCCGAGCACCCGGTCGTTGCGACCCGCGACCTGGTGGCCGAGCAGGCCGCCGGCGAGCGCGCCGACGATGGTGCCGCCGTCGCCGTCATTGCACTTCTGCCGGGCGCGGTAGTTGCTGTAGTTGCGGTCGCGATAGACCCGGCCGTTGTTGCGGTAGCCGTCGCGGTAATCGCGCTCGTAGCGGCTGCCGTAACGCTGCGCCTCGGCGGCGACGGGTGCGAGACCGGTGCCGACCGTGGCCAGCGCGGCGGCGGCGATGGTGAGCTTCTTGAACATCGGTGGTACTCCCGTATCGAACTTCGTCGTCGGCGGCCGAAGCGCCGTCGATGGGAGGCTTATGGGTGATTCGCGTTGAGCCGACCCTGAATGCGCGCGTTATCCGCGGTTCAGGCTTCCGGACGGGCGGCGAGGGACTGGAGCCCCATGCGGCGAAGCGGGATCGGACCGGCACCGCTTCCGTGCGGGTGGATCAAACCCTAGGACGCGCCGATGCGCCGTCTTGTCCGCCTGCTCTTCGTCGTGGTCGCGGTGATCGCGGTCGTGCCGGGTTGGACGGGGGAGACGCGGCTGCCGCTGCTCGGGCGGGACGCGCGGGTCGTGGCGACGCCGGTGGCGCTCGATCCCGCCGACCCCGGGCGTCGGGGCGTGGGGCGCTTGGTGTTCCTGGGCGGCTGGCACCTGACCAGCCCCGACCGGGCGTTCGGCGGCTTCTCCTCCATCGCGGTGCGCGGCAGCCGCGTCACGCTGCTCAGCGACGGCGGCAATCTCGCCGGCTTCACGCTGGGGCCGGACGGCGCGATAGTTGCCCCGCGCTTCGGGCGCCTCGCCGCCGGACCGGGCACCGGCTGGGAGAAGCGCGACCGCGACGCCGAGGCGATGGCGGTCGGCCCCGACGGCACCCGCTGGGTCGGGTTCGAGAGCCTGCCGTCGATCTTCCGCTACGCGCCGGACGGGCGGTTCGAGGCGGCGGCGCGACCCGCGGCGATGCGGCGCTGGTCGGTCAACGGCGGCATCGAATCGCTCGCACGGCTGCCGGACGGTCGCTTCGTCGCCATCGCCGAACAGTCGCGCCGCGGCGAGGGCAGGGCGAGGCCCGGGCTGATCTTCAAGCGCGACCCGATCGCCGGCCGCGCGCCCGACGGCTTCCGCTACCTCCCCCCGCCGGGGTCGAGCCCGAGCGACGCGGCGGCGCTGCCCGACGGCGGGCTGCTGGTGGTGAACCGCCGCTTCCGGCTGCCCTATCACTTTTCCGCCGAGCTGACGCTGGTGCCCGCGGGCGCGATCCGGCCGGGGGCGACGGTGCGCGGCGCGCCGGTGGCGACGCTCGACACCCCGGTCGTCCACGACAATTACGAGGGGGTGGCGGTAACCCGCGACGGCGGCGACACGATCGTCTGGCTGGTGTCGGACGACAACGAGTCGGTGCTTCAGCGCACGTTGCTGCTCAAGTTCCGGTTATCCGGCTGACCCTGAAGGGGGCGATCCGCCGCCGGCCCGTCACGCGAAAAACCCGCCGGCGCAGGTGCGCGCGGCGGGCTCCTCGATTTCGCGTCAAACGCCGGTCAGGCGGCGGCGGGGGTGTCGCCCAGCTTCTTGACGATGTCGCGCTTCAGCCGGCGGCAGCGCAGCGACAGCTTGTCGTCGGTGGTCTTGACCAGCCAGTTGTCGAGCCCGCCATTGTGCTCCACCGAGCGCAGCCCGTGGGTCGAAACGCGCAGGCGGATCGACCGCTCCAGCGAATCGGAGATCAGCGTCACGTTCTGCAGGTTGGGCAGGAAGGTACGCTTGGTCTTGTTGTTGGCGTGGGAGACGTTGTTCCCCACCTGCCGGCCCTTGCCGGTCAGCTCGCAGATGCGCGACATGATCTCTATCCTGGTTTCGAGCGAGACGCCCGGAAAGGCCGCGCGGATAGCGGCGATGCGCGCGCCCGTCAACCGGCGCGCGCGGGTGGGGCGCAACCCCGACGCCCGTGGGGCGTTGTTTCGCGCACGTAATCAGGAGTTGGATGATGCGCGCGCTTTTCGGCCTTCTCGGGCTCGTGGTCCTCGTCGGGGCGGCGCTGCTCCTCACCGGGATCGTCTCCATCGACCAGACGCGACCCGGCATCGTCCAGGCGCCCCGGTTCAAGGCCGATGTCGCCGAGGTATCGGTCGGCACCGAGAACAAGACGGTGACCGTTCCCACCGTGGACGTGCGCAAGCCGCAATGATCCGGCCGCGGGGCACGGGCGGGGTTTGACCGCGGGCGGCGGCTGGTCGAGGGGGCGGCGATGATCCCGCTGCCCCCGCCGATGCGCGCCGCGTTGGACGCCGCGCGCGACGCCGCGGCGGCGGGCGAGGTGCCGGTCGGCGCGGCGCTGGTGGTGGCGGGTGCGATCGTGGCGGTGGCGGCCAACGCGCCGCGCGCGCTCTGTGACCCGACCGCCCACGCCGAGATGCGGGTGATCCGCGACGCGGCGGCGCGCCTCGGCTGCGAGCGGCTGGACGATGCCGAGCTGTGGGTGACGCTGGAGCCGTGCGCGATGTGCGCAGGGGCGATTGCGCATGCACGCATCGGGCGGGTCTATTACGCCGCCGCCGATCCCAAGGGCGGGGCAGTGGAGCACGGGCCGCGGTTGTTCGGGCAGCCGACGTTGCACCATCGACCGGAGGTCTATGCCGGGATCGGCGAGGCCGAGGCGGCGGGGCTGCTCCGCCGGTTCTTCGCCGCCCGGCGATAGCTTCCCGGCCAGCACGCCGGGCTCAGGTTGGTGCGCGATGGCCGGGTGTGTGGCTCCGGGAGGCAGCCAGCCGCCGGCTCGACGTCGAACGGGCACGGCGTATGCCGTGCCCGCCGGCCGTGCCGGGCGTTCGCGCCGTAGCGCGACCGCGCGGTCGTGGCCGCACTTGCGCCCGGCAGCGTCAGCGCCCCAGGTCGCTCTGCGCGATCGGGACGATCTTGATCTCCACCCGGCGGTTGGCGGCGCGGCCGGCGTCGGTGTCGTTGGCGGCGACCGGCTGGGTCTCGCCAAAGCCGCGGGTGCCGATCCGCGCCGCCTGCACGCCGCGGCCCGCCAGATAGTCGGCGACCGAGCGTGCGCGCCGTTCGGACAGCGCTTGGTTGTACGCGTCCGACCCGGTCGAATCGGTGTGGCCGTAAACGTCCACATAGGTCTGGTTGTACTGCGCCAGGATCGAGGAGACCTGGTCCAGCGTCGCGCGGAAGCCCGGCTGCACGTCCGCCGAATCGTAGGCGAAGGTGATGCCCGAGGGAATGTTGAGGAGGAGGTCGTCGCCCTGCCGGGTCACCGACACGTCGGTGCCCGCGGTGCGGGCGCGGAGCTCGCGCTCCTGCTTGTCCATGTAGGCGCCGATGCCGGCGCCCGCGAGCCCGCCGATGCCCGCGCCCAGGATCTTCTCCGTCCGGTCGCGTCGCCCGCCGACGAGGTCGCCGAGCACGTAGCCGCCGAGCGCGCCGCCGATGCCGCCGATCGCGGCCTTGGAGATGCGGCGCTCGCCCGTCTCCGGATCGGTGGTGCAGGCGCTGGTAGCCACCAGCGCGGCGAGGCCGGCGGCGAGGATGGGGGTCTTCATACGCTGTCCCTTTCGTATCATGCCCGGTCAACCCGGAGCCGGGCGCCCTTGTTCCGCGCGCGTACCGAACCGGCGACGACGCGGCCTTAACCTCGCCTGTTGTCGCGCCCGCGCGCTTGCGGCTAAGGGAAGGCGCCGATGGCCACGCCCTTTCCCTGGATCGACGTCCTCATCATCCTGGCGCTGGTCGCCTTGAACGGCGTGTTCGCGATGAGCGAGCTCGCGATCGTGTCGGCGCGGCGCGCACGGCTGGAGGCGATGGCGCGGACCGGCCGCCGCGGCGCCACCGCCGCGATCGGGCTGGCCGCCGACCCGGGCAAGTTCCTGTCCACCGTGCAGATCGGCATCACCCTGATCGGGATCGTCGCGGGCGCCTATTCGGGGTCGAGCCTGGGCAAGCCCACCGCCGAGCGGCTGCAGGCGTTGGGCATGTCGGCCGAGACCGCGGCCACCGTCGGCTTCGCGCTGGTGATCGGGCTGACCACCTACGCCTCGCTGATCGTCGGCGAGCTCGTTCCCAAGCAGTTCGCGCTGAGGAAGCCCGAGCCGATCGCGGCGGTGATGGCGATCCCGATGCGCTGGTTGGCGGTGGTCACCGCGCCGCTCGTCTGGGTGCTCGACCAGTCGAGCGCGCTGATCTTCCGCCTGTTCGGGTTGAACCGCGAATCGGAGGAGCAGGTCACCGCCGAGGAACTCCAGATGATGGTCGCCGAGGCGTCCAAGTCGGGGGTGATCGAGGAGCATGAGCGATCGATCATCTCGGGCGTGGTGCGGCTCGCCGACCGGCCGGTGCGCGAGGTGATGACGCCGCGCACCGAGGTCGACTGGCTGGACGTCCATGCGGATGCCGAGGCGATCGCAGCCCAGCTGATGGGCTCCCCGCGCACCCGCATCCCGGTCGCCGACGGATCGATCGACGCCGTGGTCGGCGTGGTCCAGTCGCGCGACATCGCGCTGGCGCTGTTCCGCGGCGAGGCGCTCGACCTGTCAGCGCTGATGAAGAAGGCGCCGGTGGTGGTCGACCGCATCGACGCCATGGACGCGATGCAGGCGCTGCGCGACGCCGACGTGCCGATGGCGCTGATCCACGACGAGTACGGGCATTTCGAGGGCATCGTCACCCCCACCGACCTGCTGGCGGCGATCGCCGGCGACTTCGCGTCGGACGTCGACCCCGATGACGCGCCCGCGATCGTTGAGCGCGACGACGGAACGCTGCTGGTCGCGGGAACCTGCGCCGCCGACGCGCTCGCCGGGCGGCTCGGGATCGACCTGCCTGAGGGCCGCGACTACGCCACCGCGGCGGGGTTGGCGCTCGACATTTTCCGCCACCTGCCCGCGGAGGGAGAGCATTTCGTCGAGCAGGGCTGGCGGTTCGAGGTGGTCGACCTGGACGGGCGGCGGATCGACAAGCTGCTGGTCGGGCGGGCTTGACCGCCCGTCATTCGTCATGCCCGATGCCGTTCGTGTCGGGCGAAGTCGAGACACCCTCTCGAGCGTAACCGAGGGGAGCGGCAAGGGTCTCGACCTCGCTGGGGACGGAAGGCGAGGTGGTGTGCGGGTCAGGCCAATACCGCCTCCAACCCCATCATCGCCGCCAGCGCACGGTGGTGCTGCTCCGCCGCCTCGCCGTAGAGCGCGGCGTCGGCGCCTGTGAGGGTGAGGACCAGCCGGCCGTCCGCGATCGCCAGCCCGCCCGGCGTCAGCGCCGCCGACGCGGGGTCCGCCAGCTTCTCGCCCAGCCGCATCGCCGCCCCCCATCGTGCCGCCCGGGTCAGCGTGTCCGCGTCGGCGAGCCGTCCCAGCGATATCGGCATCACCCGTTCCCCCAGGCAGGCGAGCAGCGTCGCCGCGATGGCTGCGCGGCCGCGGCCGTCGATAGCCACCCAACGCTCGCGCAGCGCGAGGTCGAGCGCGTGGGATGCGCGGGAGGTGCGCTCGGGCTGGCGTACCGCCGCGGCGAGCAGGCACGTCGCCTCGCGCAGCCGCGCGTCCGGCTCGCCCGCGAACAGCGGCGCGATCCATCCCGCCAGCCGTTCGCCGGCGTTCGGGTCGCACCCCGCGCGGCGGGCATGGTCGCGGGCGGCGACCAGCAGCGGGTCCTCGGCCCGCGTCGGCGCATCCAGCTCGGCGTGGAGCAGTCCCTCCCGCAGCCCGAAGGAGGAGGTGACCAGCCGCGCGGGCTGGAGATGGCGGGTCACCGCGTCGAGCAGCGCGGCGGCGTGGGGCAGGCTGGCGACGCGCGATCCCGACACGCCCGGCACCTCGCGCAGCCGCCTGGGCGAGGCACGGGCGGTGACGCGGGCGAGGTGCGCGGCCATGTCCGGCGTCATCGCGTAGCCGTGCGGGTCGGCGAGCGGCCAGTGCGTCTCCGCCATGGCGACGAGGGTCAGTGCCCGCCACGATCCGCCCACCAGGTAGAAGTCGCGCGCCCTGGCCGCCCCCTCCCAGGCGGGAACGATCATCCGCTTCAGCGTGCGCGCGAACCCGCGCGCCCCGTCCTCGCGCAAGGCGGGAAGGCGCAGCGTGCCGAGCGGGAAGCTGTCGCCGCGCCCGCGGCCGCCGCGGGCGACCTCGACCAGTTCGAGGCTGCCGCCGCCCAGGTCGCCGACCACCCCGTCGGCGTCGGGAAAGGCGGAAAGCACGCCCATCGCCGAGGCCGCCGCCTCGTCCTCGCCCGACAGGAGCTCCGGCGACAGGCCGAGCGCGCGGACGCGGGCAAGGAAGGCGGGCCCGTTGCCCGCGTCGCGGACCGCGGCGGTGGCGACGGTGCGGACGTCGCCGACCCCCATCAGCACCGTCAGCCGCGCGAAACGGGCGAGCCCGCGCATCGCCGACTCCACCGCGCGGGGGTGGAGCATGCCGTCCTCGGAGAGCGAGCGGCCGAGATTGGCCGAGACCTTCTCGTTGAGCGCCACCCGCGGCAACCGCGCGGGTCCTGCGAACACCACCAGCCTCAGTGAATTGGAGCCGATGTCGATCACGGCGCGGGGCGGCGGGTCGCCCGCCGCCTCGCCGCGGCGGCGCAGGCCGAGGAGCGCCATCAGCCTCCACCCCGCCGGAGCGATAGCTTGGGCACGCCCGCCCCGCCGTCGATCGCGGCGCCGCGGCCGGACAGCGACGGATTGGTCATGAAATAGCGGTGGACGTTGAACGGCCGCTCGCCCGGCTCCACCCGCGTGTAGCGGCCGTCGGCGTCGAGCGCCCAGCTCTGCTCGGTGTCGAGGAGGTTGGCCTGCATCACCTGGTCGAGGATTTGGTCGTGGACGGTCTCGTTCTCGATCGGGACGAGGTGTTCCACCCGGCGGTCGAGGTTGCGCGACATGCCGTCCGCCGACGAGATGTACACCCCCGCGCGCGGGGAGGGCAGCGGCTCGCCGGCGGCGAACGCCCAGATGCGGCTGTGTTCCAGGAAACGGCCGACGATGGATCGCACCCGGATCGTCTCCGACAAGCCGGGCACGCCCGGGCGCAGGCAGCAGATCGAGCGCACCACCAGGTCGATCGGCACTCCGGCGCCCGATGCCGCGTAGAGCCGGTCGATCAGGTCGGGGTCGGTCAGCGCGTTCATCTTGGCCCAGATACCCGACGGCCGACCGTCGCGGGCGTTGGCGATCTCGGCGTCGATCCGCGCGTACAGCGTCTCGCGCAGGTCCACCGGCGAGACGCTGAGCATGTTGAGCTCGCCCGGCTCGACATAGCCGGTGACGAAGTTGAACAGCTGCGCGGCGTCCCGCCCCATGCGCGGGTCGGCGGTGAAGAAGGACAGGTCGGTGTAGATGCGCGCGGTCACCGGGTGGTAGTTGCCCGTGCCGAAATGGCAGTAGGTGCGGAATACCGTGCCCTCGCGCCTGACCACCATCGACACCTTGGCGTGGGTCTTCCAGTCGACGAAGCCGTAGATGACCTGCACCCCCGCGCGTTCCAGCTGCGAGGCCCACATCAGGTTCTGTTCCTCGTCGAAGCGCGCCTTCAGCTCGACCACCGCGGTCACCGACTTGCCGTTCTCGGCCGCCTGGATCAGCGCATTGATCACCGCCGACTGCTTGCCCGCGCGATACAGGGTCTGCTTGACCGCGACCACGTCGGGGTCGATCGCCGCCTGCTTCAGGAAATCGACCACCACCTCGAAGCTCTCGTACGGGTGGTGGACGACGATGTCCTTGGCGCGGATCGCGGCAAACGCGTCGCCGTCATGCTCGCGGATCCGCTCGGGCAGGCGGGGGGCGAAGGGTTCGAAGCGCAGGTCGGGGCGGTCCTCCTCGACCAGCGCGGCGAGCGCGTTGAGCCCGAGGAGCCCATCGATCCTGGCGACCGCCGCCTCGCTGACGTCGAGCTGGTCGAGCAGCAGCGCCTCTATGTCCGGATCGATGCCCCGTTCCAGTTCCAGCCGGATCACCGTGCCGCGGCGCCGCCGCTGGATCGCCGAGCGGAAAGAGCGGACGAGGTCCTCCGCCTCCTCCTCGACCTCGATGTCGCTGTCGCGCAGGATGCGGAACAGCCCGGACGGGCCGATCCGGAAACCCGGAAAGATCAGCGGCGCGAACCGGCACACCACCTGTTCCACCGTCAGATATCGCGCGCCGCCTTCCCGGTGCGCGCCCGCCAGCCGGACGAAGCGCGGCAGCGTCGCGGGCAGCAGGATCATCTCCGTCACCTCCACCCCGTCCGACAGGCGGGTGAGGCTGAACAGGAGGCCCAATCCCTGGTTGGCGACGAACGGGAAGGGGTGGGCGGGATCCAGCGCCTGGGGGGTGATGACCGGGAAGATCTGCTCGCGGAAATGGCGCTCCAGCCAGGCCTGGCACTCGGCGTCGAGCGCCTGGTCGCCTAGGATCGCGATGTCCTGTCCCGACAACGCGTGCTGGAGGTCGCGCCACACCGCCTGCTGGGTCGCGACCAGCGCGTCCACCTCCTCGCCCGTCGCGGCCAGCTGCTGCCCCGGGGTGAGGCCGTCCGCCGACAGCTCCTCGATGCCGCGGCGAACCTGTCCCTTCAGCCCCGCGACCCGGACCATCACGAACTCGTCGAGGTTGGAGCCCGAGATCGACAGGAAGCGGACGCGTTCGAGCAGGGGGTGGCGCGGGTTGCACGCCTCTTCCAGCACCCGGCGGTTGAACGCCAGCCACGACAGTTCGCGGTTGAAATAGCGGGCGGAGGGGGGGAGCGCGGGCGGCGTCGTCATCGGTCCCGGGGCATGGCGCGGCTCGATGACGGGGAGGTTACGCGCGGCCATGGAACCCGAGCGCGCGATCCGCGCGTTCGTTCCGCCACCTGACCACCCCGGGGGAAGCATGCCGAGCGGTACCGACATCATGACCCATTCGCCGCTGTTCCTGCGGCCCGACCCGTCGCGAACGGTGATCCGCCCGTTCGACGTATCCGACCCGCCCGGGTTCGACCATCAGGCGCGCACCCGTCCGGAACGGATCGCGGCGCGGGTGCTGGCGATGCCCGACGACCTGTTCCAGGCCGAGCTGGCGCGGGTCATGGCCGATCTCGGCAGTCGCCACCTCGACGTCGACGCCACGGTGCTGCGCCGGTTCGAGGCCGTCAGGGACCGCTGCGGCTGCGATGGCGTGCCGGGCGACCGCGCCAAGCTGATCGGTGCCTATTTCAGCCAGGAATACGCGTTCGAGGCGGCCGCGCTGTTCAACCCCAGCATGGTTCCCGCCGACGACCAGTCCGACGCGCCCGCGGGCGGGATCAGGTTCGTGCTGTCGTTGCGCGGGATCGGCGAGGGGCATCTGTCGTCCGTCACCTTCCGCACCGGCAGCTGGAGCCCGGCCGACGGCTTCGCGGTCGACGCCCCCAGTCCGTTCGGGGTGGCGCCGCGGATCGCCGCGGGCGACGACGCGAGCGACGGCACCGTGTGCGTCGACTTCGACGCGAGCCGGGACCCGTCGGAAACCGTGCTGTTCCCGGTGACGGAGGCGCAGTCGCGCGGGATTGAGGACATGCGCCTCGTCCGGCTGGTCGAGGAGGACGGGCGCGTCCGCCACCTCGGCACCTACACCGCCTTCAGCGGGTCGGAGGCGCGCTGCGAGCTGCTGGAGGGGCAGGACTACAAGCACTGCACCATGTCGCGGATGACCGGCGACGCCGCCGCGCGCAAGGGGATCGCCATCTTCCCCCGGAAGGTCGGCGGGCGCTACGCGGCGCTCGGGCGGCAGGACAACGAGAACATCTGGCTGCTCTTCTCCGACAGCCTGACCCATTGGGAGGGCGGTACGCGCATCCTGACGCCCGCGCGTTTCTGGGAATATATCCAGATCGGCAATTGCGGCTCCCCGATCGAGATCGACGAGGGCTGGCTGGTGCTGACCCACGGGGTCGGCTCCGTCAGGAACTATTGCATCGGCGCGGCGCTGCTCGACAAGGACGACCCGTCGAAGCTCCTCGGCCGGATCGCCTTGCCGCTGGTCCATCCCAGCCCCAAGGAGCGCGACGGCTACGTCCCCAACGTGGTCTACAGCTGCGGCGGCATGGTTCACGACCGCACGCTGCTGCTGCCGTACGGGGTCGCCGACGGCTTCACCGCCTTCGCCCATTGCCCGCTCGACGACCTGCTGGCGGTGCTGCGGTGACGCGCAGCGCGCTTTCGGCGTAGGAAGCGGGCCGAACGCGGGCGCGCGCGCACCGACGGATCGCAGGCAGCGAGCCGGTGCCCGGGCACCGCCGGCCTTTTTTCCGTGCCGTTAACGGGTTGATGGCGGTCGCCTGTCATTCGTCGCGCCATGGTCACGCCCCGTCAGATCGATCTCGTCCAACGCAGCTTCGCGCGGGTGCTGCCGATCACCGCCGACGCGGCGCGGATGTTCTACGACCACCTGTTCGCGCTCGCACCGGAGACGCGGGCGTTGTTCCGCGCCGACATGGCCGACCAGGGCCGCAAGCTGTTCCTGACCATCGCCGCGGTGGTCGACTCGCTCGACCGGCTGGATGACGTCATCCCGGTCGCGCAGGCGCTGGCGGTGCGGCACGTCGGCTACGGCGTGCGCGACGGCCATTACGCGCTGGTCGGCGCCGCGCTCATCGCCACGCTCGACGCCACGCTGGGCGACGCCTTCGACGCGGAAACCGCCGCCGCCTGGAACGAAGCCTATGCCCTGCTCTCGGGTTGCATGCTGGCGGCGGCGCGGTCGCCGTCGGCATGCGCGGGGCAGGACGGCATCGACCTGGCGGACGCGGCATGACCTGCGCGGGCGAACAGCGCCGCATCTCCCACACTCCCGCCGATGTCGGAGGGCCCGCCCCATCGCTGTTCGGGGCGGAGGCGGCGCGCGATGCGCTGTGCCGCCGGGCCGACGGCTACGTGGCGCGGGCCACGGTGATGATGCGCCGCGCGCGGCTGCTGGTGCTGGACGACCGGGCCGAGCGCATCGATCTGCTGACCGCGCGGCGGGTCGCGCTGTGCGAACATTTCGGACGGTACCAGCAATTCAAGCACGGCAGCATCTTCGATCCGGTGGTCCGGCACGGGCGCGCATCGAGCAGGATCGTCGCGCGCACCATGAAGCTCGACTGCATGGCGCTGGGCGAAAGGTTCGGCGGCTATCATGCGCGCTGGCTCGGCATGCGTCGCGCGGACTGGCCGCACTATCGCAAGGACATGCTGGCCACGGTGGACATGCTGTCGGTGCACCTGCGCGACGAGCTTCGCGCCATGCGGCAGCTGCTGACCATCGCCGACTTCTACGACGTCTAGCGGCAACCGCGCGGGGTGCGCCCGGTCATCGCCGGCGGCCGTGCCCGCCGGCGGAGCGCGCCCGCGGTCAGCGCCTGCGATATTCGGTGAAATCGCCGAACGAGCAGCTGCCGGTCTGGAAGCGCGCGACGGGGTCGAAGGTGGTGGCGATGTCGCCGCGGCACGTCCGCCCCAGGACCGAGCGGGTGATGAACGCATCGCCCCGACCGATCCGCTCGCAGCCGCCACCCGTCCGGGTGGTGTATTTCAATCCGCGGCTGACCACGTAGACGATGGTGTCGCCGTAAGCCTTGGTCTGGCTCTGACGGGTGATCGGCAGGCAGCTGGTGGTCGCACCGGGAGTGAGCCCGGTGAGTTCGCGCTGCAGCCCGGCGGCCTGGTCCGCGATCGCGGCCCGGTCCGCGGCGGTGGCGGTACAGGCTGCCAGCGGCAAGGCGAGAAGGGCGATCAGGCGCATGGTTGGGCTCCTCTGGCGGTCACTTGAACGCGTCCTTGCCCGCGCGCAGTTCGGCGAAGGCCCGCGGGTCGGCGGCGCGGACAAAGGGATTGGTGGCGCGCTCCTCACCCAGCGAGGTCGGCAGCGTCGGGTTGCCGGCCGCGCGCGCCGCCTCCACCGCGCCCAGGCGACCGGTGATCGCCGCATTGTCGGGCTCCGCCACCGCCGCATAGCGGGCGTTGGCCAGCGTGTACTCATGCCCGGCATAGACGCGGGTCCCGCCCGGCATGCCGGCGAACCGGGCGAGGCTGTCGAACATCTGCGCGGGCGTCCCTTCGAGCAATCGTCCGCAGCCCATGGCGAACAGCGTGTCGCCGGTGAACAGCGCCGCCGCCTCGGCGAAGTGGAAGCAGACATGGCCCGCGGTGTGCCCCGGCGTCTCGATGACCGCGCCGGCATGCGCGCCGAGCCGCAGCACGTCGCCCTCGCGCACGGTGATGTCGAGCCCCGTGATCCTGGCGGCCTCGGCGAGCGGGCCGGTGACGGTGGCGCCCGCCGCCTTCATTCCGGCGATCCCGCCGGTATGGTCGGGGTGCCAATGGGTGATCCACGCCTGCGACACCGTCCAGCCGCGCGCCGCCGCCGCGGCCAGCACCGGTGCCGCCTCGCCGGGGTCGACCACCGCCGCGTCCTCGGTCTCGGGGTCGAAGACCAGCCAGGCGTAATTGTCCTGGAGAACCGGGACGGCGACGATCTGGAGATCGGGCATCGGCCTACCAGCTACCCGTGTTGGGCATCGATGCCCACGGTTCGGCAGGCGGCAGGGTGCCGTCCTGGAGCAGTTCGATCGAGATGCCGTCCGGCGTCTTCACGAACGCCATGTGGCCGTCGCGCGGCGGGCGATGGACGATGTGGCCGGCGTCGAGGACGCGCTGGCAGGTCGCGTAGATGTCGTCCACTCGGTAGGCGAGATGCCCGAAATTGCGGCCGCCGGCATAGGCCTCCGGTGCCTCGCCCTCCGCCGGCCAGTTATAGGTCAGCTCGACCTCGGCATTGGCGCGCTCGCCGGGCGCGTTCATGTCCGCGTCGGCGGCGAGGAAGATCAGGGTGAAGCGACCCGCCTCGTTCTCCAGCCGGCGGACTTCCCGGAGGCCGAGCAGCGCGAAAAAGGCGATGGTGGCCTGCGGATCGGCAACGCGGATCATGGTGTGGAGGTAGCGCATGGATGGGTCAACGCGCGGAGGCCCCACGATTTCCGTCCCGTGGGGTCGCACGGGATAAGACGGTGAGGGCTCAGCGTGGAGAGGTCGGGTCGCCGCCCGCGAACTGCGCCAGCGCGGCCCGCGCCTGCACCCCGGCAGGCCGCTCCCCGCCGAGCCGCGCCGCCTCCGCCCAGGCCGAGCGCGCGCCCGCCTCGTCGCGGGCGAGCGCGGCGACGTTGCCCGCCTCCAGCTGCACCGACGCGTCGTCGGGGGCGCGGCGCACCGCCTCGGCGATGTCCTTCCGCGCGCGCGGAAGGTCGCCGCCGCGCCGCGCCAGCGTCGCCGACAAGAGCCAGGCGAGCGGGTCGGCGGGGACCAGGATCAGCGCCGAATCGATCGCGGTGCGCGCGCCGCCCGCGTCGCCCGCCGCGACCAGCGCCCGCGCCCGGTCGAGCTGTAGTTCGCCGCGGTCGAAGCTGCTCAGCGCGCCGCCGGCCGCGGCGTCGAATGCGGCCACCGCGCGCACCGGCTCGCCCCCCGCGAGCCAGGCGTTGCCCGCCTCCGTCCACAGCGCGGGCGTGTCATCGTCGCGGCGCGCGTCGGGCAGCGCGGCCGCGCGCTCGAAGATCGCCGCCGCGGCCTTCCAGTCCGAGCGCGCCGCCTCCGCCCGCGCCTGGCAGCGCAGCGCCAGCCGGTCGGCCCCGCGCGCCTGCCACGCCTTGGCGTAGGTCACCGCCTCGGCCGGATCGCGGTCCCTCAGCGTGGCGCAGCGCCGGTACTTGTCGACGCGCGTTTCAACCGGGCCGACCGCGGCCTGGGGAGCAAGGGCGGCGAGCAGGAGCGGCAGGATCATCGGGCGAGCACGTCCTCGACCGCCTCGATCAGCATCGCGAGATCGGCCTCGCGCGACAGGCGGTGGTCGCCGTCCTTGACCAGCCGGACCTGCACATCGGCTGAACGGATGAGCGTGGCGAGGTGGGCCGTGCGGTTCCAAGGCACGTCGGGGTCGGCCATCCCCTGGAGCAGGCGGACCGGCCCGTCGAAGGCGATGACGCCCGACATGATCCGGTTCGCCTCGCCCGACTGCCAGAAGGCACCGGTATAGACGGTGGGGGCGGGGCCATAGGGGTTGGCGCGCTCGATCCGCCCGTCGGTGAGCATCGCCAGCTTCTCGTCGACCGTGAACCCCCAGTCGGTGAAGTCGGGGGCGGGGGCGATGCCGACCAGCGCGTCGATCCGCTCCGGCCGGCGCTGCGCCACCAGCAGCGCCAGCCAGCCGCCCATCGACGAGCCGACCAGCACCGCGGGACCCTTCACCACCTCGTCCAGCATGGCCAGCACGTCGTCGCGCCAGCCGGCCAGCGTCTGCTCCTCGAACGCCCCCTCGCTGTGGCCGCATCCGGCATAGTCGAACCTGAGGAACCGCCGCCCGGTCGCCCGCGCCCATGCCTCCAGGTGGAGCGCCTTGCTGCCGTTCATGTCCGACGCGTAGCCGGGCAGGAACATGATGGTCGGGCCGGCGCCCTCGGTCAGGTGGTAGGCGAGGCGGGGGCGGGCGGCGTCGGTCATGCGGGCTCCTACCGCGCGGCGAGGAACCGGTCGAGCGCGGCACGGAACGCCGCCGGCTGGTCGAGCATCACGAAATGCGCGGCGTCGCCGATGGCCTCGAACCGGACGTGCGGCGCGGCGGCGTAGGCACCGCGGTAGAACGGGGTCGCCTGCGCCTCGGGCACTGCCGCCGACCACGGGTACACCACGGTCATCGGCGTCGCGATCACGGCGAGGTCGGGGCGCAGGTCGGTGGTCATGTCCTCGTACATCGCCTGGGCCGAGACCCGCGGGTCGGCCGCCTTCGCCCATCCCGCCACGGCCGCGCGGGACGCGGGCTTCAGCGCCAGCCGCTCGGCGATGGCGGTCGCCGCCGCCCCGTCGGCGGGCTTGCCGTAGCTTGCCGCCTGCGCGTCCCGCATCGCCCGGGCCTGCGGCTCGACGGCCGCGACGGTGGCGGTGGGCGCGAACAGCGTGCCGATGAAGGGCAGCGAGTCGACGATCATCAGCGCGCCTGCGTCGCCGGGATGCGCCCGCGCCAGCATCATGGCGACGAGGCCGCCCATCGAGTGACCCACCACCGGCACCCCCGCCAGCTTGTCGCGTGCGATCAGGGCATGGAGGTCGGCGACGATTCCGCCCAGGATCCCCGGTGCAAGGTTCGCGCCTGGGGCGTCGCCGCCGAAGCCGTTGACCTGGACGACATAGACGCGGTGCGAACGGGCGAGATCCGGGACGATCCCGTCCCATACCGCGCGCGGGCTCGACAGGCCGGGGATCAGGATCACCGGCGGTCCCTTGCCCGTCGCGGTCACCGATATGTGGTCCATCCTCGTCTCCCCGGCGACAGGCGCCGCGGCGTGGCCGGTCGCGGGATGGAGGAGCGTGCCGAGGGTGAGGGCGGCGGCGGCGAGACGGAGGCCGAGATGCTTCATGTCACTTCTCCTCGGACGGGCTGACGAACACCTGCTCGATCGCGAGCCCGAACAGTTCGGCGATGCGAAAGGCGAGGGGAAGGGAGGGGTCATAGCGGCCGGTCTCGATCGCGTTGACGCTCTGGCGGCTGACTTCCAGCAGCTCGGCGAGGTGCTGCTGCGACCAGCCGCGGGTGGCACGGAGATCGCGGAGATGGTTGGTCATGCCGCCACCTGCCGCTCGATCAGCTTGTTGACGCAGGTGCCGAGCCCGAGCCCGGCGAACCACACCACCGGCCAGGCAAAGGCGGGCAGGTGCGGCAGCAGCTCGAACCCTTCAAGGAAGCCCCACGCGGTCGCCGTCGTCATCGCCAGCCCGGTCGCGACCAGCGACTGGCGGACGACCAGCATGCGCAGATACTCGTCGCGCTCCTCGACCATGTAGGCGCCGGCGGCGACGAAGAAGCCGATCACCGGCAGCGCGGGCAGGATGCCGACGGCGTAGGCGGGCGGCCCCGCGACGAGATGACGATCGAGCAGGTACACCGCCGGAAACAGCAGCAGCGCGTAGAGGATGGCGAGGATCAGGACGCGCCGGTTGTAGCGACGCTGGGCGGGGGAGAAACTGGCGGAGCGGGACACGGGCTTGGCTTCCTTCGTTGTTGTGAAGGAAACTTGTCATGGAAAGCGCGCTTTACGTCAAGCGTCCTTTCCAAATTTCTTCGTCCGCCATTCAGATCACGTATTCGACCGTTCGCTTCTGGATCTCCGCCTCCGCGACGGCGGTGCGCTTCCTCACCATGTCGGCGTGGAGCGCGGCGACGGTGCGGCTGCCGGTGGTGGTGAACAGGAACGGCAGCACGCCGTGCAGCACCGCGCCGACCCCGCCCGCGATCATGCGCAGGCCGAAGCGGGTGGCGACGCCGAGATGCTCGACATAGCTCTCGCCGACCGAGGCGGGGTGATCGGTGAACGGGTTCATCGCGGGATCTCCTGGGCCTGAGGGTTAGCCGCGCGCCGCCAGCTTGGCCACCATCTCCGCGGCGAGCAGCCCCAGCGTGTCGTCGCGCGCGCCCATCACCACGATGCGGTCGCCCGGCCGCGCGGTCGCGACCAGTCGTGCGGCGGCATCGGCACGGTCCGGGTCGTGGTGCGCCTCGCACCCGGCGGCGCGCACGCCGTCGACGATCGCCGCGCTGCCGACCGACCGGTCGACGGTGCCGCCGTGGTAGACCGGGTCGGGCAGCACCAGCACGTCGCCCGGCGCCAACCGGTCGGCGAAGGTGCGAACCAGCTCTGCCCCCATGACCCTGAGCGGGCCGTAGCCGTGCGGCTGGAACAGGACCAGCAGCCGTCCGGGAAAGGCGTGCAGCGTGTCCAGCGTCGCGGCGATCTTGTCCGGGTTGTGCCCGAAATCGTCGATGACCGACACGCCCCCGGCCTCGCCCACGAGGTCGAACCGTCGTCGCAGCCCGGTGAACCCCTCGACCGCCCGCGCCGCCTCGGCGAGCGGCACCCCCGCCGCGATGCACGCCCCGATCGCCGCCAGCGCATTCGCGACGTTGTGGCGGCCGGGCACCGACAACCGGACCCGCAACCGCTCCCCGAAAGCCACCAGGTCGAACGCGATCGCGAACGGCTGGGGCGCCAGCGCCGCCGCCACCAGGTCCGCCCCGCCCTCCACCGCGAAGGTCGTCACCCGTGCGCATCCCGCGACCAGGGCCTCGGTTTCCGGATCGCCCACGTTCGCCACCACGTGCCCGGCCCGCGCCGCGAACCCGCCGAACAGCTGCCTGAGCTCCTCCAGCCCCTTGTGGTCGAGACTGACGTTGTTGATCACCGCCACCGCCGGGCGGTAGAGCGCGATCGACCCGTCGCTCTCGTCCACCTCGCTGACGAAGGCGTCGCCGTCGCCGACCAGCGCGCTCGCGAACGGGCGCTCGGCGCTGGCGAAATCCTTCATCACCGCGCCGTTCATCGCGGTCGGGTCGCGGCCGAGGGCGTGGAGAATGTAGGCGATCATGCCCGTCACCGTCGACTTGCCGCTCGTCCCCGCCACCCCGATCGGCAAGCCCGCGGCGTTGAACAGCGCCGCCAGCGTCTCGGCCCTGGTCGCGCGCGCGCAACCGAGCCGTTCGGCGGCGACGATGTCGGGCACGCTCTCCTCGACGGCGGCGGAGGCGACCACCACTTGGGTCCCCGACACCACGCCCGATCCGTCCTGCGGGAACAGCGCGACGCCGGCCCCGCGCAGCCAGTCGAACTTGGCGGTGGCGCGGGCCTGGTCGAGCCCGCGGTCGCTCCCTGCCACCGCCACGCCGCGGGCGCGGAGGATGGTCGCGAGCGGCATCATCCCCGATCCGCCGATGCCGACGAAGAAGTGCGGGCGGGGGGAGGAAGCATTGCGGTCTGCCATCCGCGCGCGCTACCCAGCGGGGATGATCGGAGCAACAGGAACGGCTGAGTGAGGATCGGCATCCTCGCCCCCGCCAGCATCGGCAACCCCGCTGCCGAGGCGCCGGTCGGCGCATTCGCGGCGATCGCCTATCCGGGCGTCGACCTCGTCTTCCACCCGCAATGCTACGAGCAGGCGGGCCATTTCGCGGGCGACGACGACCGCCGCGCCTCGGCCTTCCTCGAATACGCCAACGATCCCGCGATCGACGCGATCTGGTTCCTGCGTGGCGGCTACGGCTCGAACCGCATCCTTGGCCGCGTGATCCCCAAGCTGGGCGAGGCGGCGCGTGGCAAGACCTATCTCGGCTATTCGGACATGGGCTTCATCCTCGGCGCGCTCTATGCTCGCGGCATCGGCCGCCCCGTCCACGGCCCGATGGCGAGCGATATCCGTAGGAAGGGCGGCGACGTGACCGTCGCCCGCTCGCTCGGCTGGCTGACCGGCCGCGACCGCCAGGGGCTGGAGCCCGGGCTGGACGGCCGCCCGGCCGCGGCGTTCAACCTGTCGATCCTCGGCGCGCTGATCGGTACGGAGTGGATGCCCGATCTCGCCGACCACGTCCTCCTCGTCGAGGAGGTGTCGGAGGCGATGTACGCGGTCGACCGGCTGCTCTTCCAGATGGGCAACGCGGTGCAGCTGCGCGGCCTCGCCGGCGTGCGCCTCGGCGCGATCACCGACGTCCAGCCCAACACGCCGGCATGGGGCGAGACGCTGGAATTCATGATCGATCGCTGGTGCCGCGATCTCGGCGTGCCTTATCTGGGCCGTGCGGAGATCGGGCATACGCAATCGAACCATGTGGTGCCGTTCGGGGTGGCGTGAGGGCGGCGTCAACCGCGCTTGTCGACCTATCCGCCCCCGCCTATCCGGCGGCCAGACGCGTCGGACCGGACGGCGGGTAAGGGAGTGGTCGATGGCGGCAGCGTGGATGATGGTGGCGCTCATGGCGATGGCCGCCGGGACCCCGGCGAGCTGGACCGATCCGGACACCGGCCGCCGAGTGGTGCGGGTGGATGCGACGCCCGGCAACTATTCGCTCTACTTCAACTACAACCCCTTCACCCCGCAGGGCGATCTGATGATCTACCTGACGCCCGAGGGGATCCGCGTCGCTGATACCCGCACCTGGGCGACGCGGCTGGTGTTGGCGGTGAAGGTCGACCGCCTGCTGTTCACCGGTCCCCGGTCGCGCAGCGCCTATTACACGGTGAAGGCGGTCGGCGCGGACGACGGCGGGCCGTTCCAGGTCTGGCGGGTGGATCTCGATTCGGGCAGGACCGACAAGGTCGCCGACCTGCCGGGCGGCCGGATCGAGGCGATCAACGCCGACGAGACGCTGCTCGCCGGGGAGCGGGAGCTGGCGCCGCCGCCGCCGGCCATCGCCGCGCAGGGGCGGCGCGACCCGAAGACGGGCGCCCCCAACTACACCGGCACCGGGTCTGATGGGAAGCCGCTGTCGTTCGGTGCCGCCAAGGCGCAGTGGATGGCGGCGCGGCTCGCGGCGCGGGTGCCGATGGAGATGTACACGGTGGCGATCGCCACCGGCGCGCGGCGGAGGATCCACCGCGCCACCGACTGGCTCAACCACGTCCAGTTCTCGCCCACCGATCCCAAGCTGCTGATGTTCTGCCACGAGGGGCCGTGGGACAAGGTCGACCGCATCTGGACGCTCAGGCTCGACGGCGGCAAGCCGGTCAAGGTCCATGCCCGCACCATGGCGGGCGAGATCGCGGGGCACGAGTTCTGGAGCGGCGACGGGCACACGATCTGGTACGACCTCCAGACGCCTGCGGGGCGTGTTCACTGGCTGGCGAGCTACGACACGATCGGTGGGTCGCGGACGTGGTACCAGCTGAAGCCCGACCAAGCGTCCTATCACTTCAACCAGTCGCCCGACCGGTCGGCCTTTGCCGGCGACGGCGGCAATGCCGGCAAGTGGATCAGCCTGTTCACGCCGCGCTCCGATGCGGCGGCCGGTCCGGGGCTGATCGGCACCGGCGAGCTGGCGACCACCCGCCTCGCCAGCCTCGCGACCCACGACTACACGCTGGAGCCCAACCAGCATTTCACCCCCGACGGCAGGTGGCTGGTCTACAGAGCCAACATGGAGGGCGCGCCGGTGATCTACGCGGTATCGACCGAGGGGAGCCAGGCGGCGCCGTAGCGCGGCGGCGGATCACACCCAGTCGGATACGTGACGCCGCCGCGATCCTGGCCTATACCACGCGGCGGTGCCCGTGCGCCGCTCCACCACATACGAAGGCTTTCCATGTCCGGCATGTTCCGCATCACGCTTCCCGACGGTTCCGTCCGCGAGGTAGCGCCCGGGACTACTCCCGCGGACGTCGCGGCGTCGATCGGGCCCGGCCTCGCCAAGGCCGCCATCGCCGCGCGGGTGGACGGCGAGGTGCGCGACCTGTCGCGACCGTTCGCGGGCGATACGAACCTAGCGCTGGTCACGATGAAGGACGAGGCGGACGCGTTGGAACTCGCCCGCCACGACTTCGCGCACGTCATGGCGGAGGCGGTGCAGCACCTCTTTCCCGGCACCCAGATCACTTTCGGACCCGCCACCGCCGACGGCTTCTACTACGACTTCGCGCCCGCGGAGCGGCCCTTCACCGAGGAGGACCTGCCAGCGATCGAGGCCGAGATGCGCCGCATCATCGCGAGGAACGAGCCTTTCGTCCGCGAAGTGTGGAGCCGCGAGCAACTGATCGACACCTGGACCAGGCAGGGCGAGCGCTTCAAGGCGGAATGGGCCGCCGAGCTGCCCGAGGCGGAGGAGCTGACCATCTATCGCCAGGGCGCGTGGCTCGATATGTGCCGCGGGCCGCACATGCCCTCGACCGGCAGGCTCGATCCCAGCGCTTTCAAGCTTACCCGGGTGTCGGGCGCGTACTGGCGCGGCGACCAGAACAACGCGATGCTTTCCCGCGTCTACGGCACCGGCTGGCTCAACAAGAAGCAACTCGACGCCCACCTCACCATGCTGGAGGAGGCGGCCAAGCGTGACCATCGCCGGATCGGGCAGGAAATGGACCTGTTCCACCTCCAGCCGGAGGCGCAGGGTTCGGTGTTCTGGCACCCCAAGGGCTACATGGTCTGGCGCCAGCTGGAGGCGTACATGCGCCGCCGCCTCGACGCCGCCGGCTACCAGGAGGTCAAGACCCCGCAGCTGATGGACGCGCGGCAGTGGGAGCAGTCCGGCCACTGGGGCAAGTACCGCGAGAACATGTTCGTCGTCCCCGACGAGATCCCCAACACCGAAGAGGAGGGGGCAGTCCTGTCGGGCGACGCCGACCTGATGGCGCTGAAGCCGATGAACTGCCCCGCGCACGTCCTGATCTTCAAGCAGGGCATCACCTCGTACCGCGAGCTGCCGATCCGCATGGCCGAGTTCGGCTGCTGCCACAGGAACGAGCCGCACGGCGCGCTCCACGGCATCATGCGGGTGCGCCAGTTCACCCAGGACGACGCCCACATCTTCGTGACCGAGGAGGGGGTGACCGAGGAGGTGCGTGCCTTCTGCGAGCTGCTCGACTCGGTCTACAAGGACCTGGGCTTCGAGGATTACGCGGTGAAGCTCGCGCTGCGCCCCGACAAGCGGTTCGGCGACGACGCGATGTGGGACAAGGCGGAGGCTGAGCTGCGCGAGGCGGTGCTGTCGTCGGGCCTGTCCGACGCGATCAAGGCGAAGTTCGAGGAGCTGCCGGGGGAGGGCGCCTTCTACGCCCCCAAGCTCGAATTTCACCTCACCGACGCGATCGGGCGGACGTGGCAGGTCGGCACCATCCAGTCCGACCGCGTCCTGCCCGAGCGGCTCGACGCGGCGTATGTCGGGGTGGACGGCGAGCGGCACCGGCCGGTGATGCTTCACCGTGCCATCCTGGGGACGTTCGAGCGGTTCATCGGCATCCTGATCGAGCATCACGCCGGTCGGCTGCCGCTGTGGCTGTCGCCGGTGCAGGCGGTGGTCGCGACCATCGTCTCGGACGCCGACGGTTACGCGGGCGAGGTCGTCGCCGCACTGCGGGCCGCCGGGCTCCGGGTCGAGACCGACCTCCGCAACGAGAAGATCAACTACAAGGTCCGCGAACACTCGGTCGCGAAGGTTCCCGCGCTGCTCGTCGTCGGCAAGCGCGAGGCGGAGGAAGGCAAGGTCGCGCTCCGCCGGCTGGGCAGCCAAGCGCAGGAGTTCCTGACCCTGGACGAGGCGATCGCGAGACTCAAGGCGGAGGCGACCCCGCCCGACATGCGCTGAGGAGGCACCATGACGATCTGGCAGGAGATCAAGGCCGGCACGATCCCGGCGCGGCTCACCGTCGACCAGCTCTACGAGCTGACCGCGGCGGGGGTCTTCGCCGAGAACGAGAATATCGAGCTCATCGATGGAGAGATCGTGCCGATGGCGGCGGCAAAGGCGGACTGGCACGAGATCATGAAATCGCGGCTCACCCGCGCGCTGGCGCGGTCGCTGCCCGATCACCTGCGGTTGTTCGTTGAGCCATCGGTGACCTTCTCGCCGGTGCGGCTGCTCGAACCCGACCTCGCCGTCTGGGCCCGTGGAGGGCTGCCCCGCCAAGTCCGTGGCCCTGACCTCGTACTCGTCATCGAGGTCGCCGACAGCTCACTCGGCTACGATCTCCGGGTCAAGGCGCCGCTATATGCCGAACACGGCGTTCGTGACTATTGGGTGGTGGACGCCGTGCGGCAGACAATCCGGGTGCATCGCCTTCCGCTCGACGGCCGTTATACCGACGTATCGGAGTTCGAGGCCCACGATGCGGTGGCGGCGCTGCTTGCGGACGTGACGATCAGACTGGACCGGCTAGACTGATCTTCAATCCGGCGAAGATTTGTCCTATATGGGACGGATAACCACGCCAGGAGCCATACCCATACGTCCTCCCATGATCCGCCGGCCCAACCAGGCGCCGCCGATGAACGGTCCGCGATTTAACGAGTGGATCCAGAGCCAGAAGGTCCGCGTGATCGATCACGAGGGCGAGAATCTCGGCGTGATGTACACGCGCGAGGCGATGGCGCAGGCGCAGGAGCTGGGCCTGGACCTGGTCGAGGTGTCGCCGAACGCCGATCCGCCGGTGGCCAAGTTTCTGGACGTGGGCAAGTTCAAGTACGAGGCGCAGAAGAAGGCCAATCTCGCCCGCAAGTCGCAGAAGACGCAGGAGATCAAGGAGATCAAGATGCGTCCCAACATCGACGATCACGACTACGACACCAAGATGAAGAAGGTGGAGGAGTTCATCGGCGAAGGCGACAAGGTCAAGGTGACCATGCGGTTCCGCGGGCGCGAGCTCAGCCACGGGCAACTCGGCATGGCGGTGCTCCAGCGGGTCGCCGAGCAGGTGGCCGAGACCGCCAAGGTGGAGGCATACCCGCGCATGGAAGGCAGGCAGATGCTGATGGTGCTCGCGCCCAAGTGATGCGTGGCCCGGCATGCCCGCGACGCAGCGGGCGGGCATGCCGCGACGTCGCCCGGTGCCGGTGTTGCGACCCGGCGACACAGGGCACGAAAAACGGACCCTGATATAAAATAGCTAGACCATTGCCCTTCGCGGCTCCTATCGTCCTCCAAACCAAATATTCGAACTGCCAGATGTTCGGAAAAGGGAGAGATGCCGATGCGAGCCGCCGCGTTCCTGTTGTCCGCCGCCACCCTGGGGCTCGCCACGCCGGCGCTTGCCGCCTCCGGCATCCAGCAGGAAACCACGCCGCAGCAGGCGCAGGTGCCGGCGCAGGGGACCGCCAACGCCGACGTCGCGCAGCAGTCGCCCGCCACCGACGCCGACTCGACCCAGGACAATGCGGCCGATGCCAACGCGGGCACCAATGCTGGCGACATCGTCATCACCGCGACCCGCCGCGCCGAGCGGCTGTCCAACGTGCCGATCGCGGTCTCCGCGGTCAGCCAGGAGACGCTGCAGAACTCGGGCGCCAACGACATCCGCGGCCTGGTCCAGCTCGCCCCGTCGCTGCTCGTGTCCTCGACCGGCAACGAGGCCAACGCGTCGGCCCGCATCCGCGGCATCGGCACCGTGGGCGACAATCCCGGGCTCGAAAGCTCGGTGGCGACCTTCATCGACGGCGTGTACCGCAGCCGCACCGGCTCCGGCCTCAACGACATCGGCGAGATCGACCGGGTCGAGGTGCTGCGCGGACCGCAGGGCACGCTGTTCGGCCGCAACGCGTCGGCGGGCCTGATCAACATCGTCACCAAGGCGCCCGAATTCGAGTTCGGCGGCTACGGTGAGGCGACCTACGGCAATTACGACAACGTCCGCGTCGCGGGTGCGGTCACCGGCCCGCTGATCAAGGACCTGCTCGCCTTCCGGGTGGACGGGGTCTACAACCGTCGCGACGGCTTCCTCTACGATACCGTCAACCAGACCGACTTCAACAACCGCAACCGCGTGTTCGCGCGCGCTCAGTTGCTGTTCGAGCCGAGCCAGGATTTCCAGGTCCGGCTGATCGGCGACTTCACCCGCCGCGACGAGAAGTGCTGCGGCGCGGTCTATATCGATCTCAACGAGAAGCTCGATCCCACCGTAGGCGTCCCCGGCGACTTCGCGATCAACCCGGCGGGCAACCGCATCCAGCAGGTCATGGCCTCGCTCGGCGGGGTGTTTCCCTCGGCGGGCGATCCGTTCAACCGGCGGATCGCGCAGACCGCGGGCCGCGCCTATTCGAACGAGACCAAGGACTATGGCGGGTCGATGCAGATCGACTGGAACCTGGGCGGCGCCTCGCTGACCTCGATCACCGCCTACCGCGAGTACAAGGCCGACGGCGCCGGCGACTTCGACTACGGCAACGTCGACATCACCTATCGCCCGAACGACGGGAATGCGTTCCGCCAGTTCCACACCTTCACCCAGGAGCTGCGCCTAAACGGCGAACTCTTCGGCGACCGGCTCAACTGGCTGGTCGGCGGCTTCTACTCGAACGAGGACCTGGTGGTCCGCGACAACATCAAGTTCGGCACGCAGTACGGCGCGTTCGCGGCGTGCCGCATCGTCGCGACGATCAACCCGGCCGCGGCACTGCGCAACCCGGCGGCCGCCGGCTGCCTCAGCGCCGCAGGCCAGGCGACCCTGACCAGCGCGGCCGCGTTCGGCCCGACGCTCGGTGCGGCGGTGGTGCAGGGGCTGCGCAACCTCAGCCAGGTCAATAACGTCGGCGACCAGGTGTCGAGCTACTACCAGGACAGCGAGAACTACGCGGTCTTCACGCACAACATCTTCAAGCTGACCGACCGGCTCAGCATCACCGCGGGCCTGCGCTACACCTGGGAGTCCAAGGACTTCCACGCCAACTTCAACAACAACAACACGATCTGTCCCACCCAGCAGGCGCTGCTCAGCCCGCTGCTCGGCAACGCGGCGGTGCCGGCGGCGGCGCAGTCGGTGATCGGCGGCATCATCACGCTGACCTGCACCGGCAACTCGACCTCGTCGCTCAACGCGCTCAATCTCAACGATTCGATCGACGAGAAGCAGCTGACCGGCACCGGCGTCCTGTCGTGGAAGCCGACCGACAACTGGCTGGTCTACGGCAGCTTCTCGCGCGGGTACAAGGCGGGTGGGTACAACCTCGACCGGTCCGACCTGACCGCCAACGTGTTCGCGCCGCCGACCAATGCCAGCGCGTCGCGGCTGCGCTTCGATCCGGAGATCGTCCACAGCTACGAGGCCGGGTTCAAGTTCACCTCGGCCGACTTCACGATGAACGTCGCGGCGTTCCGGTCCGACTTCGACAATTTCCAGCTCAACACGTTCAACGGCACGAACTTCATCGTCCAGAACATCTCGCAGTGCGAGACCGGGCTGAACGGGGCCGATGCCGATGCCAGCAGCGTCACCGGCGCCTGCTCGTCGGGCACCAAGTTCGGCGTCCGCAGCCAGGGTGTCGAGGTGGAGGCGGGACTCTATCCGGCGCGCAACTTCAGCGTGAACATGGGCTACACCTTCGCCGACACGCGCTTCCGCCGCAATCTGGTGGGGTCGGAGTCGGGCGAGGCGCTCGACGCAGCGCTGTTCCTGCTGTCGGGCAGCGCGCTGTCAAACGCGCCGCGCAACACGGTGACGGTGTCGACCAGCTGGACCCCGGACCTGGGCTCGTCGGGGCTGTCGGCGCTGTTCTACCTCGATGGCAGGATGACGTCAGACTACAACACCGGGTCGGACCTGTTCTACGAGAAGCGCCAGGACGGCTTCTTCGTGTCCAACGCGCGCATCGGCCTGCGCGGGCCGGGCCAGCGCTGGGCGATCGAGGCGTTCGTGCTGAACCTGTTCGACGAGGATTACCAGCAAGTGGCCTTCAACGCGCCGTTCCAGGGTGCGGGGTCGGTCGCCCAGACGATCAAGTTCGGCACCTCGCCGGCCAACCAGATCTTCACCAGCTACCTCGCCGAGCCGCGCACCTACGGCCTGACGCTGCGCACCCGCTTCTGATCGGAGTGGGGTGAAACAGGGGCCGGTCCGTCGCACGGCGGGCCGGCCCTTCGCGTGTCAGTCCCCGCCGCCGTCCCCGCCGCCATCGCCTCCATCGCCTCCATCGCCGTCATCGCCCCAGTCGAACCAGTCGCCGTCGTCCTGACGACGCGGCTTTCCCCGATGTTCGGCCCGGGCGGCGGCCGCTGTCCCGATCACAGCGGCGATCCCCAGCGCGACCAGCACCGCGGTCATGCCGCCAACTCCGCCGCGTCGCCCGCCGCCGCGCCCAGCAGCCGCTTCTCCAGCGCCTTCAGCCGGGCGGGCGCGGTGATGCGATCGCCGGTGAGGTCGGTGACGTAGAAGACGTCCACCGCACGCTCGCCGTAGGTCGCGACATGTGCCGAGTGGAGCGTCACCTTGGACTGGAAGAACGCTTGGGCAAGGCGGTTGAGCAGGGCGGGGCGATCGCGGGCGTTTACCTCGATCACGGTGAAACGGTTGGACGCGCGATTGTCGATCAGGACGTTGGGCTGGATCGCAAAGGCGTCGGCGCGCGCGCGCACCGATCGCTTGGCGTCGAGCCGGTCCGCGAGTTTGCCGCGATTGGCGAGTGCGTCCTCGATCGCGGTGCGCAGCCGCGCGAGCTGCCCCGCCTCGTCGAACGGGCGGCCGAGCGGGTCCTGGACCAGGAAATTGTCGATCGCCATGCCTGCGCGGGTGGTGTGGATGCGCGCGTCAATGATGTTGCCGCCGGCGACGTGGATGGCGCCGGCAATTCGGTAGAAGAGGCCGGGATGATCGGCGGCGTAGATCGTCACCAGCGTCGCGCCCCGCCCCGGATAGACCTGCGCGTCGATCGCCAGCGGCACGGGCCCCGCCGCCGTCACGAAGCGGGCATTGTGCGCGAGGACGTCGTCGGGTTCGGCGACCCAATAGGCTTCCGGGAAGTCGCGGACGTAATCGGTCAGGCGGGCCTCGTCCCAGCCCATCGCCCGGCCGAGCGCCTGCTGCTTGGCGGCGACCCGTTCGGTCCGGCCGCGCTGCTTGTGCCCCAGGCGAAGCACCTCCTCCGCGGCCTCGTAGAGATCGGCGAGCAGCTGGCGCTTCCAGCCGTTCCAGGTGCCCGGCCCCACCGCGCGGATGTCGACGACCGTCAGGAGCAGCAGCAGGCGGAGCCGTTCCGGGCTCTGCACCAGTGCGCAGAAGTCGAGGATCGTCTTGAAATCCGAAAGATCGCGCTTGAACGCGGTGGCGGACATCAGCAGGTGGTGGCGGACCAGCCAGGCCACGGTCTCGGTCTCGGCGCCGGACAGGCCGAGCCGCGGGCAGAGCCGGCACGCGACCTCGGCGCCCAGCACCGAATGGTCGCCGCCGCGCCCCTTGGCGATGTCGTGGCACAGCACCGCCACGAACAGCGCGCGCCGCGACGCGATCTGCCCGAACAGCGCGGTGGCGAGCGGGTGCGCCTCCTTCTCCAGCCCGCGCTCGATCCGGGACAGGAGGCCGATCGCGCGGATGGTGTGCTCGTCGACGGTGTAGTGGTGGTACATGTCGAATTGCATCTGCGCGACCACGCGGCCGAAATCGGGCACGAAGCGGCCGAACACCCCGGCCTCGTTCATCCAGCGCAGCACGGTTTCGGGATCGCGGGGGCTGGCGAGCACGTCCAGGAACAGCGCGTTGGCGCGGGGATCGGCGCGAACCTCGTCGGCGAGCTTGGCGTCGCGGGCGGCGGCGCGGGTGGCGAGCGGGTGGATTTCCATACCGTAGCGGTCCGCGAGTGCGAACGCTTCGAGGAGCCGCACCGGATCCTCGCGGAAGAAGGTGTCGCGGGGCACGCCCAGGCGGCCGCGGTCGACCACGAAGCCGTTGAGCTTGCCGGGCGACCGGCGGATGCCAGCCAGGCCGAGCCGCCATCCACGCGGGCCGAACCGCTCCTCCAGATGGGCGAGGAAGACGCCGGTCAGTGTCCCCACCGTCTTCGCCTGGAGGAAGTAATAGCGCATGAACCGCTCCACCGCGGGCTTGCCGGGGCGGTCGTGGAAGCGCATCCGCGCCGCGATCTCGCGCTGGACGTCGAAGGTCAGCCGTTCCTCGGCGCGTCCCGTCACGAGGTGGAGGTGGCAGCGGACCGCCCAAAGGAAGTCGTCGGCGCGGTGGAACAGCCGGTACTCGGCGGGGGTGAGCAGCCCGGCGTTGACCAGCCGCCGCGCACGGGGCACGTCGAACACGTACTTGCCGATCCAGAACAGCGCGTGGAGGTCGCGCAGCCCGCCCTTGCCTTCCTTGACGTTGGGTTCGACCACGTAGCGGGTATCGCCCATCCGGCGGTGGCGGGCGTCGCGCTCGGCGAGCTTGTCGGCGATGAAGGCGCGCTCGCTGCCCGCCATTACCTCGCTGCGGAAGCGTCGCGCGGCCTCGGCGTTGAGGTCGGCGTCGCCCGCGACCGGCCGTCCTTCGAGAAGGGCGGTGCGGACGGTGACGTCGGCCCTGGCCTGGCGGACCATCTCGTCGAGCGAGCGGCTGGAATGGCCGACCTTCAGCCCCAGGTCCCACAGCGCGTAGAGCATCGATTCGATGACCTGCTCGGTATGGGGGGTCTGACGCCCGGGGGTGAGGAAGGCGATGTCGACGTCCGAGTGGGGCGCCATCTCGCCGCGGCCGTAGCCGCCGACCGCGACCACCGCCAGCCGCTCCCCCGCGGTGCGGTTGCCGAGCGGGTAGAGCCGGCCGGTGGTGGCGTCGAACAGCCCCTGAACGATGCGGTCGACCAGGTACGCACCGGCGTTGGCGGCGGCGAGCCCGTGCGAGGGATCGGCGGCGAGGCGCCGCGCGATCTCCGCCCGGCCGCGGGTCAGCGCGTCGCGCATCGCCGCCACCAGCGCCTGACGCATCGCGTGCGGCGACCCGGCGGGGATCACCGCGACGGCGTCGGCGATCGCCGCCGGATCGGCGATCGCCAGCGGATCGGGCAGGGTGTCCAGGTCGATCATGGCCCGGGTTGTAGGGCGGCGTGCGGCCGGGGCATAGCGGGGCGGTTACCGCTTCTTCACCCCGGCGGCGGCATGGGGGTGCGATGCCGCCGCTCCTCCCCATCATCGGCCAGTCCGCGCTGGTCTGGGCGTTCCTGTTCTCGGTCCTGACCGCGGTCGAGCTCGCGCTGCCGCGCGGGCGGCAGCCGTTCGCGGCCCGGGTGCAGGGCATGGCGTTCTGGGCGGTGGCGATCCCGGTCACCGCGATCGGCAACCTCGCGCTCTACCGGCTGTGGCAGTCGCTGGGGGTGCGGCCGCTGGTGAAGGTGCCGCTCGACGTGCCGTGGGCGGGCTGGGCGGCGGCGATCCTCGCCCCGCTCGCCGCCGCGTTCGTCGCCGACTTCTTCTTCTACTGGTGCCACCGCGCGCAGCACCGCTTCCTGTGGCGGTTCCACGCGGTGCACCATTCGATCCGCGACCTGTCGGCGGTCAACAGCTACCATCACCTCAGCGAATTCGCGGTCCAGTTCCTGCTGATCGGCATCCCCACCAGCCTGATCGTCGCCGATCCGCAGCGCACCGCGGTGACGCTGGGCGTGCTGCTCGCCCTTCAGCCGATCTTCCTCCACTCGCCGACGAGCCTGCACCTCGGCCCCTTGCGGCTGCTGTTCGCCGACAACCGCTTCCACCGCATCCACCATTCGGTCGAGGAGCGGCATTTCGACCATAATTTCGGCGCGTTCACGAGCGTGTGGGACCGGCTGTTCGGCACCGTGCACATGCCGGGCCGCGACGAATGGCCCGATGTCGGCCTGGCCGAGATCGACCAGCCGAGGGGGCTGGGCGAGTGGCTGACGCTGCCCTGGCGGTTCGGGCGCGAGCCGGCCGGGGCGGTGGGCAAGCCACCCGCCACCGAGCCGATGGGCGCGTCGCCGGTCGCCTGACGATGGCGTCCGCGACGGGCCGGTTGACTCGATTGACCCCTGAACTTGTCGTTTCGCGGGCCGATCGTTTCCGATTGGGCGACCATGTCAAAGAGCGGCGACGATGCCGGGTCACGCCGTGCATGAACACGCGCGTGTAGGACAGTGGCTTTCGAGGCCGGTGCGGGCGCCGGGCACCGCGATCGCGGCCGGGCGCGCCGCCTATCCCTCCCGCGCGAGCGCCTTCAGCCGGTAGAGTTCGTCCAGTGCCCCGCGCGGCGTCAGGCTGTCTACGTCGATCGCCTCCACCGCCGCGCGGATCGCGTCGCAGCCCGCCTCCTCCGCCTGCTGGGCGGCGGCGAACAGGGGAAGGTCGTCCAGCCCCGCGGCGATCCCGCCGGTCTTCCGCCGGCCCGCCTCCAGCCGGGCGAGCACCGCCTTGGCGCGGGCGACGGTGGCGGGGGGTAGTCCTGCGAGCCGCGCGACGGCGAGGCCGTAGGAGCGGTCGGCCGGACCCTCCGCCAGTTCGTGGAGGAGCACCAGCTCACCCTTCCACTCGCGCGCGCGGACGTGGTGGAGCGACAGGGCGTCCAACCGTTCGGCGAGGCGGGTCAGCTCGTGATAATGGGTCGCGAACAGGCAGCGGCAGCGATTGTCCTCGTGGATCGCCTCCGCCACCGCCCAGGCGATGGCGAGCCCGTCATAGGTCGAGGTGCCGCGCCCGACCTCGTCCAGGATCACGAAGCTGCGCGGGGTGGCCTGCGCCAGGATCGCGGCGGTCTCCACCATCTCGACCATGAAGGTCGACCGGCCGCGGGCGAGATTGTCCGACGCGCCCACCCGGCTGAACAGCCGGTCGACCAGCCCCAGCGTCGCCGAGGCCGCGGGGACGAAGGAGCCCGCCTGCGCGAGCACGGCGATCAGCGCGTTCTGGCGCAGGAAGGTCGACTTGCCGCCCATGTTGGGACCGGTGACCAGCCACAGCCGGGCGTCCGTGGAGAGGCGGCAGTCGTTGGCGACGAAGCGCTCGCCGCCGCGCGCGAGCGCCGCCTCGACCACCGGGTGGCGGCCGCCCGCGACCTCGAAACAGGCATGGTCGACCAGGCGGGGGCGGGTCCAGCCGCCCTCCGCCGCCCGCTCGGCGAGGGCGGCGGCGACGTCGAGCCGCGCGAGCGCGTCGGCGGTCTCGGCGATCTGCTGGCGCGAGGCGAGGGCGGTGGTGGTGAGGTCCTCCAGGTGCGCCGCCTCGGCGGCCAGCGCGTGGGCGCCCGCCTGCGACACCCGCACCGCGACCTCGTGCAGGTCGGGGGTGTTGAAGCGCACCACTCCGGCCAGCGTCTGGCGATGGGTGAAGCCGCTGTCGGGGCTCATCAGCGCGTCGGCGGCGCGGGCGGGGACCTCGACATGGTAGCCGAGCACGCCGTTGTGGCGGATCTTGAGCGTGGGCGTACCCGTGCGGGTGCGGAACGCGGCCTCGAGCGCGGCGATGGCGCGGCGGCCGCCCGCGCCGGTATCGCGCAACTCGTCGAGGGCGACGTCGTAGCCTGCGGCGATGTAGCCGCCCTCGCCCGCCTCCATCGGCGGCTGCGGCACCAGTGCGCGCTTCAGCAGGTCGATCAGCGCGCCGTGGCCGCGCAGGCGCGGGGCGAGGCGGCGGAGGAGGTCGTCCGTCGCCGCATGCCCGTCGACCAGCGCGGCCGGGCCGGGCAGGGCGGCGAGCCGCTCGCCGAGCTGCCAGGCGCCGTCCAGCCCGTCGCGCAGTTGCGCGAGGTCGCGCGGGCCGCCTCGTCCCGCCGCGAGGCGACCGAGCGCGCGGCCGATGTCGGGAAGGGCGCGCAGGCCGGTGCGCAGCCGCTCGCGCGCCGCCGGATCGTCGTGAAAGGTCGCGACGAGGTCGAGCCGCGCCTCGATCGCGGCGCGGTCCATCAGCGGCGCGCCGAGATCGGCGGCGAGGAGGCGCGCGCCCGCCCCGGTCACCGTGCGGTCGACCGCGTCGAGCAGCGAGCCCTTGCGCTGCCCGGCGGCGGTGCAGGTCAGCTCCAGACTCTCGCGGGTGGCGGCGTCGATCGCCATCGCCTCGGCGGCGTGGTGGAGGACGGGCGGGCGCAGGAACGGCAGCGCCCCCTTGCCGGCATGGTCGAGATAGGCGACCAGCCCGCCCGCCGCGGCGAGCCCCGCGCGCCCGAACCGCCCGAAGCCGTCGAGCGTCGCGACCCCGTAGAGCCGCTTCAGCCGCGCCTCGGCGGCGTCGACCGCGAAGTCGGCGCGCGGGCGCAAGGAGGTGGCGGCGTCGGCGAAGGCGCCCGTCTCGCTCGCGATCGTCTCGGCGGGGGCGAGACGGGCAAGCCCTGCGGCGACCCCGTCCGCCCCGGTCTCGATCACCACGAACCGGCCGGTGGAAACGTCGGCGGCGGCGATCGCGACCTCCCCGCCCGCCTCGCCGACCGCCGCGCACCAGTTCTCGGCCCGCGCGTCGAGCAGCGCCTCCTCGGTCAGCGTGCCCGCGGTGACCACGCGGACGATGGCGCGGTTGACCAGCGCCTTGGAGCCCCGGGCCTTGCGCGCCGCCTCCGGGCTCTCGGTCTGCTCGGCGACGGCGACGCGGTGCCCGGCCTTGATGAGCCGCTGGAGATAGGCGGTGGCGGCGTGGACGGGCACGCCGCACATCGGCACCTTCTCGCCGCCGTGCTCGCCCCGCGCGGTGAGGGCGATGTCGAGCACCCCCGCCGCGACCCGCGCGTCCGCGAAGAACAGCTCGAAGAAGTCGCCCATGCGGTAGAAGAGCAGGCAGTCGCCCGCCTCCTCCTTGAGCGCGAGATACTGCGCCATCATCGGGGTGGGAGGGGCACCGGCCATCGCCGGGCGATTAGCCGAGCGCCGCCGATCGCCCAAGCCAAAAGCCGTGGCGTGCGGCGGCGCCACCCGCCGGAGTCGGATCCAGCGGAGCTGGGCCGGCGCCGCTTACACATCGGCGGATCAAACGCTAGGTCCTCGCCCATGCCGTCCGTTCCCACCCTGCTCGCGCGCGTCGCCGCCGGTCGAGTGGAACGGGCGCGGGCGGAAGCGGCGCTCGCTCCCCGCTTCGCACCGCGGTTCAACGCGGTGACGCTGCTCGGCCCCGGCGAGACGCGGCTGTCGGAGGTGTTCCGGTGGATGCTGGACGAGCGTGACAGCCACGGCCAGGGCCGCGTCTTCCGGGATCTCTTCGTCGCAACCGTCCTCGGCGATGATGCGGCGGCGTGGTCCGGGGCGCGCATCGCGTGCGAGGTGCCGACCGCGGACGGGCGCGGTCGCATCGACCTGCTGTTGGAGAGCAGCGACGGGCACCGCTGCGTCGTGATCGAGAACAAGCCGTGGGCCGGGTGGCAGGCGGCGCAGCTGTCGCGCTATCTCGGCGACCAGCAGCCGCGACGCGCGCATGTCCGCGTCCACGCGCTGCTCGGCGGCGGCGATCCCGACGGGGCGCTGACGCGGCATTGGGCGGAGGGAAGCGACCTGCCGCTACCCGCCGGGGTGACGGCGAGCGGGTTCGACGCGGTCGCCGCATGGGTCGAAGCCTGTGCGGCCGCCTGCCGGCCCGAGAAGGTCCGCGCCTTTCTGTTCGACCTGGCCGACTATTGTCGGCGATCCATCCTCAGCGAGCCCGCCATGACCGACAGCAGCGACACCGCCGACCTGATCCTGGCGGGCGGGGACGACGCGCTCAAGGCCGCCCTGGCGATCGCGGCGGCGGTGCCGCTCGCCATGACCCGCGACGTCGCGCGGCGGGTCGGCGGGACGGTGGAGCAAGTGGTCAGCAACCATGTGGTGCGCGTCACGGTCGACGGAGTTCCCCTCGCGTTTGCATTGTTCGATGTGGGGGCGCCGTGGGCTGGCCTGACGCGGGGTCAGAAGCCCGCGTTGCTGCGTGGGCCATGCACCTGGGGGCGTTCGGAGACCGCCTGGCCTCGCTGGGTCTATCTTAAGCACATCGGCGCTCAGGGCCGACAACTGGTTACGGCAATCAACAACGGGGATGCCGAGGCTATCGCCGCTACCATGTCGGATGTTGCCCGCGTGCTTATCGGCACGAGCGATCACCCGTAGGGGTTCCCTAAGGTCCCCGGCTTTCCGTAAGGGCAGGCACAGCAGGAGTCGAAGCCGCCATGTCCGAGCCCACCAACGTCCAGTTCTCCGAGCGCGAGGCGCTCATGTTCCACTCGGAAGGGCGGCCGGGCAAGATCGAGATCGTGGCGTCCAAGCCGATGGCGACCCAGCGGGACCTGGCGCTCGCCTACTCCCCCGGCGTCGCGGTGCCGGTGCGCGCGATCGCCGACGATCCCGCCACCGCCTATGATTACACCGCCAAGGGCAACCTCGTCGCGGTGATCTCCAACGGCACCGCGATCCTGGGGCTCGGCAACCTGGGCGCGCTGGCGTCCAAGCCGGTGATGGAGGGCAAGGCGGTGCTGTTCAAGCGCTTCGCCGACGTCGACTCGATCGACCTGGAGGTCAAGACCGAGGACGTCGACGCCTTCATCAACTGCGTGGAGCTGCTGGAGCCCTCGTTCGGGGGGATCAACCTGGAGGACATCAAGGCGCCGGAATGCTTCATCATCGAGCAGACGCTGCGCGAGCGGATGAACATTCCGGTGTTCCACGACGACCAGCACGGCACCGCGATCATCTGCGCCGCCGGCCTCATCAACGCCTGCCTGCTGACGGGCAGGAAGCTCGGCGAGATCAAGGTGGTGGTGAACGGCGCCGGGGCGGCGGCGATCGCGTGCACCGAGCTGATGAAGGCGATGGGGGTCGCCCACGACAACGTGCTGATGTGCGACCGGACGGGGGTGATCTACCAGGGCCGCGAAGGCGTGAACCAGTGGCAGTCGGCCCACGCCGCCGCCACCGACCGGCGGACGCTGACCGAGGCGCTGCACGGCGCCGACGTGTTCCTGGGGCTGTCGGCGGCGGGCGCGCTGAAGCCCGAGATGGTGGTCGACATGGCCCCCGCGCCGATCATCTTCGCGATGGCCAATCCCGAGCCCGAGATCCGGCCCGAACTCGCCAAGGCGGCGCGGCCCGACGCGATCGTCGCGACCGGGCGGTCGGATTACCCGAACCAGGTCAACAACGTGCTGGGCTTTCCGTTCATCTTCCGCGGCGCGCTGGACGTGCGCGCGACCGGCATCAACGACCAGATGAAGATCGCCGCCGCGCGTGCGATCGCCGAGCTGGCGCGCGAGCGGGTGCCGGAGGAGGTCGCCGCCGCGTACGGCGTCCGCCACGTGTTCGGGCCCGACTACATCATCCCCGCCCCCTTCGATCCGCGGCTGATGGAGGTGGTGTCGGTCGCGGTGGCGCTGGCGGCGGTGGAGAGCGGGGTCGCGACCAAGCCGATCGGGGACGTCGAGGCGTACCGCGCGAAGCTGCGCGCCCGGCTCAACCCGACCACCGCGGTCCTCAGCCTGGCCTATGAGGGCGCGCGCGCGCATCCCAAGCGGGTGCTGTTCGCGGAAGGCGAGGAGGAGGTGGTGCTGCGCGCCGCGATCGCCTTCAAGGAAGGCGGCTACGGCACCCCCGTGCTGGTCGGGCGCGACGACGTCCACGACCGCCTCCGCGCGCTGGGGGTAGACCGGCCGGAGGAGTACGAGGTGCACAACAGCCGCACCTCACCGCTGGTGCCGCAGATGGCGGACTTCCTCTACGGCCGGCTCCAGCGCCGCGGCTATCTGCGTCGCGACGCCGAGCGGATGATCAACCAGGATCGCAACACCTTCGGCGCGGTGCTGCTCCAGCTCGGCCAGGCGGACGCGATGATCACCGGCATCACCCGCACCTGGGCGCAGACCATGCGCGAGGTGCGGCGGGTAATCGATCCGGCGGCGGGACGCACCCCGTTCGGCATCCACCTGATGGTCGGGCAGAGCCACACGGTGTTCATCGCCGACACCACCGTCAACGAGCGCCCGTCGGCGGAGGAGCTGGCCGACATCGCGATCCAGACCGCGGCGGTGGCGCGGCGGATGGGGCACGAGCCCAGGGTGGCGTTCCTCAGCTACTCCACCTTCGGCAACCCGGAGGGCCAGTGGCTCGACAACGTCCGCGGCGCGGTGGGCGTGCTCGATGGGCGCGGCGCGGACTTCGAATATGAGGGCGAGATGGCGGTGGACGTCGCGCTGAACCCGCGCCAGCTCGCCAACTACCCGTTCGCGCGGCTGTCGGGGCCGGCCAATATCCTGATCATGCCCGGGCTCCAGTCGGCGAACATCTCCGCCAAGCTGCTGCGCGAGCTGGGCGGCGATGACATGATCGGGCCGATGCTGGTGGGGATGGAGAAGCCGGTCCAGATCGCGGCCATGACCGCCACCGCGAGCGAGCTGGTCACGCTGGCGGTGCTCGCGGCGGGTGGGGTCGCGGGCTGACGTGGGATCCGCACTCGCCGTCATGCCGGACTTGTGCCGGCATCCACCGTGTCGCAGGGGCCACGGATGTTGAGCGCGCGGAGCATCGGAGGCCGGCACAAGCCCGGCATGACGGCAAGGCTTGGCCTGGTCCTGGGCGCTGTGACGCTCCTCGGTGCGACCCCGCAGCCCGGCGCCGGTCCGCGTCCCGGCGTCGTCCGCGTCCGGCTGGACACCTCGGCCGGGCCGATCCTGCTCGCGCTCGACGCGCGGCGGGCGCCGGCGACCACCGCCAACTTCCTCAAGTACGTCGACGACGGCCGGTTCGACGGCACGACCTTCTACCGAGCGGCGCGGTCCAAGAAGGTGCCGGGACAGGGCTTCATCCAGGGTGGTATCCGGCAGGACGCGCGCCGCATCCTGCCGCCCTTCCCGCTGGAGACGACGAGGCGGACCGGCATCCGCCACCTCGACGCCACCGTGTCGATGGCACGCGCGGCCAACCCGGATTCAGCGGGCGGCAATTTCGTCATCACCGTGGGGCCGGCACCGCAGATGGACTGGAGCCGCGGGTTCGAGGGCTATGCCGCGTTCGGTCATGCGATCGGCGGCATGGACACGGTCCGCCGCATCCTCGCGCTGCCGTCCGGCGGCGGGTTCGACGCGTTCAAGGGCCAGATGATCCTGCGCCCGGTGACGCTGGTCCGCGCGGTGCGGCTGGACGGCCGGCCGCAGCCCACCAAGGAACCGCGCATCTGGACCTGGGCGCCGCGGTAGCCGACTGCCCATGATCCCGGCGGCGCCCGCGATCATGTCCCGCGGGCGCGGGAGATGCCGCGTGCGCCGCCCCGATCCGCCGGTCCGGGGCGGTAGCAAAACGCCGCCCACGCTAGCGCGGCTTTCGATCGATCAGAACCGTTCGTGCCGAGCGAAGTCGAAGCGCCGACCGGGACGCTTGGCCTTCGACTCCGCCCGGCCCGAACGGAGGCGGTGCAGATCGGTCGGACCCCGCTCTAGCCGTCCAGCATGGCGGCCAGCGCGGGGGACAGCAGCTCGCGATCGTCCACCAGCATCCTGACCGCCAGCCCCCGGTCGGTCGCCAGCGCCATGCCCGCGGCGCCCAGGACGTGGAGTGCGGTCGCCCACGCGTCCGCGGTCATCGCGTCGGCGGAGAGGACGCTGACCGCGACGACGCCGTTGTCGACCGGGTGGCCGGTGCGGGGATCGAGCGTGTGGGTGTAGCGGCGGCCCGCATGGTCCCGGTAGCGGACGTAACCCCCGGAGGTGGCGACCGACAGGCCGTGGAGCGCGACGCGCAACGGCGGGGCGGGATGGCCGCCGGGCGTTTCCAGCTCGACCCACCAGGGCTGGCCGTCGGGGCGGATGCCTTCGCCGCGCAGTTCGCCGCCGACCTCGACCAGCGCGTCGGCGACGCCCAGCGCGCGCCAAACCGCGTCCACCGCATACCCCTTGGCGATGCCGGACAGGTCGAGGCGGACCGGCGCGGTGCGGGTGAGGACGGGCACCGCCCCATCCGCTTGCCCCGCGCGCCCCGATGCGCCGATCGTCCGGCACGAAAGGGACAGGACGGGCGGGGACCCGTGCGGCCCGGCCGGGTGCAGGGCGGCGGCGACCGCCGCGGCGGTCGGCGGCGCCGCGACCGGGCCGGGCGGGCCGAAGCCCCACAGGTCGACCAGGGCGCCGGCGGCGGGATCAAAGGCGCCGCCGCTCGCCGCCGCGACGTCCAGCGCGCACCGCATCACCGTCGCGAAGCCGGGCGGCAACGGCACCGGCGTGCCGACCGGCGCGGCGTTGAAGCGCGACAGGTGCGAGGTCGGAACCCAGTGGCTCATCGCCGCGACCACGCCCGCTAGTTCGCGTTCGGTCGCCGCCCGCAATTCGGCGACCGGACGGGACGAAACTGCGAGGACCCGCCAGGTCGTCCCCATCGCCTCCCCGGCGAGGGTCGCCACAACGGCGCGGGGGTCGCGGCGGTGAAAGGCGCCCGCCTCGACCGGCGGTATCGCGACCCGCGCCGTCCGCCGCGCCGGCCCCGTCAGGACGGCAGGACCTCGACCACCGCGGTATAGGCCATGCGGCGACCGACGCCGGGCTTCGACCCGGTGCCCTCGGCGGTGGCGTTCATCCAGTACATGCCCGCACCCGGCCAGTTGACCCGGACCTCGCCCTTGGCGTCGGCCTTGAGCGCCATCTCGCCCGCCGCCTCGCGGTAGCGTCCGCCGCCGGCGATCACCGTCACCGCCAGTCCCGCGGCGGGCTTGCCGTCGGCCATGAAGCGGAAGGTGGCGGGCTCGCCCGCGACGAGGTCGTTGGGGTGGGTGACCGGTACCAGTTCGAGACCGCGGCCGGTCGGCTTCAGCGCACCCTCGCTGGGCGCGCCCGCAGTGACGAACAGCTCGGCCCGGTTCGACGATTCGGTGAGCTTGGCGTCGGTGGCGCCCGCGGGCAGCTGGAACCCCGCGCCACCGCCGCGCGGGATGCGTTGCTGCTGCCCGTTGAGGGTATAGCTGCCCATCATCCCCTCGCTGACCTGGGCGAGCTTCCAGGTGCCGCGCTGGGTCAGGTGGAGGTCGAAGGTCGCGCGGTACTGGCCGACCGCGAAGTTCTCCACCTGGCCGGGCTGCCCGTCGGGCCGGGTCACCGCGGGGGCGGCGCGCATCGGCTGGTGGTCGGGGTAGAACAGGTCGTTGGAGATCGCGCCGTCGATCGTCACCCACCCGTCCTCGCCCGCGACGACGGTGGCGGACGGGACCATCCAGAAGCGGTGGGCGGCGGCGGGGGCGGCGATGGCGAACAGCGCGGCGGCGGCGAGCAGGGTCTTGCGCATGGAGGCGGCCTTTCGTTCAGCGGCGGAAGGAGGCGGTGACGGTGCCGAGTTCGGTCTTGCCGGCCGCCGACGCGGTCTGGCCGGGCCTGGGCGGCCAGGCGAAGGGCACGCGCACGACCTCGCGCCCGCCGACCTCACGCGCCGCCTCGACCAGTAGGGTGTACTGACCGGGAGCGAGGCCGCCGAGCTGGCGGGGGGTGAGGCTCAGCTTCTGCGGGCCGGGGCCGCGGGTCGCACCCGACACGCCGTCGGCGGGGAGCGTCAGCGAGCGACCCGACGCACGCCACCACTGGCGCACGTCGACCAGCCACTTCTCGCCCTCGCCCTTCGCGTTGTCGACATCGTACCAGACCGACAGCGTCCGGGTCTTCTTGTCGGGCCCTTCCAGCCATATGCCGACATAGGGCTTGTGGTATTCGGCGACCGCGACGCGCGGGATGGTGACGGTGAGGTCCACCGTCTGCGCTGCGACGGGCGTGGCGGCGAAGGCGGTGCCCGCGAGAGCCAGGCGATAGGTGACGTGCAAGGCGGAACTCCTAGTGGATCAGGAAGGCCGCGATCGCGGCGGGGATGAGGAGGCCGGCGGCGACCAGCGGCCAGGTGGACGGACGGCGACGGGCGTGGAGCTGGAGGAGAACGAGGCCGGTCAGCGCGAAGACCAGGCACGCGCCTGCGAACACGTCGATGAACCAGAACCAGGCGACGCCGGCGTTGCGCCCCTTGTGGAGGTCGTTGAGGTAGCTGACCCAGCCGCGGTCGGTGAACTCGGCCGTCACCGCGCCGCTCGCCCGGTCGACGGACACCCAGCCGTCGCCGCCCGGCCGGGGAAGGGCGAGGTAGACGTCGCTCGCCGACCATTCGGCGTCGCCGCCCGCGGCGACGCCGAAGCGATCGGCGACCCAGGCCGCGAGCGGGGCGGGAAGCGGCTTGCGCGCGTCCGGCGCATCGTCGGGACGCACGAGGCGCGCGAGCGGGGGCGGAAGCTGCGCGGCGGGGCTCTCGACCCGGGGCTTCGCCTCGATGCTGCCGGCATGGTTGAGGGTGAAGCCGGTGATCGCGAACAGGAGCAGCCCCACCAGGCTGATCGCCGAGCTGACCCAGTGCCAGGTGTGGAGCTGCTTCAGCCAAAAGGCGCGCGGGCTCGGCCGAATCTTGGCGCGGGGCCGCACGGACGGCGGCGCGGGCGCCGCGGCGCGTGGCATGTCGGTCGGCGCTGCGTCCCCCATGGATCAGCACTAACGCGAACGATTATCAGTTACAAGTGGCGGCGGGCGGTCGGGTGGTCTCCAGTCGATGTGTGCGTGTGCCGCCGGCGGGGGTAGGGGCCAACGCGGACCGGGGGCGTGAGGGACGGAGGCGGGAGGCTGGAGCGGTTCCGGATCGATCAGAACCGTTCGTACCGAGCGAAGCACCGACCGTGGCGCTTGCCATTCGACTTCGCTCGGTCCGAACGGAGGTGGTGCAGATCGGTTCGAAACTGATCTGGCCCGTGGCGTCGCGTGACGCCGTGCGGCGCTTGCGACCGCGTCCGTCGGCCCCGGGCCGCCACCGCGCCGCGTGGGTGCGCCTGGATTCGTGCCGCCGCGACCACGGTCGGCGGTCCGGACGGCCGACGGAGGAGCCCGCCGCGCCAGGCGGTGGCGGCGAGGCCCCGCGCCCATGCCCGGCATGGCCATTGCCGCAGAATTGGCAATCAGCGTCCGAGCAGCACCCGTGCCTGCCCCGCGATCTGCGCGAGCATCGCGGCGGTGGGCTGGGCAGAGAGGCGGGCACGGGAAACCACCGCCTTGAACTGCGCGATGCGGGCGGCGTTGGCGGCGATCCAGGCGTCGACCGCGGCGACCGGGTCGTCGCCCGCCACCCGCGCGAGGAAGTCGAGGCGGAGCTGTTCGAAATCGCGCGCGAGACCGGCGAGGAGCAGGCGTTCCCACTGGTCGCTGGCCGCGAAGCGGACCGCCACCCCCTGCGCCCAGTCGAGCCCGAGCGACTGGCCGAGCGCGGTGAAGGCGCGGGTCAGCGTGACCTCGTCCATCTCCAGCGTCCGGCCGAGGTCGGCGAGCCCGACCGCGCCGTCGAGGTTGAACAGCCGCACCACCGCGAGGGTGACGTCGGCGGGCGCGCCCAGCGCGGCGATCTGTTCGGCGAGGCGCTGGCCGCCGGCGCGCGCCTCGTCGAGCAGCAGTTCGGGGGTGCGGCGATCGAGTTCGGCGACCCCGGCGCCGAGCCGCGACAGCGCGGTGGCGACGGGGGTGCCGGGCGGATTGGCGCGGAGCAGGTCGGCGAGGTGGCTGCGGACCGCGCGCGCGGTCTCCTCGAACAGCGCGAGGCGCGCGGCCTCGGGCATCGGTTCGGTCTCGATCCGCGTCCACAGCGCGTCCAGGCCGAACAACCGCTCGGCCACCACGAACATGGCGGCGATGTCGGCGAGGTCGGCGCCCTCCTCCTCCGCCAGCTCGAACGGGTGGAGGATGCCGAGCCGGTTGACGATGCGGTTGGCGAGCTTGGTGGCAACGATCTCGCCCCGCAGGCGGTGATCGTCGATCGCCTTGCCGAACCGCTCGCGCATCGCCGGGGGGAAGGCGGCGTGGAGGTCGGGCCTCAGCTCGTCCTGTTCGCCGATGCGGCCATGCTCGATGGCGTCCTGGAGCGCGAGCTTGCCGGTCGCGAGCAGCACCGACAGTTCGGGGCGGGTGAGGCCCTGGCCGTCCTGGCCGCGGCGCAGCAGGTCGTCGTTGCCCGACAGGCCCTCCACCGCGCGGTCGAGCCGCCCCGCCGCCTCGAACACCTCCACCACCCGCACGAACGCGGGGGTGGCGGCGGCGCCGCCCGCCTCGGCGATCGACAAGGCCAGGGTCTGGAGGCGGTTGTCCTCCAGCACCAGATGCGCGACGTCGTCGGTCATGGACGCGAGCAGCGCGTTGCGGTCGGTCACCGCCAGCCGGCCCTCGGCCATCTCGCGGCCCAGCGCGATCTTGATGTTGACCTCGTTGTCCGAGCAGTCGACCCCGGCCGAATTGTCGATGAAGTCGGTGTTGATCCGGCCGCCGCGCGCGGAAAAGGCGATGCGCGCGGCCTGGGTCACGCCGAGGTTCGCGCCCTCGCCGATCGCGGTGACGCGAAGCTGCTCGGCATCGACGCGGAGGCGATCGTTGGCGGGGTCGCCCACCGCCGCGTTGTTCTCGCCCGCCGCCTTCACGTAGGTGCCGATGCCGCCGAACCACAGGAGGTCGGCGGGGGCCTTGAGGATCGCGGAGATCAGCGCCGCGGGCTCCATCTCGGCGGCGTCGACGCCCAGGGCGGCGCGGGCCTCGGGCGACAGCCGCACCACCTTGTCGCCGCGCGAGAAGACGCCGCCGCCCCTGGAGATCAGGCGGGCGTCGTAGTCCGCCCAGCTCGACCGGGGCAGGGCGAACAGGCGCTGCCGCTCGGCGAAGCCCGCGGCAGCGTCGGGCGAGGGATCGATGAAGATGTGGCGGTGGTCGAACGCCGCCACCAGCCGGATCGCCGGGGACAGCAGCATGCCGTTGCCGAACACGTCGCCCGACATGTCGCCGCAGCCGACCACGGTGATCGGGTCGGTCTGCACGTCCACCCCGCGTTCGGCGAAGTGGCGCTGGACCGAGACCCACGCCCCCTTGGCGGTGATGCCCATCGCCTTGTGGTCGTACCCCTGGCTGCCGCCCGACGCGAAGGCGTCGCCCAGCCAGAAGCCGCGTTCCAGCGCCAGCGCGTTGGCGACGTCGGAGAAGGTCGCGGTGCCCTTGTCGGCGGCGACGACGAAATAGGGATCCTCGCCGTCGAGGATGCGGACGCCGTCCGGATGCACCACCGCGCCGTCGACGATGTTGTCGGTGATCGAGAGCAGCGTGCGGATGAACACGCGGTAGCTCTCGGTCCCCTCCTGGAGCCAGGCGTCGCGGTCGAGGGCTGGGGAGGGGAGCTGCTTGGGATAGAAGCCGCCCTTGGCGCCGGTCGGCACGATCACCGCGTTCTTGACCCGCTGCGCCTTCATCAGCCCCAGGATCTCCGTGCGGAAATCGTCGCGGCGGTCGGACCAGCGCAGGCCGCCGCGCGCCACCGGCCCGGCGCGCAGGTGGATGCCCTCCACGCGCGGGGAGTAGACCCACATCTCGCGCCACGGCACCGGCGCGGGCAGGCCGGGGATCAGCCGGCTGTCGAGCTTGAACGCCAGCGCCTCGGCGGCGGCGGGCGCGAAGGCGTTGGTGCGCAGGGTGGCGGCGACCACGCTGCGGAAGGCGCGCAGGATGCGGTCGTCGTCGATCGCGCCCACCGCCTCCAGCCCCGCCTCGATCGCCCGGTCCGCATCGTGGACGTCGCCGGCATGCGGGTTCCCCGTCGCCGCCGGATCGTGCGCGGCGGCGAAGCGCCGGATCAGCGCCTTGGCGACGTCGGGCGCGCGGCGCAGCGCGTCGACGACGGTGGACAGGCCGTAGGTGAGCCCAGCCTGGCGGAGATAGCGGAACCAGGCGCGCAGCAGCACCACGCTGGCGGGCGCCATGTCCGCCTCGACGATCAGGCGGTTGAACTGGTCGTTCTCGGCGCGGCCTTCCAGCACCGCGGCGATCGCATCCTCCAGCACCTTGGGATCGCCGAGATAGGGTGGGCACTGGACCACGAAGTCGTGGACGAAGGCGTCGCTCTCCTCCCGCATCCGGGTCGGCAGCTCGCCGATCACGCGGAAGCCGAAATTCTCCAGCACCGGCACCGCGTCGGACAGGGCGAGGGGGCCGAGCTTGTAGATCTTCAGCTGCTGGTCGGTGCCGTCGGCGCGCGGGAACAGCCGCACCGAGCGGGTATCCGGGCCGTCCAGGGTCGCCATGCGCAGGATGTCGGCGGCGGCTTCCTCCGCGGAGGAGATGTTGCGGTAGTTCTGCGGAAAGGCCGCCGCCCAGCGCAGCGCGAGTCGCGCGGCGCGCGCGGGCGCGACGTGCTCGGCGAGCGCGGCCTCCACCTCGGGCTCCCAGCCGCGGACCATGCGTTCCAGCCGCTGGGCGAGCGGCTCGGTGTCGGGCAGCGAGCCGCCGCCGCGCAGGTCCAGCGTGTAGCGGAGCATGGCGATGCGGCCGTCCTCCAGCGCGATCGACCAGTTGAGCAGCCGCCCCGACGCCGCCTCGGCGAGCATGTCGCCGATCGCGACGCGGCGCGCGGTGGTGACGTCGTCGCGCGGCAGCCACACGAACGCGAACAGCTGTCGTCCCAGCGCCTCGCGCACCAGCACCAGCGCCGGGCGCGGCCGGTCGGCGAGGCTCATCGCGGTGAGCGCGAGCTGTTCCAGCGCGTCGGGCTCGAACGCGACCGACAGGTCGTGGGGCAGTTCGGACAGGGCATGGGCCAGCGCCTTGCCGGCATGGCCCTTGGGATCGAAGCCGAACTTGGCCTCCAGCGCCCCCAGCCGCGCGCGGAGCAGCGGCACCGCGCGCGGCGGCGCGGCGAGCGCGGCGGAGGTCCACAGCCCGGCATGGATCGACAGGCCCGCGACCCGGGCGCCGTCCGGCCCCGCCATCACCGGCAGCACCACCAGGTCGAGCGGCACCGCCCGGTGGACGGTGGAGACGAGGTTCGACTTGAGGAGCAGCGGCGCCCCCGTCCGCTCGGCACCCCCCGCCTCGAACCAACGCACCGCCTTTTCGCGCGATTCGGCGGCGAGGATCGGGGTGGCACGGTCGTTGCGCGCGATGCCCAGCGCGGCCCCGTCCGACCCGTCGGCGAGACAGGTGACGTGGCCGAGCAGGGTAAGGTGGCCGTCGAGGAACCATTGCAGCAAGGCGGCGCCCTCGCCCTGCGGCAGCGCCGCCTCGTCCGCGGCGAGCGCGCGCTGGAGCCGCGGCCAGTCGGCCACCGCGGCGCGGACGTCGGCCAGCGCGGCGGTGAGGTCGTCGACCAGCTGGCGGCGCATCCGGGCGTCGGCGCGGTCGAGCTCCAGGTAGATCATCGATTCGGGGGAACCGCCGCCGCCGACCTCGGTCAACGCGCCGTCCGCCGTACGGGTGGCGCGCAGCACCGGGTGGATGATCCGCTCGATCGCCAGCCCGTGCCCGGCGACGATCGCGGCGATCGAATCGACCAGAAAGGGCATGTCGTCGTTGACGATCGCCAGCCGCATGCGGCGGTGGGCGTCGTCGGCCTGGATCGGCTCCAGCGCGATCGCGGCGGTGCCGTCGGGCCGGTGCGCGGCGGTGCGCGCGACAAAGGCGGCCGCCTCGGCGAGCTCGGCGCCCCCGAACCCCCGCAACTCTCCCGGCAGGGCGCCCTTGGTGAGCCGGGCGGCGATCGCCCCGGCCAGCGTCTCGATGGTATCGGCCATGCCCCGGCCTATGCGCCCGGGCGCGCGCGGGCTCAACCCGTAACGTCGGTTACCAATCCGCAGGTGAGAAGCGGCGCCTGACGGGACGCGGCGGCGCGCGGAGAAGAGGCGGCCGCCACTCGGGTCCGTCGCGCGGGGCAGGGCAGGCCGCGGTGGCCGATGGGGATGACGCGCCGGCCGCGCGGGGAGGCGCCGGCGTCCCCGCTGCACCCCGCCTTTACTGTTCGCGCTCCGTGTCGGACGCCCGTCGGCGGCCTCAGCCGATCCGCCGCATCGCCGCCTCCACCAGCGGACGGTGGTCGGCGCGGGCGACCACATCGAGCGTGCCGTCGGCGTTGGCGCGGGCGAGCAGCACCACGAATTCCGCGCCCTCTGCGGGCAGCGCCACCGTGGCGAGCGCGGGGGCGGTGCGGACGGTGTCGGCGGCGGCGGCGAAGGGATCGGGCTTCTCGGGACGGCGGGCGGCACGCGCGGCGGCGACCACCGCCTTGATCCCGCCCGCCGCGTCGTCGAGCCAGCCGGCCAGCGCGCCCGCGGGCACCCGCTCGGCGGCGGCATGGCCCAGCACCGCGGCGAACTCGGCGACGCGGGTCTTGTCGTAATCGGGCCCGAAGACGAGCTTGACCAGCGGCGTCATCGGCGCGCGCGCCTGCCCGACCAGCCCCGCCCGGGCGAGCAGCGCGTCGTAGCCGGTCCGGTCGTCGGCCGCCGCAACCGCGAAGTCGTGGGCGCGGCCGAGCGCACGGTAGAGCGCCGCGCGGCTGCGGGTGTCCGCGGCGCGCACCGCCGCGGCGCTCTCGCGCGCGACCATCAGCCGGTCGCCCAGCGTGCCGGCGAGCGGCGGATCGGCGACGGGGGCGGCGGGCGACGGGTCGGCGGGCGAGGGCGGCGGTACGGCTGCCTGCCCGTCCCGGAGCGGCCCGTCGGCCCACACCGGCGCGTGGCCTGTGGGCGGGGCGGGGGTGCCGCGCAGCGAGGCGGCGAGCTCCGCGTCGAGCGACGCCTGGGTGACGACGTCCGCCACCTCCTTCCAGTTGATGACCCCGTAGATGAAGTCGATCGTCCGGTTGTCGGACGAGAAGGGCATCAGGATGCCGCGGTACATGGTGGTGCGCCCGCGGGTGCCGATGAACTCGGCCTCGAACCCGATCGGCGCGCGGTTGGCGATGATCTGGAGGTAGTGGTCGGTCAGCCGCGACAGCAGCGAGCGGCTGGGCACGTCGGCGACCCGGACCACGTCGGGCGCGAGGCCGCACTCGTCGCGCAGCTTGCGGCCGAGAAAGGCGATCCGCGGGTCCTCCAGCCCGGCCGAGAAGTCGAGCAGCACGCTGTGTTCGCCGAAGTCCGCGATCCGCGCCGGGTCGAGGTCGGCGATCGGCGGGAAGGGCCGCCCGCCGAGCAGCGACACCCAGTGGTTGTAGGCACGCACGTGCATCCGCCGCTCGTCGCCGCCCAGATCGAACATGGCGTCGTCCACCCCGTCGTCGTCGGCGGCGTCGGGCGCGCCCGCATCGAGCTCCGCATCGAGGAGCGCGCCGCCGCCGGCCCCGTGCGCGTTTGCGGCCCCGTCATCGAACCCCTGGACGACCGTCATCACCTGCGAACCCCGTTGATCCCCGCGACCATGAGGCGTCCGTGGTAAACGCGGCGTAAACGGCCGACGCCCGCGCGCGGCGGCTTGTCAGCCCACCCCCGACCTGTTACCCGCGCCGCCTTCCCCGGTGCAGCCCTGCCGCACCGCCGGAGCCGCGCTAGCTCAGCTGGTAGAGCATCGCATTCGTAATGCGGGGGTCACAGGTTCGAGTCCTGTGCGCGGCACCACCTTCTTAAAGAGCGTTGGATAGCACGGCAGTGGCTTTGGTCACGGAAGGGCGTTCGCTTGGGTGACCCACGTGGGTCCTACGTGGGAGCGCTTCCCGGTAGGAGCAGCTAAGAGGCGGCGGCGTCATCGACCTCGCATCCAATCTGCCATGGAACCGGGTCTGCCGATGGTAAGCGGAGACGCTCCCGAGACTGAGCTGAGCTACTGCGCAGTACTGACAGCACGAACGCTATACCGTTGTTTTGTTATAAGACATCTCCGCTCCACGGCCGTGAGATGTCGTGCAGTGGATTTTGACAGCACCGGTCGAAAGGAAAGGGAGACGAAGTTCTATTGACGCAACTCGCTCCCCGAGTGCCGCCGCGCTCGCGTGATCGCCCAGTCAATGGTAGCCGAGCTGCATGATCGATCCTGCCGAGAACACGACCTCGGGTCCGGCCGCCAGCGAAGACGATGCGACTGAAGCATCCCGCGCATGGTTCGACGATCCTTCAACGTTGCACTATCGGGCAGCGCTCCGCCTGTCGCGCCTGACGAACGGCCGGTTTCGCTCACCCCATTTTCGCTCGCTTGAACGCCTCCATCGCGAGCGCGATGCCGCGGAGAACGAGGAGTGCCGTCCCGCGCCTGAGCAGCGGCTGCGGACGTGGGTGCTCTGGGCCACCGAGGCCTACACTCCCGCTCACGCGCAGCGACTGCTGACTGCGCTGGAGGCGTTCGGTCCCGTCCCGCCGGGAGCCGACCGCGATCCCGCAGAGTGGATTCGCAAGCAGCGTGGACGGCCCGGCAGTAGGCTCTACATGTATTTTCAGAGGCCCGACGCCGGTTTTCGGTCTTTGGGTTTCGATACCGAACTCCCGAACTTCGCAGAGCGATGCTTTGGGACGCTGTGGTCTGCCACTCCGTCTCTCACGATGCTGACGATGTCCTTCTTCCTGAGCGATGACGAACGAGGACGGATTGAGGCAGTCCTGCGGGCGGAGCACCCGACACGGTTGGAGCCGCACGGGGGGACGTCGATCGGCATTCACTCGCCCGAGCTCGAACGCCGTCGCTTGATCGCTGAAACACGTGCCAGCTGGAGGGCGCAGGCGGCCTCGTGGTTCGAGCGAAACGCTCCAGGCCTGTTGACAACCACTGCGGAGGGCTTGGCGACCTGCGAGTTCACAGTTCTGAACGGGCTTTCACCCTATAGGGTAGCAAATAGGGGCGAGTCGGACCGACGCGACCTGAGACTGCAGAGTGCGCTTGCTATGCGGCCGTCTAGCGTGTTCGTGCCACGGGACGAGGAGCGGCCGGAGGAGAGCGATGAAGGGGATGGGCGAGGCACCTTCTTCGCACCCGTCGCATCACACGATCCGGGCCTGAGACGCCATTCTTCAGTCGTCATGGATGAAGGCAACTTTCGCGCCGACGACAATCCGTTTTGGGGTGAGGGCGAAGGCCGTCACGCTCACCGCTTCGACGCATCCTTCCGTGACGTTCCAGCGCAATGGGCGGTCAGACACGTTATCGACCACTTCAGCGATCGCACTCTCGCCACTAGAGACGAGCTGGCCATGCTCGTGGGCCGCACCCGAGTTGGTGCAGCGTTGGCCCGGGTGCGGCGGGACACAGCGGAGTGTGCCGACGCTGCTACCGTGGCGCGGGACATCCATAGGGGTGCGGCTGACGGATCACTCGGGCTTGACGATCGGGGTTTCACTCTTAGGCGGATGCGCTTGTCGGACGAGGAACGCCGCATGGGCCGAGTACTCCGAGATACGCTTAAAGAGTTGGGTTCTGAACTTGGCCAGGACGTGGCGGACCTCAACGCCACCCTGCACGCTCAAGCGTCGCTGCTAAGCGCGCATGCGAACCTCAGATTGCAGCCTTGGATTGTGCTCCTCGCAATTGTAAGCGCGATTGCAGGCCTTGTTGCAGCCATCGAACCGATGAGGGCGCTCGTCGGTGCTGATGCCCGCCCGCCCGCGCAGACTGGGGCCGTGGAGGAACGAGGACCCGTCAAAGCGTCCGTGGCTGGCCCCCCCCTGACCGGGCGCGTGGCGTCCTACTGACGGCAAGGCTGCGAGGATCAACGCCTTTTGAAGGAGCTGTCAACGCGGTGTTGCGGTTCACCGTCGGCCTTCTTGGCGCGAGTGAAAAAATTAATTTGCCGCCGACCTCTTTGCGCGGTGAGCAGCCCTTTCCAAGAGTTTCCTTGAAAAAGAACTCTCGCGCGAGATCGCACGGTACTCCGCGTCGGCCTGACGGACCAACAGGGCAGTGTCGGGAAATATTGCCGTTTTCTCACCTACTAATGAGAACTTTAGACAATTTGTACCTATGCGTGTGAGGTCAGCCATAGCCAGTGTCACAGGTTTGGCGTCGATCCAATCAAATATTCGGACGCGGGCGGTCGAGCCGGACGCTCTTCCTACGATCTCGACCTCTGGGAAAATGAAGTGCTGTCTCAGACCTTCCGACAAAATCTCGCCGGAGACGTTAGATCCATTGAACTTAAGAGTGAGATCTAGCCCATGACCGATGGAGGCGGCCTGATCCGCGCCATCGGTCAGGTCGCCCACATGATACGGATCGTCGTTACAGGTTGTAGCTCGTCCCCACGCCCCCTCGAAACGCTGATCGATCGGCACCCAGATCCCGGTGGCTTCTGCCGCTGACGGCAGTTCCTTTCTGAAGCTGTTTATCTTGGATGGCAGATCAAGCAGGCCGAGCAGAAGCGCTGCGATCCAACCGGATGCTGTAAGGACGATCTGACCCACCGGCTTCGCGCGGTTCTGATCGCCGGACTCCTCGCTGCTCACCAATCCCTCCTCAAAGCCGCCGACGGGAACGGCGTCATTTCGGCGGAGAGTTAGCTTGACCCGGTTCATGTGAACAAGGCTGGTGGTTTGGACACCAGTCAGCAACGCGTTTAGCCGTCGACCGGATGGAAGCCGCCGGGCTTCGAAAAAGCGGTAGGCGCGCCAGCCGATCGGGGCACGCGCTAAATTAACCATCTTATCTGGAAGGGTCGATGAGCCTCGTTGCCGTCTGACAAACGGCTATTGCGAAGCTCCGCCAGCCTGCCCATGATCGCCGTGCCTCCCGTGAAAGCCGGGGGGCGGGGCGTAGGAACCTCACAGCAATGCATCTCGGTCGCCGATTAGTCGGAGGCCGGGTGGCATGCGCGCATGTCCAGCCGGCAACGGTAAAGGCGCATGCGCTCTGTGCATTGCCAGGGTTCCTAACATCCGGCTTCGGCCGCCGCCCCGATCGGACATAGGGGCGGCGCGAGGGTCTAGGCCGAAGGTCGCTCCACAACGGGGGCGACGCACACATGACGGCAACCACCAACCACGTCGGCGCGCCCAGTGCCCGGCGCGATGCCGCGCGTCCACCGACCAACTATCGATCAAGGAGAACAGCCATGAAGAAGCACGCCTACACCCTTGCCCTGGCCGCCCTGCTCTCCGCCTGCGGGGGCGGCCAGCCGGACACCGCCGGAAGCGCCGAGAACGCGGAGGTACCCGCCGCGAACGAAGCTGAGCCGACGCCCCAGCCGACCGTCGCCCTCGGGCAGGCGGGGGTCGGCCGAGGCTTCGAGTTCACCGTCAGGTCCGTCGAGCAGCGCGCCAGCGTCGGCTCCTCGACCCGGGCGGCCGCCGGCGAGACGCTCGTCGTCGTACGGTACGACTTCAAGAACACGTCGGACGAGCCAGTCTCGCGGGGCGGCCGCCCGGAGATGAAGCTGGTCGACCCTCAGGGCCGGTCCTACGCCGACGACGGCGCCGCCGGCCTCAGCCTCACGGGGCTGGGCGACGCGACCAGCGACACCAACCCGGGCACCACCGCGCGGGTCTCGGCGGTCTGGAGGGTGGACAAGGCCGCGTTCGACGCGGGCGGCTGGACACTGGTGCTGGCGACGGAGCCACCGCTGACGTTCGCCTTCAAGTGAGGCGCGTCCCTCCCGCACGCCCTGCCGACTTCCGTCGAGGCGAGAACCCCGATCAACACGCACTTCGGAAAAAACCGATGTACCGACCAATATCCCTGAGCGCAGGGCTCCTGACTGCCGTTGCGCTTTCATCCGGCGCATCCGCGCAGCTCACTTCCCGCGAGCGAGAGCGGGCGCAGGAGATCGCTCGCATCCAAGCCAAGGCCGACGCCGAGGAGCAGGCGAAGGGACGCAAGATACGCCGCGAGATGGCCCAGGCGAACTGCAGGTCGAGCATGCGCGTGTGGGACTACGTCAACGAGGTCTGCCTCTCTCGCCGTGTCGGGGCGCCGAGGACGCCGCAGTGAAGAGACGCATCCTGGTGGTGACGGCTTCCGCGCTCGCCCTCGCCGCCGCCTCGCTCTACTACCTCCGTCGCGAGGCCGGGGACGACCTCCCCCTGCGCATGAACCCGGCGGGCGAGGCGACCAACGACGGCTGGGTCGTGAGGCAGAGGACCGTCGACTACGAGGCGGTCGTCCGCAGCGCGCTGGAGGAGCGCGCCAGCCTGATCGTCCTGACGCTCAAGGGCGACGTCATCCGTGACCAGCGGCTGGAGAGCTCCATCCACTACACGCCCCTCCCCGTGTCCACAGCGCGGGTGCGGGTGAAGTACCATGTCGAGTACCCGATCGGCTTCCCGCTCGGGTCCGGCGACTTTTCGGTTTCGAGCGAGGGCGGCGCGCTGGTCGTCCACGTGCGGCGGCCCCGGCTGGTCGCTCGGCCGTCCGTCCGCCTGCTCGGCTACGACGTGCTGGAGAGCGGCATCCTCGTGGACGAGAAGACAGCGATCATCGAGCTGCAGCGGCGCATTCAGCCGGAGGCGGAGCGACGCGGAGCCAAGCTTGCGGGGCGCCCGAGCGTAGCCGCTGTGGGGGAGCGCGGGCTTCGCCTCTTCCTCGATGGCGTGCTCAGGCAAGCCGCGAGGCCAGACACCAAGCCGCCGCCCCCGGTGGTCGTCCGCTACCGCTGACCAACCCGCCGGCCTCGCCGGCACCACCGCCCTCAACGCAGCCCTCGGCTATCCCGGCCGGGGGCTTTTTCTTTGCGAACTGGAGACAGACACCATGCTCACCATCAGAAGCTCGGCGGACCTCGCCCGGGCGCTCGACGACCCGCTCGACCCCGTGGTCCGGCGGCTGCTGACCCTGCGCTGTGACCAGCTGCTGGAGGGCGGGGTCGCGGATATCGGCGACGCCGTCACCTTCATCGTCGCGCGCCGCGGCGACACGCTCGCTGCCGTCGAGGCGGAGGTAGGACTGCCGATAGCGGGCGACGAGTCCGCCGTCGAGTGGACCCGGCGGCACCCCGGCGGCTGGCTGGAGGCGGCCGTGATCACCTCCGACGACCACGCAACCGCGATCTTCGCCGCCAACTGCATCTGCACCGACCCCGACCTGCTGCTGGCGATGCTCGCGCACGTCTAAGCCCCAACGACACACACGAACCAACCCGCGGCGCCCCGCGGGGGCGACCGCCCCCGAAGAGGTAACTGCCATGATACACCTCCACAACCTCGTGACGCGCGAACTACCGGCCAGCGTCACCGCGACCCCGGCGATGCTGACGCTTCTCAGCGAGACGCTCGCCGCGCTCCCCGACGAGCTGCTGCCCTGGACCGAGATCGTCCTGGTCCAGCCCGGCGATCGGGAGAAGGACCTCACCCTCGCCCTTGGAGGCAGCCCGCTTGTCGATCCGGTCAACGGTCACCGCTGGCCTGACCCGCTGTTCCAGCCTGCCTGGGATTGGATTGTTCACCGGCCTGGCGCCTTCCAGTTCAGCCTATCGTTCGGCGCCGACTTCGGCGTGATCGTGCTCGTCGAATGCGCGGGCGGAGTGATGCCCAGACTACTCGAGATGTGCGCTGAATACGCCGCCGACAGCGCTTGAAGGGAAGCGGCTCGCAACCTACGTAACTACGCGTCGGATTACTTCCGGCATGACTTAGGCACCCGCCAAAGCCGTCGAATGCGTTCGGCGCAAACAGCTATCCGGCCGCTTCGGCGGCTCTGTTCTGTAGGGTGTTCTATGCCTATCAATCTTGAGGCCGTTCGCTCGCGCGCGAACCAGCTTGCTCCCGCCCTGTCGCAGGAGCCGATCGTACGCGCCAACCTGCGCGGCACCGATCTTACCGCCACGCTCAGCGTGATCCTCGTGCTGCTTGGCAAGGGCGTTACCACAACCAAGGCCATCAAGGCGTACCTGTCCGGCAGGGGCTCGGCGCACGATGATGACACGATCCAGTTCGTCCTGGACGCGTTCCAAGGCGGCGATCGGCGCCACCACCTCTGGCACACCAACGAACAGGGCCAGTACGTCAGCACGTACTGAGCCGCACCCGCGGGTGCTCGCCTTATCGGCTTTGGCCGGTGAGGCGCTGCACCTGTGCGTCGGGCCAAACCCATTGGAAAGACAACCACACTGCGTCGATTGACCTGGGTCTCACGCGCACGCGCGCCTGAAGGCCACGTCCGAAGCGGACGTCTTCCTTCGAAGCGGGGAGGCCGGCGCGGTCGGACGAACCGACAGACCATCATTAGCAAACAAGGAGGCATCCATGCCAAGAGCAAAGCTCGATCACGCCTTCTGCCTCACCGCTCAGTGTGAGGAAGGGCGGCGAAAGACCGACTACTACGACGAGACAGTCACGGGTTTCGTCCTGGAATGCCGTTCGACCGGCGGGCGGACCTACTACCTTCGCTACCAGGACCGGGGCGGGCGACAGCAACAGCATAAGATCGGGCGGTGGGAGGATGTCCCGTTCGTCCAGGCCAAGAAGGCGGCGCAGCGGCTGCGGTCCGAGGTCGTGATGGGTGGCGACCCAGGCGCCCGACGGGCGCAGGCGAAGGCGGTGCCGCTCTACGCCGAGCTGGCAGCGCAGCACATGGCCGACGCCAAGCTCCACCAGCGGTCCTACGAAACGACCGAGATGTACATGCGCCGGCACGTGGTCACGCGCTGGGGCAGGATGCGGCTCACTGACATCGACCCGCGTGCCGTCGCTCATTGGCTGGCTTCGAAGCGGGCGGAAGGGCTTGCCGAGGCGACCGTCCTGAAGATCAAAATGATCTTCTCGCGCTCCTTCGAGCTGGGGGCGCGGTGGTCCATTGCCGGGTGCGACCGGAACCCCGTCCGGGCGGTCCCGTCCAAGCCGGTCAACAACGCCCGCGAGCGCTACCTCACCGCCGACGAGGCGGCCCGGCTAATCGAGGCGGCGAGGGCGTCTCGCAACACGCAGCTCGCGGCCATCGTGCAGCTGCTGCTCCTGACCGGAATGCGCGTGTCGGAGCTGCTCTCGACCCGGTGGGCGAGCGTAGACCTCAAGCGCCGCACCCTCCACGTGCCTACCTCGAAGACGGGGCGGTCCAGGTACGTGCCGCTCGCGCAGGCAGCCGTGGACGTGATCGCAACCCTGCCGCGGGGCGAGTTCCTGTTCCCCAACCCCCGCGACCCCCGGCGGCACCTCACGACCGTGAAGCACGGGTGGCAGACGGCCCGCGAGGTCGCCGGGCTGCCGGACCTCCGCATCCATGACCTCCGCCACTCCGCCGCCTCGTTCATGGTCAACAGCGGGGTCGACCTGTTCGCGGTCGGGAAGGTCCTCGGGCACGCGAGCGTGGCCAGCTCCGCCCGGTACAGCCACCTCGCCAACGACACGCTGCTCGCCGCCGTCGAGGCGGGCGCCGCCAAGCAGGCCGCCCGGGCCTGACATTCTCGCCCCGCTCCCCCTTCCGGCGAGCGCAGCCGGTGGGTGGGGGCGGGGCGCCCCTTTCCCCGCCTATTTTTTTGGAGATCCCACGATGCAGACCGACCAGAACGACATGCCGCCCCGCAGGTCCGCCGCCCACATCAAGGCGCCGGCGAACAAGCCGACAGCCGCGCCGGTGCCGCTTCCGATCTCATCGCCCCCGCGGTCGTCGGCGGCGGGCCTTATGTTGCGCAAGAACGAACCGTCGCCCCTCGCTGCCTCCGCGCCCCGCGCGCCGCGCGCCGCCCGCGAGAGGACCGCGCTCTTCGACAGGCTGCGGGCGTTGAGGGACAGCCTCCCTTCCAACAAGAACGACCGCGCCGTGGTGCTGATCAAGGCGTGCATCATGGAGGGCATCTCCGCCGGCCCCGACATCGTCTCGGCGCTCGTGTACCTACACTCCGACAACGCGCACGTGGGCGGCACCCTGCACCGGCACACCCTGGGCAAGGGCTCGACGGCGCACTGGAGCAAGGGGGAGGGCAGTCGCTACCGGCTGCTGGACTGATCCCGGTTCCGGCCGAGACCGGCGGCTCGACCCCGACCTCGAATCCTTCCCCCAAGAGGAAAACCTCGGGAGGAAGGAGGGGAGGGACAATACCCAATGCACCTACACCTGGGGGATAACATCGGGGGAGGGCGGCCTATCGCTAAAACAACGGGTTCGCCAAGGCGAACGAGCCTCCGCGCAGCTCCGGCGACAGCGTCACTTCCGCCCTAGGCTCGTGGAGGCTCGCCCCGACCCGGCTAGCACCCGGGCCCCGGACGGCCCGCCGCGGCGCTCCTGCCTTTGGCCAAACGCATTTTTGTCAACGGTTCGGGCGGGTGGGGCGGCGGTTGACCGGGCGCGCAGTCGCAGCTTGCCGATTGCCGCGGCCGCGCGCATTCCCCCGGCGTGGCTGAGCTTGTAGTCCGGGGAGTGGAAGCGAAGACGGTCTTCTCGCTGCTCGGCAGCGACGAGAACGCGGCCACGTTCGCGTTGGGCTGGACGCTGAGCCGCAGCGACGCGCTCCTCCGGCGCCTACTCGGCGCCCTCAACGTTCCAGAACCCACCGATACGGTCCGGGTCGAGCTGCAGCGCCACGGCGGCGATGCCGGGTTCACGGACATCGAGATCGTCGTCGCTGGTCACTGCCACGTGATCGTCGAGGCCAAGGTGGGCGGCGCGGTGGCGGGCGACCGTCAGCTCCAGCGCTACCGGGGGCGTTTCGCCGGCGATGGGCACGACGTCATCGTGTCCGTGTCCGCTGCTCCCGCCTACGTCGCGGCCAGGCTGCTGCCGGGATCGATCGACGGGGTGCCGGTCAGGCACCTATCTTGGGGCGACCTTCGGCGGATGGCCGCGGAGTCCACCGCCGCCGCCGCGGGGACGACGGAGCGTCGCTGGCTACGCGACTTGGAGCGGCATCTGGAGGGGTACGTGACGGCACAGGTGGTGAGCAGCAATCTTGTCTACGTGGTCGCGCTGTCTACGGCGGAGATTCGTCCCGGCTACACCTGGATCGACGTGGTGGAGAAGGACGGCGCCTACTTCCACCCGATCGGCAAGGGTGGTTGGCCGGTGACGCCGCCCAACTACCTCGGCTTCCGCTACCACGGGCAGCTCCAGAGCGTCCGGCACGTCGAGCACGCGGAGTTCGTCCCGGTGCTGGGCGAGCGCGACGAGCGCTGGGCGGAGTGGACGGACCACATGCTCTACCGCCTCGGCCCGCCGATGCGGCCCGCGGTCCCGCTGCGCTCGGGAATGGCCTACGCAAACCGCGTCTACTGCGCGCTGGACCTGCTGCTGTCCGGTGCTTGCGACACGATTAAGCAGGCGCAGGAAGAGACGACGCGGCGCTTGGCTGGCTGATGTTGATAGCAGCCCCCATTCGGGAGGTGCGATCGACAAATCGATTGAACGTCGTTCTTGTAATGTTCTAGTCTCTCGAGTAAGATCTAGGATTGAACCGATGCACCACGACCAGCCGCTACGCGCCGCCGCGCGGGCCATCTACGACGCCTGCTACCCCACGGAGGAGTGGTCGCCGGTCGGGTTCGAGGAGGCGGAGCGGTTCGGCACCGTGCACTACCGGCAGGCGATCGACGCGGCCCAGCGGGTGCGCTGCGTGCTTGCAGGCAGAGGAGAGCAGCTCGCGCTTTTCGGGAGCGCTTGATGAGTTAGCGGTCGGGCAGCCGATGTCCGTTCTCGCCCACACCCGGCCACCCACGAGCGCTCGGGCTATTGCCGAAAGCGGCCATTGGCTAAAGAACCGCGAACAGTTCGTCTGGTCGTCTAGGGCATTTGATGATCGCTGCCGGCGAACCCGACCGATTGACAGGAGAGGGCACGCGCGCTGCAATGAAGGCGCGCGTACGTAATGCCGGAGGCCACCGCGATAACGATGCTTAACGTTTTCCACATTAGCGACCTCCACTTCACGAGCGAAGAAAGCGGTCAACTGCGCGACGCGGCCACGGCGTCGGTGCGGTCCATCCTCGAGCTAGCGGACACTCTCAAGGGCGACGGGACGCTAGGACCGAACGTCTGCGTCCTCATCACGGGCGACATCGTGCAGGGCGGCGCCAGTGTGAACGGGAGCGGCGAGTCGGACTTTGACGCGGTACAGAAGGCGCTGTTGGAGCCGCTGCTCGAACTTCTGTCCATCGGACCGGACAGGGTCTTCTTGGTACCGGGAAACCATGATCTGGATCGACACGCCGTCGAGCAGACAGACTGGCAGGTCAACGGCCAATCCGCCGCGAGCGCGATCTGCGAGGCCGACATCGACAACGACCTGCGCAAGAAGCTGGAGGGCTATTTCGAGTTCGTTGAAAAGCACGGCTACCGGTCCGTGACGAGAGCTCAACCGCGGGTCGCGTTCCACGATTGCGACGGGCAGCAGGTCGTCTGCTTCAATGGGTTGGCAGGCGCATACAGCCGGAAAGGCAACGGCGACAAGGGCGAGCTCTTCGTCTTAGGATCGGAATTGGCTGGCAGCCTCTCCGCCATCGAGCGGAACGCCGTCGTTCTGACCCACCATCCCCTCTCTTGGTTCGCCGACCGCTGCGGCAATGACCTCAAGGAATTTCTCTCCTCGAAGCACTGTCGCCTTTTCACCGGCCATGTCCACGACCGCGGCATCGATCGCACCGAAACCCCCCAAGGGCGCCTTCGTTACTGTTCTGGCGGGCGCCGCCGCGGACCCGGACGTGAACGTGCCGTATCAAGTCGCCGTCGCTTGGCTGCCGCCTTCCGACAGCGTCGCGGTCCGGCACTACGAATTGGACGTGCGGTCCGGAGGGTTTGCTGTCACGCCAGTCGCTGAAACGAACGTCGCACCAAGAACCTCAGAGAACTTCTTCAGGCGGACCGAAGCCTTCTTCGATCCAGAAGTCCTTAATGCCGCCATCGCCACGGCGCAGCAGATGTGCGAGGCCGAGCTTAAGGCCGCCTCTGGCCAGACCCTCGCCACATACGTTCCACCTGACGTCTCGCGGTTCCCCGGCGACGTGTTCAGTGGCCGACGGATCCCCATCGCCGAACTTGAGGCCGATTCAAAGAACCGCGTCCTGAGCGGGGACGAGCTGAGCGGGAAGAGCGCACTCGTCCACTGGCTGAGCGCACGCAAGAACAGCGTGAGGCGGGCAGATAGTCCAAAGCTATCGACGGTTGTAGACTACCGGATCATCGAAGCCGGTCAAGACATCCGGAACACCTTGATTAGACGGCTTGCGGGTTTCGGCCTTACCGCCGCCCAGGCCGAGTACGTCCTTTCGATCGGCAAGCTGGAACTCTTCTTCGATAACTTTAGCCCGCACGATTCCAACGCGCTCGCGAATTTCGAGAGCTTCTTCGCCGAGTGCCCGCGTCTCCGCTGGACCGTGGCGACGCGCGGTAGCGCGCGCTACATGCCTTCGCAGGCACCGACGGCCTTCAGCAAGGACGGGCTGACCTACTATCAGCTGGTCGAGACTACGATGCCAACCGTGCTGCGGATGATCGAGAATCACGAACAAGGCAAGTCGGCCGATAGTCCACGGGCGATCGTGGACAAGGTTTTCCGATCGATCAATAACCTGCGGGCGCCGCGGACCATCTTCTACGTTCAGAGTATGGTGGACGTCTTCCTGTCAAACTCTTCGGTAGAGCCACTCAACCGATACTTGCTTATCGAGAACTTGCTGTCGGACCGCATTCGCAGCGCACATCGTGAAATGCTCCCGAACCGGCCGATCGACATGGAGATGCTGGAGACCTTCATCGGTCAGATCGCCCATTTGCTCATGAAGCGCTCTGACGCCTACCTGTCGAAAGGCGACTTCTACCAGCTTGTCGAAGATTTCATCGATCGCAAGGGCATACAGAAGAAGCGGTTTGACGCCGACACAATACTCAAGATCCTGAACTGCAGCTTTGTTTTGCGCGAATACGAGCCAGGGTTCGGCTTCATGATGCCGAGCGTCGAAGACTACTTCCTCGCTAAGCACATGAGCAGGGACGAGGGCTTCCGGTCGCTAATCATGTCCGCGGATGGCCTGCTCGCGTATCCGACCGTGGCCGAGCTCTACATCGCGCAGAACCCGAGCGACCGGCCGCGCATCGAAGAGGTCCTGGGCCTGCTCGATGCGTTTCAGGCGGAGGTGGCACCGTTCGTCGACGAGATACGGGACAGCGCGGTCGCGACGATTGCCTCAGCGCATCCCGGCGGTTCGCTACAGCTCCAGGATGGCATCATCGAACGGCTGGGCAAGTTGGAGAACGAGGAGGATGGGACCCCGCTACGTTTCGAGGAACCACAGCCCGTCGGCCGGACGAAGCGCATCCGGTTCGCCACCGAGGAGCGGGGCGCCGTGTTCCTGCAGCTTGGCGCCTCGATCTTGGGCATCACGAGGACGCTCGACCAGAACGAGCGCATCCAGATTTTCGGAAGACTGAAAGGCGTCCTGCTTACGACCATTCACAGCCTGCCGATGATCGCACACCACCTCGCGGAGGGCGGGGAGATCACATTCAGGGGGACGTCGCTCAAGGCGGACTACGTGGGCGAGCTCGCAGTGCCCGAAGACCGGTTTTACATCATCCTGCGAAGCATGATCTTCAACCTATTCAGAAACTTCGCCACCTGGTCGGGAAGTCCGACCTTCTTCAAAGCGGCGGTGAGGCTTCGTGCCGAGGAGGAGGATGAGCTCGTCCGATCCGCCCTCTTTACCCAAAATATTGAGGCCGACCTCGCGGACTCGCTGGACTTCATACCTGCGATCTCGACAGGGGTGGACAGCCTGATCCTGAAAGACATTCTCGTAAACACTTACTTGGACGCAATGACGCTAGTCCCGCTGGAGCGTGCGGACGAAGCACGCGCGATTCAGCGACTGGTGGAAGTGACCTTCGAACTGCATCCCGCAAAATCCAAGGATGAGGCCAGTATTCTCAAGCACAAGGATCAGCTGAGTAAGCACTTCAACGAACGGATCGGCCTGAACCGCTATCTTGGACGCCTGGGCTCGGCGAAGCGCTGAAGTCTCACGGGTCTCCGGCCACCAATAGGCCGGCCTTTTACGAGGCTGAGTCTGAAAGGATGAACGAACGACAGCTTCAGCGTCAATGGCGGCTTGATCGAACAACCGGCTTCGGGCGTTAGCGGACGCTTGGGATACCACCGTGGGTGACGAGCTATGACCAAAGGAAGGGGCCTCGCAGGTATAGCGCAGGTCGCTTGACGCGAGTTTCCCGACGCAAAGCGCTTCGGCTAGGAAGCGACCTTGCCTCGTCGATCCGCCAATTTGGGAAGTGCGTGGGACGTCGCAGGTCGACGGTGGTTGGTGTAGGCCAAGTCGTTGACGGTAAACGGTAAACGGGCGGCCGTCAGCAGCCTTCGTAATGCGGGGGTCACAGGTTCGAGTCCTGTGCGCGGCACCACTCCCGGTTAGAACCGGGCACCGCGGGCAAGCGGTCCTGACCGTTCGCCACGATCGCCGCCTTGAGCGCGGCCGGCGTGCCGAGCACGACGATGTCGTCGCGCGTGATGCGCACTTCGGACACGAACAGCCGTACATAGTTGCGCCGAAGTGCCGATTTCCTGTCTCGCAGCTGGCTGGATAGCAGCCGCCCGAAACGCTCGACCGTTTCCTCGCCGATCCAGGATGCGGTCGAGCAGCAGGTCGGTGACGACGCCGTCGAGTTCGTCCTGGCGGATGGGCTTGGCCGAGCAGGCGGCGGCGCCTGCAGTCGCCTTGCGCCGCCACCTGGCCACCGGATCACGACCAGCCGGAGAGGCGAGGAAAGCCTCGGTCTCGGTGACGTAGAGTTCGCGCAGCCAGGCCATCGAGATTTTGCAACGCATTGACCCGGCGATGATCCAGTAGGACGATGGTGGGGAAGCGCATCGCAACCCACCTTCGGCAAGCTTCGAGGCCCTTGCGCCGCCGCCCGAATAGACGTTCGCTTTCGACTATGGCGGCGCGAAAGCTGTCAGGCCGGTTTCCACCCATGAACGCCTGTCCGGATCGACGATCCTGTGCGGGTCGCACAGGGGCCAGACTTGCAGGTCGTCATCGCCTTCGCCCCGATCAGACCGTTGAGCGCTGCCTGGCCGCTGACGTCGACGCCGTCGCGCATGAGCGCGGCGAGCCGAGCCGCGGCACGCTCGGCACCGCGGTCGAGTGCGGCAGGCTTGCTGTTCACCCGCACGAACGCGCCGGCGAGGACGCGCAGGTGGCCGGCCATGGTGAGCTGCGGGTCGATGACGGCGCAGCGCTCGTCGGGGAGGAGCGACAGCCGGCAGCCGGCCCAGGAGTAGCAGATGGCGCCGGGCGTCATGAACACCGTGATCTCGCCCATCACCGGCCTGCCCGCCTTGTCGATGGTGAAGGCGAGGTGGATCAGGTCAGCGAGGTGTCGCCGGACGAAAGTGCCCACCAGCTCCCATTGGTGATGCAGCCGCTCGCACGCGAAGGTGAAGGTCAGATAGGTGAGGAGCGCCTTGCCGTCGTGCGGCAGAACCTCGTCGAACGCCTCCATCAGCGTGCGCGGGTCGCCGAGCCGGTCGTCGGCGCCCGGCGGCGGCAGCACCTCCACCCTGACCGCGGTCAGCGTCCACGGCAGCGTGCTCGCCGGCGCCGCGACGGTGACCTTGCTGGCGGCGAAGGCCGCGGCGGTGTTGACGTGGCCGCCCGACTGCACGATGCCCTCGCCCGAGAGCACGTAATCGACGTCATCGTGCGCGATCGGGTGCGGGCCGATGGCGGCGCCGCGATGGAGGATGCGGCGGCAGAACTCCATGGTGCGCGCGGGCACCGCATCGCTGATCCGGTAGGCGGTGCCAGTGCCGATCGCGCCACCCGGCGGCGGTTCCTCACGCCGGGTCGATCGCTGGTCGGCAACGACCATGGGCCGCTCCGGCGGTGCGGTCGCCTGAAGGATGACCAAAGCCACGATCAGCATCATGCGGCAGTGTCTGCCTCGCGACTCCGGGCGTTGACAGCACCACCTATCTGCCCGCATTGTCGTGACACCGGTTACCGTATCACGCAATCACCGGTGGGGCGTCCGCAACGACCGGGCTTTCCGACGGTGAGAACAACGAGAGCCTAGGCGGCGATGCCGTGATGGGAGAGGGAATTTGCCGTGATGGGAGAGGGAATCATGAAAGAACATTCTGCTACGTCGCCGCGCCGCCTCGCCGCGCTGGGTACCGCCTCCGCGCTGACGCTCGCGCTCGCGCTGCTCGCTCCCACCACCGCGCACGCGCAGCAGACGCCGCCGTCCGAGGCGACCAACCTTCCCCCGACCACCCCGCAGGACCAGGCCGGCACCGGCGTGCCCGAGGGCGACACCGGCACCCAGGGCGACATCGTGGTCACCGGTTTCCGCGCGTCGCTCAACGCCGCGCTTGACACCAAGCGCGAGGCGACCGGCATCGTCGACGTCATCAAGGCGGAGGACATCGCCGACTTCCCCGACAACAACCTCGCCGAATCGATCCAGCGCATTCCCGGCGTCGCCATCACCCGCGACCAGGGCGAAGGACGCAACATCACCGTGCGCGGGCTCGGCCCCAACTTCACCCGCGTGCGGATCAACGGCATCGAGGGGCTGTCGACCACCGGCGGCGCCGACGCGAGCGGGGGCGCCAACCGCAGCCGCGCGTTCGACTTCAACGTGTTCGCGTCGGAGCTGTTCAACTCGATCACCGTGCGCAAGTCCGCCTCCGCCGACGTGGAGGAGGGCTCGCTGGGCGCCACCGTCGACCTCCAGACCGCGCGCCCGCTCGACTACAAGGACGACTTCACCCTCGCGGGGTCGGCGCAGGTCGGGCTCAACGACCTGTCGAACGCAGTCGATCCCAAGTTCGCGGGGCTCGTCTCCGCCAAGGTCGCGGACGGCACGCTCGGCTTCCTGTTCTCGGGCAGCTATTCGGAGCGCGGCATCCTTGAGGAGGGCCCCTCGACCGTCCGTTGGGAGCGCGGCACCGACAATGGCGGGTTCGCCGCCGCCTCGACGCTGCCGACCGGCGCGAGCCAGGGGTATGCTTTCTTCCACCCGCGCATCCCGCGCTACGACAGCTACAGCTACCAGACCGAGCGGCTGGGCCTGACCGGATCGGTGCAGTGGCAGCCATCCGACGCGACGCTGGTCAGCCTCGACGCGCTCTACGCCCGCTTCAAGTCGGAGCGTGCCGAGCAGTATCTGGAGGCGATCTCGTTCAGCCGTTCGGGCACCGGCAAGCCGCAGACGGTGATCCTGCCCGGTGCGCAGGTCGACGGAACCAACAGCCTGGTCTCCGGCACCTTCAACAACGTCGACGTCCGCGTAGAGTCGCGCTTCGACGAGCTCACCACCGAGTTCCAGCAATATACCGGCTCGATCCGGCAGGAATTTGGCGAGCGCGCGCGGGTCGACCTGCTCGGCGGCTACTCGAAGTCGGCGTTCGCCAATCCGATCCAGACCACGATCGCGCTCGATGCCAACAACGTTCAGGGCTACAGCTACGACTTCACCAACGGGCGCAACCCGCGGCTGGGGTACGGCAACCTAAACGTCCTTGATCCCAATGCCTTCACGCTCGCCGAGATCCGGCTGCGTCCGCAGTACGTCGATAACGAGTTCAAGGTCGGCCGAGGCCAGTTCGAGTTCGACGCCACCGAGGCGCTCAAGCTGCGCGTCGGTGCCGACTGGAAGAAGTACGGCTACTCGAGTCAGGAATTTCGCCGCGCCAGCGAGACCGACGTCGCCGGCCTGCTGTCGGCCGGGCAGTTGTCGACGTTGTCTCGAGTCTACTCGTTCAGCGAGGACACCAACCTCAACGGGTCGCCGACCGGGTTCGTGATCCCCGACCTCAATCGCTTCGCAAGCGCGCTCGGCCTCTACTCGAACACCGGGCGGTTCGCGGTGACGGGGGTGACCAATGCCAGCGCGCGCGGCAGCTTCAACACGGTCGACGAGCGCGATCTCGGCTTCTACGGCCAGGTCGCCTATGCCGGCGACGTCGCGGGCGTGCCGATCAAGATGGATGCCGGCGTCCGGTGGGTCGAGACCAAGCAGACCTCGACCGGGTACCAGAACCTCGCCAACGGCTTCCTCTTGGTCGAGGTCGAGCGGACCTACGACAACTGGCTGCCTTCGCTGAACATCTCGGCCAACTTGACCGACAGCTTCATCGCGCGTGCCGCCGCGGCACGAGTGATAGCGCGGCCGTCGATCGGCACGGTCAATCCGGGCGGCTCCTTCTCGGTGTCGGGCGGCAACCGCACGCTGACGCTGGGCAACCCCTTCGTGAACCCAACCGAGGCGACCGACATCGACCTGAGCTTCGAATATTACTTCAACCGCGAGTCGGCACTGATCGTCGGCTTCTTCTACAAGGATATCGCCTCGTTCGTGGCGACCAGCACCCAGCAGGTGCCGTTCAACCAGCTCGGCCTGCCCGCCGACCTGCTGACCGGGACCACCGCGGCGCCGACCGACCTGTTCACCGTCACCCAGCCGGTCGACAGCGACGGCGGCGACCTCAAGGGGTTCGAGGTCGGCTTCCAGACGCCGTTCCGCTTCCTGCCGGGGCCGCTGCGCAACCTCGGCATCCAGGCGAACTACACCTATGTCGATTCGAATATCGAGTACCCGCTGGCCAACGCGGTCGGGGCGCCGGTCGTCACGCGGCCGCTGACCAACCTGTCCAAGCATTCGGCGAACGGCACGCTCTATTACGAGGACACCCGCTTCGCGCTGCGCGGGTCGGTGGCGTACCGATCGGGCTACCTGACCAACGTGCCCGGCCGCAACGGCGTCGCGCCGGGGGCGGGGCCGGTGTTCAACACCAATTCGGGCCAGCCAACCTTCAACGACGTCGAGGGCGTGCACTCGACGATCAACGTCGACCTGTCGAGCTCGCTCAAGGTCACCGAGAATTTCTCGCTGACGCTGGAGGCGATCAACCTGACCGACCAGTATGTCGACCAGTATATCGACAGCGCCGCCGACCGGCTGAGCGTCTATCACCACACCGGCCGGCAGTTCTATTTCGGCGCCCGCTTCAAGTTCTAGCGCTTCGATCGGGCCGATCGGCGAGGGGTAGAGGCTTTTGGGGCGAGTGGACGCGTCCCGAACGCCCGCCCGCGCGGCCGACCCGTCCTCGCGCATCCTTTCCCGCGCGCTCCCCTTGAGAACGGGCGGGCGATGATGCTGAGAGGGTTGCCATCGCGCATCGGCGTCGCGTGCCGCCGCCTCGCGCTCTACGGCCGCTACCTTCTTGCGGTACGCGCGGCCGAGCGCCAGCGCCTCGGCGAGTTCGCGCTCGCCGGCGGCCTTGCAGTTCACTGTCGATCTCGCCTTCGCCATCGCTTCCGTTGCAGAGGATGGGCACTGTCGTTCGGTCCCGGCCGGGCCGGAGATCCGAACACATCATCGCGCGCCCATACCTCTACCCACTCTATCCTGGTCATGGGCGGCGACCCCGGCGCGGAAAAGATCGAGGCGAAGGCGGTGCCGATCTACGCCGAGCTTGCCGCGCAGCACATGGCCGACGCCAAGTTCCACCAGCGATCCTTCGACACGACCGAGATGTATATGCGGCGCCACGTCGTGACCCGGTGGGGCAGGGTGCGGCTGACCGACATCGACCCTCGCGACGTCGCCCCGGTGGCTCGCCGCCAAGCGCGCCGAGGGGCTGGCGCCTGCCACGGTCGAGTAGATCAGGGTGATCTTCGGCCGCTCGTTCGAGCTCGGGCTCCGCTGGGGGATCGCCGGGTGCGGGCGCAACCCCGCCAAGGGCCTGGCCCCGTAAGCCGATCAACAACGCCCGCGAGCGCTTCCTGACGGCGGAGGAGGCGGCCCGGCTCAGGGAGGCGGCGTCCGCGTCCAAGAACAAGCAGCTGGAGAACATCGTCGATCTGCTGCTGCTCACCGGCGTCCGGGTGCGGGAGCTGCTGGACACCCGGTGGGAGAACGTCGACGTGGACCGCCGGCTGTGGCTGATCCCGACCTCGAAAAGCGGCAAGCCGCGCCACGTGCCGCTCTCGACGGCGGCGCTGGAGGTGGTGGCGGGGCTGCCCCGCTGGTCGCGCTGTCCCTGGCTGATCCCGGATCTGCGATCCAAGCGGCCGTTCAGCGACCTGGCGCACCCTCGGCACACCGCACGGGACGCCGCCGGGCTGCCCGATCTCAGTTGCCATGACCTTCGACACTCCGCCGCCTCGTTCATGGTCAGCAGCGGGGTAGACCTGTTCGCGGTCGGGAAGGTCGTCGGACACGCTTCGATCCAGTCGACGTAGCGCTACTCCCACTTCGCCAATGACACGCTGCTCGCCGCCGTCGAGGCGGGCGCCCTCAAGCAGGCGGTCACGGCCTGAACCTGCGCCCCTCTGCGTTCCCCAGCCTCGTGCCGGTGGAGCGGGGCGGCACCCTTTTCTTATTTCTTGTTGCCGGCCTGCCACTGCAAACCCCAGCCGAAATGTTCGTCGAGCTGCCGCTGGTCGATGAAATAGTCGACCTTGCGTGTCACCGTCAGCTGGCCGTCGTCGTTCTGGAGCAGCGCGATAGCGCACAGGCGACGGTCGTTCCGACCCGCGCCGACCTGCATCTGGATCGGCGGCTGGGCAGGTGCCGTGACGAGGAGCAGCGGGGCGGCGTGCTGCCAATCGGGAACACCGTCGTAGACGTTGGCGAAGACCGCGATACGCCTGATCTCGCGCCAGCGGTCGCCGTTGATGCGCAGCGTCTCTCCCGTCGCGCTGCCGCCGGTGCGATCGTCCCCCGACAGGTGGATGAAGGGCGGAGCGTCGAACGTGCCGTGCATCGCGCCGATCGCCTGCACCGCGCCTTTGCGGCCGTCCGCCAGCTCGATCAGGCAGGCGAGGTCCAGGTCGGCCGCGCCGCCCGTGCCCTCCCGATTTCTGCGTCCCTGCGACCAGGTCAGGGTCACCGCGATCTCGCCGAAACCGTCCTCGACCGGCGCCAGGGTGATCGCCTCGTCCGCTTCTTCCAGCGCGACCCGTTGGAAACGCGGGGGCGTGGCGGGTGGCGGTGGCGCGGCCGCCGCCGGTTCCTCGGCGACGTCGATGCCGAACGACCGCGCGAGCGGGGCGAGGCCGCCGTTGAACCCCTGGCCGACCGCGCGGAACTTCCACTGGCCGGCGCGTCGGTAGAGTTCGGCCAGCACCATCGCGGCTTCGGCGGCGTCTCCGAGTTCGGGAGTGAAGCCGAGCAGGAGCACGTCGCCGTCGGCCAGGGTCACGCCCGCGCCGTCGATCAGCGCCAGCGTGTGGCCCTTGCTCTGCGCCTCGTCGATCGTGATGCAGAAGGCGATCCGCTCGACCGCATCGGGAAGCGCGGCGAGGTCCACCGTGAAGCGCCCCTGCCCGGCGGGGTCGAAGCGGAGCGCGCCACCGGCCCCTACCGGCTGGTTGTAGAAGACCATGTCGTGGTCGCCGCGGACCTTGCCTGCGGCGGTCAGGCAATAGGCGGACACGTCCGCCGCAACCCCGCGTCCCTCGGCGCCGGTCCAGCGGAACGAGATGGTCGGGCACGCCGCAGAGATCGCGGCGTTGCCGCCCTGTTGCATGTCCTGCATCGCTTGCCCCTCACCCGGCTCCGTTGCAGCGGTTATGGAGGGCATCGGTTGCCGGGCCAAGCCGCCGCGACGACGATGCCGGCAGGATGGACTGGCGGATCGCCTCCAGATCGGATCGGCCGCCGATCTGGGCTGCAAGCCGCCTTGCGGCTCCAACGGCTTTGCGCCAGCTTGCCGCGGTGACAAGCTTTTCGGAACGCGACCGGCTGAAGGGCCTCATCGACTATGTGGAGGCGACCGAGCGCGACCGGCTGAGCGTCGTGTGGGACGTCGCCGACCATCGCGGCTTCCGCCGCTTCCGCGCCGACGCGATACGGCTGCCGGGTGTCCATCTCGACGTGCAGGAGGGCGACGATCACCGCTGGATGGTGGTCGACCGTCTGGTCCGCTGCCCGCCGCCGTTGATCGACGACGCCGACCTCAGGGCGTGGACGGATCTCGGCTCCGATCCCGGCAAGCTGCCGGTCCTCAAGTCGGAGATCGCGGCAACGGACGCGGAGCAGGGCGAGACGCCTTCTTCCGTCCGTCTCGCCGACCATCCGCGCCGCGACGATCTCGCGACCGCGCTCGACGCCTACCTTCGTGAGCGCTGGACGCCCTGGGCGCAGGAGGAGCGGCCGCGGCGCCAGTCGATCGAACTCTACAACGCGCTTTTCGCGCTTCGCCAGCAGATCGAGGGAGGAGGCGAGCAGCCGATCGAACTGGTATGGGGGATCGGCGTCGCGCGGTGGACGCAAGCCGTCGGTAGCCTCCGCTATCCGCTGCTGACAACGGCGGTCGAACTCGCGCTCGACGAGGCGAGCCATGCGATAATCGTGCGGCCGCGGATCGAGGTGCCGCCCGGGATCGAGACCGATGCTCTCGATCTCCTCCAGGTGGACGGGCTCAATGCCTTCCGTGCCGCCGCCGACGCGCATTTCGCCGCGCTGGAAGGCGGGGGACTGTCGCCGTTCGACGAGGCGAGCTTCGCAGCCGTGCTGCGCCGCGCGGTGGCGCTGCTGCATGCCGACGCCTGCTACCTGCCGGACCTGGGCGATCGCCGGCCGCCCGACGCCGACACGCTCACCGTCGACGACGGCTGGGTGCTGTTCGAACGCCCGCGCCGTTCGACCGGGCTGATGGAGGACCTGCGCCGCTTTCGAGCGTCGGTGGACGCGCTGGAGGATGCCGACGCGATCCCGGCAGCGGTCAGGGTGCTGCTCCAGTCGCCCGACACGGCGGTGGCGAGCGAGAGCTATCCGGCGATGCGCGGCGTCTCGACCATCCCCGGCGTCACCTCCGCCGACGGGTCGGGCGACGACCTGTTCTTTCCCAAGCCGTTCAACCGCGAGCAGGTGGAGGTCATCCAACGCCTGTCGGCCCGGCCCGGCGTGGTCGTTCAGGGGCCGCCGGGCACGGGCAAGACCCACACCATCGCCAACATCGTCAGTCATTATCTCGCCATGGGCAAGCGGGTACTGGTGACCTCGCAAAAGGCACCCGCGCTCAAGGTGCTGCGCGACAAGCTGCCCGCCGCGGTGCGCCCGCTCGCGGTCAGCCTGCTGGAGAGCGATCGGGACGGGCTCAAGCAATTCCAGGAGTCGGTGGACATCATCGCCGACCGGCTTCAGCGCACGCGGCTGGGCGAGGCGCGCGAGCGGATCGCGATCCTCGACCGTGAAGTGGATAACCTTCATCGCGCTCTGGCTCGGGTCGACAGCGAAGTGGACGCGATCGGGCGCCGCGCGATGACGCCGGCCACGATCGACGGCGTGCCCGTCGAGCCGGTCGAGGCGGCGCGGCGAGTGGTTGCGGCGGGAGAGGCGGGGCGCTGGTTTGCCGATCCGCTCGGCGAAGGCGCGGCGCATGAGCCGGGGTTCGACGAGGAGGCGGTCGCCCGGCTGCGGGCGGCGCGCAAGGAGGTGGGCGGCCGGCTCGAAGCGATCGGCCTGGCCCCGCCACCCGCCGACCTGCCCTCAAGCGGTGAGCTGCTCTCGCTGCACGATACGCTGCTGGAGGCGGAGACGTTGCGGCGGGAGATCGCCGCGCAGGCGGATGTCGCCCATGGAACCGACGTCGCGGCGATCGCGGCGCTGGAAGAGCGCCTCGATCACCTCGCCGCGCAGCGGGCCGCGATCGGCGAAGCGGGCATGGGCTGGTCGGACGCGCTGCTGGGGCGGCTCAGGTCCGATCCGGACGACGCTGCGGCGGGGGCGCTTGCCGGCCTTGCGGGCGAGGTCGACCGGGCACTCGGCGAGACGCGCCATTTCCTGACGCTGCCCGTGGTTCTCGCGCCTGAGGCGCTGGCCGACCAGGGGTTCCGCGAGGCTTTGGCCGGGCTCGCCCGGGGCGAGGAGATGGGGCTGTTCCAGTCGATCTTCGCTCGCGGCACCAAGGCACGTCTGGCGGAGGTGCGGATCGCCGGCCGTGCCCCCGGCGATGGGGCCGCCTGGGCCGAGGTCGACCGCTACGCAGGCGCGATCGACGACGCCGTGCGCCTCGGCGCGGTCTGGAACCATGCCGCTGCCCATGCCGGGCTCGATCCGGTCGCGGCGACGGGGCTGGCGGGCGCCGACGCGATGCGGCGGCAGCTGGCGCAGCTCGACCGCGTTCGCGGGATGGTTGAGGCCGAGGATGCGGTCGACGCCGAGGTTCGCCGGCTGCTGCCGGGTTGGCGCGGGGGCGTCGCCGCGGGCACCGATGCGCTGCGACGGCTGCTCGGGCAGCACCGGCGGCGGCTGGGACTGGAGGCGGCACGGACATCGTTGCGAGAGCTGCAGGACAGGGTGGCCGGCATCGCCGGCCCGGTCGGCCAAGCGCTTCGATCGGTGACCGGGCTGATCGGCGAGGAAACCGCCGACTGCGAGGCGATCGACCGGCGCTGGTCGGCGGCGCTCGACGAGGCGACCGCCTTGCGGCGGCTCCAGCCCGCTTTCGCGACCATCCGCGAGGTCGCCGACGCGATCGAAGGAAGCGGGGCGGGACAATGGGCGGCACGGCTGCGGAGCGAGGCGGTCGAGGGAGTGGAGGACCCGATCACGCCGGGCGACTGGCGGGCCCGCTGGACCCTCCGGCGGCTTTCGACCTGGCTCGACCGCATCGACGCGCACGGGCGGTTGCGCGCGCTGTCGGCAGAACGGGGCGAGCTGGAGGAACGCCTCCGCCGCGCCTACGAGGACGCGATCGAGACCCGCACCTGGTGCCGCCTCGCCGAGCAGGCGACCGATCAGGTCCGATCCGCGCTGGCTGCCTATGCGCAGGCGATGCGCAAGATCGGGCGCGGCACCGGCATCCGTGCCGGCCGCTACCGCGCCGACGCCCGTGCCGCCGCCGACCGCGCCAAGAACGCGCTGCCGTGTTGGATCATGCCGCACTATCGCGTGTCGGAGTCGCTGCCCGCCGAACTCGGGCTGTTCGACCTTGTCATCGTCGACGAGGCGTCGCAGTCGACCGTCGCGGCGCTCCCCGCACTGCTGCGGGCCAGGCAGATGCTGATCGTCGGCGACGACCGGCAGGTCAGCCCGGACGCCGGTTTCCGGCAGGAGGCGCGGCTGTCGATGCTCGCCGAGCGGCATCTGGGCGGGCAGGTCGCCGACTATCGCGCGACGATGCGCGAGGACCGGTCGCTCTACGATCTCGGGACGGTGGTGTTCGCGGGCGGGGCGATCATGCTCAAGGAGCATTTCCGCTGCGTCGCGCCGGTGATCGAGTACAGCAAGGCGCAGTTCTACAGCCATCAGCTGGTGCCGCTGAGGCTACCTTCGGCATCGGAGCGGCTCGACCCGCCCTTGGTCGATATCCTGGTCGAGGACGGCTACCGCCAGGGCAAGGTCAACCCGCCCGAGGTCGACTGCATCGTGGACGAGATCGGCCGCATCGCCGCCGACCCGACCATGCACGACCGCAGCATCGGCGTCACCACGTTGCTGGGACAGGAGCAGGCCCAGGCGATCATGGCGGCGATCGAGCAGGTGCTGGGGGCGGAAATCATGATCCGCCACGACATCCGCGTCGGCGAGCCCGCGGCGTTCCAGGGCGACGAGCGCGACATCATGTTCGTGTCCCTGGTCGCCGACCGTGACAGCGGTGCGCTCTCCGGCCTCGGCTACGAGCAGCGGTTCAACGTCGCCGCATCGCGCGCACGCGACCGCATGGTGCTGGTCCGCTCGGTCGAGGCGGACGACCTGCGTCCCGCCGACAAGTTGCGCCGCAGCCTCCTTGAACATTTCCAAGCACCGTTCGCGGCGGAGAGCGCGCTCGTCGAGGATCGCCGCGCACGGTGCGAGTCCGGCTTCGAGCGGGCCATGTTCGACCGGCTGATCGAGCGCGGTTATCGCGTCGACACCCAGGTACGGGTGGGCACCAAACGGATCGACCTGGTGGTCGAAGGCGCCGACGACCGACGACTGGCCATCGAGTGCGACGGCGATGCCTTCCACGGTCCCGACCGCTGGCCCGACGACATGGCCCGCCAGCGAATGCTGGAACGCGCCGGCTGGAGCGTCTGGCGCTGCTTCGCCTCCCGCTTCGTGCGGGAGGAGGAGGCCGTCATGGCGGAGCTGGTCGGCGTGCTGCAAGGACACGGCATCGTACCCGAGCTCGGACGCGATCAATCCCGCACGCGGCACACCGAAACCCGCCGTTGGCGCTCCGCGCCGATCGAGCCGAGCGAACCCGTACCCTTTGCGTGGTTGATGCCGGTCGAGGCATTCTAACAAACGATAGCCAGGCAGGGGTCCGCAGGTCTAGCTTCTCCGGAGCCGTGCCGGGCGATGGTCGTCCCGACGACAGGCAGGCGGTGGAATGCGGGTGTTTGGTTCGGTGAACGCCGAGCCGCGTGCGTTCCGGCGCGGCCGGCCGGCGCATCGCACCAACGATGTCGATCGCGCCGAGTGCCGGGCGAAGACGGTGGAACTGGGCACGGCTAATCCGCTGCGAGCCCGGTGGCGGCCCCGGACGGTTCGGTGCCGGGGAAAGCTCGACCGGATGGCGGAAAGCCCCCGTCCGGCCGAGCCGGCATCAGGCGACGCGAGCGCCGGATTGACGCGTGCGCACGTTGAAGGCGACCGGTGTAAGATCGTCCTCGTCCGGCTGGGTGCCGCAGCGCAGCGGCTGCTCGCCACGCACGCAATCCTCGAAGCTGTTGTAGTAGATGTCGAGGCGCGGACGGCCCGCCACGCTGTAACCGGAGCAGCGGATGCGAACCTCCTGTTCGCAGGTCGGCAACGCGAGGGCCGGCGTCGGGGTCAGGGCCGCGGTGGACGTGAGCAGCGCAGCAGGAACGATGTAGAGCAGCTTCCTCATCGATCATCTCCTAAGTGCCTCATTGGCCCTGCGAAGCTACGCTCCAGGCGGATCCATAGGCAAGCCTTCCTGCCGTAATGGTTCTAATTTAGACGCGGCGGTGAAGGTCCCCGCGACCGTGTGACTGCCGCGGATCATTCGGCAGCGAGGATGGGTACCGACCGTGCGTCGATGTCGCCGGACCACATACGTCCTGCGGCTCTCCACGCCTCGGGCGACGCGTCGTTTCTCACCGGCCCGGATATGGACGTCAACGGGGGTCTCGCCTGATGATCGCCGCCGTCGGTCGCGCCCGCCGGTGCAAGCCATGGCGTCCCGGGGCCGGTCTCCGACGGCGAGCCCACGTCCGCCTACGTAAGAACCGGTCCATGCGAGCGACAACGCTGGGCGGCAGCCCGTTCTTCCAAAAGGATGACGACGAAGGGGGTGTCGGTTCGGCTGGATCGGCATGAGGGGACCCGATCAAGGTCGGCGGCTACCGGGAAGCGTCCCCGCGGACGTAACGGTCGAACCAAGCGATGGTTCGTGCGAACACGTCGCGGACGTTCGCCGGTGACAGCGCGATGCTGTGGCTCTCCCCGCCGTAGCGGACCAACTCCGCCGTCCTGCCCTGCCTGTATAACCCGTAGAAGAACTGCTCCGCCTGGGTCGCGTCCCCGCGCAGATCCTGGTCGCCATGCAGCATCAGAAGCGGCGTCGTGACCTTGTCGACATAGGCGATCGGCGAGTTGCGGGCATATTCCTCGGGCGCCTGCCACGGCGCTACGGCGTCGGTGCCCTGGCGGATCGCCCAGTTGGCGCTCTTCTCGTGTGCGATCTCCGCATAGCCGCGCGCGGTCGGGTCGAACGTGCCGTAATTGCCGCGCAGGTCCGTGATGCCGGCGATCGCGACCCCGGCCTTGAACCGTTTGGTCTGGCTCAGGATCGCATAGACGCTGTACCCTCCGAAGCTCTGGCCGAACACGCCGAGCCGGTCCGGGTCGGCGATGCCGGCGTCCACCAGCGCATCGATCGCCGGCATGACGCCGGAGGAAATCTGGCGATAGGTGTCGTTGCGCCCCTCCACCCGCGGCAACGGCATCGACGGCACCAGCACGACATAGCCTTTCGCCGCGTAGAGCTGCAGGTTGTAGAAGCCCGGCATGGTGTCGTCGGTGACGAAATTGCCGTCGAGCGACCGGATGACCATGCCGCCATAGACCCAGACCAGGGTCGGGTAACGCTGGTCCCTGCGGTAGCCCGGCGGCAGGATGACGGCCGCCTTCAGCGGCTCGCCGGAGGTGCTGCGATAATCGATCAGCCGCTTTTCGCCCCAGGCCACGCTGCGCAGGCCCGTGTTGAGCGTCAGCAGGTCGCGGGGCTTGCCCGTGCCGAGAGCGGAAACGCGCAGGATCGTGCCGGTGCGACCGACCTCGGTTTGCAGCACCCGTCCGCCGGTCAGGTTGACGTCATCGGGTGGGCCGGGGGGCGGCGGCATCGGTGCGCCGGTCGCGCCGCTGAGGGTATCGATCGCCTGCAACGCCCAGCCGCCGACGTTCGCGAAGAGCAGCCGCCGACGCAGCGGCTGACCGGCATCCGCGGGCCAGGCGAAGCCCGCATCCTGGTCGAGCCGGCGGACAGGGAGCAGCCGCCCGGTCGGCTCGACCCGGACAAGGCCGTGTCCGGCTATCCCGATGGCGCGGCCATCGCCCGCGCGCACGAACGTGTCCGGCACCGCACCATCCGACGCCGTTACCGGGAGGTCGATGCCGGACGGCCCGAGCACTCGCCACGCGCCCGCCGTGCTCTGCGCCAAGATCCTGTCGGGGGTCAGCCACAATGCCGTCGCCGGCTGCGGCGTCACGACGCTTGCGGCGGCCCGGCCCACCGAAGCCGTGCCGAGCCGGCGGACGGTGCCGTCCGCGGCGTCGGCGCTGAACAGCGGCGTCTCCGCGGCGAAGCCATCCGCGCGGGCGCGAAAGGCCATGGAGCGACCGTCCGGCGACCAGTCGATCACATCCAGCGGGTAGCGCGCAGGCGGGGGAAGCGTCGTCCAGCGCACGCCGCCCGTCCTCGCCAGATCGGCGAAACCCAACCGCCGCTCGACAGTCCACATCGTATCGTGGCTGTTGGGAAACTCCTTGGCTCCCCCGGGTCGCAAGGCGCCCAGCGTTGCCAGGATCGCCATCCGGGTGCCGTCCGGCGAAACGGAAGCGGTCAGCGCACCGTCGAAGGGATAGGCCGGCACGTGCGCGACCGTGCGCGACGCGCCGGTGGTGAGGTCGATCACCCGTAACGAGGCGCGCGACCGGTCGGTCCCGAGCGGGGCTCTCGCCCGACCACTCGCTACCGCGCGCGCCGTCGACACGCGGCCGGCGCGCAGGCGCGCGGCATCCTCCGCGACGCTACGCGCGACGCGCGCATAATGATCGACGGCCGCCGCGGCTTCGCCGTCCGGCAGCGTCGCCGCGAGCAGGCGATGCTCGTCCAGCCACAGGAAGGGCGCGTTCTCGGCCAAGACCCCGCTGCCCGTGCAACGATGCGCCAGCGTCGACTTGTCCGCACCGCCGCGAAGATCGCTGACGTCGACCGGACTTCCCAGGCGCGACTGAGCCATCACGCCGGCGTCGCTCACGCGGATCACCCGGTTCGATCGCCGTTCCCAGACATACAGGCGCACCGCGTCACCACCGCGCGGTTCCTTGCCCTGCGGCGCGGTCGACAGCATGGCCAGCCGCTCTCCGTCGGGCGACCAGGTCGCGCACCAATAGCCCGCCCCGCGGTCCGCTCCGTCCGTCAGCGGCCGGCGCTCACCGGTGCGGATGGAGATCAACCAGACGTCGGCGCGCGACGGATCAGCCTCGTAGGACGTCCGGCCGTAGGCTTCGCCGATGCGTGCGGGTCGGCCGACGACGACCGCAGCCCATTCACCGTCCGGGGAGAGGGTCGCCCGGTCGATGCGCTGCGCGTCCAGGACGTCATCGATGGACAACGGGCGGGTAAGTGGGGTCCGGCTCGCCGCCGGGCATGCGAGCGACAGTAACGTGATGATCGTGGTGTGCCGGAAACGCAATTGAGCCCCCTTGATCGATGGTCGAGGGATCGGGCCCGTTTCAGGCAGAAATTGGGCCAGCCTGGCGGATCTGCACTTCCGGATCGGCAGCCGGTAGTGGGGCGGTGGGTCTGTCGGTCGTGCCGATAGGTGTATGCGGCACTCGCGTTCATGCACCCTGTTCCTTGACGATCGCGATGATCTGCTCGCCCGGCAAACCTGCTCGGCCCTCGTCTGCCCGTCTCCGGGCGGAGGGGTCTAGTCGGCCGGGAAACACAATCAGGGGAGCACGTCACGCACGTCGATCGGGTGCCGCTGGACTCGAAGGCCGGATCGGCTAGGTTCGATACGGTCCTAACGATTGCCCGTCAGGGGAAGCATCGATGCCCTATGGTCTCGCCAACTGGATGTCTCGCATCGGCGATGACGTATCGCTCTCGAACGTCGCGATGCCGGGAACCCACGACTCGGCGACCTACGTCCTCAGAATGATGAATACCGGCCCGCTGGGCCGCGGGCCTGATCGGCAGGTTCGGCCTCGACTATATCCAGTGCCAGACCATGTCGATCCGTGAACAGCTCGATGCCGGTGTCCGTTTCCTCGACCTCCGCATCAAGCCGGGTGCACAACTTCCTCTCTACCACGGGGTGGCTCCCCTCGGAATCAACCTCGACTATGTTCTTGGCGAACTCGACTCCTTTCTGGCCGCCAACGGCTCGGAAACAGTAGTCGTCAGCATCAAGTCGGAGGACGAGACCGACCGCGGCAAGATCGCCGGGGACGTGAAACGCCACCTCGATGCCCGGTCGCGGCCGTTCTACATGAAGAGCAGCGTTCCCAAGATGGGGGACGTCCGCGGCCGGGCCGTGTTCTTCAACAGGATGTTCGAGATACCCGATGGCGGCATCTTCGCCTATTTCGGCGACAAGATGTCCGGCGAGATGGAGCAGGAGCAAGGCGATCATTCCAAGCTGAAGTTCTTCGTCCAGGACGATTACGAGCCAAAGGCGGGCTGGCTGGAGAGCCCGGTCACGAACAAGGAAGGGATCGTAGCAGAAGCGTACCGCCGCGGCGGGAACGCCACGGTCGATTTCCGCCTGACCTACCTGAGCGCGTCGTCATGGCCCAATGCCACGCCCGCCCGATATGCCGCATCGCTCAACAAGCAGGTGCGCCAGCTGCTGCTCGACAATGCCGGGTGGCAACCCCTGGATCACGGTCCTGGACTATCTCGGCAACACGTCGCGCGACGGCGATCCGGCTTCCGCCATCATATCGACGAACCATCTGACGCATGGGCGACCTGCCGACGAGCGGAGCGAGCTGGCGCAGCTCGGGGTCATGGTCCCTGGGCAGAAGCTGGTCTCCCGGCGCGGCACCTACGAGGCGCGCTTCCGGGCGGACGGCGATCTGACGATCGTCCGCGTGGTGGACGAGCATGTGCTCTGGACCTCCAGGACACGCGGTATCGGTGCCAGCCAGGCCGTGTTGCAGGACGACGGCAACTTCGTGGTCGGCGTGGGCGCGAGACCGGTGGGCGCGAGCATGACGGGCGGCTCCGGCGCCACGCGGCTGTGCATGCGCGACGATGGGAGCCTGTGCCTATACCGGGGCGACGGCCATGACACCGTTTGGACGAGCCGCACGTCCGAATGGCATAACTGATCCGCGCCGGACGGGCGATCGGTCGCCTGCGGCGTACCGAGGCGCAGAGCCCGGCAATAGAGCGGCAGGAAAGCCGGATCGGGAGCGACCGCGGCGAGGATGTCGCCGCCGCGGTCCGACGTGCGGTGATCGACCGCTCGCCCGGATCTTCGCGATGCCGGCCCTCCCGTCAGGTCACACCAGATCCATCACCGTGTTATAGGCCATGTGGGCAGCGATCGCGCCCTTGAGCTTGAAGAAGTGCATCACCACGCCGAAGATGACGCCCGCCACGAAAAGGTCCTTCCACTTCGGGATCGACCAGTTGGCCCCGGCGGGGGTGTGCGACGATGCGAACAGGGAAGAACTCAGGACGACGGAAAACGTGGTCGCCCAGACGGGTGACACGTTCAGCGACTTGAGAACGTCCTCGAGGAGCTTGGATACGACCGCTTGCGGCAGTCTGAAGATAGCTTCTTCGACTACACTGACGATGGTGTTCTTCTGGGTATCGGTGATGATCTGGTAGGTCGACGGGATGACGAGCGCGGCCTTGGCGCCATCGTTGATCGTCGTGGTGCCCTTCTTCAGGAACTCACCTGTCGCGTTGAAGGCGGAGGCCGCGAAGGCCGGTATCCTCGGCCTGACAAGCTGGACCACGTCGTTGAACGCATCGTCGATCTCGTCGCCCGCCAAGCGCCGGAGACCGATCGTGCAACCCGCGCCGATCGCGCCCGCCGCCAGGCTCGCTCCGATCACGGCAGCCGTGCGCGCGTCGGGCCTCAGATAGTCCACCAAGCCTACCTGGCTGCCATCCGACACCAAGATCTTGCCGATGTCCTTGAAGTAGAAGGCGACGGTCGAGTAGCCGACGACGAACGCAACGCCAATTCCCGGTGCACACATGGATCACTCTCCATCACGATGTCGGATGATGCGGTACGATCTTGCAGTGACGCTACGCCGAACCATCACCAGGCCCTAGTCGGCATTGGACTGGAATTCATATCGGCGTCGAGGATCGCCCGGTCGGATCGAACATGGTCGCAGCGGACGGTCATCGGAACCGTCCTCGACCCCGACGACGGGCGAGTCGCGGTGCTTTCTGCGATGTTGATATCGTTCGACGGGGCCTTCGTCCAACGCGCTGCTTCGTTCATCCGATGCAGGTCTTTCGCCCGGTCGGGTGCCGCCCCGCGCCGGCGATGAGATCGACCCGATTCCGATCAGATGGGCCGATTGACTCGCGGGTGCGGCACGAGCCTACTCCCATCGTCACCGGCCGAACCGGGGCCGGAGACGACAGGAGAAGATCGACATGCGTAGATCGACTTTCGTGCGGCTCGGCAGGATCGCCCTTGCCGCGTGCGCCGCCCTCGCGGTCCAGACCGCTTCGGCGCAGGACGGCGAGGAAGACCTCGCCACCTATTGCGCCAACACGGCGGGGCAATATTGCCTGAACACCTACGGCTACGACAGCCAGGAGTGTCAGGACCAGTACATCGCCAACTGCATGACCGGCGCCGGTCCGCGAGGAACGACCAGCGGTCCCGGGCTGCCGATCCCGCCGGGCAGCTGCCTCGGCGGCAACTGCGATCCCAAGCGGTAGGCGAGCCGGCGCCGCGACGGGCCCCGCTCGTCGCGGCATGCGGAAGTGCCGGTGCCACTCCACCGTGCGTCGGAGAGCGGCATGTGGAACAACGGCTCCGGTTCAAGGCCGCGGCGTGGGTTCGCGCGCTGCCGTTCGAGCGGACAGTCGCGCCAGGTGCACGGCCGCGAACGCCCGGCGGTCGAGGTGACGGAGGGGCAGGGTGCGGACCGGTGCCGCCCCGCCGTTCGAGGTGTCGCCGCAGTTCGCGCGAGGCACCGAAGAGGCGGTCGCGCACCGCGAAGAGTGGTCGCCCGAGGCGCAGGCCGGACCCGAGGCATGGCCGCGACGAGAGCATCACGACGGCCATCTCACCCGACGCCTGCGCGATGCCGGGCGGACAGCGCCGCTCGGCAAGGCGGGGCCGGATCCCCGACCGTCCGAGGGGATGCCCGGAAGGGCCTCTGGGCACCGGAGGGAGATTGGGGTAGGGATGCGGGCAGAGCCGGAGGGGCGGCGGCTCGCACAAGCAATCCTGCGCAGGAACTCGGGAGGGGGCGTCGGTCCTCGACGCGTTTCGTCGGGCGCCGGGATCTTGCAGGAAATTGTCGCCCGCAGGGAGACCGACAATGTACATCGCCACCGACCGCGCCCGCCGACACGTCCGCAGCCTTTCACTGATCGGCTGCGCATCACTCGCGCTGATCCTGGGCGCGTCGCCGGCGGCCGCGCAGAGCGTCGTATGCCCGGGCAGCGGCAATGCCGGCGGGACCGGCAGCACCGTCTGCGGCCCGGGTGCCAACACGACCGATCAGGACGGCACGGCGGTGGGCAACGGTGCAACCGCGGGCCGCGGCGCCACCGCCGTCGGCTGGCTCTCGCAGGCGTCCGCCGGCGGCGCGACCGCGATCGGCGACGGCGCCCGGGCGACCAACTTCTCGACCTTCGCGGCAGGCGAAGCCTCGCAGGCGAGCGGCGACAGCAGCGTGGCGGTCGGCCGCGCGTCGAGCGCCTCGGGAAGCGGCAGCGTCGCCATCGGCCAGGGGGCATCGGACGGCGGCATCGCCAATGTCGTCTCGGTCGGCCGTAGCGGTGGGGGCGAGGGACCCACGACGCGCCGGATCATCAACGTCGGCGCCGGCACGCTCTCCGCCGGCAGCAGCGACGCGGTGACCGGCGGCCAGCTCTTCACGACCAACCAGAACGTCACAACCGCGCAGAGCACCGCCACCACGGCGCGCACCGAGGCGGCGACGGCACAGACGACGGCGAACGACGGCGTCACCCGCGCGAACAATGCCCAGACCACCGCGAACGACGGGGTCACGCGGGCCAACAATGCCCAGGCGACCGCCAGCGACGCCGTCACCCGCGCGAACAACGCCCAGGCGACGGCGGACACGGCGCGCGGCGAAGCGGCGACGGCGCAGACGACGGCGAACGACGGCGTGACCCGTGCGAACAACGCGCAGGCGACCGCCAACACCGCGCGCACCGAGGCGGCGGCGGCGCAGACCACGGCCAACGACGGCGTGACCCGCGCGAACAACGCGCAGGGGACGGCGGACACGGCGCGCGGCGAAGCGGCGACGGCGCAGACCACGGCCAACGACGGCGTGACCCGCGCGAACAACGCGCAGGCGGCCGCCAACACCGCGCGCACCGAGGCGGCGGCGGCGCAGACCACGGCGAACGACGGCGTGACCCGTGCGAACAACGCCCAGGCGACCGCCAACACCGCGCGCACCGAGGCGGCGGCGGCACAGACCACGGCCAACGACGGCGTGACCCGCGCGAACAACGCCCAGGCGACCGCCAACACCGCGCGCACCGAGGCGGCGGCGGCGCAGACGACGGCGAACGACGGCGTGACCCGTGCGAACAACGCCCAGGCGACCGCCAGCACCGCGCGCACCGAGGCAGCGGCGGCGCAGACCACGGCGAACGACGGCGTGACCCGTGCGAACAACGCCCAGGCGACCGCCAACACCGCGCGCACCGAGGCGACGGCGGCACAGACCACGGCGAACGACGGCGTCACCCGTGCGAACAACGCCCAGGCGACCGCCAACACCGCGCGCACCGAGGCGACGGCGGCACAGACCACGGCCAACGATGGCGTGACCCGTGCGACCAACGCCCAGGCGACGGCGGACCGGGCCGTGGCCGACGGCGCTTATTTCCGCAGCAACGCCACCGGCCCCGGACCACAGGCCAGCGGGACCAACGCGATCGCGGTCGGGGCAGGAAGCGTCGCCAGCGGTGCCTCGTCGGTCGCGATCGGCGACGCGGCACGGGCGACCAACGGCAAGGCGGTCTCGATCGGTGCCGGGAACACGGCCAGCGGCAACGGTGCCGTGGCGATCGGCGACCCGAACAATGCGACCGGTCAGGGCGCGGTCGCGCTCGGCAACAACAACACCGCGACCGGCCAGGGCGCCGTGGCGATCGGAAATCAAACGGTCGCCCTGGGCCAGGGATCGATCGCCCTCGGCAACAATGCCTCGGCGGGGCAGGTCGCGACGGTCGCGATCGGCGACAACGTCGCCACCACCCGCGCGAACCAGGTCGCGATCGGCAACGCCGCCTCGACCACGACCCTGGCCGGCATCGTCTCGTCGGCGAGCCGCGCCGCCCAGACCGGCGCGCTGAGCCTCGTGACCAGCGACGGGCTGGGCAATCTCGCGACGTCGGCGCTGAACCTCGGCACGCTTTCCGGCCTGGACGGTCGCACCACCGCGGTTGAGGGCCGGGCGTCGGCGCTGGAGGCGCGCGCGTCGGCGCTGGAGGCCGGGGCGGCCGCGATGCAGGGCCAGATCGGGCGCCAGGCGCGGCAGGCCGCGGGCGGGATCGCGGCGGCCATGGCGCTGGGCGGCACGATCATGCCCGCCGACGTCAACACGGCGGTGTCGTTCAACCTGTCCACCTATCGCGGCGAGCAGGGCTTCTCCGGTGCGGCCGTGACCAAGGTGACCGACCGGGTCTACCTGTCGGGCGGCATCGCCGGCTCGACGGTCAAGCGCTCCACCGGTGGGCGCGTGGGCGTCACCTTCGGCTGGTGAATGCGGGCGGCCGGCGCCCGCTCGGCAGGCGCCGGCCGCTGCAGCAAGCGAGTATGCGGATCGATCGAGGCTCGTCGGCACCGCCGGGTGCCCGGACCGGCGACCCGGGTGAGCGCTTGCGGCCCCGACGTTCGCTCGCGCACGGCGGCGTTTCGGAAGGCCGATGCCGCCGATCGGGGTCACGGCACCGGGCTGTGGCGGTGCGCCATCACCGGTCGGTGTGCGTGCGATCGTCGGCATGGAGATGCCCGGTCGACCATCCGTGCCGGGCGGAAGATATTGCCAGGGCTCCGGTCGGCGGAATGCGGGCACCTCACCGGGTCAGGGCCGGACGTCTCGGTCGGTCGTGGCGCCGCAAGCTCGACTGCGCGGTTTCATGCCTTGCCGACCCGGCGACCCCGACCGCCGCGACGCATCGGGCCGTCACCGATCGGCGCTTCAGCACGGGGCTGGTGCGCTTGCATGTCGTGCCGCAGAACGGTGCTCGCCTGCGAGTTCGGGGGCTGCGCGCGGCGACGGCTTCGGTCGCGGATGCACATTCGCTTCGAGTGCCTGGATGGTGGCCGATGCGCGCGGCATCGCGCCCGAGCCGATGCGGGAGCAGTCCCGCACGAGCCACGCCGGATCGCTCGGCTGGCCCGTTCCCGCCGAGCCGGCGGCCTTCGGCCCCTTCGCCTGATCCATGCCGGCCGATCCGTTCCGATCGCGCCAGCCCCCGGGGCCGGCGACGATGGTGACGCCATCGCGCGGCCGGTGGCCGGGCGAAGTGGCGAGCGCCGGGCAGGTCGGCGGGCGCGTGATCCGCGGTGACGATTGGAGCGGTTTCCCCACGACCTGCACGATCCCCGTTCGTGCTGGGCGAAGTCGAAGGCCAAGGGTTGTAGGCAGGAGCTTCGACTTCGCTCCGCACGAACGGTTCCGATCGGGCGGAACCGCTCTCGCCTTCGATCAGGGCGGCGTCGGGTCGGCCACCGCCGAGGCCGCGAGGCCGCGTACGTCGACCCGTGCCTTCAGCCGCGCGGCGAGAAGGGCGGTGCCGCTCACCTTGCGCTGCACGAACAGCGTTTCGACGTCGGGCACGTGCCAGGTCGCCCGGTCGGCGAGCAGACCGCCCGCCTCCGCGCGGACGACGGGCACGAAGGCGCGGTCGCCGAAGTCGAACGGACCGGGCCGGTTCATCGCGTCGTCGATCGCGGCGATCATCCGGTCGACCGCGGGGCCGTGCGCCGCGGCGGCGGCGGCGCCGAGGAACCCGGTCTCGACCGCGGTCGACCGGATCGCCGCCCGGTCGCGCGCCAGTCCCGCGCGGATCAGCCGGCGGTAGGCGTCGGCGGTGGCGGCGGGCACGGGGCGGGTCGCGCCGAAATCGAGCAGCACCAGCGCACCGGTCCCGACCTGCCAGCGGTAGTTGGCGAAGTTGGGGTCGGTCTGCATCGTCCCGAAGTCGAATATCTCGCGCAGCACCAGTTCGATCAGCGCGGACATGGCGGCGTCGCGCGTGTCCTGCGCCGCGTCGGCGAGGGTTTCCACCGGTTGTCCGTCGACGAAGCTCATCGCGAGCACGCGCCGGGTGGTCAGCGGCGCATGCGGCACCGGCACGACGTAGCGGGGATCCCCGGCAAGACGCTCGCCGTAGCGGCGCATCTGTTCCGCCTCGCGCCCGTAATCGGCCTCGTCGGCGAGCTGGCGCTTGGCCTCCGCGAGCAAGGGGGCGAGGTCGACCGAGCCGGGCAGCAGGCCGGACACCCGGAGCAGGGTGGCGACGTTGTCGACGTCGGCGTCGATGCTCTCCGCGACGCCGGGATACTGGACCTTGATCGCTAGCGTCCGGCCGTCCGGCAAGATGGCGCGGTGCACCTGGCCGATCGAGGCGGCGGCGATCGGTGCGGCTTCGAAGTGGCGGAACCCGCGGCGCCAGTCCGCGCCCCATTCCGCACGCAGGACGCGGTCGAGCTGCGCCGGCGGCATCCGGTGCGCCTGGTCGCGCAGCCGCGCCATGATGGCGGACAATTCCGCCGGCAGGACGTCGCCGGCGTCCATCGACACCATCTGGCCCAGTTTCATCGCCGCGCCGCGCAGGTGCGACAGGCGATCCGCGACCCGCGTGACGTTGGCGGGGGTGAGGACGAGATCGCCGAGGCGCGGGCGCTCACCCGCCGCCAGCCGCCGCGCTCCTTCCGCGAGCATCCCGCCCGCCACTCCGCCCGCGAGCCGGCCGAAGCCGCCGAGCCGGGCCAGCCGACCGCTCGGCACCGCGCGGGCGGGCGCCCCGTTCCTGTCGTCCTGCATGATCCACAGACGGTCGTGGAACGAGCCCGGTTCCCTTGGCGTCGGCGGCGACGATGACCCTGGTTGCCGCGCGGCAACGCGCGCGGGCCGCGGGTCGCGCCGTAGCCCCGGTCGGCCGCCCTCCGGGGCACCTGCCCGGAGGCGACCGGCGTCAGGACGGCGCCACGAGATTGTCGTCGCCGTTGCGGTCGAGATACTTGTTATACGGATCGACGCCGACGAACGCCGGTCGCGTCGCGGTGACGATCCGCACCTGCTGACCGCCCGTGCGGATCGGGCGACGCTCCATCGCCAGCACGTTCGCCCGGGAGAAGGCGGCGAGGCCGGGGCGGGCGGTGAACGCACCCACGTCGATCACGTCGGCGAGCGGGGTGGGGGTCTCGCGCCCCTGGCCGTCGGCGTAGAGCTTGGCCGCGTCCACCGTCAGCAGCGTCTCCCACCGCCCGTCGGGCAGCCGGCGGGTGGTCGCCGACTTCGCCTTGAGGTCCCACAGGGTGATGCGCTCGAACAGGTCGGCGACCAGCTGCCGTTCCCGGCCGTCCCGCGCCAGCGAGGCGAAGCCCGCCACGAGGTCGGTGGAGCGCGGATAGGGGCGGCCCTTGAAGCGGTAGCGGTCGAGCAGGCCGCGCAGCATCGCGTTGACGCGGTCCTCGCCCAGCCGGTCCTGGAGCAGGTACAGCGCCACCGACCCTTTGTTGTAGTGAATGTAGGGCTGGTTCTCGACCCGGGCGAGCGGCTGTTCCTCCACCGCCTCGCCGCGGCGACCGCGCAGATAGTCGTCGAGCTCGTACTTGAGGAACCGGCGGATCTTGTCGGGGCCGTAGAGCCGCTTCATCACCATCAGCGCCGAATATTGCGCCATGGTCTCCACCCACACAGTGCCGCCCTGCATGTCGGCGCTGACGACCTGATGCCCCCAATATTGGTGCCCCAGCTCGTGCGCGGTGACGTAGGTGACGTAGTCGATCCGGTCGGCCGAGCGCGCGTCGGCGATGAAGCCGATCCGTTCGGAATAGGGGATCGTCCCCGCGAACGCCTGCGCGTAGGTCGAATAGCCGGGATATTCGATGACACGCGCGTAGGGGAACTGATAAGGGCCAAAATTCTCGCGGTAGTAGGCGAGCGCGCTCTCCATCGCCGTCAGCATGCGATCGACGTTGTAGGCGTGTTCGGGGTGGTAGAGGACCGAGAGCCGCACCCCGTCGGCGTCGCGCGACTTCTCCGCATAGGCGGCCGACTGGACCGAGAAGAAGGCCAGGATCGGCGCCTCCGACACGAACCGGGCGGTCCGCCGCCCGTTCGCGGTCGTATCCGCCACCTTGCGGCCCGGCGCGATCGGCACCTGGCCGGCGTCGGTCGAAAGGGTGATGTCGGACCGGACCCAGTCGGCATGGATGTAGTTGCGCCACTGGGCGGACCTGTCCTCCAGCTTGGCGGGGCGAAGCTCGGCGGGGAGGCCGTACTTGCGGCGCTTGGTCCGGTCCTGGAGCAGGCCGCTCTTGTCCATGCCGACCACCGGCATGAACTCGCGATTGTTCATGAAGCTGCCGTTGGCGACGAGGCGGGTGTCGTCGTCGTTGGCGCTGAAGCCGCGATCGACCCGCTCGGTGCGGAAGGCGACCGTGCCGACGGCGCCGGGGGCGAGCGGCCGGTCGAAGCGGTAGATGCGGTAGTCGAACTCGGGATCCTTGAGCGACAGCCGCACGCCATCCACCTCGATCGCGTCCAGCCGGCGCGCGCCGGGGACGTCGAGCGCGACCAGACGGGTGCGATCGTCCTGCATGCGCAGGTGGATGTCGCGAAGCGGCGCCCCCGTGTCGTTGACGTAGCGGTAGCTGCCCTCCGCCTCCATCCTGCGTGCGGCGGGATGCAGCGCGACCGCGAGGCGGACGTCGGTCAGCGTCGGCTGACGCACGGATGCGTAGCGGAGATACCGCTTCTCGTAGTCGGCCATTCGCGCCTCCTGCGCGGGGCCGCTGCGATAGGTGTTGAGCACGTCCATCTGCCGATAGGCGTAGGCGCCGCTGCCGACGATGATCGCCAGCGCCGCCGCCAGCACCGCGCCCGGCACGCCCTTCAGCCGCCGCGGGGCGAGCCGCAGCCGGTGGCCGAGCTTCACCGCGGTGCCGCGCCGCCACAGCAGGTGCGCCGTCACCGCCAGCACCAGCGCCCACCCGCCCCAGTAGAGCCGGAGCCACCAGCCCCGCGCCGCCCCGACCAGGTCGCCGTTCATGTCGGACAGGCGGGTCGTGCCGGTCGAGCCGTAGAGGTAGAGCGGGTGGTCCCAGCCGATCGTCGTGAACACGCTGGTGGCGACGACGTAGACCACCATGGCCGCCCAGCCGACATATTTGTTGGGGCTGACCGCCTGGATGAACACCGCCAGCACCGCCAGCGTCACGAAGTCGACCGCCATCGGCAGCACGTACCAGCCGAGATACTCGTCCAGGGCGAGCAGCACCGGGCCGCGGACCAGCTGCACCATCGCCGCCGCGACGACCGACACGAGGAGCGAGGTCAGCAGCACGCCCGCGACCGCGAGCGTCTTGGGGACGAGATAGGCCCAGTTGGGCAGCGCGGTCGCGTCCACGATCTCGTGCATGCCGCGCTCGCGGTCGCGCCACACCAGCTCGCCCGCATAGTAGATCGCGATGATCAGCGGCATGATCGCGAACGCGCCTTGGAGCACGCCGATGAAGACGAACGTGAGCGGCCAGGTGGGCGTGCCGTAGCGTTCCGCCGGGAAGAGCAGCGCCGGGATCGTGTTGGCGAGCCCGATCAGCAGCATGATGAGGAAGCCGGGGCTGCGGAAGATCAGCGCCATCTCGAACCGGGTGCGGGCGAGAAGCTGGGTCGGTCCCGCGCCCGCCGGGTCGGCGGCGGGCAGGGCGGGGGCGATCCGCGGGGGCGTGGCGGCGAGCTTCGCCGCGCGCTTCGCCTCGCGCCGCAGCCTGCGCCTGGACGCGCCGCGCTCGGCGAAGGAGAAGCGCCACCATGCGATCGCGAGGGCGGTGAGGCCGAGCGCCAGCGTCAGCAGCCGGTTGGCGGCCAGCACCCCGGCGAACGCGGGCATGCCGCCGTTCGCCTCGGCCGCGGTCCAGTAGCGGGTCAGCCAGCCGAACGCGCCGATGCCGAACGGCTCCAGATAGGCGATCGTCTCGCGCAGCTCCGGCTTCTGCTGGGTAAGGGCGAGCAGGGTGAAATAGACGGCCAGGAAGACGATCACCGACAGGTAGCTGTAGGTCATCGACCGGGTCATGGTCGCCACCGCGAAGAAGATGCCCGCGGTCAGGAACAGGTTGGGCAGCGCGATGAGGCAATAGGCGTAGAGATAGTCGGCGATCCGGTTCGGCCCCAGCGTTTCCGGATCGACCCAGGGCATCAGCGTGCCCAGCCACATCGCGACCGGCACCGCCGCGAACGACACCGCCGCCGCCCCGTACGCGCCCAGAAAGCGCGCGAGCAGGTAGGACGCCTTGGTCACGCGGGTCGACCGGACCATCTGCCCGAACCCGCTCTCGTCGTCGCGCACCACAACGTTGGCGACGAACGCGGTGGTCACGAACATGTAGAACAGCGACATGACGATGTGCGTCCGCGCGATCGCGGTGGCCGCGTTCTTGTGGACGTTGCCGCCGCTGCCGAGCTGGATCTGGTCGATCGTCATCGACCCGAAGGTCAGGAGGAAGAACAGGATCGTGACGACCCAGAAGACGGGGTTCCTGAGCTGGTAGCGCAGCTCGAAGCGGGCGATCGCGCCGAACATCGGATCAGGCCGCGACGGGGCTGGCGGCGGGGGCGGTCGCCGAGCCCGGGGCGGCCGCGCGGCGCGAGCGGGCCAGGGTGGAGAAATACACGTCCTCCAGCCCGCCCGCCGCCGGGCGGAACCCCTCGCCGGGATCGGCGTCCGACAGGACGTGGACGATCGTGCGGCCCGCGAACAGCCGGGTGGAGATGATCTCGTGGTGCTCGCGCGCGGCGTCCAGCTCGTCGCGAGCGAGGGTCTTGGCCCAGACCTGCCCGCGGGTCCGCTCGATCAGGTCGAGCGGCGCGCCCTCGAGCTGGATGCGCCCCGCCGCCAGCACCGCCATGCGCGGGCACAGGTCGGCGACGTCCTCGACGATGTGGGTGGACAGGATCACCACCACGTTCTCGCCGATCTCGGCCAGGAGGTTGAGGAAGCGGTTGCGCTCCTCGGGGTCGAGGCCCGCGGTAGGCTCGTCGACGATGATGAGCCGCGGGTTGCCGATCAGCGCCTGCGCGATCCCGAACCGCTGGCGCATGCCGCCCGAGAAGCCGGCGATCGCCTTCTTCCGGTGCGCCCAAAGGTTGGTCTGGGCGAGCAGCGTCTCGACGGTGGTGCGTCGGTCGGCGGCCGAGTGGACGCCCTTGAGCACCGCCATGTGGTCGAGCATGTCGTACGCCGACACCCGCGGATAGACGCCGAAATCCTGCGGCAGGTAGCCCAGCGTGGCGCGCAGCCGCTCCGGCTCCGCCACCACGTCGATGTCGCCGAAGGTGATCCGTCCCGCGGTCGGGGTCTGGAGCGTCGCCACCGTGCGCATCAGCGTCGACTTGCCCGCCCCGTTGGGGCCGAGCAGCCCGAACATGCCGGTCGGGATCGACAAGGCGACGTCGTCGAGCGCGCGGGTGCCGTTGGCGTAGACGTGGGTGACGCCGGTGAGTTCGAGCATGATTGAAACCCCCTGATGGGGGCAAGTCTATCACCGCGTTTTAGCGATGCAATACACGTCGGCACGGTGCGCGCCCCGTCAGGTCCCGCGGGCGGCGAGCATCCGTTCAATCACCGGGGCCATCGCATCGGCCACCAGCCCGATCGCGCGCGCGTTGGGGTGGATGCGGTCGGCCAGCACCATGTCGGCGTGGCCCAGCACGCCCGGCGGGAAGAAGGGGTGGACCGTCGCGTCGTGCCGGGCGGCCAGCGCCTCGTGGATGCCGAGGTGCCCGCGCGCCCGGTCGCGCAGGATCGGCGGCGGCGCGACGGTGGTGAGGAGCACGGGCACGCCGCAGCGACCGAGTTCGACCAGCACCGCGTCCAGGGCGGCGCGCGTCGCCGCCGGCGGCAGCCCGCGCAGCACGTCGTTGGGGCCGACCTGGACGATCGCCAGGTCGGGCCGCGTCGCGAGCGCCGCCAGCGCGGCCGGCAGGCGGCGCAGCACATCGGCGCTGGTGTCGCCCGACCGGCCCGCACCGATCACGCGCGCGCCGGGGTGGTGGGAGCGGAGCCGCCGCTCGACCTGCGCGGGCAGGGCGTCGGCGGCGGCGAGGCCGTAGCCGGCGACCAGGCTGTCGCCGATCGCGAGGATCAGGGGAGGGAAGGGCATGGGTGACCGGCAGATAGGAGGCCGCCGCGATCCGGAAAGGGCCTGCGTCACCGCGCCGGTCGTCCTGCGGCGGGACGGCACGGCGCTGCGCGGCGCGTGGGGCTTGATCCGGGCGGGATTGTCGGGCGATGGATGCACGGGTTCGGGCGCGGGGGGCGCGGCCGGTCGGGGTGGGGCGAGCAGGACGACACATGCGCCGGATGCTGCCTGTCTTGCTCGCCGTCCAAGGCATGTTGCCCGCCAGCCTCTTGCCGGTGATCGTGTCGGCGGCGCGCGGATCGCTGGGGTTCACCGCCGGGCAGGCGGCGGCGCTCGGCGCCACCGTGATCTTCTCGGCCGCGCTCGGTGCGCTGGCGATCGCGCTGGCGGGGGTGCCCGCCCGCTGGAAGCCCCGGGCGGTGCCGTGCCTGACGGTGCTGTGCGCGCTCGACCTCGCCTCCATCGCGCTCACCGGTTTCGCCCCCCTGCTGGCGATCCGGGGGGTGCACGGCCTGATCGGCGGGGTGCTGACCGGGATCGGCTATGCCGCGATCGGACGGGCGACCGTTCCCGACCGGTCGTTCGGGGCGCTGCTGACCATGCAGTTCGTGATCGGCGGTGCGGGGCTCGCGACCCTGCCGGGCGCGATCGCCGCCGAGGGCGCGTGGCTGCTGTTCGCGGTGCTGGCGGCGGCGGCGCTCGCCGTGTTGGCGCTGGTGCCGGTGATGCCCGCCTTCGCGATCGCCGACGGGTCCGAACCTGGCGAGCGGCGACGTCGCCTCCGCGTCGCGCCCCTGCCGCGCGGGCGCATCCGCTGGGGCATGGCGGCGCTGTTCGCGATCCAGGCCGGTCACACCGCGGGGGCGGCGTTCATCCTCGATTTCGGCGGCTCGCGGGGTTTCGCGCCGGGGCTCGTCCAGGCGGTGACCGGGGGCGCCGCGATGGCGGGCGCGCTGGGCGCGGCGGCCGCGGCGACGGCGGGCCTGCGGTTCGGGCGGCGCGGCCCGGTGGTCTGGGCGGGGGTGGCGGGGGCGGCATCCGCCGCGATGCTGTTTTCGACCGCGCCGGTCGTCTACGCGGCGGCGGCGGTGATCGGGTCGATCGCCTGGGCCTGGTCGATCCCGTTCGTCCTGGGCGGATGCGCGGCATCGGCGACCGCGCCGGGGGACGCGGTGTGGCTCAGCTTCGTCGCCAAGCTCGGCTTGGCGGTCGGTCCCGCGCTCGCCGGGCTGGTCGTCGCCGACCTGCGGTTCGACCGGACGATCATCCTGTCGTGCCTGCTGGGGATCGCCGGCACGCTGCTGTTCCTGCGGCTGGAACGACGCGCCCCCGCTCCGATGCCGATCGGCTGACGCGGATGTCCGCACCCGCCGGGCTGTCGACCCGCCTCGTCATGCGCGAGGTGTCGGACATGCTGATCGCCCGCGGGATCCGGTGGAACGCCGCCACGGGGTGCGACACGCTGACGGGGCTGGTGTTGGAGGTGGTGGTCGCCAGCAGCGTCGCCCATCTGCCGTTGCGCGATCGCCAGACGGGGAACGGCATCGGCCTGTGGGAGGCGCTGGCGCAGGCGCGACCGGTCAGCGCGACGGCGATCGCCCGTTCCATGCGGCTGCCGCTCACCACCGTGCGCCGCCGCATGGCCCTCCTGGAGCGCGACGGGCTGCTGCACCGCCGCACGACGGGGCATCTCGCCGACTCCTCGCTGGCCGGGGCGCGCCTCACCGCACCGTACGAAGGCGACCGCGCCGACCTCGACCGCGTCGTCGCGACGCTGTCGACGGCCGGCTACGCGCCGGCGATCTCGGCTCGCGACGCCGGCGTCGACCGCCTCGCGGCGGGGGTGGTCGCCCGGCAGGTGATCGCCTTCGCGTTGCGGGCGCTGGAAACCCTGACGGACCTGCACGGCGACCTGACCGACGGGGTGATCGTCGGCGAGATCATCGCCTCCAACATCCGCCACGTGACGAATGATCGGGTGCTGGCGCTTGCCTATGCCGACGAAGACACCCCGCCGCCCGACGCGATGCGGGTGCCGGTGTCGCTGCGGTCGCTGGCTTCGGGGCTCGGCCTGCCGTTCGAGACGGTGCGACGCCGGGTAGCCGTGCTGATCGCGCAGGGAGCGGTGGACGTGCAGCCTGGCGGCGTGGTGGTCCCCACCCGACGGCTGATGCGTCCCGAGCATATCGAGAGCAACCGCCGGACCACCATCCACTTCGCGCAGATGCTGGGAGCGCTGGTCGCGCTGGCATCGCCGCGCCGTCCGGCGGCCGTCCGCGATCATCCCGCCGTGACCCTCTGACCCATTTTGGCCACCGCGCCGATTGAAGGCGCGCCCGTCCGCCGCCTAGACGAGGCCGCGCCCGAACGACCGGGCATGGGACGGCGGCGGGTCCGGGGGGTCCATGTCGGCGTGCCGAGGCGATCGTCGCGGCTCCGGGGGGAGCCGCGACGGCCGTTGGGCTTTTCTGGGGGACGGTGATGACCAAGACGTGGGGGCCGGCCGCCTTCTGCCTGCTGCTGACGGGGTGCGCCGCCGTTTCGGGCTACCCGCGCCCGATCCTGAGCGAGCGGCAGGAGCTGGCGGAGATCGCCGCCTATCTGGAACCCGCCGCCATCGCCGACTACGAGAAGTGCGACGACAAGGTGCTGTGCCGCAACACCATCGTGGACGCGCGCCTGCGCGCGGTGGACGTCGCCTTTTACCGGTTCCAGCGCAAGATCTACGCGCAGGATTCGCGGGTGGCGCTGGGCTCCAACATGCTGACGCTGGCGCTCGACTCGGCCGCGGCGGTCACCTCGACCGGCGGGCTCGCGCTCGGCGCGGGGCTGCTGGTCGGCGGGCGCGACGCGTTCCAGAAGCAGATCCGCAGCGTGTCGCTGCCGCTGCTGTTCGAACAGATGATCGCCAAGCGTCGCGAGGTGCTGCTGCGCATCCGCCTGGGCCAGCGGATGCCGGCGAGCGGCTACACCCTGTTCCAGGCGCTCGACGACGTCAGCGAGTACGAACTGGCCGGCAGCATCCCGGCGGCGGCGGCGGAACTGGGCGCCAGCGTCGGGCAGAGCGCGCGCACCGCGCAGATCCAGCTCGACGCGCTGCGCGCCGCCTCGCTCGCGGCGGCGGGCGCGGTTGCGGTTCCCGCAGCGGCGCCGGTGCCCGCGGAGTCGCCGGGAACGCTGGTCTATTCGAACAGCAGCGGCACCGCCAACGTCGCCACGGTGGTCCCCGACGCCAAGGCCGGCGCGGCCACCCCGCCGGTCGGGTCGGTGATCTACACCACCGATACCGGGCCGGCGAACGCGGCGTCGGTGATCCCCGTACCCGTCGCCCCCGCGCCCGCCCCGCCGACCCCCACCGCACCGGCACCCGACACCTCCGCGACCGGTCCCGCAACCGAGGGCGAGGCCCGTACCTCCAAGGCCCCGGCCACCGCCGGCGCTCCGCCCGCCTCGGCCCCCGCCGGGACGCCGATGCCGAAGACGCCCTGATCGCGGATCGCGGCTATCCGGCCGGGACCTCCCCGGCGGCCATCTCGTCGACGCGGGGCAGCCGTCCCGCCAGGGCGGCGTCGAGCGTCGCGCGGTCGAGCCGGCCTTCCCAGCGCGACACCACCACCGTCGCCACCGCGTTGCCGATGAAGTTGGTGAGGCTGCGGCACTCGCTCATGAAGCGGTCCACCCCGAGGATCAGCGCCATGCCCGCGACCGGTACCGCGGGCACGATCGACAGCGTCGCGGCGAGGGTGATGAAGCCCGCCCCCGTGACCCCCGCGGCCCCCTTGGACGACAGCATAGCGACGCCGAGCAGCAGGAGCTGCTGCCCCAGCGACAGGTCGACGTCGCACGCCTGCGCGATGAACAGCGCGGCGAGCGTCATGTAGATGTTGGTGCCGTCGAGGTTGAACGAATAGCCGGTGGGAACGACCAGCCCGACGACGCCGCGGTCGCACCCCGCCGCCTCGAGTTTGGCGATGAGGTTGGGCAGCGCCGCTTCCGACGAAGAGGTGCCGAGGACGAGCAGCAGCTCGGCCTTGAGGTAGGCGACGAGCCGCAGGATCGAGAAGCCGTGGAGCTTCGCCACCATGCCGAGCACCAGCAGCACGAACAGCAGCGAGGTCAGGTAGAAGGTCGCGACCAGCCCGCCGAGGTTGACCAGGCTCGCCGCGCCGTACTTGCCGACGGTGAAGGCGATCGCCCCGAACGCGCCGATCGGCGCCGCGCGCATCAGGATGCCGGTGAGGCAGAACACGACCTCGCCGAGCCGCTCGACGAGGTCGAGCACTGGTTGCGCGCGCTCGCCGACGAGGCTGAGCGAGACGCCGGACAGGATCGCGACCAGCAGGACCTGGAGGATGTTGCCTTGCGTCAGCGAGGAGACCAGCGTGTCCGGGATCGCGCCGAGGAGGAAGCCGGTCAGCGTCGTCTCGTGCGCCTTGTGCGCGTAGTCGGCGACCGCGCCGGTATCGAGCGTCGCCGGGTCGATGTTCATTCCCGCGCCGGGCCGCACGAGGTTGGCGACGACCAGCCCGACGACGAGGGCGAGAGTCGAGAAGAACAGGAAGTAACCGAACGCCTTGCCCGCGACCCGGCCAACCGTGGCGAGTTCGCGCATGCCGGCGATGCCGCTGACCAGCGTCAGGAAGATCACCGGCGCGATCACCATCTTGACGAGCTTGATGAACCCGTCGCCGAGCGGCTTGAGCGCGGCACCGGTGTCGGGCCAGACATGTCCGACGATCGCGCCGAGCACGATCGCGGCGAGTACCTGGACGTAGAGGTGCGCGTAGAAGGGGCGCGGTCCCGCGGGAGCGGTTGCTGCGATATCGGCCTTCATGTTCCCCTCGCGCCCCCATTCGCGGGGCTTGGCGGCTAGTCTAGTCGCGGTGAGGGGTTGCGCCAGCGACCGGCTGCATCACGATAAGTGTTTGTCCAGGAATGAGAAACCTCTCCGCCGTCGGCTGCTACCTTGACCGTCCGCATCATCGACATGCGCGCAATGTGTGATATTCCGCACAGATGCCGTTTCCCCGCCGCATCGGTTTTCTGGTCGCCGTGGCGCTGGTGCTGGTCGGCGCCGCGGGATGGGCCGGTGCCCGCTGGACGCTGACACGGGCGCGGGCGACCACCGATGCGACCGCGGCGGCGTTGGCGCGGGGCCAGGCGGGGCTGCTCGCCAGCGAGCTCCAGAAATTCCGGCTGCTGCCGTTGGTGCTGACCGAATATCCCGACCTAGTCCGCGCGACGGGGGAAGACGGGGTGCCCGGGGTCGCCGCGGCGCGCGAGCGGCTAGACCGCACCTTCGAGCTGCTCGCGCGACGCACCGACGCGGCGGTCATCTACGCCATCGACGTGCGCGGTCGCACGGTGGCATCGAGCAACTGGCGGTTGCCGACCAGCTTCGTCGGGCAGGATTACGGCTTCCGCCCCTATTTTCGCGAGGCGATGCGGCAGGGAGGCGCCGAGCTGTTCGCGCTCGGCACGGTGAGCCGCCGCCCCGGCCTCTATCTCGCGCGCCGCGTCGAGAGCGGGGGGCGCGCGGTCGGCGTGATCGTCGTCAAGGTCGAGTTCGACGCGCTGGAGCGGGCGTGGCGCCGCGCCGGCGGGATCACGCTCGCGGTCGACGCCCACGGCGTCATCCTGGTGACCAGCGTGCCCGCGTGGCGCTTCGCCGCCATCGCGCCGCTCGACCAAGCGACGGTCGCCGACGCCCGCCGGACGCTGCAGTTCGGCCCGAAGGCGCCCGCGCGGGCGCCGTTCACTCGGCGCGGGGCTTCCGCGATGGTTACGGATGATCCCTATCGGGCGGCCGCGGTGGCGGCGCCGCTCGCCGGTGGGCGGGTTCTGGCAATGGTGCCGCTGCGTCCGGCGCTGGCGGCGGCGCGGACCCAGGCGCTGCTCTGGGCGCTCGCGGCCCTGTTCGTGCTGGGGCTGGCCGGTGGTGCGATGTTGCGGGCGGGGGAGAAGCGCCGCCTCGCCCGCGACGCGCACGCCCGGCTGGAGGCGGAGGTCGCCCACCGCACCGCCGAACTGAGCGACGCCAACGCGGCGCTGGTTGCCGAGTCCGAGCAGCGCGCCGATGCCGAGCGCCGGTTCCGCGCCGCCCGTGAGGAGCTGGCGCAGGCGAACCGGCTGGGCTCGCTGGGGCAGATCGTCGCCGGCGTCGCGCACGAGATCAACCAGCCGGTCGCCGCGATCCGCACCTTCGCGGACAATGGCGTGGTGCTGATCGAGCGCGACCGCGCCGCGGCGGCGATCGGAAATCTCGGTCGCATCTCCGCGCTCGCCGACCGGATCGGCGCGATCACCGCCGAACTGCGATCATTCGCGCGGCGGCGGACGCCGGCGAGCGGATCGGTGCCGATCGGCGCGGTGCTCGATGGCGTCGGGTTGCTGATGGGCGAGGCGATCGTTCGCCGCATCGTGATCGCCGTGTCCGCCGCCGAGCGCGCGGTGCTCGTTATCGGCGACCGCATCCGTCTGGAACAGATCGTCATCAACCTGCTGACCAACGCGATCGACGCCACCGCGGGCCTCCAAGCGCCGACCGTCACCGTCTCCGCTACGATCAAGGAAGAAAGCGTCGATATCAGCGTCGGCGATCGCGGCGCGGGCGTTCCGGTGGGCCTGCGCGACCAGCTGTTCGCCCCCTTCGTTACCGCCAAGGCGGAGGGACTGGGGCTCGGCCTGGCGATCGCGCGCAGCATCGCCCGCGAGCTGGGGGGCGACCTGGTGCTCGCCGACGCGGACCCGCCGGGCGCCACCTTCGTGCTGACGCTGAGGCGCGGATGAGCGAGGCCGCGACCGAGCCGGTCGTAATCCTCGTCGAGGACGACGAGGCGTTGCGCGACGCCACCGCGCAAGGGCTGGAACTCGCCGGCTTCGCGGTACGCGCGTTCGACCGTGCCGAGCCCGCGCTCGACCGGCTCGGCGCGGCGTTCGCGGGGGTCGTCGTCTCCGATATCAGGCTGCCGGGGATGGACGGAATGAGATTGCTCGCGGCGGTCCGCGCGCTCGATCCCGAACTGCCGGTCATTCTCGTCACCGGGCACGGCGACGTTCCGCTGGCGGTTTCGGCGTTGAAGCAGGGGGCAACCGACTTCCTGGCGAAGCCGTTCGCGATCGACCACCTCGTCGCCGGGGTTCGCCGCGCGCTCGCCCACCGGTCGCTCGTGGTCGAGAACCGCCGCCTCCGGCGGACGATCGAGGACCAGGGCGCGGGGGAGCCGTTGCTGGGGGCGAGCCCGGCGATGATGCGGCTGCGGTCGGCGATCGCGGAGGTCGCCGCGGCGGACGTCGACGTGCTGGTGCAGGGGGAAAGCGGCACCGGCAAGAGCCTGGTCGCGGCGCTGCTCCACCGGCAGGGCCCCCGGCGCGGACGACCGTTCGTCACCGTCGACTGCGCGAGCCTTGCCGACCCGCTGATCGAACTGAACCTTTTCGGCCATGCCGGCGACAGCGTCCCGCATACCCGGCTGGCGCGGGACGGGCTGATCGTCGCGGCATCGGGCGGGACGCTGGTCCTTGACGGGGTGGACGCTGTGCCGAGGCGCATCCAGGACCGGTTGCTGCGGGTCATCGACGACCGTGAAATCCACCCTGTCGGGGCCGAGCGGGCCAGCGCCGTCGACGTACGGGTTGTCTCGACCAGCCGGCTCGACCTCGCCGCAGAGGTTGGGGCCGGGCGCTTCTCCCGCGCCTTCCACGATCGGCTGGCGCTGACCCGGATCGCCGTGCCCGCGCTCCGCACCCGCGGGGATGACCGCCGGCTGCTGTTCGCGTCGTTCCTCGACGAAGCTCGGGAGACGTTCGGTCGGAACGATGTCGAGTTTGATGAGGCATCGCGCGATCGGGTGCTGAGCTATGACTGGCCGGGCAACGTCCGCGAGCTTCGCGGCTACGCCTTCCAACACGTCCAAAGAAATCGGATCGCGCCGACCGATGCGGTGGCGCCGGACCTCAGGCGGCGCGTCGCCGATTTCGAGGCCGCGATCATCGTCGAGGCGCTTCGCGGCGTTAACGGTAGTGTCGCGCGCGCGATCGAAGTGTTGGGCATCCCTCGCAAGACGTTCTACGACAAGCTCGCTCGTCACGGGATCAGTGCGGACCAATTCCGCGCCGACCGAGGGCGGGAGTGATCGGCGCGGCTAGGCCACGAACAAACGGCGGACGTTGGGCTCGACGAGCGTCCTCGACGACCGGCTCTGCGTCCGTCCGATCTAGCTCGCTGTTCGGAACTAATCCCGGCACGGACCGATGACGTCTTGGGTCATGGATACCTGCTGGCCGCGGGTGCGGGCGTCGACCTGTCGGACCGGAGCGGCAGGACGCTGCTGGAGCGCTGCCTGCTTCACGGCTGCAACGCGACGGTGGAGCGGCTGGCCGATCTCGCGGGAATGCTGCTGGCCGCCGGTGCGGAGCGGACGCACGCCTGCGCGCCCGCCCCGGTCGAGATCGGCGCGGCGAGGCCGACGTTCCAGTTCCAGGCGATCCCGGCGGCACGGCGACGGCAGACAACTTCCTCGTTGAGATCGAACGCCGCCCCTAGCAGCCGCGGTCGCGCCACCGGCAACGCGGCGATGTGCATCACTGTGCGGTTGTCGCGGAAAACCGGCCACGGCGGTGCGCCCGCCGCCTTCGGGATTCCGGTGGCCGCGAAGCTGGTCCAATAGTCGACCAACGTGCTCGACAGCGCCTTCTCTCGCGCGCTGTCGGGGATGCGCGGCCAATAAGGCCCGGTGCGCTCCAGCGTGCCGAACATGTAAGGCAGTTCGCTGGCGTGGAAGGCGTGGAGCCCCGCCTCTTCCATTGCCGGATAGCCGTGATCCCACAGATAGAGGTATGATGGCTGCCCGCGCTCCGCCTGGCGCCGCGCGAGCCGTTCGGAGGTCCAGCCGTAGAGCGCGTCGCGTGTCGTTGCGAGGATGCTCTCGCGATAGTCGCGGGCGGGATAGAGTTGCAGGAAAGCGCTAGACAGGTCGCCGTACCGCCTGCGGATAGCCGCCTCGTAGGTCGCGGCGTCGGCGGGGGCGGGGGGCGCGAGGATACGGAGCGAGCGGATCTCGCCCTGGTTGAACCCGGCCAGCACGGGCACCCGCGCCTGGCGTCCCGCGTCGAACGCGTCCACGAGCTGTTCGGGCAAGGTCGCTCCGTCGACGAGGCCCCATGGCTGGAACCCCGCGGCCGCGGCGCCCTCCGTCAGCTTCTGCGCGTCCATCGCGCGCAACGCGGCTAGGTCGGGCGCCTTGAGCGCGGCGGCAACCTGCTCCCCCATCGTTTCACCCGACGGGAGGCCGTAGGCGGTTCGCTTCAGCTCGGGCGTGGTCACCATGTAGGCGCTCTGCGCGATCGCCTTGCCGAACAGCCCGCGCGCGGCGGGGGCGGTCATCAGGTAGGTGACGCTGAGCGCCCCCGCCGATTCGCCAGCGATGGTGACGTTGCCGGGGTCGCCGCCGAAGGCCGAGACGTTGGCCTTGATCCACTCGAGCGCGGCGATCTGGTCGAGCAGCCCGTAGTTGCCGGACAGCCCCTTCGGGTTCTCTGCGCTGAGTGCGGGGTGCGCCATG